>Ga0209017_10000986_pt1 | contig 24123 bp, 24 predicted proteins | sample YNPBryunderm2012_FD_185812 | JGI IMG/M metagenome (GOLD analysis project Ga0209017, IMG submission 185812) | Anoxygenic and chlorotrophic microbial mat microbial communities from Yellowstone National Park, USA - YNP Bryant MS undermat 2012... ...
CGACGATCACATTTGCCGAACCCGGTGCATTCAAGCAGCTCGCCGATGGCACCATCTGCCAGGAGCTTTTTCACCATCTTGATTTTCGGGCTGTAGACCGTCTGGTGGGCAACCGCGACTTTCACATGATGTCGCTCGCAAGCCGCGACCATCTCATCCGCTTCGGCCAGAAATCGGGCCACTGGCTTTTCCAAAAAGACGTGGATACCCCGCTCGACGCAGGCGATCACCATGTCTCGATGACAATCCGGATACCGAGGAGCCACCGAGACAATCTCCGGCTTCACTTGATCGAGCATTTCTCGATAATTGGCATGCGCCACCGGGGCATTCAACCGTTTCTTGGCGGCAGCACGACCTGCCTCATCCTCATCCGCAACTGCGACAATCTCCGCCCGCGGGTAATTTATCCAGACTGTGTCGAGCCCGTGGCCATAATTTCCACGACCCGTTCGGCCGATCACCGCAACCCGGTATTTGTCCTTACGCATCGTGCCAATCTCGCCATCGAGTTGAACCCTCATGAACATGCGAGGGAATAACTGGATTTTGCCGGCAGGGAATCCAGTATGCAATCTTCAAATTCGATGATGAAAATGCAGCTCTGCGATCACTTCCAGTGATCGCGGCGGATCGGCAAGTGTCCGGCATCGGCTCGGGGGTCGTGGGAATTGCCTTCCCAGCGTCAATCCCTCAGTTTGCCTGAGATTTGGCCACGGTTTCGATGGCCAGTTCTCCGACTCGACGGAGGTCCAGCTTACCGCTCCCCAGCGTCGGAAACTCCTCGATCGGGTAACAGTCTCGCAGGTCCGGCACCCACAAATTCGGCAAGCCGCGGCGGCGAAGCGCTTCAAAAGCAATCGCCAATTGCTCCGTCACCGTTTCCCGGTATAAAACAACCAGGCGTTCGCCGCGCCGTTCACACGGGATCGCCGCCACTACCAACGCACGCTCTTCATGCTGACCCAGAATTTCGTGCAATTCCTCATCCAGTCGCTCGAGTGGAATCATTTCCCCCGCGATTTTGGCAAATCGGCTCAGCCGGCCGGTGATTCGGATGAATCCGTTCGCTTCGACAAGCCCCATGTCCCCTGTTATGTAGTAGCCCTCGTGAATGACCTGGGCTGTTTTTTCCGGGTGCTGAAAATAGCCCAGCATCACGTTGGCTCCTTTAACACCTAGCACTCCTTCTGTCCCAGCAGGCAATTTCTCCCGGGTCTCGGGGTCAAAAGCACGAACGACTTGCCCAGGCAGCGGCTGGCCGACTGTGCCCAGGATATTCGCGATCTGCCTCAGCCCTCCGACAGTCACATCATGAAGATTCGTCGAAACCACCGGAGAAAGTTCCGTACAACCGTAACCTTCCAGCGGCCAGACACCAAAGCGATCAAAAAATTCCTGGGCCAGTTTGACCGGAAGTTTTTCCGCTCCACAGATCAGTAGCCGCAAACTGCGAAAATCGTCTGGGCTGGAACGTCGTAAGTACAGCCGCAAAAATGTTGCCGTCCCCAGCAAAATGGAACACTGATACTTTCGACACAGTTCGCCGACTTCTTTCCCTTGCCGCGGATCGGGGAAAAACACGGCTTCCATCCCGATCATCGCCGGGGCCCACAGGCAGACGGTATAGCCGAAGCTATGAAAATACGGCAGTGTCGCCAGAATGCGATCGCTTGGCCGAATTTCCACGCCACGCCGAAAACCATCGATATTTGAAGCAATATTCCGGTGGCTGAGCATGACCCCCTTCGGCTCGCCCGTGCTGCCACTGGAAAAAATGATTGTCAGCCGATCATCTAGGTTTGTGCTGGTCAAACCGAGCCACCGCTCCAGCAGCCAACCCGGCAACAGGACGACCGTCAGGAACCGCAGCAGTTTTTCCCGGCCCGAGATCGCAGCGAGCGCGTCTTCCAGATAAATTCGCTCCACACCAGCGGGCAGTTCCAAGGGCACCCGGGTTTCAAACCGTTTCGCTGTCAGCACATATCGCATGCCCGTTTGCCGAATTGCCGATGCCACCGGATCCGAACCCGCCGTGTAATTCAAGTTCACCGTCGTTTTGTTCAAAAAACTCAACGCCAGATTTGCCAGCGCACTGCCCAGACCGGTCGGCAGCCAAATGCCGACAATCGACTCCGCCCGCAGCCGTGGCCGCAACCAGCAAGACAAACACCAGACGGCGACGAGAACTTGCCCCCAGGTCAACCGTTTCTCGGTGCCGCTAGCGACATCGACAAACGCCGGCTGAAATAAATTCCGAAGCGAACTGGCCATGCGGACGAATCCCCGATGAACGGGCAAAAGTCTTTCACTTTCCGCGATCGCGACCTCGGCAGCGCACTCTTGCACGGCCAGGCGAATATCTGCCGAAGGAGTATTCCCCAGCAACGCCCGGCCAAACTGTAATGCCACTCGCCGGCGGAACGATCGTGGCCACTTCCAAAAAATCCTTCCCCCCGACCAGCTCCACAGACTTCCCCACAAATTATCCAGATATGCCGGAATCACCGGCACCTGCAGCGACGTTCGCGCCAGGATCCGCTCTAAACCTCGGCCAAACGGAAGCATTTGCCCGTTCCGCGTCAACGCTTCTTCCGGGAAAATCACGACCACTTCACCCGCATCGAACGCTGCACAAAGCCGATCGAGATCATCCCGATTCGAAGAGCCATCGTTCGCCTGCGGATCGATTCGGAACAATCGCCCCGGTAGCAACCAGCAAGCCAACTTCAGCAACCGCGGATGCTCGCAGCCCGACCAGATTACAAACCGCAACGATCGCCGGCTTCCTACCCACAGAAACAGCCAATCCAGACAACTCACCTGATTACAAACAATGATTGCTGGACCCGCGGCAGGAACCTGCCATGGCTGATAAACATGAAAGCGATAACCCAGCCGAACGAGCAATCGCAACAGCAGCGTCAGCAGGAGCTGGCCCACAGCCGCAAGTTGGTGATTCGCCTTCGCCATCAATCCTGGCACCCTAGTTCGCCATACCGTTCCCGGAGCAGCGATCATCGCCCACCCGTGTCTGAATATCGGTATCATGCCTGGCACTCCCGGACAGACAACCGCGATTTCCCTGGATCATCCCTCAGCAAAACCGTTGACAGCAAATTCTTAATCACCGACGGGGGGCATACCCCCGGGGAACACCCAGAACCGGCCCTAGCTTAACTCAGGAATCCTCGGCTGACGAGAGGGATTGATTTGCTTCGGTCCCGGCCTCAATACCCTGACTGACAACGGGAAAAGTCCCACGAATTCGCGATTCCCTGGTAAATTTCCAAACTTTTCCGAAGCAATGCGGTCAAGTGAGACATAATCCCGGCCGGCAGACACAAGTTTCGGACACGGCTGATGTCATAAACCACTAAAGAACTTAAAAAGTTACGATGACACCGGAACAATGTCACCTCGGCGGACCGACTCGCACTCTCGATAACACAGGACCAGGGCATCACGCGCCAATTGCCCGGTCAAAAGATCCGGAGCGGTGCCCGTGTTCACTCCGGTAACTGCCGCCTGAAGTTCCGCCGTAAACGCCGCGATCGGATCACCACCCTCCGGCAGAGCCGGAGTCACCACTTCGCCCACCGACGGATAAACTGTCAGCGGCACCCCAGCGGAGTTGTAAACCACGGTCGCTTTTTCGAAGTAAAGCTCATACCCGTGAACAAACGGCCGACTTGGCATCGCAACCGCCCCGCTGCTGCAGGTAACCGCCGGCCCCTCCGGGCCATACAGATAGGAAGTGGTCAAATAATTCACCGCATCCCCATCCACCAGCCCGCTCGAAAAAACCGCTCGCGGCACCCCACACAACAGCCCGATAAAATGCGTATCATGAATGTGTAAATCGATGGCGGGTCCTCCAGTCTTCGCGGCATCGGCAATCTCGGCCGACCAATCCGGCTTGGCGATCACCCGTTCGAAATCTGCAGCTAAGAGTTTCCCGTAACGCCCAGAGCGTACCGCTTCCGCGGCAAACTGAAATTCCGCCATAAACGGCAACACATGCGCTACCATCAGAAGTTTTCCCGCGGTTCTCGCTGCTGCGAGCATGGCATCCGCTTGTTCCGGATGCAAAGCAATCGCTTTTTCAACCAAGACATGCTTCCCTGCATGCAACGCCGCAATGGCTGTCTCAGGATGCAAATGAGTCGGATTGCAAATATCCACGAGATCGATTTCCGGATCGTTCAGCAGATCTTGAAGTGCCGAGTATTTTTTGATTCCAGAAAGATCCATCATGCTGCCGGGTGGACCAAAGTTTCCGCGAATCGATCGCCAATCACCTGCCAGTTTCGCCGGATCTCGGCTACAAATCGCCGTCACTTCCGCCCCCTTCAACCCCCGTGCCGCCAGATAATGAATCATGCCCATAAAGCCTATCCCGACTAAGCCGATCCTCACCATTGGCGTTTTCTCCTTGTTTTTCAAGGTTTTCCGCGTCCCACGGCTCCCCTGACTTCCATGTTTTCCACCCATTCCCGGCCATTCTTTGCGCGGTTTCTAGACGGGTTTGGCACGTTCGGCGAATACATCCCGATCATCTTATTTGCCGGCAGGTTGCCCCGACAGCGGCCTCGTATGACTGTTAGAGGATGTGCGATCGCCTGATCTTCCTTCGTCTCCGGGCAGTAACCTTGCTCGTTCACGACCCGAGTTCGATGCTCGAAAACAGTTCCGAATCCTGGCAAGACATCTTCCCGTCCGTGACGGTGAAAGAGGCAAGCAAGTCGCTTGGGGTAGGGTCGGCGCTCTTGACCGAACAGAGAATCTCGTACTTCATGCGGGTCTTCTTGTCGGTCACCGCCATGCGGTAGCGGATCGCGTTCAGGGTCAGGTTCGACAGAAGGTCGGTAGCCTGGATGAAGTAGCTGGACTTCGAGTTGACGTAGGTTAAGCTCGCAACCTCGGGGAATGTCCGTGTGGTCGGCGGCACCTTCAGCAGGTTGCGGAGAAGCCGGGTGTACGTCTTCCACCGCTCTTCCTCGAACCGGACGCGGGCCTTTCTCTTCGGAACCCAGGCCGCTACGTCTTCTTTGAACTTCACATCCATGCGGTACTTCTCATCGAAGAACAACTCCACACCGCCACCCCCAGCAGGCGGGATCAGCCTGGGCAGCCGGGCGTGAAACCAGATGACTTGCCGGATGAAGTCGCGGGCGTGGTCGATCTCCGCGTAGGCGTAGCCAATGTCGGCGAGCGAGCCTTTTAGCTGCTCGCAAAGCCGGTCGTACACGTCAGAACGGTAGTTCTCCACCGAGTCGATGGTGATGAGAGTCCGGCACGGGGTCTGGTCCGCGACCTCGCCCAGGATGTTGATCGTCTGCTGGAGGAACCACTGGAAGATGTCCTGGTTCTTGCCGGACAGCCCTTTGGCTTTGAACTCTTCCCGGTCGAACCGGGCGTTCTCCGCGATTTTTGCCTCCATAATCTCGTTGAAGGCGATCTCGGCATTGCCAGCCGCCAGGGCCACCGCCGTCTGGACAACGAAGGAGCCGTCGTCGCCGTAAGACTCGTCAACGTAAACACGGGCTGGGTGATGCATGTTCAGAGTCTCTTGCCTTCATGGCAGGTATGAAATGCCCGTCAATAGGACGCCCACGGCATCACCCCGGTTCGGGGCGGAAGTCCGTGGCGGGACTTCGCGGCACGATCAACAAGTGGCTCGGGTGTCCTCCCCTGACGATCTGTGCCTCATCCCACCTTGACCGCATCACCCAGTTGCCGCTGTAAAGCCTCGGCCAGTTTTCGGCCGGCCTGCCTTCCGGCCTCGGGACCGCCTCCACCGTCGCCGGTACAGTTGTCCAAGACGTACACATCCACGCCTTAGACCTCAGTGAACCTCGCAATCAAGGAGGCGGACGGCGGCGACACGCCCCTCTCGACGTTCGACAAATGGACAGCCGAAACACCGAGGACCTCGGCGGCGGCTCGTTGCGTCAATCGCAGGCTTTCTCTGCCGGAGCTGGCGGTGCTGCCCAGCGAGGGCATCTGAAAAGCCCGATTTTTGGAAGGTGGTCGCGTACCAACCTTTATGCTTTCATCATAAAGCTGTAGTTTATCATCGACAAGTGGCCCACGCTCTTTCGGCCCGGAGTTTGCTGCCGAGTCGGATGCCAAGGATTGTGAATATAAGTATAAAAGACATGAAGTACAAGTCCGGCAGCGATGTCGGCTCCCTGAACGCGCTGGCTCAAGAAACGCTGGGCCGCTCGACAAAGAAGGAACGAAAGGACTCCCTCGCCGAGACGAAAAAGAGGGAAACACCTGAGTTCATGACTTGGCATCGGCGGGGAAAGTGGACTCCCAGCCGAGATTTCCTCTGAGCAATGGAGAGACTTGCCCTTCGTATGGCGATTCAACCCACATCTCCCGAGTCTTTCGCCGACCGTTTGGGCCGCTCGGTAGGTCGTTCCTCGCGTCGTGCCAAGTACCAGTGGCTGAACGCAAGTCTCTTGACCGATGTGGGCATCGCCACCGTGCTTTTCGCTGTCGTGTTCTTCACGGCGAAGGCGCTACCGAAAGAGGCCAGTCCGCCTAACTCGGGCGACGGGGTTGTCCTCGCCTGCTTCTTCTCGTTGCCGCCGCTGCTGATGATTGTTTGTTTCCTTTACGTCCGGAGATACCTCAAGGCCGAAGCGGCTTATGAAGATCTGCGTTCAGGGAAACGGCCTGTTCTCGCTCCCTTCTTCGAGGTGTTCCTTCGGTTTCCCTGCTCGGAGGTTGTTCTCTTCGCCCTGCTGACAGGGCTTACCCTGGCGACGTGGGGGTTCGGAGGTTGGGGGCCAGCCGTTCGGACGAGCATGATGCAAATAACGGCTCCCTTGCCGCCAGTTGCAACCTTGCTCAACAGTGTGTTCGGACAAGAAGCCGCGCCCTGGCCGGGCTGGGTGGACTTCGTTCTGTCGCTGGTCTATGCCAGTGTCGTGTTCGCTCTCGTCGCGGCGTGGTTCGAGCGAGGCAAGCAACGGTAGAACTATGTGGCCAGCCTGTTTACCGAAGAAGATCGGCCCGGCACTCCGTATGGCTTCCGGTCTGGACAGTCACCCGAGGAATTGCAACCTGAACCGCACGAACAGGTGTTGTTGATGCAGGGGGGGGCGGATCGGAGCCGCCTGTCTTCCCTTCCTGCGAGTGGAATTATCTGGGCCAGAATGGACAACAGAACCTGTCCTATCCGATCGTTGTCGAGGAGCGGTGGCGGTTCTTGAACGTGTGTTCGGGGTAAACGACATAAGGGAGTTCGATGCACACTGTGGCGAAGGTGTCTGGCAAGCTGAGCCATTGGCCAGCACCTTCATCGCCGACTGGCTTCTGACTCATCTGGGACGTCTTGTCGGTCAAGACTGCTCCCTACCTGAGCCTGCGTTCGATCACCGACTCGGTGAGACGGTCCTGGCGGTAGCTGCCGTGCTTGCCAGCAGCCAGTCGTTACCTCGCCGACCCACGCCGACATCCCGTGGCGCGTACCACGATTCCGAGAAGGTAGTTAAGCTCCGCAAGCATCTTCGATGTCTCTTTTCACGTTCCTCTAGACGCCCGACTCTGTTGATCGCAGCATGCGACGCAGCCGAACGACTCGGAACTCCCGAAGACTTGCAGTTGCTTGACGAGCAAACTCGCCGTCTCGACGTTCAAGCCGGCTTCACACTTTCTCAGACCGACCGAATCCTGCAAACGCGCGACCGCGTCCTGGCCAGGGAACCGTTACGTTCGACGCTTCTGACGAGACTGCTTCAATGCATCGAAAGGCTGGAACTTGAACGGTTGCCCGTGTCCGACGGCAAGCCGCTGCTGTTCCGCCGGCCTAGAGATGGCGCAGTCATGGTTTTGGTCGTTGCGGGATCGTTTGTCCGTGGCGATGACCATTTTGAGCATACCTCCCCCAAACGTCGGGTGCATGTGGGCAGTTATCTGATCGACGTGGAACCAGTATCCCAGGACTCGTTCAAGAAGTGGAAAGAAGAACAGGGAAGTGTACTGCGGGTCGAGCGCGGGTTCTTTCCCGTCCAGGGACTGCCAGACGATGTTCCTCTGGATCGCCCGTATGCAAGCCATGTTACATGGTTCGCTGCACAGGCGTATGCCCAGTGGGTGGTCACCGGGGGTCATCTGCCGACAGAGGCCCAGTGGGAGAAGGCAGCGCGGGGAACCGAGGACGACCGGCGATATCCCTCTGGAAACACCTGGGTTGACAAACCAGAATCTCCCTTCGGCATTCGGTTATGTCACCTGCTGGAGTGGACACAGGACGCATTCGACCCCCTGGCGTATCGCCGCAACCCGGTCGTGTTCGACCCCCGCATGGAAAGTGTTGCAAGTGCAGGCGATGAGCCCAAGCGGGTAGTTCGCGGGAGAAATCCAGAATCGAAACCGGCGAATTACACCCTAGCAGAGCGTTTGGGAATGGAACCGATTACTGGTGCCTTTACCGCGCCCGTAGGGTTCCGGGTTGCAGTGGCCCTTGAGCCGGAGCCAACGGCATGAGTGACACGCCAACAACCGGGCTGCGGGATTTACCTCTGTCCCAGTACCTCTTGCGGGGCAGAAGGTCTAACGCTGCCGCGCAATACGAAGACTTGCGGAAGTTGCAGGAGGAGCATGCGGCATTAACTCCATTGGAGGGTGGCCCGTTTCGGCTCTTCCTGTTCAAAGGACAGGAGGAGCGGCTGCGGGCGGTCGGTAAGGACCGCAGGAGCATGGTTGCCAGCCTCAACCAGGGCATGGACGTGATCCGGGTTGAGCCGACTGAGGGAGGCATCGGGGGCCGCGTGGTCGGCCTCATCGACAGGAGACGACTACGCATCGTGCTGAAGCATGAACCGGAGCCGCAAGCTCCGGCAGATTGGCGGCTGCTGGGAGTCGAAGCCGGCCCGCCGCAAGGAGCGTCTCTGGTGCGGCTGACTGCGCTGTGGTCGGTGTTCAACCGACAGGAGGCCGATACCGCCGCTGGCAATGCAGCCCAAGCGCTCGATGAGTTCCGCCGCACGAAGAAAGAGTATCAGGCGTGGGCCAGGAGCTGGCAGCCGCCCAAGATCGACGCGGGGCCGCTGGTGCTGCACGTCTCGAACAAGGTGCGGCAGGACGAAGCATTTTCCGACGAGATGCTGGATGACCTGTTCAGAGGCGATGCCGAGGTCTTCATCGTCAAGCGGCTGACCACTCGGAGAAAAGGAGAGACTGGCCTCCTGCTTCTCCTGCCATCTCACGGTGTCTGCCTCGGCATCTTTCGTGCCCCCTTCGAGGACGCCGGCGTCGGCCACTGGCTGTTGGGTTCCCTTAGCACCGCATCAACTCCGTCTGTCCGCCTGGCTCGGCTGTGCGCGAACTGGCTCCGCGCGGGCCAAGCCGACGAGGCAGAGGATCTGGATGACGATTGGGTGACGCAAATCTCAGAGGCGGAACAGGCGTACCTCCAGTGGAAGGGGGCAAGTTGGCAACCGCGCCAGTTGCAGGGTGGGTTCTTCCGTTTGCGCATCTCCGGGAGGGGCAAGGAGAAGTTGCAGAAAAGGCGAATCACGCCAGAGGAACTCTGCGCCGCGATGACCCGCGGCCTCGATCTCTACGACTCGACGGGGCAGGAAGCCGATGTCCTCGTCGCCGTGCCGGAAGGGCTGGAGTGTCAGATCCGGTTGATGCCTTACAAGCCCTCGATGGGCAACCCGGACTGGAAGCTCCTCCACATCTGCGAGGCCGAATCGGCATTGCCGGCCTTTGCTCGGGTCGTGGCCCGGTGGGAGGAAGGGGTGCCGGGCCGAAGCCCGCTTTCGGGAAATGCTCCTGGGTTGCTCCGCGAACTGGAGGTTCTGCAAAGCCGACGTAACGAAGTAGCCCAACAGATCGACTTTAAACTGGAACTGTGGACAGGCAATTCTCCTCAGTTGTCCGAACGAATTGCCACCTGGCGCAAAGTCTGCGAGTTCGAGCGTGATCTCCTCGAAGTTGGTGTGACCCGCCTGGAGCGGGATGGCTCTGACTTTTCGTTGATCCCCGAAGAGCAAGAAACGGTCGAAGAGTGGATCGACGGCCTGGAGAGCCTGAACCAGGAGGGGGTTGATTGGGTCCGCTATCCCCTGGAGCTACGGGTTGGCGACGATCACACCCGGCTCGTCATTCGTTCCGTCGCGGTCGCCGAGGCCGGTGGAGGAGAGCTTCTTCTGAAGGTCGGTTGTGACCATCCTCTCGGGCGGACGCTGGTCGAGCGGGTCTGTGATGACGCGGCGGGCGAGAGCGAGGTGCAAGAAGACGTGCGGTTGTTCTTGCCGGACAGCCAGTTGCGGTTGATCGATAACGCCTTGACTCTCCTCGACCCGAAGCAGAAAACCAGCAGTGAGAAGTGTGGTGTCGTGGGCGAAGAACTGGCTCCGGATGATTTGTCCATCTGCACACTCCAGAGAATCCTAGCCACCCCCAACGAATTGGAACCGATTACTGAGGAATGGCCCTCCCTGCCAATTCCACCACTCGCCCAACTATCCCCGAAACAGGAAGAAGCGGTGCGGGCAGCGGTCTTCGGCCCGGATATGACGCTAATTCAAGGGCCGCCAGGTACTGGCAAGACGACAGTGATCCTCGAAATTCTCAGACAAATCTTCCGCCTGCACGGTAAGGATGCCGGCTTTAAGGTACTGCTCGTCGCACCAACGCACGTTGCGGTAGACAATGTGCTGGAACGTCTTGTTGCTCCCCGGCGTGGAAGCAACTTAGTGATGGAACTCGGTGTCGCTCCCTACCGTGTCGGCTCGACGCGCCGGATCGCGGAACACCTCCGGGGTTTCACCCCCGATTGCCTCAACACGGAAACCGGGAGAAAATGGAGCGGGACGTTGCTCAGGCCGCTGCTGCGGCCGACCGGGACTGCGAGCGCGACCTCAAGGTGCTGGAGATACTGGAAGACGGAGCCGCGTGCGATGCCGTTTCGTGGTGGTGTGCTTTGCAGTCTGGAGAGTTTCTCGATTTAGGCCCGTTGGATTTGCAACCTTCGCTTGAGGTACAATTGCCCAAAGCGCTCAACAATCAGGAAGGGCGCGTTCGTGCCTGGCGGGACTGGCAAACGCGCGGCTCCCGACCCAAGGAGCGTGCCAGCCTTCTCCAGCGCTGGCTTCACTTCCTGCGCAACAACCCCCGCTTCTTCTCCGAACTGCTGCTCGCCAACGCCAATCTGGTGTGCGCGACGACCATCGGCTGCGCGACGCACCGCGAACTTCGCTCGGTTGTGTACGACTACGTCATCGTGGACGAGGCCGGCAAGGAGGAAGCACGCCGACTTTTGGTTCCGCTCATTCGTGGTGAGAGGTGGGTGCTGGTGGGTGACCACCAGCAACTCCCCCCATACGCCGACGATGGTTTACAGGACCGGATCAAAAGCGAGGGTATGGACCCCCAGACGGTGACCCGCTCACTGTTCGAGGAGTTGCAAGAGCCGTTCGAGCGGCAAGGCCGCTACGTCTTCCTCGACAAGCAAGGGCGGATGCACCCGGACATTTCCGCATTCGTCTCCGAGCAGTTCTACGGCGGTCGCCTGCACGACTTCCCCAATGTGGCCAACCACACCATCCCGTCACCAGCGTTCCTCCCTGACACCCCAAAGCTGCTTGTTCTGGACACCCGGCAACTTCCCGACCGCAAGGAAACACGCCGGGGAACGGGATACGTCAACCTCCTTGAGCAAGAACTTACCCTGTTCCTCCTCCGCGCCTTTGCCCGTCTTCCTGCGTTTCGAGACGGCCCCACATCGGCCATTCCCACGGTCGGTGTGATCGCACCATACCGGCTACAGGTCGAAGACATTGAACGTAGAGTTCGGCGAGATGACCTCTTGAAAGTTTTGCTGCGGGAGGGCGTCCTCCATGTCGGAACCGTTGACAGCTTCCAGGGGCAGGAGAGAGATCTGATCCTCTTCACCTGTACGCGGAGCAACCCTGGCGGACGGCTTGGCTTCGTTGACAACCGGCAGAGGTTGAACGTGGCGTTATCTCGGGCTAGGTGTCGCCTTATCGTACTTGCAGACGGGCAAGCCGTGGAGCAGGCCCGGCTTCGCTCAGACGTGTCTGGCGTGGAAGCCGAGACGCGCGACCATCTCCACGCCCTGTTCACGTTCGCTGGCAATCGTGGTGGGGTTCAGGAGATTCCGGAGGACTGGAGAACTCGTTGGTGCGGGTGAGCCATGCAGCAAGAACGGTGGAAGATCGTGGAGCGGTTGGTGAAACAGGTCGAAGGGACCACGGGCCGCCTGGTCATGGCCGTCGCCCCTGAGCCGCTTGACGTTGTCCTCTACGAAACTCCGGTCCTCGCCAGGAGCCAGCCCCCGCAAAACCCTCTTCGCGGGTTCGTCCAAGAAGCTGTATCCCTCCTCGAACAACCCACCGCCGCTGAGATCGCCGCCTTGCTTCACTTGCCCACTGCAATCGTTGAACTCGTCCTGGGCAATCTTCAGCAGGTGGGTGGTGCCGCCAGCGACACGGCTGGGCGATGGTTCGTGCCGGACGGCGCTCCGCAGTTCGGGACAGGTGATAGCGAGCCGATGATCTGGCGTCGAACGCGCCGGCTCCTGTGCTACTGGCCGCAGCGTCAGGTGCTGCTCCCGGTCCTGCCCCGAATGCGGCTGCGCGATCTGGTGGAGTTGGGGGTGCATAAGCTGCAAGGCGAAGTCGCCGATTGGTATGGCCGGATCGCGTCGTGGTCCGATGCCGAAGCCTCGAAGCGCGGGCGACCCGATACGGTGCGCATCCTCCCCTTGCATATCGCTGAGACCACATCGGGTAGCGAACTTTCTGCAACGCTCGCTGCGCCAGATGCTCCAGTGCCGGTGGAGGAAGTATTGGTCACCAGATGCCGCCTGGAGGTGATCGCCCTGACGTGGGCCTCACTCCGCTCAGGCGTCTGGGAGGTGGTTTCCCGTCTTTGGTCCCGCCCGACTCCTTCCAATGATTCCGAGGGAATCTCCTTCGCCCCCGGTGAGCCGTGCATCGGCTTGTCGCTGCCGGAACGGTTACTTGGCTGTTCGTCACTGGACGACCTCGGGAACCTGTTTGATCCCAGGCCGGAAGCATGGCGTAAGCTGGTGGATGACCAAGACGAACTCTCCCGGCTCCGTCGCGATCTCGAAGGTGACTTCCCTGCCGTTATCGTGGCAGAGCAGGCCGACGCCGGGAAACGGCGTTGGAAAGGCGTATTCACGCCGATTGCCCAAGAAGCCCGACTGCTCTGCTACCTGACTCCACCGCCTGCCGGAAAGGTTGAGAGGTAGTAGTCACAAACACGGGCCTTTATCCCAAGTGGACTTGTGACAGGTTCGGAGTCCATGATGAGGCGGTGCGACGATGCGGCTGAACATCAATGCCACGGGCATGAACACCGCTCCTTTCCAAGTTGGAGTATCCGATGAAGCCGACCCTGAGCGACTTGGCATCCTCGTGTACTTGAATGAGGCGTCGTACTGCCTTTCACAACTCGACGGGATTCTGACCAGTTTATCCAGTAAAGCAGGGTTTGAGTGGCTGATGCCAACGAGATAACTCTGGGCCATCGACGCCAACAAGTTGATGGAAAGTTACGGACCTTTGAGGGAGATTCCCTGGCTCAAAGGCCATCTTATCAGCAGCTACGAAACCCAGTTCGGAACGGCTCGGGTGTCGATGGGCAACCTCGATCAGTCAGGCCACGGGTTGGCGATTGTGGGCCATCATAGTTTCACCGCTCTTGCCTTGAGCCTGGATAAGGAGGTTGCCTCTGACAGCAACTGCCTGTTCTACTCATGGATGTCTGATTGAGAAAACTACAGCAACCGAGGCTTCATTCAAGACTGTCTGGAGAAAGCAGTCACCTAGATCGGCAAGGACGGGCCCATTGGCATTACTCCGTCACTCGACAGGGACACGAAGGGTGAGACTGGATCACCCGACATCGCGGCCACGATCTTCAGAAATATCGCAAGAGAAAGGGCATTTGTGGCTGACATCACTCTGATGAACCCGCCTGTAGGGAGATGGCGGAAATGGTTGATGCAGGCGGTCGGCCTCGACCTCTTCAGGCTCTCGCCGAACCCCAACGTCCTCGTTGAATTCGGATTCGTCGCAGGGCAAATGTGTTGGAAGCGATGCCTTCTGGTGTTTAACAGTGCCTTCGGAAGCATTGAGCAGTTGCCGTTCGATCTCCGTGGCAGGCGTATCGTGACATACCACGTCGGGAAGAAGGACGACCGGCAAGCAGCTAGAGAATCATACATCCCGCTGTTGAAGTCGCATTGTTTTGACGCCCTGGACCTCAAAAGCGACTCCGCGCAGAGGCCGTAGCAAATGAGGTGGGAGTTCCGGCTTGCTGCCGCACAGCCGACGCACCCTGTAGGAGACCCTCCCAGGATGCCCGCGATTTTTTCGGGCCTGAACTTGATGAACTTCTTCAGCCACGCCCTGTAGTGAACTTTCTCGGGAGTTATCAAAAAACAGACAGGGAAGAGGTGAAGCAATGGTATGCCCAACAAGGAGGTAAGTAAAGTCGCTTCAACCGCATTTCCCTATTAAACGAAACTTGGCCCGGCTTGTGGCAAACGCGATCGCTAATAACTGGAAGACCTGAGCATCGCGCTGGAAGACAAATCATGTAGATCGACAGATACCAACGCCTTCTCCATGCCCAAGAATACCTGTGGTGGTGGCATGCAGGTTCAATCGGCGTGGACTAATAGCTTCACAACATCATTGTCATGAATGGTTTGCTGCGACAGTTTGTCGCGGGGGTTGGTTGATACGTTTCCGACGCAGGATGGATACAGTCCGCAATGCGGCAGCAATCTCTGCCGGACTTGGGTTATCATCAGCAGAAGTATCTCTCCGATCCGTTTGGCGCTCTCGACCTTCGTCAGCACCCAAATAGTGCAGTAGGGCATCAACACTTCGAGTATCATCTCTTCCAGCAGACTGCGCCTGTACCTCTGTCGTGGCTGACCGCATCTACATTACCACTTCAGGTGCAGTCGTTGTCACTTGCAAAGTGTCCAGCGACGGACTGAGTGGGGGTCAAGATGATAAATAAAAAGCGGATGCTGGTCTGCTTTACAAACTGCGAAAGTTGCCGATACTGACTCCAGGCGACGTGAAGTTCGCTTGGATGAAGAGGGCAAAGCTCCCTCCACGTTCACAGCGAAGTAATTCCACCAGCAGCGTGAAGATGCACACTTGCTCACATGGCTCGCATCGAGCCGCGTGTACTGAGATTGTATGCGCTCCGATCCATCAATGATCGAGAAATTGATGCCGCCCATAGCGCGGGCCGACGACTCGGCGGTTGCCGGTCATGGCTCTTGGCCCTTCGGCTCCGATTTCCGAGACGGAACGGAACCAAGCGTGTACAGAATCAAGCGTGTACACCGGGGCGGTCGCTGCACAGCCATCCCCGAGGACTGAGGAGCGGTCATGAACATGTGGGAGATCTTCCCGTGGATCGTGGGCAACGAGCGATCGGGGGGATCAGGTGCGGCTTTGCGTCGATAGGCCGACGCCCGAGCCGAGCTTCATCCGACGACGAGGGGTGCGGACGCTCTTGTTCCGGCTGTACTCGGGCCAGGATGCGGAAGAGATCCTTGCGTGGCTCGACAAGTACAGGGCGTGGAAGGTGCTGCGGGTTTCCCCGCCGTACTCCTCCGAGCAGGGCGTCCGCGCAGTCCTGCTGGCCTCTTACTAGCACGGCGGCGTTGGCTCCGCGATGTTCCGCCTCAACCGCCCACGGATGGTCGCGAACGAGACGTAAGGGTAGCGATTCCGATTTGAGGTCCGGCTCCTGATCGAAATGGTTTTGGGAACCCGGTTCGTGATACCGAGTTCGAGGAACTTCAGACCCTCGAAGACGCGATCAACACGGCCCCGCTCGGCGTCGAACTGGCGACCACCGCCGAGGTCGTGCACAGATTTTTCGGGTCGGCTGGGTGAGTCGCAGACGGGGGTTTTAAGTCGCATGAGACTTGAAACCTGGCGGGGACGATCAAAGACACGATCTCGGGGACAGCGATGAACGTCAAGAAGAAGAGGATCATGGCCAGCACGAAGAAAGGGCTGGGGGTATCCCCCATTACCGCACTGGAGGAGAAACAGGAGTTGCTCAGGCATCATGTGAGGATGCTGGCCAAGGGCATGTCCTTCGGTCTGTTCGTCGCGGGTTCTGGCGGACTCGGTCGACGAAGGCGTCGTCTCGGTCCTGGCGAACAGTCATCTGACGCCGCTCGCCTTGTACGGGCTGCTCTTCCACAACCGCCATTGCAAAGTCATTTCGCTGGACGACGCCGACAGCCTGTACACGAACATGACGATCCTGGGGTTGCTCCGTTCAGCGTTGTGGGGGACGAGCGAGGCGCGGACGGTCACTTACCCGTCGTCCCAGTTGGTAGGGTTGCCTTCGAGTTTCGAGTTCGACAGCAGGATCATCTTCACTGCGAACACGATCTCGAAGCGTAATGAGGCATTCAACGCGGTCCTGTCGCGGGTGGATGTGTTCGAGCTTACGGCGACCAACAACGAGGTCACGGAGCTGATGCGTGGGATGGCCACGAAAGGCCACGGCAGCCTCACCCCGTCCCTCTGCTCCGAGGTGGTCGAGTTCATCGCCAAAGCGGGCGGCTCCCGGCAACTCAGCCTGCGGTTGTTCGACTCGGCCATGAAGAAGGTCATGGACGCCGTCAACGGCGGTGCTGCCGACTAACGGGAACTGGTGCAGAGTCAACTCGACCAACTTGGTCACCCCGAGGGTGGCCTGCGCCCGCTCGACTCGAAAGCCCACGAAGCAAAATGCATAGCCATCGCGGTCGAGCGACACCCCGCGTCGGTCAAGCTTCAAGAGGAAGTCTGGCGAGTGATGACCTGCAAGTCGCGGGCGAGCTTCTTGCACGCGAAGCACAAGCATGCAGGAGAAGTTCAGCCGGCTCAGACAAAAACACACCGTTTTCAACTCGGCGATGATCGTACCCAGAATGCAACGCGGCAAAATCCGAGACGCCTGCGTCATTTCGCTGCGAAACGGCAAAGTCCTATAGGTGGTGGCCGCACGCTGCACGACAAAACAACAAGAATTCGCAACGGAAATATCGAGGGCTGCGGTAGCTAACAAGTATCGGAAGCGATTGAAATCGCACGAACGACTGGGCAGAGCGGACACACCCCTTGAAATGAGCATATGTATCCGACGGGGGGACAACGCAAGCTGATGAATTCTCTAATTTTCCCGGACATCACCGTCCCAAACGGGGTACCTAACTACCGGGAAAATGTGGCCTTCCGATTCACACCAGCATGGGAGTGTATGCATGGACAAGCCCGGCGAACACGAAATACAGGAACCCATGTCGGATGCGGTCGCTAGTGCCTGGGCGGATGTCATCATCAGCATCCATGAGCGTTGCCAAGCCGAAGACGCCGAAAAACAGCGTGAGACCCACCTCGGGCCCGGGGTCACCGCCGGTCATGGATCGACTGGCGGCGACCTCACTTCTTCCACTCTGGAGGTGCCGTCGTGAAACGCATCTTGTCATTGATGCCGATCGTGCAGGATCAAGAACCGGCGCTTGCCTGTCCGATCTGCGGAAGCGTTTATGTCTTCCCGATTAGTGTTCGCTGCAACCCTGCCGGCGATCATCACGGCGAAGTTCAGATTGAGAACGGCGGCATCCTGTGGAATCCCGCCGTGGAACCCGAAGGCCGGGGCGTGCGGATCGAACTGGTCTTCCGCTGCGAATCGGGACACGCGTTCGCCTACGTGATGCACTTCCACAAGGGCAACACCTTCGTCAGCCGCAACCTGACACCCACCGAACCTCCCAACAAGATCATCTGGCGAACCTAATCCAGGGAACTCACCAGACATGGACTGGCCGCATGGCCGGCGCAGGATCGGCTGCGCATACTGCGGCCGCAAGAACTCGTTATCCACATTCGGGAAACCATCAGCATGATCGACCGCCTGCTACTTCTCGATTGGCTCCAGCCGCACTGCGAAGCGGACACGGCAAGCGTCATGTATTCGAAGCGCTCGGGTGACGGCCCCGGCTGGATTCACGGCGCTGCGGACGTTGATCGCGCCGTCGTGGCCTATCGAGCAAGCACGCTGGCCAACGAGGAGTTCGCGTCGATCACCCAAGACGGCCGACGTTACACCATTGCCCACGGAACCCGGCTGGAGTTCGTGCCGCATCGCGGCGGGGCCGTGGCCCGCATCTGCCTGGACTTCGACGATCACGATGGTGATGGCGGAAACGTCCATCTGGCCGATGCCGTCGACAGCTTTCTCGGTGCCGAGGCAGTCCGCTTCACCAGCAAGAGCGGCAAGGGACTGCACTGCTACTTCATGCTCGCTGAGCCGATCGGCGTCGAGGCGTTCATCGAATGGGCCAAGGCTTGGGGCTTCAACCGCCGGTGCGACATCGAGTGTTTTCCGAAATCACCGAAGCGATCCCAGGTCTGGCTGCCAAACGAGTCCAACGAGAGCGGCGGCGACACCTACAAGGCCGGCACGTTCGACTCGTGCGTCGTGGCCAAGCTCCCGGCCGCACCGACCAAGCGATTGAACAAAGAGACTTTGGACTTCCTGCGCGGCTTCGTGGCTGCGAGCTGTCGCAACGAGGCGCTGAACAAGGCCGCCTACGTTTGTGCCAAACAGCGCCTCGGTGAAACCGAAACCCGGTCGTTGTGGCTTCGCGGAGCGGAACTCTGTGGCCTCGTGGCCGAGGAGCCCGAGCAGACCAAGACGACCTTCACCAGCGGTTTCCGTTCCGGTTGCGAGGAGGTGCGGCAGCGGCAACCGAAGATCACGGAAGACCGCACGGCTGCACCCGACTTGCTCCGCGGCCTCGGCTGTACGGACTACGGCCATGCCCAACGGCTTGTCCGCCGGCACGGTGCGAACCTGCGTTACTGCTATGACTTCAACCTGTGGTTCGCCTGGACGGGGACGTATTGGTTAATGGAATCGGCCGTCGCAGAGCGCATGGCCAAGGACACGGTGCTCAGCATCTACGACGAGGTCGGCGAACTCGCCGACGCCAACGAGCGGGAGACTCTCCATCGGCATGCGGTCATGTCGGAGCAGGCATCGCGGATCGCCGCCATGCTGGCCCTGGCACGCAGCGAGCCTGGGATTGCCATCCGCCCTGATGAACTGGATCGGAACGTCTGGCAACTCAACTGCAGCAACGGCACCGTCGACCTGTGGACGGGCAATCTGAAACAGCATGACCGCGCCGATCTGATCACACGCCGGCTCGCGGTTGGCTTCGACCCGAAGGTCGAGTGCCCCAACTGGCAGGCGTTCGTCCGCCGGATCATGGATGGCAATGAAGACCTTATCGGCTTCGTGAAGCGGGCCGTCGGCTACACGCTCACCGGCTCGACTGCGGAGCGGTGTATGTTCATCCTGCACGGCGACGGCAAGAACGGGAAAACCTTCTTCCTCGAAGGGTTACGGCTTCTCCTCGGCGATGGATATAAGGCTCGAACTCCAACGCAGAAATTGCTGGCCAAACGCGGCGAGACGATTCCGAATGACCTGGCCCGGCTCCGCGGTATCCGCCTCGTGACCGCCAGCGAGACCGGTGACGGCAACCGTCTCGACGAATCCTTGATCAAGGACATCACCGGCGGCGACCGCGTTGTTGCCCGCTTCATGCGCGGCGAGTGGTTCGAGTTTACCCCGCACTTCAAGATTTTCCTCAGCACCAACTACCGGCCCCGGGTGTCGGGCACCGACGACGCTATCTGGGATCGCCTGCGGCTCGTGCCGTTCGTCATCCGCATATCGGAGGAAGAACGCCGGCCCTTGGAGCAGATGCTCCGCGAGTTCGAAGGAGAACTGCCCGGCATCCTGAATTGGGCCATCCAGGGGTGCCTCGATTGGCAACTCCAAAGCATGGGGGAACCGCCCGAAGTTTGCGTCGCCACGGCTCACTACCGCGACGAGATGGACGCGCTCGGCGAGTTCCTGAGCAATTGCTGCGTGTTGAACCGCGAAGCGCGCGTGACCGCCCGCGATCTGTACGAGGCCTACCGCCAGTGGGCCACGGACGCCGGGGAGCGCGTTCTGTCGAACAAACGCTTCTCGCAGTGGATGGAACATCGCGGCAAGCAGGCCGGGTTCATCAAGGTCCACACCCGCGATGGTCGGGCGTGGCATGGACTTTCACTGGCCTACTCGGGCGCTCGCATTGTGTAATGGCCGTCGTTCAAACGGTGAAGCATTGGTGAAGGATCGTCGGAAATCAACCTTCACGCCGCTTCGGTCTCGTGTTCGTGAACGGACGAAACGCGGCGAGAGAACCGGGACGACGCTTCACATCCTTCACCCTTCACACGCCGGAAGCTGGCGGGTTGATCGGTGAAGGGTGTGAACCGTGGCCAATGGTTCCTTTCCCGCGAAACGGGTTTTCCTGATGCCCGTCGAACGCGTCGAGGGATGGGACAAAGTTGGTTTCCTGCAACGGAGTGTCCGATCTGCCATGACCGCCCTGGAACGCGATGCCCGATTGCTCCTGCTCGGCATTCTGGCCGAGATCGAGCAGTTCGCCGAAATCTCCGACGAGGTCTTCGGCACCGGTCACTCGTTCCTCGTCGGCATGTGCCGCTTCGGCGTGCCGTTCGCGCCGGCGGCATGGGTCGGCAAGCCGCTGACCTCGGCGCGGCGGATGTCCTTCTCGCGTGCGGCCCGGCGCTTGGCCAGCAACGGCCAGGTCATCCGGGTGACGGATCGTTCGCGGGATCACGTTCGCTACCTCGTGCCGACGCCGTCGGGGTTGGAACGTGCTTTTCAGTTTGCCGGGCATCAGGCCGACCGGCAAGCGGTTCAAGAAGGCCTCCAAAGAACCCGCTGGGGGCGTCCCCTGGCCAAACACCTGGGAGGACAAGCATGAAGGTCGATCTGCGAGACACCAAGGATGTGACGGGGCTGGGCCCGGCACCCGCACCGAGGCCGCCCGTGGCCACCGCAACGCCACCACCCATGTTGGACCAACAAACGCCACCTGGCGCGTTCCTGGCGAACGTGGCGCGACCGGTGGCCGCCCTGTGCGACAAGGCGGTGGAACTCTGCCGGAATGTTGCGCCGCTCGACTTGGCCGGCTTGCCGGTGTACGTCGTGCCGCAGAGTGCCATCGCCGCGAACTTCGGCAACGCCGAGGCCACCTACGGCTATACCCTCGCCTCGCTCGATCTGCTGCTTCGGGACGAGCTTGGCACTGCCTGGCAAGGCCGGGGGCCGTGCATGGTCATCAACGACATCGCCATGCAACAGGACATTCCCGGCAGCATCGAGGCTGAGTTCCTCTCCACCGTACTGCACGAACTGGCCCATGTCTTCGAATCGCAGATGGCCTTCAACTCCGTGCCGGCGATGGGCGTCAGCCGGGTGAAGGCCGATCAGCAGGTTGTGGCTCAGACGGTTCAACAGCACCGCCCGTCATGGGATCGCATGCGGAGTTATCAGCAGCACGATTACCGGTTTCTCTGCGCCCTGCTTCACCTCCGGCATCGCGCGGAGCGCCAGGGCGTTCGCATGAGCCCGCCCCGGCACCACGACGACAGCCGCCAGAACCATCCAACCATGCTCGACTTCCGGTACGCGCTGCGGGACGAACCCGAACGCCTGGCCAGGTGAGCCTCCGCGACATCCTGGCGAGCCCATGCCCCGCGGATTTCTGCCAGCTTTGGATCGACGATTATCTGCACTTCCGCAACCAGACCCTCAAGGAGACCGCGTGATGAGTATCACCAACCTGTTCGAGAAGATCGCCGGCCGACAGAAGCAGCGCGAGAAGTCGCGCATCGAAGACTTCCGCGGCCTCGTGCGGGCCATCGCCAACGGCCAGAAGCCGGACGCCGACCGCGTCGATGCCGTGCTGCTCGAATCGGGGCAGACCCTCGACGACCTGAAGGCGGCCGTGGAACTGCTGCAGAATCGCATGGAGAGCAAAACCAAGCTCGACACCGTGCCGAAGCTGGAAGCAGAGAAAGCGGAACTCGAAGCGAAGATCGGCAAGGCGCCCGAGATCCTGAGCGCGGCCGAGACCAAGTTCAACGAGTCGGTCAACACGCTGCGTTGGCGGCTGGATGACATCAAGAGCGAACTGATGCAGATGTGGAGCCTGCCGCAGGAACTGGTGGAAACCTGCCCGTACACGGAACTGGTCGAGCAGGCCGCGGAAGTGGCACGGCTGAAGCGCGAAGCCAACGAGGAAGCGACAGCCCTGCGGCGGCGGATCGAAGAACACCTCATGGCCGTGCGCGAGTACGAGAGCCAGGCCGAGAAAACGATCAACAAGCAGTTTGAGAAGGAATATCTCGAGCGGGCCAAGCACCGCAACGCTCAGATGACGGAAGCGCAGGCCAAGCTGAAGCAAACGCTCAAGCGGATCGAGGAACTGGACAAACAGGATGCCGCAATCCGCGAGCAGATGATGGTGCCGTAACCCCCGAAGCCTCCATCGCCCACCGGTCGGCACCACCGCCCGGCATGCTCTTTGACAAGTTGGCTTTTCAGTCTTCGCCGCCGAGGCCTGGCAAACCCCGGCGGCCGAATAACCATTGAGCTGTGGATGAAGGGTGAAGTTCATTGCCTCACAGGAAGTATTCCAAGGTCGCAGTCTCGTCCAACCAAACACATAGTAAAATAGATCAAACGGGACTCGGCATGTTCTGTCATATTGTAGGTGTCATGCCATTCTTGGATTGCTGACTGATCTCGCTCAGAAAGTAAACGTAAAGTGGAAAGTTCTCTTGCTTCAACGTCATTCATTTTTCTCATTAGAAATGCATCGATCTTGTCGTCAAACTGCAATCTGCCATACGTTTGAGACGGATCTATTAAGTACGCTAAACTCTCAGGGAGCTTGGTCCAATCTAAGAGCTTGTCCAACAAGCCCCGACCGGTATCCGATCGGGCATGAGCAGGACGCCATACCCGACCGACCTGACCGACCGCCAGTGGCGGCTGATCGAGCCTCACGTACCCGCCCCCAAGCCGGGCGGCCGGCCCGCCCGATACGCTCGCCGGGAGGTGGTTAACGCCATCCTGTACCAGACCCGCAACGGGTGCGTGTGGCGGGCCCTTCCGCACGACCTGCCGCCGTACCGGATTGTGTTCCACTCCTTCCGCCGGTGGCAGAAGGACGGCACCTGGGACAAGGTCCACGATGCCCTCCGTACGAAGGTCCGTCAGGCCGCCGGGAAGAAGCCGAGGCCGTCGGTGGCTCTTGTGGACAGCCAGACGGTCAAGGGGACCGAGGACAGCGGCCCGAACGGGTACGACGGGGGAAAAAGGTGGCCGACCGCAAGCGGTTCGTGGCCGTTGACACCCTCGGCCTCCTGTGGGCGTTGCTGGTTGTGCCGGCCGACACCCAGGATCGGGCCGGCGGGCCGAGGCTGATGGACCGGTTACGGGCGGCGGTGAAGCGGCTGAAGGTGGTGTGGGGCGACTCACACTTCGACACCGCCTTAGCCCACGGGTGGGTCAAGTGGGGGTGGGTCGGGGTGGTGGTCCGGAAGCTGGCCGGGCGAGTCGGGTTCGTCGTCCAACCGAAGCGGTGGATCGTGGAGCGGACGTTCGGCTGGCTCGGCCGGTACCGGCGGCTGTCAAAAGAGTACGAGCGGACCACCCAGAGCAGTGAAGCCTTCATCCAGGTGGCCATGATTCACCTGATGGTCCGGCGACTCAGGCGGTGAGATTCAGCCATTTTGGACAGGCTCTAAGAAGTTCGTCGAGCAGGACTTCGTCCGCCTTCCCAGGTTCGATTCGAACGACGGACGATTTATCTATGCGGTGCCCGAGGGGCACGCCGAGCAGGCCGAGGATCGGACGATGCGGGTCTTGTCTTCACTCGCGCTGCCGTTGGGCAGCCACAAGCACCGCAAGCGCTGGCAGAACGGGCTGAAATTACTTCATCGGGACCTGACCTCCGGAGATGGCATGTGGCTATGAGAGTGTTTTTCATAACGGATTAATGCAGAGGGCATGGCATCTGTTACAACTAGGGTGAGGCGGCTTTGACTTCATGATCGCATGATTCATTCTGGGGCGAAAGTCGGTGTAGGCTGACGCACGGTAGCCGCTCACTTCTTTTCGATGACAAACTTGCCGCCG
>Ga0209017_10000988_pt1 | contig 24083 bp, 18 predicted proteins | sample YNPBryunderm2012_FD_185812 | JGI IMG/M metagenome (GOLD analysis project Ga0209017, IMG submission 185812) | Anoxygenic and chlorotrophic microbial mat microbial communities from Yellowstone National Park, USA - YNP Bryant MS undermat 2012... ...
CGAACACGGTTCATGATGGTTCCCCCTTCTTCATTTGGTTCTTCGAGGATAGTATATCACAGGGTTAGCGTGTTCGGCAAGTGGTTTTGCGGGGACGTGAGAGAAAATTTCAAGGGTAGCCCTCAGTCTTCGTCCCTATCAAGCAGCGGCGGCTTTGTTGTTCCTGCTGGCAATGCTGTCAGGATCCACGAATCTCCCGAAACGCCATCTCCACCGCCTCCTCAGGGGTTCGGGCGACATACAATGGCGAAGCCTCGTGCGAAGGCAGCTCCCACGAGTGCAGCAGCACCACCGGCTTGCCCACCTTCAGCGCGAGCGCAATCTCCGACAGCGTGCCGTAGCCCCCGGAGATGGCGATAATCGCATCGCTGGCGCACACGTTGATCCAGTTGCGCCCATCGCCCATGCCAGTAAAGATGGCTACGTCGATGTAGGGATTGGGAGGCGTCTCGCTGGCGTTCATGCCGGGCAAGATACCGATGGTCAGACCGCCTGCCTCCTTTGCTCCGCGCGCTGCCGCCTCCATCACGCCGCCCCGCCCGCCGCACAGCAGCACCGCTCCCCGCTGCGCCACCAGTCTGCCGACTTCACGTGCCGTTTCATAGACTTTTTGGTCACATTGTGACGCCCCCATCACCCCAATGAGGGTGCGATACGTTCGTTCCATCGCGGCTGCTCCTCCAGCGGTTGGATGCATTCGGGGCTGTCGTTGCGCGGATTGTTCACGAAAGGCGAAACCGCATACGCCTCCAGCTCCCCATCGGGATACGGACGCAACAACGGCAGTAGCTGCGTCGGGTCTCGCACGGACGGGTTCAGCCAGAGGTCTTCGTGTTCACGCCGCAGAATCACCGCCATGCGATGATGCAGCGGCGCGATGAGCGCGTTTGGCTCGGTAGTGATAATGGTGCAGGTGCGCAGGGGCGAGCCGTCAGGCGATTGCCACTCGTCCCAAAGCCCCGCGAAGGCAAATAGCTCCCCATCGCGCCGTCGGATGTAAAACGGCACGCGACGGTTGCCCTCTTTGCGCCATTCGTAGAACCCGTCGGCAGGTATGAGACACCTGCGCCGCAGCAGCGAGTATTTGAACGCGGGTTTCTCTGTCAGGGTCTCCGCACGGGCGTTAATCAGCCGGTTGCCAATCTCAGGGTCCTTCGCCCAAAAAGGTACCAGCCCCCAGCGACAGGCCTCCAGCTTGCGCTCGCCGTCCTGCAAGATGACCGCTATCGGCTGTGATGGCGCGATATTATACCGCGGCGGAAACTCGAACAGAGCAACCCGCACTCCGAACCGTTGCGCGACAGCTTCGGGTTGAGTGAGCGTGAAACGTCCACACATGGTATGTCCCCTTTTGTATGATAATACTCTATTGGGAACCGGCAAGGGAAGAGGGTTCGGGCGGCAGGAAGGTTACCGAAGCGCTAGCGTGTCCGACAACCTTCCTGCCTTCACTTTACCTGCGCGGCGCAGCCGTAGCCGCCTCGGGCTGAGCCAGCGAGCCGATGGTGTATCGCGCCTGCAGCACGCGGTCGATCTCGTTCAGCATCTCGTCCAGATGCACCCTTGTGGCGGTATCCAGCGGTCGGTTGCGCACCGCCTGAATCTGGCTCTTCAGCCGGCGCAGGTGATAACGCGCCAGCATTTTGGCGTCATCAGGCACCTCCGCATCGGGATTGATTAGCATGTCCGCCAGGGTGCGCAGGTAAGTCCGTTGCAGCAGCCGGCGCAGGGCAGGCACGTTCGTGCCGTTGATGATTTCCGCGTTCACGGCGTTGCTCACCTGTTCAAACAGCGCGGTCATGGTGAGCGTCTCTTCTGGTTTTGACGCCTTGAACTCGTTATTGGCAATCTGGCTGAGCGTGCGCCCACTGAAGAGCCGTCGCAGCGTCGCACTCTGAATGCCGGAGATGGTATCGCGCACCGGCGCGTCCAGACGCGGACGGCTGGTTAGCATCTGCGCGTAGTCGGGGTACGGGTTGGGCGCCAGCTTCAGGTAAAGCTCCTTCGGGAAGTTGAACGCCTTTGGCGAGAAGACATACTGCGTCAACAGCGCCAGCGCACGCTTCTGATCACGCGCACTGACGGGAACGACTGGCGGCTTCTCATTGGGGTCGCCGCGATGGTTCTGGCGCAGATGCACCCCGCCCACGTATCGCGAAACCACGCTGGCGGCGCGCGCATACATGGACAACAGCCCGTTGAAGGCGCGGGTCATCTCGTAGTAGTTCTCGCCGGGCTTCACCGCCTTGGCGGGCAGCTGGGGGATCATGGTGTTCACGTCCCGAAATACCGTCGCCCAGTACTCCAGCGGGTCCTTGCCCAGGTCAAAGCGGGTAATCAGCGGGTCGACGCTATCGGCGAACTCGTCGCCCATATACGCCAGCCCAGGCTCGGTGCCGCGTCGGGCAATGGCGCGCAGCATGGGCAACTCCGCCTCCGGCGTGCGGGCTTTGCTGGGCTTGTAACCGTATTCAATTGCCCAGTAGTCGTACACGCCCAGCCCCTGGTGCCAGTAGAAGGACTTTGGACTGCGCAGCGCCATGATGTTCACTGGCGTGTAGTCCATCACCGACGCCGACACGCCCATCTGCTGGATGCGTTCGCCATGGCACAGGTCTTTGGTGGAGTGCAGCGTGCTGGCGATGAAGTTGTGACGCAAGCCCAGGATGTGCCCCATCTCGTGGGCAGCGATGTCGCGGATGTACTGTTTGACGTACTCCTTTTCCGAGATGCGGGTGGATTTGGGCGACTGCATCAGCTTCATCGCCATCGCACCAAACCACGCGTGATACGCTGCCTCCTCCGCGATGTCGCAATGGAACGGATTCGCAGGCGACGGCTCCTGTTCGAACGCGCTCAGCGGGTTAATCATCCGCTTGAACTCGGCGCGGGCGAAGCGTGTCATGTTGGCATCCACGGTGATGCTGGCGTTGAGTATCTGCCCCGTCAGCGGGTTCGCGCGGAACAGCGCAACCGCATAGCCAGACGACGGCGAGGTGACCCAGCGGATCACGTTGTAGCGCATATCCGCATGGTCCCAGTCGGCGTCATCGGGCATCTGCTTGACCACGATGGCATCCTTGAAGCCGATGCGCTCGAACGCCTTGTTCCACCACAGGATGCCCTCGCGCACCGCGTCACGATACTCTTCGGGGATGGCGTTGTCCAGCCAGAAGACAATCGGCTCTTTGGGCGGAGACAGCGGCGCGTTGGGGTCTTGTTTCTCCAGATGCCAGCGCAGGATGTAGCGCACCGTCTGGTCGACCTTGTCCTGTGTGAAGTCCTGAAACTCGGTCACGAAGTAGCCCACGCGGGGGTCAGCCAGACGCGGCATGTAGTTGTTCTCGGGCAGGAAGAAGAGATTATACGTCACCTCTAGGGGCAGGCTGCGGGCGTCTGCCAGCGGCGCGCCCGAAGGCATACCCGGTATCGCAAATGGCAAACCGCCTCCGCCTGCGCCCGTGCGGGTCAGATGATAGGCGGTCTGCACCACCAGGTTGTTCGGGAAGTTCTTGATGGCGCGGATGACAGTCTTTTCGCGGTCGATGCTGTATGCCCCGCCCGCCGCCTGCGCCAGCCGCGTAATCTGGGCGATATCCGAACGGAACAGGTCGCTGACGTTAATCAACAGGCGTTTTTGCTCCTCATTTCGAGCCTCGATGCGGAAAGCCTCCAGATAGGCATCGGCAAAGGAACGCTTCACCGCACGGGCGATGGGTCGCCGCTCGTCCGCACGAAAACGGATATTCGGCACGACCATCAGCAGCTGCTCATCGCGGCGCACGAACTTGAACAGGATGTCGTCGATGGGGTTGCCTGCCGCCAGCGCATAGCCGCCCGTGCCCGTGCTTTGTGTCACCTGCAAGAGAAGCAGTTTGTCCAGCTGCTCTTCGCGCACCTCCATGTAGATAGTGTCCTTACCTGCCTCTTTCTTACGGTACAGGGTGAACAGCCCCTCTATCTTCTCGTAGTCCTTGACCACCTCTTCGATGGTTTTCTCTTTCTTCTTAGGGGCTTCCGCAGGCTGTGCGGCGGCAGCTGAACCGCCAATGGGGCTGCCACCGGTGCGCTCCGCCCGCAGTGTGCCGTTGAAGGTGGGCGCCTGCTCCGAAGGCGAGAAGGGAAAGTTCTCGGTTGTCAGCTGCAGCACCACGATATCCCCTGACGCCACTTCCACCCATACCTCGCCCTGCAGAGATAGGGGTTTTTCTCTGCCTGTCTCGCGGTAGGTGTAGCGCAGCTTCGCTGTGTCCACGCCTTTCGTTTTTTCAAGCGCAAGTACCTCGTATTCCGCAACGGCGTTGGGCGTGCCTTTCTCGGTGTCCTCTTTGTATTCGCGCGTCCACTTGTCGCCCACACCTACGGGATTGGGTGAAAACACAATCTGCGTCGCCTGCATCAGACGCATCTGCGCCTTACGCTCCGCCTCGGTGGGTTCTCGTCCCCCTTCCCATCGGACGGAGACCAGCGTGCCGTCGGGCCTGGTGACGGTGATAGTGCGCCGCTTGGTAGCCTCCTCCTGGGATGGCATTTTTTGACCGTTGACGGTGACTTCCACCTCCTCATCCACCGACTGCCGAGTGATTTCTCCCGAGGCCGCGACGTCCAGAATCTCATCCACCGAGGTCTGCTTGATCAGTAGCTGGATTTTTTGTCCACCGAACTCACTGCTGAGGTCGGCTTCCAGACGGTAGGTCATCTTTTGACCCTTCTGCGCTTTGTACTGCAGCGTCACCTTATCCTGCGCAGTGGCTACTGCAGTAACCACCAGCCAGATGGCGGCAAGGATTGTTAGAACGACAGTACGCTTCATACCTTTACTCCTTATAGATATGGATTTCAGCGGCTACACGGCATGTAGCCGCGGGCTTTAGCCTGCGCCCATCTCTTCGCACCCTGCAAGGGTGCAGCTACATCGGGAGATACCCTGGCAACCGAAAGTGGCGGGCAACGCCTTGCACACCCGCTCAGGCAGGTCTGAACCTCCGGAGGAGGTCTCGTTTGCACTCGCCAGAAAACTCCTGTTGCCGGCACAGACCGATTTCCGCAAATCCCCTGGTAGCAGTATCGATTATGGCACATTCGAGAGGCGTACGCGCTCGACAGCAGTTGTGGCAGAATGCGCCAGGGTACCCAGACGCGGAATGGGACAGGCAAACCTGCTTGCCGGGTTAACGCGCGCGGTGGTGCTCATCTTCGTGGGTGCAATCGCTCTGCGTCAGATGGGCATCGCCGATGAAATTGTGGTGATTGCATTTGGATTGCTGATGGGCGCAGTCGCCGTTGCGGCGGCGCTGGCGTTCGGTCTGGGTGGACGCGAAATCGCCGCGCGTGAGCTGGAAAACTGGCTCAGTCGCCTGCGCAGCAATGACCGTTCAAGCAGTTCACAATAACCCCGCTTGCCCTCTTCTCTCCCCGTTGGAGAGAAGGGGGCTTTTACACTTTTTCTATCTCCACGAAGCACGTATGAAACGTGGAACCGCCTCCCATGTCTGCCAGGCGGTCAGAAGTCAGGGCGTTGACGTTGCGTCCGCCGGGGCTATCGCGATGCCACCACAGCGAGGGCGACCAGGTAGTGCCTGGGCGCACGTGCTCCGTGCTGACCACTGCTTTGAGTAACACCTCTCCCCGCGCGTTGTACACGCGCACCCACTCGCCATGCTGAATGCCTCGCGCCTCCGCATCCTGTGGGTGAATCCAGATTCTCGGCTCGCGCTCGCCTTTTTGCATTCGCTCCAGATTGGCAAAGGAGGTGTTCAGGAAGTGGTGTGCGGCGGGTGTCATCAGTTTCAACGGATAGCGTTGCGCTGCCTCGTCCTCCTCACGGGCAGGAGTGTACACTGGTAACGGGTCGTAGCCGTCTCGCTTCGCCCGCTGGGAGTAGAACTCCACTTTACCCGAAGGCGTTCGGAAGCGTATCTCGCCCTGCAGGTAAGGGGCGTAGGGGTCGGACGGGGTGCGCAATTTGGCAAAACCGTGCTCCAGCAAATATTCGTAGGTGATGCCGCGCAGGAACGGATGGTCGCTATCTAACGCCTGGCGGATGATGTCCTCGGCGGTATCACGGAAGCACTTTTCGGTGTAACCCATCCGTCGCGCCAGCTCGGAAAGCACGTCCCAGTTCGGGCGGCTCTCGCCCAGCGGCGGAATGGCAGGCTGATTCAGCTGCACATAAAGGTGTCCATAGGAGGTGTGCAGGTCCAGGTGTTCCATCTGCGTGGTGGCGGGCAGCACGATGTCTGCCAGACGAGCCGTATCCGTCCACAGCTGCTCATGCACCACCGTGAACAGGTCTTCCCGCAACAGCCCCTCAATCACACGGTTACTGTTGGGCGCGACGGCGGCGGGGTTGCAGTTATACACATACAGCGCCATGATGGGAGGGTTATCGAGCGTAAGTAACGCCTCGCCGAGCTGGTTCATGTTCACGGCGCGCGGGTTACCCTGCAACAGGTCGGGACGTTTGACGGCTTTCATGTTCAGCGGGAAGTGCGCGCTGGTGGACAACAACAGCCCACCGCCCAACTCCTTCCACGCCCCGATGACCGCAGGCAGGCAGGTAATGGTGCGCACCATCATCCCACCGTTGGCGTTGCGAGCGATGCCGTAACCGAGACGGATGGCGGAGGGACGCTGTGTGGCATAGGTCACCGCCAGCCGTTCGATGTCCTCGGCCGAGATGCCCGTTATCTGCGCCACGCGGTCAGGCGGATACTCTTCGAGAACCCGGTCGCGCAGTGCCTCCCAGCCAACCGTATGGTCACGCAGGAACTCTTCGTCATGTAGCCCTTCGTGAAAGATGACATGCATCATGCCCAGAGCGAGCGCGCTGTCGGTACCGTGTTCGAGATGCACGTGCCAGTCGGCGCATTCGGCAGTGCGGGTGCGGAACGGGTCGATGACAATCAGCGTTGCCCCTCGCTTCTGGGCGTCGCGCAGGATAGCCATCATGTGGGTGCAGGTGCTGGCAGGGTTCATGCCCCACACGATGATGGTGCGCGCGTCAACGAAGCTTTCGGGGTCTATCCCGCCCGACCAGCCCATCGTGTAGTCGTAACCTGCCTCGGCGGCGGTGGAGCAGATAGTGCGCAGTAGGCGGCTGCACCCCATGCGATTCCACAGCCTGCCGTCGCACGCCGACATGTTCACGATGCCCATTGTGCCCGCGTAGGAGTAGGGCAGGATGGCTTCGGCTCTGTAGCGCGCGATGACCTCTTGCCAGCGGGTGACAATGGTCTCCAGAGCCTCGTCCCAGGAGATGCGCTCGAACCTGCCCTCTCCCTTCGCGCCCACGCGACGGTAGGGATACAGCACGCGGTCCGCGCCGTACACGCGCTCTTCATAGTGGGTGACTTTACAGCACAGATAGCCGCGCGTGACGGGATGGTCGGGGTTGCCTCGAACGCCTAGCAAGCGACCGTCCTGCACCTGTGCCAGCATCGCGCAGGTGTCGGGACAATCGTGCGGGCAAACGGTTTTGATTTCCTGCACTTCAGACATGGTTCGAGTGTAGTTCGGGATGACGTCGCTTCGTTCCTGCTTCCGCCGTGGCGATAGCCTCACGGTATCGGAAGCGCTGAGTCCGGTTATTCAGTAACAGGACGGACTGTACATCCGGCGTCGACGCAAGTTACCCTCAACTTATCAGGTCCTCAGGGCGACGGTCATGATGGACAGAAGCATCGACAGGACCTTGCTCCGCTAAGCCTATCATTCGGTACAGGGGGGTAAAGTCGGAGGCTGCCCCTTCTTCTGGTGGCAGTACCCTGAACTCTACCTCCAGCACTGTGCCTTCCGGCAAGTTAATGGGTTCGTCCGGGATTATAGCTTTCCCATCAAAGCGTGCGCGCAAGACAACGCCCATCGAATAACACCTCCTCCTATCATTGTACCACTTCACGAGCCGAACCAGGTGTTACGGGCCCCCAGAGAAAATATTCAAACCTTCGTGCCTTGGTGTCTTGGTGGTTACGAATCCTCGCTGCGAAAGCACGAAGGGCACGAAGATAATTGGGCGTCTGGGAGCAATAATGCCCACCTGAAGTATGCAAGAGAATCATCCCTCCCTGTGTACCGAGAGCCGGCCTCCCGCAATGCATAGCGCGAGAAGCACACCTACCGCAACAGGGTCGCCCAAACGGGTATACAGGGTTCGTTCGGTGCGCAGTTCTACCCCGTTCTGCTTCAATACGGCTTCCGAAAACAGCTCTGCCCGCTGCAAACATCGCCCCTGCGCGTCAAACACCGCGGAGATACCCGTCGTTGCCGAGCGCAACACCCATCGGCGCGTCTCCACCGCACGGAGTGCGCAAAACGCCAGATGCTGCGCCGCCGCGGGCGAGCGTCCGAACCAGGTATCGTTGGTTACCACGCACAGCAGGTGCGCACCGTGACGCGCCATCTCGCAGGCGATACGCGGCAGGGTGGATTCGAAGCAGACAGGCGTGCCAATGCGCCACTGCGTCAACAGTAGCGGCTCCGCACCCGGCGCAACGTCCGCGCTGACCACCCCAAAATGCTCCACCCACGGCGTCCAGCGACGGAAAGGCACATACTCGCCCCAGGGTACCAGATGCTGTTTACGGTAGGATTGCGCTTCGCCAGCGGGTTCGAAGGCGGCTACTGTGTTGTAGCTGCGTCCCTCCTCCTCGAGGAAGGTGCCAATAAGCACCGTGATACCACGCGCGTTCGCACGGGCTATTAGGTCGGAGAAAGGATAAGCGGTAGCATCAGGCACTATCGTCTCCGGAAAGAGCATGAGGTCTACCCCGACAGCACCCCGCAAAACACGGGACATCACGTCCTTCACCGAATCCTGCATTTGCTGCGTCCACTGGCTGGTGGTATCCACATTGGGCTGCACCACGAGCGCGTTCAACCGTTCACCGGCGGGCGTCAAACTGGAGCGCCACCACCCGAACAGCAGCAACAGCAACGACACCTCCAATGGCAGTATCAACGGGCGCAGCCTGCGCCGCGCGACTGCTTCAGCAATCGCCGCATTGACCAGCATCACCCACGCACTCAGCCCCCACGCGCCCAGCAACTCCGCGCTTTGCAACGGCAGCAGGGAACGGTGCTGCGAGACCGCCAGCTGCCCCCACAGAAAGCCCCATCCCCCCGAGCCACGCAGCCATTCTACCGCCACCCAAAGCGCAGCTGTCCACAAAGCGGGAAGGGAACTGCCCCGCATCCGCGCGTTGACCAGCCCAAACGCCCAGCCGAACAGCCCCGCGAACAGCGTCTGCGACAGCACCAGCGCCCCCCATGCAATCAGCCCCAGCCAGAAGCTGCCCGTCCACCGCGCCACGAACTGCTGCATCCACCACAGCAACACCCCGTAGAAACATGCGCCCCACACCAGCCCGAAGAGACAGCCCTGCCCCGGGCGCGAAGCGGAACGCACACAGAGCAATAGCGGCACCAATGCCACCCACGCCAGCCAGCCCCAATCCACCGGCGGGAAAGCCAGCGTGAGCAACAGCGCGCTGAGAACAACGCCCAAAAGCCTAAAGAGCCAGACCTTCACAAGAGGGATATTTCGCAGGAGGGGAAGGAAAGCCTGCTACAGTGTGGTGCTACCCTGATGGATTGACGACCCATCTATTTGAGGATATAATCATGTTGCTACGTGATGCTTTGCCTGTGGGTGTGATGCCAGACGTTGCCGTATCCCCTAACGCAACACAGTAGGTAGCGAGTATGGAAGACACACAATCCCTGAAAGAGCGGCTCGACCAGTTTCTGAACAAACAGCGTATCGCCATGTACAAGCCGATACAGGTTGCTGAAATCCTCTATCGGGTGCGTCTCGGTCTGGACGGAATGAGTACTGACCAGATAGATAACGTGGCGGTTTAGCGAAACCCTTCTAAGCACTGGCGAGATACAGTGAGCAAAATGCTTATCGGACAGGTTAGCACTTCGTCGCAAAAGTTTCAGGATAATCTGTTTGAGGAAAATGCAGTGCCCCCTTCGCTACTGAAGCAGCTGGCGGAGGTGAACAATCAATTTAACGGTGTCGTGGAAAGATACATTTATCAGCGCTTTGCCCTTCGCCAGAAAGCCATAAGACGAGTTTACCACTACGTGAAAAAGGTCAGGGAAGCAGGAGTAGACCAGTTTGACCTGACCCAGTTCTTATCGTTGTTTCACGCAGAATCGGGCTTAAGGCGCAGTATCGATAAGGCGTATGAGCTGGTAGTATACGCGCTGTTCAGCGCTTTGCTACAACAATTGCGCGTCAAAGTACAGGTATCTGTGGAGCCAGCACAATCAAGGCTTCTGGAAGAGTTTGGCGACTTTACAAGAGTGGTACTGGGCATCGACTCACAGAGGCCCCTGCGCGAGTTCCAGGCGGGCATCTATCGCGCTGGAGTAACTAATGCTGCCGATAGGGGGTTAGACCTGTGGGCGAATTTCGGACCTGCTGTACAGGTTAAGCACGTTTCTCTATCGGAAGAAATCGCCGAAGGTGTTGCGAATGAGGTTCAGGCGGACGACATAGTTATTGTTTGCAAAGATGCATAGGAAGGAGTAATCCGACAGGTCTGTGAACAGCTGGGGCAGCGCTTAAGGGGGGTCATCAGGGAAAGTGACCTTGTGTCGTGGTATCAACGAGCCCTTAGCCCCACGTGGCGGGATAGTTTGGGCAAAGCGTTAATAGCCAGCCTGCATAGGGAGCTGCAGATGGAGTTTCCTTTTAGTGAAACGTTTGAGCCATTTTACAAGGAGCGCGGGTATGACCGAATTCCCAAGCCTGATCAGCCCTGTGCTTTCTGGGAAGCCGACCAGTGGGCAGAAGCATGATATGTGTGAAGAACGTTTTGTGCCTACTGCGACGATAGAGCAGGCGATTAGCAAACTTGCGCAGGACGAAACAGGAAAAAGGCAGTACTACCGGCCGGTTTACTCTATCCACAAATGGTGGGCGAGAAGACCGGGGAGTCTTTTTCGCGCAATACTGTTACTGGCTGCTTTCCCCGAACGCAGGAAGGACCTGCTGCGCATGGACAGGAACGGCAACCTTTGTCCAGACTCATTCTACTTCGCTGGTCATGATTTAAGCCATGTGACGGTGCTAGACCCTTTCATGGGGGGAGGAACGACTCTGGTCGAAGCCAACCGCATGGGGGCAAAGGTTATCGGATGCGATATCAATCCAGTCGCCTACTGGATTGTACGCGAAAGTCTAAAACCCGTTGATATTTCCAAGCTGCGCCATTACTTTCGACAACTGGAACAGTCCGCTGGTGCGCGTATCAAAGCGCTGTACCGCACCCGCTGCGTCCACTGTCAAGAACCTGCGGAAACGCTATATGCTTTTTGGATAAGAACAATCCCCTGCAAACATTGTCGCCAAGAGGTGTTCTTGCACAAACGCACCCTGTTGAATGAGGGCAACAGTCGCAACCGTCCTCTATCTTCCAGCAACCCAGCTACGGCTTTTTGCCCTTCGTGCTTGGGACTGTTTGAATGGAGAGGCACACAGCCTGCAATCTGTCCAGACTGTGGTCATCGGTTCGATCCCTATGAGGGTCATTACAACGAGGGTTTTTACAGTTGCCCACACTGTGGGAATACGAACTCTTCTCTGCTGGATACCATCCGGGCGGGTGCTTCGCTTGCTGAGCATCTGATAGCCATCGAGTACTGGTGCCCTCGCTGTCGAACGCGATTATACAAAAACCCAGACGAAGAGGACCGGAGGCTTATCACGCATTGTGAGGACGAGTTTCGTGCGAGGCGCGATTCCTTCGTCCTGCCCTATCAGAAGATACCCGCTGGAGCGTCTTCCCACCGCTGGAGGCAGCACGGTTACCGCTACTATCGGGAACTGTTCAACCATCGCCAGATTATCGCGCTGAATTATCTTATCGAGGGAATCCGTTCCATAGAGGAGGCAGAGTATAGAAACTCTTTCTTCACGATATTGTCTAACATGCTCGAATACAACAATATGATGACACCTTATAACTATCCACACCGAAAGCTGCATCACCTGTTCAATTATCATGCGATGCCGTTAACGACCACCCCTGTCGAGAACGCTGTTTGGGGGGCATTCGAGGAGGGCGCGGGCACTTTTGTCAACTGCTACAAACGCTACGAAAACGCCAAGCTATACTGCATCAAGCCCTTTGAGAAATTCAAGAGCTCCGACGGACAAGTAGTTACGCTAATGTCTCGAAGCGAAAGCATACATGCCCAATTCGTCGGTTCATATCAGCAACTGCTGCAAACCGAAAGAGGAGCACTTCTATTTTGCCAGGACTCATCGCACCTGCCAGAGCTTCCAGACGGTTCGGTGGACTTTGTGATTACTGACCCACCTTATTACGACAATGTTCATTACTCGGAACTATCCAATTTCTTCTACGTGTGGCTATCTCAGCTGGTGGACGATGTACACTTTAAACATGAGCTGGTACCCACCGAGCGGGAAGCAATCGTTAACAAAGGAATGGGCAAGAACCACGAGGACTACTGTAGACTGCTTATCCAAGTGTTCAGGGAGTGCCACCGAGTGCTAAAAGATTCAGGAAAGCTCATCTTTACGTTCCACCATAGCAAGCGACAGGCATGGTGGACAGTGTTCGAGGCATTAACTTCGGCAGGTTTTCGTATCGTGGACTACTTCCCTGTGCAAAGCGAGTATCGGGTAAACCCCCACATCCGCAACAAGCAGGCTATCGACATGGACCTTGTGCTCGTCTCTCAGAAACGCTCATTGCCGTATAGCGTACTGTCCCCTTCTCCATCCGATGCCCTAGAGAGGGCAGTTCAGACAGCTGACTCGTATCGAAATGGAAGCAAGACTCTGTTATTCCTGCACTTTGTAGGTGAACTTTTGCGTTCCGCAAGTTGCACCCCCGAGGATATGCCGCCCTCTTATGAGTGGTTTGAAACAGCCTTAGACCTTTTCGAGACTTTAGCAAACAGTGTACCTGCAGAATCTCACAAGTCCAATATTACGTCAGTACAGCTGGCACTCTTTGACGACAAAGCGTCGTACGGTGGCTCATAGCGGTAGACAACAGTGGGAAACTCCTTTTGCCTTCAGCGTTCGCCACAAGAGTTGACGCCTCCTCCGTCCCTGCGTTATACTGAAACCGTTACAGGAGGGAAAGGGAATGCGACGCTTTGTGAACTTGAACGGACAGATGGTCTCACCAGCAGAGGCAAAGATCGACCTGTATGACCATGGCTTTCTATATGGAGATGGTGTCTTCGAGGGCATCCGCGTTTACAACGGACGCATTTTCAAACTGCAGGAACATGTGGACCGCCTGTATCACAGCGCCCGCGCGCTGATGATTGGTATCCCCATCCGCAAAGAGGAGATGACCGAACGCATTAAATCGGTCGTGCGCGAGAACGCAGAGACCAACTGTTACATCAGGGTAACTGTCTCGCGCGGGGTGGGGCTGGGCTTGGACCCCAAGCACATCCGTCTGGAGCCGACCATCGCCATCTCCACCGCCGACCTCGCCCTGTACCCACGCGAGATGTACGAGAACGGCCTGCACGTGGTAACCGTTTCCACCCGCATTCCGCCCGCGCAGTGCCTGGACCCGCGCATCAAGTCGCTGGGGCGATATATCAACAATATCCTCGCGAAGATGGAGGCGAACCGCGTGGGCGCAGGCGAGGGCTTGATGCTCAATATCGAAGGCTATGTGGCAGAGGCCACCGGCGATAACCTTTTCATCGTCAAAAACGGCGTTCTGCACACGCCGCCGCCCTCTGCAGGCATCCTCGCGGGCATCACGCGCGCCACAGTGATGATGCTGGCGGAGCAGATAGGCATCCCTGTGCGCGAGACGATGATGACTCTGTATGATGTTTATACTGCAGATGAGGCGTTCCTCACCGGCACTGCCGCTGAGGTCATCCCGATGGTCACGCTGGACGAACGCCCCATCGGCACGGGCAAGCCGGGCGAAATCACGAATCGCATCATTGCCGCGTTTCGGGAACACACGCAGAGCAGTGGCACGCCTGTCTGAGCAACGGTGCGAGGTTTGTGGGCGTTTTGCCGTGCAGTGGCGGGTGCATGCCGACGGCCCTCCCCGACTGTTGTGTACAGAATGCACTCGCCGATACCTGGCGCGGCTCGCCCCCGAGAAGGCCCCAGCATATTTCGCACTGCTTCAACCAGCCGCCGTTCATCAGCCGCAATCGCCAGTGACCGCCTGTCCGCGCTGTGCTACCGAAACCACCCTGCTTTCTGCACAGGGAGTGGCAGGCTGCGCCGACTGCTACCGTTACCTTTCGCAAGCGGTGGAACAATGGCTCCAGCAATGGTCACTGCCGCTTCGCCACGAAGGCGAGCCTCTGTCGGAAACCCATCGTCACCTCATTGCGTCCTCAGCGTCCATCAAGCCAGATGCTTTCTGGCTGCACTCGCTGCAGCCGCTGCAGGTGATTATCAGCAGCCGAGCTCGATACGCTCGCAACTTCGTGTGGGCGCGCTTTCCCTGGTGCGCCGATAGCGCGGAGCTGGAGCAGGTACGCACTCGTGTGGAGCGAGCGGCACGGCTCAGCTCATGGCGTTTCGCCATATTACCCACACACCGCATGAAGCCTTCCGAAAGGCAGCGGTGGATAGACTTGCGGCTTGCCAGCCCTCCGCTGCGCGACAATACCCTGTATGGCTCGCTAATTGTGGATGAAGCGGGCGCGGTAAGTGTACTGGTCAACGAAGAGGACCACCTGCGGGTGCAGGCGATCCTGCCCGCCTTGCAAATACGTGAGAGCATCGCCCTAGCACGCGCTGCTCTTGAGGCACTGGCACTGCAAGACGAGCTGGCTTTCTCCGACAATTACGGATGGTTGACCACCTCCGCCCTCAACATGGGCTGGGGGCTGCGCGTCTCGGTCATGATGTACACGCCTGCCATCGAGCGACTGGGTCAGTTGCAAACCGTGTGGCAAGCCGCTGCGGAACTGGGCGGCACCATTCGCGGTCTGTATGGTGAAGGAACGCCTGCCAGCGCGCTGTTTCAGGTGTCCAACACACACAGCATGGGCATTGACGAGGCAACCGTTGCCGCGCAGGTGGCAGGCACCGCTCAGTGCATTGCGCAGGCAGAGCAGCGTGCCCGGGAGCAACTGTGTTTATCTCAAGCGCGACAGTTGCACGAAGAGGCAGAACAGGTGTATCATTATCTTGGAAGGGAACGCACCTTGAGAGCCGCAGATGCCTTGCAGATGCTGTCGGTGGTCAGCCTTGCCGCAATGGCAGGGTGGGGACACCTGACCCCTGAAGTCTGGAAAGAGATGTTGATGGCGGTGCGCTGGGAGGCACCATACGACGACGCCGAATGGCGCGCCATCCGGATGCGAACACTGGTGCGGCAAGTGCGCAACGGATAGTTCACCCTTCGCCCGTGCGCTTGCATCTGCAGGGTCAAAACGGGTAACCTAATAGGCGGAAGATTCTTTTGGTGGAGTAAGGTCGGCTTTGCAGGCGATGTCGAAGGGAGATACCATCCGCAAGCACCGCCGCTGCCGATCAAGGAGGTCTTATGTCAGCAATGTGGCAGCGATTCACTGAGCGTGCTCGCCGCGTTATCTTCTACGCCCAGGAAGAGGCGGGACGTCTGGGTGAAAACTATGTCAGCACCGAGCACCTGCTGCTGGGGCTGGTTCGCGAACCCGATAGCGTTGCCGCACGTATCCTGGAGCGTATGGGCGTCAGCCTCAGTCGTGTGCGCAGTGAGATCGAGCGACAGGTCTCGCGGGGAGAGGGAAGGCTCGGGCAGGAAACACAGCTCACTCCCCGCGCCAAGCGCGTGATTGATCTCGCCTATGACGAGGCACGCCAGCTCAACAACAACTATATCGGCACCGAACACCTGCTGCTGGGCTTAATCCGTGAAGGAGAGGGACTGGCAGGCAGGGTGCTGGCACGGCTGGGGGTAGACCTGGACCGCGCCCGTCGTGAGGTGATGGCGCTGCAATCCAGCGATAGCGGTGCACCCGCGCCACGTCAGCGTTCACGCACCCCCACGCTGGACGAGTTCGGTAGAGACCTCACCGAGCTGGCGCGTCAGGACAAGCTGGACCCCGTCATCGGCCGCCATAACGAGATCGAGCGCGTCATCCAGATACTCTCCCGCCGCACGAAGAACAATCCTGTGCTAATTGGTGAACCCGGCGTAGGCAAGACCGCTATTGCCGAGGGTCTGGCACAACGCATCGTCACCGGGGATATTCCGGAGGTATTGAAAGACCGGCGCATCGTGGCACTGGACTTGGCTGGGCTGGTTGCCGGCACCAAGTACCGTGGTGAGTTTGAAGAGCGCATGAAGCGTGTACTGGAAGAGGTGCGCAAGGCACAGGGCGAGGTTATCCTGTTCATCGACGAACTGCACACGGTGGTGGGTGCGGGCGCGGCGGAGGGTGCAATTGACGCCTCCAATATCATGAAGCCTGCGCTGGCACGCGGTGAGCTGCAGTGTATCGGCGCAACCACGCTGGACGAGTACCGCAAGTACATCGAGCGCGACGCCGCGCTGGAACGACGCTTCCAGCCAGTGCAGGTACGCGAGCCGAGCGTGGAAGAGGCTATCGAAATCCTGCGCGGGTTGCGTGAGCGCTACGAAACACACCACCGCGTCAAGATTGAAGATGACGCCATTATCGCAGCGGTGCGCCTCGCAGACCGCTACATCACCGACCGCTACCTCCCCGACAAGGCGATTGACCTGATAGACGAAGCCGCATCGCGAGTGCGCCTGCAGTACTCCCTGCCGCCGCGCGAACTGCGACAGGTCAAGCAACAGCTTGCCCGGATAGAGAAAGAACTGGAGATGGCGCACAAATCTGGTGACTATTCGCGCGTGCAGGATCTGCGCTCGCAGCGCACGGTTCTCCAGAACCGCGCCGCCGACCTGGAGCAGGAATGGAACCTGAAGCGCCAGGAGATGCGCACCGTGGTCACCGAAGACGAAGTGGCGCATATCGTGCAGTCGTGGACGGGCATTCCTGTCTCGCGCTTGATGGAAGCGGAGACGGTGAAGCTGCTGAAGATGGAAGAGGAGCTGCACAAGCGAATCATCGGTCAGCACGAGGCGGTGGTGGCGGTCAGCAAGGCGATACGGCGTGCCCGTTCTGGACTGAAAGACCCCAAGCGACCGATAGGAACCTTCATCTTCCTCGGTCCCACTGGTGTTGGCAAGACCGAGCTGGCGCGTGCGCTGGCGGCTTTCCTGTTTGACAACGAGAACAACCTCATCCGCCTCGACATGTCCGAGTACATGGAGCGGTTTGCGGTATCGCGACTGGTGGGCGCGCCCCCGGGCTACGTGGGTTATGAAGAGGGTGGTCAGCTCACCGAAGCGGTGCGCAGGCAACCCTACTCGGTGGTGCTGCTGGACGAGATAGAAAAAGCCCACCCCGAAGTGTTCAACATCCTGCTACAGATTTTCGAAGACGGTCGCCTCACCGACTCGCAGGGCAGGGTGGTGGACTTTAAGAACACGGTTATCATCATGACCTCCAACCTCGGCGCGCGCTCCATTCAGGGCGAACCCAGCATGGGCTTCCTGAGCGCAAGCAAGCCCAAGGAGGAGACCGAGCGCGAATACGAGAGCATGAAGGGGCGCATCATGGAGGAGCTGAAGCGTACCTTCCGCCCCGAGTTCCTCAACCGCATCGACGAGATTGTGGTGTTCCACGCGCTGACCTTCGCCGAAATCTTGCAGATTGTGGACCTGATGGTGGGGCGCGTGGCACAGCAGGCGCGTGCGCAGGGCATCGAGCTGGAGGTCACTCAGGAAGTACGCGACATGCTGGCGCGCGAGGGATTCGACCCGCAGTTCGGTGCGCGCCCGTTGCGTCGTGCGGTGCAAAGACTGATTGAGGACCCGCTGGCGGAGGAGATCCTGCTGGGACGGTTCAGCGAAGGCGATACCGTGATTGCCTCGCTGGACGAAGATGGCAGGCTGGTGTTCCTGAAGAAGGAAATCTCCGAGGCGGAGAACCCACCGGAGCCTGCAGGAGTAGGCTAAGCGAAAAGCGGACATCCCGTGGTAACACCGCAGTCTACCCTCGCCCCGCTCCTGCCGGTACGCGCTCTTCCTGCAGGGATTCCTCCAGCGTTTCCTTGCCACGCTGGATAGTTCCTATCGCCTTTGCCAGCACCGCTTCGAGGTTGTTCAGCACATCGCGAGCATATTCATCCGCCCCACGCCGAATCTGGCGTGCGTCCTCCCTTGCGCTGGCAACGATATGTTGAGCCTGCTCCTTTGCCATCAGCACAATCTCGCTCTGGTCTACCATGCGCTGTGCCTGCAGGCGTGCTTCCTCCAAAATGCGTGCCGCCTCCGCTTTACTCTCCTCGATAATGTGGTTTGCCTCCTCACGAGCGGTTTCCAGAATGCGGTCTCGCTCGCGCGTGACATTGCTGGCACGTTTCACATCCTCTGGCAACGAAGCGCGGATGCGGTTGACCAGCACAAAAAACTCATCGTGGTCCAGCCCAACTGTGAGCTTAAGCAGGGCAATGTACTTCGTGTTCTCTACCAGATCCTCCAGCTGTTTCAGAAGTTGCAAGATCTCTATTGGTATCACCCCCCGTGATTGGCTTCCCGATTTGGCAATGTTCTCCCCAGTTTTCGATAAAGATACGGCTCGACCGCTTTGGGAACCAGTCCCTGTACGCTACCTCCCAGCCGGGCAATCTCCTTGACCATGCTGGAAGATAGAAAAACGTACTCGGAATTGGTCATCATGAAAATGGTTTCTATCTGTGGACACAGGCGCCGGTTGGTCAGCGCCATCTGCAGTTCGTAGTCGAAATCGCTTACCGCGCGCAGCCCCTTCACAATCACCTGCGCTCCACGCTTCATGGCGAAATCGACCAGCAACCCGTCGAAGCTCTCCACCTGCACGTTAGGCAAAGAGGCGCAAACTTCCTGCAAGATAGCCATGCGTTCTTCAACGGTAAACAACGGTTGTTTGGAAGGGTTGGGCGCAACCGCAACAATCAACTTCTCGAACAGGCGCGACGCCCGTACGATGATATCGTAGTGCCCGCTGGTGACGGGGTCGAACGAACCAGGGTATACCGCTATTCTCAATGGTGCCATTTCAGCTCACCGTTGCCAGCACCGCCCTCGGCATGTTGCGCTGCATCGCGCTCTGCAGCAGACGGTGCTGGGGTTGTTGGAGTTCCGGGTCGGCGCGCACCGTGTTAAAGGCTTCCTGCCGCGCCAGCTCCAGCAGCTCCGCATCGCGCAGGATGTCCGCCACGCGCAGGGAGGGCACGCCACTCTGCCTGGTGCCGTAAATCTCGCCGGGGCCGCGCAGGCGCAGGTCTTCCTCTGCAATCACGAAACCATCATTGGTGCGCACCAGCACGTCCAGACGCCGATTGGCATCCTCGCCGCTGGAATCGCTGATGAGGATACAGTAGGACTGATGCGCCCCCCGCCCCACGCGCCCACGCAGCTGATGCAATTGCGCCAGACCGAATCGCTCTGCATCCTCAATCACCATCACCGAGGCGTTGGGCACATCCACGCCCACCTCGATGACCGTGGTGGAAACAAGGATGTCTATCTCGCCCGCGCGGAACCGCTCCATGATTTCCTCTTTCTCCATCGGCTTCATCTGTCCATGCAGCAAACCGACGCGCAGTTTGGGGAACACCTCCTCCTGCAAGTGCTTTGCCAGTTCCTCTGCCGCCTTCACCTGCAGCTTCTCGGACTCGGTAATCAGCGGGCAGACGACGTATGCCTGCTGTCCCTGCTGAATCAGCTGGCGCACCGCCTCATACACCTGTGCACGCTGGTGGGCGCGTTTGCGGTGTGTTTTCACCGGCCTGCGCCCGGGCGGCAGTTCGTCGATAATAGAGAGGTCCAGGTCGCCATACAGGGTCATGGTCAGCGTGCGAGGGATGGGCGTGGCGGTCATGACCAGCACGTCAGGGTTCTCACCCTTTTCGCGCAGGGCGGCGCGTTGCAGCACCCCAAAGCGGTGTTGCTCGTCGATAATCACCAGCCCCAGCTTGCGAAACTCCAAGCCCTCCTGAATCAGCGCGTGGGTGCCCACTGCCACCTGCGTGATGCCTGTGGCGATGCGCTCGCGCACCGACTTTTTGCCGCGCTGGGTGAGACTGCCTACCGCCAGGTCTACAATGATGCCCAGTTTGCGGAACAGGCGCGAAAGCACGATGAAGTGCTGTTCTGCGAGGATTTCGGTCGGAACCATCACCGCCGCCTGATAGCCGTTTTCCACGCATGCCAGTATCGCCGCCGCTGCCACAATGGTTTTGCCCGAACCCACGTCCCCCTGCAACAGGCGATTCATGGGATACTCCCGCGCCATGTCGCTCCAGATTTCCTCAATCACGCGCCTCTGGGCGCCGGTAAGGTCAAAGGGTACAATCTCATGCAACTTGCGCCAGAGTACCTCTTTGTCAATGCGGAATCGGATACCGGGTGCGCCAGTGGTCTCCGCCATCTTGCGCTGGGCGATGTGCAACTGCAACAGGTAAAACTCTTCGAAAATCAGCCGTCGGCGCGCGCGCTCCAAATGTTCTAGGCTCTCGGGGAAATGGGCGTTGCGCACCGCCTCCGCGAAGGGCATCAAGTTCAGCCGACGGCGCAGGTTTGGGGGCAAGCAGTCTACCAGCACCGGCTCGTAGGTCTGCAGGGCGTTATACATGATGCGGCGCAGTCGCGACTGCGGCAACCCTTCGGTTAGCGGATACACCGGCACGATGCGGTGTGCGGCGAGTGGGTCACTGTCTGTCAACGGCTCCCACTCCGGCGTCTGCATCTGGTAGTGATAGGGTGCCTGTTGCACCACGCCATACGCCACGATGTCCTGTCCGCGCATCTTCAGGAACCTGTCCTTCAGATAGGGCTGATTGAACCACACCAGCTCCAGAGTGCCTGTGCCGTCATCGATAATGACTTTGGTAATGGTCATTTTTGGGCGCGGGGAGACGTTATCCACGGCAACGATGCTCCCATGCACCGTAACTGCCTCACCCGGAACCACCTGCGAAAGGGTGCGAAAGTGCGTGCGGTCCTCGTAGCGCCGTGGGAGGTGCATCAGCAGGTCGAACACGGTGTAGATGTTCAGTTTGGCAAGCACCTGCGCCACAGCCTCGCCCACCCCTTTGACGAATCGCACTTCGTCATCCAGACTTCTCTGGCGGACAAAGGCTGGAGTTGCCGCCGCTCGCGGAGATGATGTTTTGGAGGATACTGAACCGTCCATCCTTCCCCCATCTCACCGAAGACTGCGCCCTGCAGGGATAGATTGTAAACTTTCGGGAGGCGGTTTGTCAAGCGACTTCCGCGGACAGGTGTATCCGTTTCTGCTGTCGCAGGAAATATCTGCTGCACGCTGTATCGTTTCACAAGAACACTGGAGGGAGAGAAGCGCTATGTCTGTTTTGGAGAACAACCCCTGGCGTACACTCAGCTCCACCCCTGTCTACGACAACCCGTGGATTTCGGTGACAGAACATCGGGTCATCAAGCCTTCGGGTGGAGAGGGAATCTACGGGGTAGTACACTTCAAGAACCGCGCGATTGGCGTGTTGCCACTGGACGGGGAGGGCTATACCTGGCTGGTGGGTCAGTATCGCTACACGCTCAACAGGTATTCCTGGGAAATCCCCGAAGGCGGCGGCAGGCTGGACGAGGAGCCGTTAGCCGCAGCGAAGCGCGAGCTGAAGGAAGAAACGGGCATCGAGGCGGACGAGTGGCACGAAATCCTGCGGATGCACCTGTCGAACTCTGTGACAGACGAACTGGCGATAGTGTATCTGGCGCGTGGGCTGCGCAAGGGCACGGCGCAACCGGAGGACACCGAGCAGCTTCAGGTGCGTCGGGTGCCTTTTGAAGAGGCATACCGCATGGTGTGCGCAGGCGAAATCACCGACGCTATCACGGTGGCGGCAATCCTGCGCGTGAAACTGATGCGACAACAGGGAGACATTTAATCGGCAAAAGGGCATACTCCCGGTCGTCAATCAGCCAGACTCTTCTGCCACAGGTCGCGAAGGTGCGGGAGTAATCTCTGAGCCTGGTTGTCTAAGTCCTCCGCGCGACGCGGTTGTTTGCGCATTCCACAGTGCGCGAAGTCATTGCGAAGGTCAGGGAGGGCAGGCCAGAGTTTGCGAAGGATAGAGGTCACCTCGCAGTTTTTGAGCCATTCGGCAGGCTTTGGCTCCTGCTTGTCGGCAAAGCCACTATTCAATACACGCTCGATTTCGTCCCTCACATCCTTGTCGAGCCAGTCGCCTGACGGTAAATCGACCTTGCCCTTACTGTACCAAATCGCCCAGTTCACTACCCATTCCCGCGCCATCTGCGTCGCCTGTGTGACCAGACCGTAGCGTTGCAGCTGTTCGATGAACTGCAGCTGCTTCTCCAGATGTTGGCTGTCCAGCGTGTCGGTATTCTCGTAAGCCAGTTGCTCTACCTGCGCCTTTATGTCCTCGATGAGCAGGCTGAAGGGCTTTGCCCAAGTATCGATTTCACTGGAAGCCGTTGGCAGTAAGTTGCGCAATTGTCGTGCGGCTTCGGCGGCTTCGATGGGGCGTGCGAGTTGTAACGCCTGCGACAGGGTGATGAGCCTCTCTCCCGCCTTCTTGAGTTCCCTCGGTTCCCCTTTTTGCTCGCGGCGCAGACGGTCTTGCGTGCTGCGCAGCTTTTCGCCTATCCAGCGGGCGTCGCCTGTCTCTTTGAAGCGGCGGGTGGCTTCCATCCAGTCCAGCAGCTCGAGCAACAAGTTCAGGTCAATCACGGGAGACTCTGGCTCCTCCCGCGTGTAACACCCGTAGAAGATGTGTTTCACTTGCACTTGCTTTACTGTGCGCAGAAAGGCAGCTACCGCCACCAGCACCATCGGCAACGAGCGAAAGGCGTGGGTCACATCGATGGCGATTTCGTCCCCGTGCTCGACGCTAGCTATGACGCGGTCGAAAATCTCCCAGACCTCCTCTTCTGTCTTCCCGTCCGGGATAGGAACCTCCTGTACATCCCATTCCTGCAGCCGCTGACTCAACTGCGTCCAGTTTGTACCTGCCTTCGCTTTCTCCGTGAGAAACACCACGACCTTATCGAACGGCAGCCATGATGCCAGCGCCTCCGCGATGAACTCCGTCTCGTAGCGGTGCACATCCCACACATAGGTCGTTTGGTTATAGGTGTTTGGTCCCACGAAAGTCAGCAGTTTCATGTTACTCCCTCGGGGTTATCTTCACTATGAGCTTGCGGTTGCCGCTCACTTCTATCTGCACATCGGCGAGCAGGCGGCGCTTGCCCTGCGTGAGTTTTTGCCGGGCAGCTTCGGGCAGTGCGGAAAGCAGCTGTTGGGTACGTTGTGGGTCGGCAAAGGCTCCCTCGCTACGCCCTTCGTTAGTTCGCTGCACCTGCAGCACGCGCTGCCCCGGATTGTAGCTGACGACGACGTTCTGCCAGATGTCCGCAGCCGTATCCACAGGGATAGGCTTCGCCGATGGTGCTGCCTTCGCGGGAGACGTATCGACTTTGCCCTCATCTAGGGTAAAGTAGCCGTATCCCGCGTTGGTTTTCGCGCCCACGCCGAGATACTGCAGGCACCACTGCAGCAGGTTCTGGGCGAACGCGCCCCAGCCATCGTCGGGGGCTTGCAGGGCGAAGAGAAACCGCGCGCCCGGGCGTACCACCAGAAACGGCACCGGGTTGGGGTCGTCGAAGTCGGTCGGATACGCCTGTCCCCGGCTGGTGTAGTAGTCGGCGTGGTGGACGGTGATGGTGTCGCGGTGGAACGGCTTGCCCTGTACCGATTCGGGGTCGTACCAGGCGTCCCAGAAAACGATGTAACCTGCAGAGGCACGCCCACTCTCATCCGAGTAGCCGAACAGCACGCGAAACTGTTCGTCGGCGAGCTTCCCCTCGCCCTTCAGGCGCAGCGCGCCGCGACGGCACAACCCCTTCAGTGCCGAGCCGGGGATGAGGGGAACGCCATAGGTGCGATGGACAGTCAATCCCACCTCCAGCACGCTTTCGTTACCCAGCCCGACGGCGATAGGAGAAGCCGCGGTGGCGGTGAAGAGCCGAACGCCCTCTAAC
>Ga0209017_10000989_pt1 | contig 24057 bp, 22 predicted proteins | sample YNPBryunderm2012_FD_185812 | JGI IMG/M metagenome (GOLD analysis project Ga0209017, IMG submission 185812) | Anoxygenic and chlorotrophic microbial mat microbial communities from Yellowstone National Park, USA - YNP Bryant MS undermat 2012... ...
TTATCGGCCCAGGAGGCGATCGACCGCAGCGCCGATGTCCGGTTGGGTCATGAAGGCCTCGCCGACTAGCATGGCCTGGATGCCGGCGGCTTGGAGCCGGAGCACATCCTGTCGGGTCCGGATGCCGCTTTCGGCCACCACCAGACATTCTGGGGGTATCTTTGGCCGAAGCCGAATCGCTTGCTCCAGATCCACCTGAAAGGTATGGAGATTCCGGTTGTTAATGCCGATCAGGCGGGGCTGGAGGTGAAGGACTCGGGGAAGGTTTTCCGGCTGGTGTAGTTCCACCAGCGGTGTCATCCCCCAGGCAACCACTTCCTGATACAGACGGGTTAAGGTGTCCTGGTCCAGACATTCGGCAATCAGCAGCACGGCATCCGCCCCGGCAGAGCGTGCCTCCAGAACCTGATAGGAGTCCAAGATGAAATCTTTCCGGAGAATGGGTAGATTCACAGCGGCCCGCACCCGCTGGAGGTCGTTCAGAGACCCCTGGAAAAATTCCGTATCGGTGAGCACACTGAGGCAGGCGGCCCCATGCTGTTGATAAATTTGGGCGATGGTTTCGGGCTGGTAATCGGTCCGAAGGAGTCCTTTGGAGGGGCTGGCTTTTTTTAGCTCGGCAATAAGCCGGATCGGCGGCCCGCCCTGCAAAGCAGCCAAAAAATCCCGGGGCGGCGGAGCAGCCGCTGCCTGAGCACGCAGAACCTGTTCCGGCACCCGCGCTTTGGCCTGGGCAATTTCCGCCGTTTTACGAGCCACAATCCGTTGAAGGAACTCAGCCGTCATGCCAACTTGCCATCCTTCTGCACTTCGCAACCGGTAACATGGTAGCCGAAGGAAGCGGCGATGTTTTCCCCTTTCCCTTGGCCGTCGAGAGGGTAGGGTGAGGGGGCGAGCAGAAGGGCACGGGCGGCTTCTTTTTTGCCCCCTCACCAGGCCAACCTGTCGGTTGGCCGGGCTCTCCCACCAGGGGAGAGGCGGGTAGTTTCATTCGGCTAAGTAGTTACCTCAACTGGAATTCCTGTTGCCAATAGGTGTCCCGAAAGAATGCCGCAACGCTTAAGCTTGGCTTACCATCTTGCTCAACTGGAATTCCTCCTGCCAGAGCGGCGGAAGCGTTCCGACTCCTTCATTGGGAGAACCGTCAGAAATCCGTTGGTCCCGAGCACCGGCTCCCCAAAGAGAGACAACCGGCGGTGGTTAGGGATTTGGGGAGGGATTGCCGCGTCCAAATGGGGCAGCACCCCTGGGACCAAGGGCGGTTACATTGGCGAAGGCTTTTCGGCCTCTTTAGGTTTTTCTTTAGGAGCGGCTTCTTCCTTAGGGGAAGGTTGTTCAAAAGGCGAGGCCTTTTCTTTAGGGAGTTCTTCTTTTGCAGGAGGTTGTTCAAAAGGGGAGGGTTTTTCTTCGGCCTGCATGGGCTTCTGGGGGTTCTCTTTAGGAGCGGCTTCTTCCTTAGGGGGAAGGTTGTTCAAAAGGCGAAGGCGGCGCTTCCGGTTTTTCTTTGGGTTTTTCTGCATGGGGTTGCGGTTGTTCTTTTTCGGTGGAGAGTGCCTCTTGCTGGATGACGGCAGGAGGAGTAGTAGGTTTTGCGGAGCGAGCGGTGCTGTGAAAGACCGGTTCGGTCAACTCCGCTTCCCGGAGGCATTGGATCGTGCCGTTCGGACTGGCCATATAAATGCGATCATTTTCTGTGTTGGTAAACATCAACTGGCCGGGGACCGGAACCGTGGCCAATGGGGTGCCTGTCTTTCGCTCGAGCACCTGAAGCCGGCCGATCCTGTCGGTGGCATAAATGCATTGTTTGCTGGCGGCCACAAACTGGACGAGGTCCGGGACATGCCACTGTGGTTGGCCGGTCAATGCATCCACACAGTACATGCCGGTGTCCAAAGTGGTTACCAAAAGCTGCTTGTCGATCAGGACGGGTGCGGATTCGATGGTCCGCCCGGTGGCGAATCTCCAGAGCATCTGGCCGCTTTTTTCCCGCAATGCCCAGACATATCCATCATGGTTGGCCACGAAAAAGGTTCCACCGTCGGCAACCTTTTGGGGATGCGGGGGTAAATAGGCGGCGGGAGCGGAGATAGTCCGGCCCGTCCGCAGCCGATGACGAACCGTCATTTTCCTTTCCTGAGCATTCAACACCCCAATGAATAGATCACCCAAATGGGAAGGCCAGGCCACAAACTCGGAAAATCCCTCCCGAAGCCCTACCCGGAGCGGGACCATGGTATGGCCGATGGATTGACAAGCGATCGGCCGCACCTTTTCTTGGTTCAAGCGGAGTTCGGCCATCCGTGCCCGCCGTTCCTCGGGAGTCTCTTCTTGCTTCTTGGGCCGAGGCGAGCGAAGTTCCCCGAGGGCTTCCCGGGGATCCTTGGCAGGCTCCAATGGATAGGCATACACCAGCCCTTGGAGCATCGGCACATAGACCCGTCCGTCTCCTAAGGTGGGGCCAGCGCCCGGAAACCCCTCCAAAGGCGTCTTCCATAAGATTTTGCCGTCGATCCGATTCAGCACAAAGAGCGTCGAGCCGTTGACCACCGCCACAAACTGCGCATTCATGTCCGGAGTGAGGGAAGGCCAATCGGGTCGGCCCACCATCAGCGCCCACTGGGTCCGGCCGGTTTCCGCGTCAAAGGCATGGAGCATGGCCCGATCGGTTTGTACCAGCAGGGTGTCTTCATACAAGCACAGATGTTGCACGCGACTTCGGGCCGAGTCCATCTGCACCTGGCCGGTCCAAGCCCGGACCAAGCCCGGAGGTTGGCTTGGACCCGCGGCCGGTTGCCCCCCCAATGCATCGGAGTTCTGCCCCAAAAGCCATACCCCAAACAATCCCATGACCCCCAACACCCATGGACGCTCCCACCGCTTCGTGTCGCCATAGACTCTCATAAGATTTCCCTTACCTCAAAAAAACCACCCATCCAGATGACCTGGAATTTGAATTCCACTTCCAACCCCGATTCACCCCGCCTCGGCTGGCCTCTCCCGCCTCAGGGGAGAGGCGGATTAGTCCATTCGGCTAACAGGTTACCTTTTTTATGATACCATCCAGACTTCAAAAAATCATCCCAAAACTCTCCGGCACTCCGGCCAGCCCGGAGGCACCTCGGTATGGGGTTTTGGACTAAAAGGTCGGCTCCGGCAGTACCCCACCGGGGAAAAATGTTTCCGAATGTTTTTCCTAAGTTATTACGAAATAAAAAGTTAGGAATTTTTCTCCAAAACGCCAGGAGGAATGCCAGTGGGGACTTTTTACGGCGAACAACAGGAGGGAAAATGTCCCCCCAGGGACCGGTTCCGGATCTATTTTGAAGGCCGATTCGATATAAGTCCCTATAATTCAAAGAGTTATGGCTTTTCGTTTCACGAGGAGGCAGGAAAGAGGTTTTTTCCAAAAGGGATGATTTTTTGTTTTTGGCCCTCCCGGCTCTTGGTACGCCCGGAGAAGGGAGGGTATGATAAAAATCGAGGGATTGGACTCCATTCACCCGGCTAGGCCCTATCGGTGGGGTAAAACTCGTTCGGACTTCCCCCTAGGTGGCAATCGGTCTGGGTGGATACGGTCATTGGAATGGAGCTGGCCTGCAGAGGCCCCGGCGTCCTGGAAGCATTTCGGGAAACATTCCGGGTAGCTTGAGTGTATCTACCGGAAGTAATTACCATAATCTGTTGAGTTTGAGCCGATGCTTACCCCCCTACAAGTTGGGGGGCTTGGCCGGGTAGATACAGTCAAAGGAGGAAGATTTTTTGTTGACCCTGGCCGGAAGAAATTCCAGCGAAGCAAAGTTTCCCGAAGCCGGCCCCTTACCCCGGGAATAAGACGGGAATCAGATGGTGGCAGTTCCATGGCGGAACCTGCCGGATGGTTTGACGGTAGGGTTCCTAGTGATTTTAGGGGTCTTGTTTCTGAGGAGACGCAGTGATGAAGTACCTGAGCACAGTGGCAGTGGCGGTAGCGGTTTTGCTCTGGGGAAATCTGTGGGGCGGGCAGTGTTTGGCCCCGGCTTCGGCGGCAGATGAAGTCACAGCCGCTGCTGGCAAAATCCGGGTCCTGGTAACCTACGGCGGCCACGGATTCGACGAGAAAGAGTTCTGGGCCATGTTCGATGCCATGCCGGATGTTGTCTGGCAGAAAGCCGAGTTGCCCAAGCAGGCCGACCTGCTCCAACCCGGCCTGGAGAAAAAGTACGATGTGCTCGTCATGTACGACATGTGCCAGAAGCTGACGCCCGAACAGCGCCAGGCGTTCGTCCAACTCTTAAAGCAAGGAATTGGCGTGGTTTCGCTCCATCACAATTTGGCCGCCTATTTCGATTGGGATGAATTCTGCAAAATCATCGGCGGTCGCTTCATTTTGCGCCCTTGCCAGATCGAGGGGAAAGCGTATCAGCAGTCCCCGGTCTCCCACGGCGAAACCATTCGGGTCCTGGTGGCCGACAAAAATCACCCCATCACCCAAGGCGTGGAAGACTTCGACATTAAAGACGAGACGTATGGCCCGTTCTATGTGGCCGAGGGGGTCCATGTATTGCTTCGGACGGAACACCCGAAGAATAATCCGGTCTTAGGCTGGACGTGGCGGTATGAAAACAGTCCGGTGTTTTACCTGATGCTGGGCCATGACCGGTTTGCCTACGAGAATCCGGCCTATCGGAAGCTGGTGGCCCAGGGCATCCGATGGGCCGCCGCCGAACGGACTCCGAAAAAGTAGCATAAAACCCCTCATGATGGGACTATATCCATCCGGCCTGGTCCCTACCACTTGGAGGCGGTAAAAATCAGTGCGAACCCCACCGAAGTGTCGTACTTTCTTCGGTGGAGCCAGTCACCATAATACTTTAGCTGAGCAGAGCAGCCTTCTGTCTCCACCTCTGCGTAAGCAGTAGTGCAGCAGTTACGCCTCTCCCCAAGGGCATTGGTATCTACACATTTTGCCAAAGAGATACGGAAAAGACATACCACCTTGGTATAGGTTTGTCCTCCCACTCAATAGGGTTGGGAAAGACCTACCTTTATCCTGCAAAAAGCTTGTAGTTGTACTGCTTATTTTGACTGTATCCCCCAGGCTGGCTCCTCCCACCGGAGGGGGCCTGAGCTGGGGAGAGAGTTTAAGCATGGAATCCAGTCGGGTCGGTTTTTATTCGAGCCAGCATGGATCTAGATTTTTCAAATTGCCTAAACTCACATTGAGTGCGTCTATTCCACGGCGAAAAGGGGAAAAAAGGCACCTCGGTATTCCTTAATGTGCCTGTATCCCCCGGGAACTAGGAGCACCCTCTGGGATATTCGATCCGATGAGCCCTTCCCTCTGGTGGGGGCCGGAGGGGGAGATATAGTCAAATTATTTAACATGAACTGATGACGTTTCCTGGAAACCACCGTTCTCCAGCAGGGGATTATCCCCTCCTAGAAAACCCCCTGAGGTTTCCAGTCCAAGGTTCTTTCGGGCTTCTGAAAACCCGTTAGCCGTATCTTGATGTTTTGCAATGGGTTACCAGATGTGTAGATACCAATGCCTCCTTGGCACCTTCCGCCACATACGTACAAAACATCCTCACCATCTGCGCCGCCACCTTGTCGTCCAATAACCACTGGCTGGCCACCACCCGACGACTCCCCGCCACCAAAAAAACCCCGTGAGAACGTCCACACCTCTCCCCACGCTGCTCCGGACCTACGTTGGTCTGGCACGCAGTCAATATCACCAACTCCCACCCCCCAGACGCAACTGGTAAATCTTCCCCAACGTCAAAAATCCATCATCCGACGCCTCCTCCCCATTCCCACCCAGCGTCAACGCCAACGGCCCAAACAGGTTCCCCCATGCCCCATCTACCAGCCCATGACAAGCAAGGGCACTATCCGACGCCCCGGCACGTTGTATCGTACCGCCGCATCCGGAGCCAACTCCCCAGGCAACCACGCCACCTTCGTCCCCCCCGCCAAAATACCTCCGCCACCCACCGGATCTCCTGCCCCGCATACACCAACGGGCTCAGCTTCCCCCCAAGGCTCCGGTACCGCCCCGCCACCGTCCAGTCCGCCAATGCCTCCTTCCCTCTCCCCTCCGCCGCTTTCCCATACCGACAATCCCCCACCGTCAAGACCGGCTCCTTCCCCTTTACACCAGTCCACTCGGGCCGCTCCGCCAAGGTCAGTACCACCGTCCCCGACGGTCCATACACCCCCGGCGGCCCAATCCCCTAGGTTCGGGGAGCCGGGCCGGTCGATGTTCCGCCGGTTTTCTCTGGGTGAGACGGTTTCGTTTACAGTGTGAGTTGCGAACTTTTTCGGGACAGTGCAGCTTTACCAAGGGCGAGGGATTTGCCCCGAGGCTGCGGCCCCAGGGCAAAAGTCGTGCTACGATCCTAAAAGGTTTTTGCCCACAAATTGAGCAAGGTGTTGTCTTAGCCGGGTGTGGAAGGATGTATCAGGAAGCTCCAGGCAAACACAATACGTGGTCTTCTGTGTGGAGATCCATATATTATCTTTTGTCACCGTAGCATAGGACGGTAAATGCTTCTGGAGTTTCTTATAAATATATTCTTGGCATGTTTGGCCGCGAGCAAAAGAAGGGATGCGACCTCGAATCCAAACGCGGCCGTCGATTTCGTAGGCGGTCCAATCTTGGCCTAATTGTTGCATCAGCTGCTCCAAGTCGTTACTCACGGGCAAAACCGTCTGTAGAGGCTCTTCCGAAGGCATCGGACGGGAGAAAACCGCAGAAACTGCTAGAGCTTCTAAGCTACCGGCGGCTTTGGCACGGTCAAGTTCTTCCTGGGCTTTTTGCAGTTGATCGGGCAAGGGGCCTTGGAGGTTGCAAAACGCGGCCAACTTTCGGAAAAATTCTAGAGTATCACCACGATCTAGGATTTGCAGGCCGAGGGTTTTTGCCAGTTGCGTTTCCTCCTCCGAAAAAGCTCGGCCGGGACGCACAAGAAGCAGTTGAGCGCCCAATCCTCCCAGTTGCCGGGCCGTAGTGTATGCTTGGCGAATTTGAGAAGTCAAAGTTTCGACCCGCCTGTTTTCTTCTGCTCGCGTGCGGAGTTTGCAATCGATGATCAGCAGCCGCCCCCGATGATTGGCCGCTATGTCAATCTCTTGCAATACTTGATGAGGCCTCTGAAGGATCAAATTCATGGCGATCTGCCGGATTCCCAGTTCTAAAAGACAGGCGGCCACGAATCGTTCAAACAGAAAACCGCTCTGCACGGAACTATCCAAGCCACATGCGGCAAACATTGCTTTCCAATTCCAGCGGTTCTGTATTCCTTGTCGGACCAATTCCAGGATGGGCAACGGCTGGGGAGTTTCCATCGTCCACCAGGCATCCGAAGGTGCGTCGAATTGCAAGGGCACAAGATGCTGGACCGAGATGGCGTCGGTTTCCGAAGGATCGACCTGGAAGGGTCTGACGGCCAGGCCGTCGGGGGTTTTCGATACCCGGAACCACTGGCCGGAAAGTTCTCGATACACGACTTCGGTATCTGGCAATTCTGCACATTCCATGGCGCCGACGGACATCAGCTTCAGACCGCCGGTGGCGTTGATCACCCAATGTCGATCGGGGAGTTCGGTCTGCCAGCGGCGGATCTGGCCACGGACGGCATCGGGGGTAATATCCAATGGGCCTGGAGGAAGATATACTCGAAGCTTTGGATACAACTGGTTACAGAATTTCCAAAACCGCTGCGCTGGCCCGCCCGAGCGTTTCTCGTCCGCCGTATAATAAATACACAAATCGGTCAAGCCCCCTTCATGTTCCATCCAGTGGACCAAACCATGCAGATTCGGCCAAAGCTGTTCACTGGCCAAGACCACCATCGCTTGTTTCCGCCCAAGCATCTGCCATTCCTCCAACCTAACCCGGAGATTCCACAATATAGATGTGAATATCCGCGCTATAAAAGGGCCGATTAAACCGGCATAGGCACACCTGGGGCTCCGGAGAGCGATAGGTGTGTTCTTTCCCCCCAGCCGCCTGCTGCGGGCAGCGGACCGACCAAGGTGCAAGCTGGGAAAGCAGGCTCGGTTTTGCCAGTCTGATAGGACCGTTTGAACAAAAGATTATTCCTCTTCCTCCAAGTACGGATCGATATCGATGAGCATGGGGCGCAAGTCAGCTTTTGGGCATGGCTCGCCGGTCTGCGGGTCCCGAGGAGCCACCATGTATTGCATCCTCCGTTTCGGTGGCAAGCAGGCCAACGCCATGGCCACACTCATGACTTTCGTCCCGGGCGTAATGTCGGCGAGGATCTCTTCGGGTTTATACGGCGCTTTGGTATAAATATGATCCACGACGTTCCACAACTGGGTATAATTCCGGGAGCTTACCCGAAGCGAAATCCCTTGATACGCATCCCGATGGAAGGTCACCGGGCCACGGGCTTCCGGATGTCGGCTGAAAAACCACCGCTCCAGCAGCGCGGCGGCGCCGCCGGCACTGCCGATTCGCTGCCCCTGCGGATCGGCTTCTTCCGTAGCAATGAGCCAGACCTCTCGAAGTCGGGATGCACAGCCTGACTGCGCCTTTGGGCCTTGCCCCCAGTGATATTCTAAAGCCGCCAGCGCAGGTTTGAGATTCGACCGTTCTAAAAGGGCTTGGTCCTCTTGGGTTAACGGATGGTCGATCTGTTGCTCGGCCGATGCGAGCAAGGCCCTCAGCGTTTCCTTCTCTTGGTCATTGGCTCGAAGAAGACTAGGGGTGGAGATTGGCAAGATCAAACCCAATACCCGGTCCGGCGGTGTCTCGGCGAGTTGTAGTTCCACCGCGATTTTTTTCTTCCACTGTCGGTGGCGTTTCCAGAGATAAAGGACTCCGTAGCAAACCCCCACACCCACGATAACCATTCCGGTCAACAGCATCCCCAGATTGCCCAACCAATTGACCAAAAGTCCGCCTACCAACCAAGCCGGCAACACCCATAAAGGGGTGTTAGGCGAGCCGGTGAAAGCGGCAATGGCCTCTGCTAGGGGCCGACGGTTGCGACGAATGGCCATAACTTATTCTCCCAACGAGAAGGTTTTGCGCACCTATCAACGCCCAAGCATTGTTCAGGAATCGGGGGCCGTTCTCCGAGCAGCCAGAGTCTCCCAGGGGATGAAAATTTGCTACCACCTGGTGGAGTGGCCCTTTCGTATAAATAGTGGGAGCGATTTCACTACGGAAAGCCCCGGGCGGGGGTTGGCCAGCTCCCACGGTGCCATTTCAGGCCATCCCCCGATGCCACTCTGGGACCCAGAGAATCTCCCAGACGGATTTTTCGGGCCTCCCTGGCCATGTTAGGTTTCTTGATTTTTCGGCAAAATGGCTTCGAATTGGACGTCTTTTCCCGTGGCGCTGACGGAGGCCACGCGGACGAGGATTTTCTGGCCGATCTCAGGACGAGGGGATAAAACGTCGGCCTTTTGGATTGGGCCGACCAGGCCGGTCGGTTCATGCCGGCCAAACAACCGCCCCTTCCCCTTCGGATCCGGGACGATCTCTACCTCCACCTGATCTCCTGTTTTAAGGGAGGGGGTGTGCCCTGCCGGCGTTGGAACCGTAGATGCCGGTTGCCCCGAGACGCCAGTGGTGGGAGATTTGCCCATGGAGGGATATTGCGCACTGGGAGTGCCAAGATTTCGCATTGTGTTGCACCAATTCGTCCATTGCTTGGACAGATGCTTGATTAGTTCTTGGAGGAAGTCTCGGCTTTTTTGCCGGCTTGCATCATCAGGCAATTCGGGGGAAGGAAAAGCGACGCACCGGATAATGTATTTCTGTTGTTTCAGGTCCCCCTGCTCTTGATCCACGTGATAAAACACCGGAGAAGCATGCCGATCGGTGTTTCGGACATGAAGTCCTGGGGTAAAACTTCCACGGGGGGGCGAACCGATTCTGCGTGGCAAACCGAGGGCCTTCTTTTGCAGATTGTGTTTATACTGTTTGGCAAACTCTTGTGCGGCGGCGCCGATCCGATCCAGAACTACCCAGGGGTTAGTCCAAGGGGTAGCAATATCTTCCATAATGAGCATATCCTCCAAGGAGGGAGAACCGGCGGGTTTGGAATCGGGAATCCCACAAGCCTCCCGGAATCTCTTTGCGATTTGTTTACACTGATCGATGTTCCAAGAGCGTAAGGGATCGGGGACGCGGAAGCAGCCGAAGCCTTTTCGGCTTTTGGAGCCGACGCCACCGAAATGACACAGAAGCCACAATGCCGCCTGAGCTTGCTGGAGCAGTAGAGAAGGATCGGGCAGCGGAATGGGCGGCGGGCTCAACTGACCCTGTTTATTTCGCCGTTCATAGGCGGAAGGTCGAACCGTAAACCGGACCTCCCACTTGGCACCCGGAGCGATGTAGTAGCGTTGATAACGTCGGGGTTGGCCATTCTCTCGGCGTTTGTCATCCATCCCAAAGCTGAAATAGTATAATCCTGGGGTCGTTTTTTTATCCGGGGGATCGAGGAGGCGATTTTGTTGCTTGACGGCCTCTTTGTCGTAACGCAGAGGCTTAATTTGGCCTTTGGGGCGGATGCAGATGCGTACGGCGCCGGCAGCGTGGGTATCGCCCCAGACGGCCGCTTCCAAGCGGGCCAGGGTGTGCGCATCCACATGGCCGGCGTGCATCGTGCGCCACCACCAACGCAGCAGGCCTCGGAGCGTGGCCGGTCGCAGTTGGCAATCTTTTTCGCCTTCTGGGGCGAACTGATACGCCCCAGCCAAAAAGGCTGGCGTGATCAGTTCTAATGTACACTGGAATTCCGTTCGTCTTTCTTGCTCGCAGGCGGTCTCCCAGGTCTGCTCCACCTGTTGCTGGGCTTTACGAATCGGCTCCGGCGGCTGTTCCAAATGGAACTGGCCGTACCCGGCAGCGGTTTTGGCGCCGGCGCCTTCGTGCACCAAGGCCCCGATGAGCCAATCCAGGGCCAACTCCAGCAGCTCCTCCTGCACGTCGTGGCGACGTTTGCCCACGGCAAATAGGAACGACTGGTCCGGCGGAACGGATAAAAAATACACCGGTACCGGGGAATCCCAATCGCCCGGCGGGTCCTCATTCTGGTAGTAGCTGGGATGGTGGTTATTGAGGATATCGACGATCAAGATCGGCCAACGAACGGGCCAGGCGTCGTAGAAGATGATTTGACCCACATGGGCCTTGGCCTCTTGGGACGCAGTTTTGTTACGCTGCCTGCGCCGGCGGTCCAACTCCTGGGCCAGAGCGGACATGAGCAGCTTTTCATCTTTGGGCCGCTCAATATAAGGAGCATAGCCGAACACCTGGTCCAACTTATCCAGGGCCTCGTTCCATTGCGAATCGGTGGCGGAGGCCCAATGGGTGCCCAATTGCGTGGGCAGCCAGACGGTTTCGGCAAAGGCGCGGGCCATGCCTTTAAGGCCTGTGCCCGGCATATACACAAATCCATAGATCGGATGCATACAGATGCCGGCATTTTCCAGGGCCGAGGCCCGGGCCAGATGCAAGGTCAACGGGCCAACCGTTTTCGCCTGGAAGCAGACGGCCCGACCGGCCAACGTTTGCTGCCAACGTTGATACAGTGCCTCATAGTCCAACCCTTCCGGCGGGCGTTGGGAGAGTTGACTCACTTTTTCCAAGGCTGGCTTTTGGACTCGTTCCGACAGTTTACCCGTCTCCGTCGTGGAATCCCAGGATTGTACATATTTGTCCAATGCCAAACCCGGATGGGTATTTTTGCTCACGCAATCCTGGACCGTCCGGGGTAAAGGAACCACTAGCGACATGAGTTAGTCTCCTTCGGCCTCGGTAAGACCTTCGGCTTCGGCAAACCGATTGAGCCATTGCAGATAGGCCAGGGCCTCATCGGTGGCCCGCCGCAGGAAATCGGCATCACTATTGATGATCCGCTTCAGCAGAGCGGTGTCGTCCGGCTTGGGTTCTTGGCTTTCGGGGTTATGCCGTTTATCGAGGACCCAGTCGGCCAGTTCGATGAGGAGGCCCGGAGCGTATCCTTTGGCTTTGAGGAAGGCCAATGCTTGGCCCAGGCCGGAGGCCATGATACGGACCGGCAGTTTGCGGGCCTGCCCGCCGAATTTTTTAGGGTCCTGGTTTTTATGCGGGCCGACCCCGTTCTTAGCATTCTGTACGGCGTGCCAGGCGTGGTGGGCCCGGCGCTGATCCAACGTTTTGGCAACGGATTCGGTGGTGCTCATGGCAGGTTCCTTTTTCCAACAAGGTTTTGCTTTTGGATGTTCTGCATTGTGCCCTTTGGGGGGCAGAGGGTATTTTCTTGTCCCGTGGTAGGCCCAAAGGGCGATCCGACAGCCCGGCCCACTTAAACCACCCGCACTGCGCAGAGGCCTTTGCCGGTCGTCTCGTCCCCGCCGATCTGGAGCACCTTGACCTCTGCCAAACAGTTCCGGACATGCTCAAGGATTTTCGCGGCCGAAAGTCGCTGCTCGTTCGTGCCCGAAGCGTTTTCTGGTGCGGTCGAATCCGGTTGCTCGGCGGGGGACTGAGTTGCATTGGGCGGCCGTCGGCTTTGTCGGGCTACCAGCAGACTGTAAAAGATCGTCTCCGGCGGCAAGAACTCCTGGTAGAACAAGGCGCCGGTTCGGACGGTTTTGCGTTCGTAGTCCAGGGCGATCCGGGCAACGACCTCCGTGGCGTGCTGGACAAAATGCGTAAAATCGTCGTCATGCAGCACGACCAGATGGCTGCGCATCCGTTGGCGGGTGGCTTCGTCGGCGACGGCCCGCTGGGCGATCCAATCGGCCAGCCCGCTGCAATCGCCTGCCCGCTCAAAGTCAAACTCCTCCAGCACGATTTTTCGGCCCTGATCCACCAGCAGCGGGCTCCCCTGGGGGACCAACGCCTTGTTTTTCTGCACCGAAGGGGACACCATCTTGGCCACTTCCTCGTTCCCTTGCCCCGCCAGCGCCAGGTCGCGTTGGAGCCGATCCAGCACCGCCGGGCACGTTACCCAAGCAAACACCCCCCGCAGCGAGCGGACCGGAAAGGCCAGGATACGCGCATCGGTTACCGTCAGGGCCCCGGCATGGGCGCTGGATTCGTCCGTCTTGCCGGGTCCAAAAATGGCCACTAGTTCCGGGTCTTCTTCGTTGGTCTTTTTCCGGTCGTTCTGGTAGTGAGGTTTTCGTCTTTCCCGGTAGGCGTCTCGGAGGATACCTTTCAGCGCCGAGCCGGCGATGGTGGGCCAGCGGGTATGACGTTCCCGCTGCACCGGCAGATCGACCACGCCCAAGGCGGTTCCCGATCCTGGATGGAGGGAGGTTTGGGCATGGATGAACAGGAGAGAGCTTGCCGTGGTTGTGTTTTTTTGTGCTGTACTATTCATCTGTCCATACTCCTTGTACGTAGCAGCCCCAGCCCTGTTGGCGATCTTCCTCTCGATCGGACAGGGCGTCGGACAAGTTTTCTGGCAACTGGTGGAGGAAATAGACGCTTCCCGGGGCGGCGGCAAAACGGGCCGGTTTCGGGCCACCTCGGGCCAGGTCCCAGCCGGATACCGCCACTTCCCCCGGCACCGCCGCCGCCGCCAAATGGTCCGCTAAAACGCCCGGGCACCACCCCCGGTCAAACAAACCGGGCGTGGTCAATACCAGAAACGGCTTTAGCCCGTTGGTAGGTTCGCCTTTCGGCCATTGGCAGAGCTGCTGGACCTGTTCGAGGAGGACATTTCGGCCTTCGCCGCCCCACTGGAGACAGGGAATTTGCCGAAGCATTGTTGCCCCTTCGGGAGGCAGCCCCACTTCCGCATAAAACCCTACCCCCTTTTGCAAGGCCAGCAGGCTGATCGCATAAATCTGGCTTTCCTCGCTGGTCAACCGATCCATCTCGATCTGAATGCCCGTCCGATGGTCGTAGTCGAAAAGCTTCTCTTCCGGGACCAACTGGTCTTTTGTGGGCACTTGCCCTTGGAGGATGCGCCATAGACCTTCCAGCGTCAGATAGCCCCTGACCAATTCCATATCTTGGCGGGTTTTGATCCATACGGGCCGAAGGCCCTCGATAGGCGGTTTCCAGCCGGGCGGTGTCTGGGAGGTGGGCAACGGCTTGGCATATAAAAGTTCTCTCTCTCCCGAGCCCTCCTTTTTCCCCTTCGGCGTGTACAAGACGGCCGGGACCGGAACCAAGACCTCCAGCGCCTGGCTTTTTCCCGACCGCACGAGTTCCGGGTATCGAAATCCGGTTAGCGTGTCCGGCACCGTCCCAGAGGAGGCGGAAGAGCGTGTCCGGTCCTGCCGGGCAAGCCACGGCCCACGCACCTGGACCTGAAAAATCCATTCCGGCCCGCCGGCCTGGCGTATGGCTTCCCGAAGTGCCGGGTCGTTTCGCACTGGGCTCTTGGGGTCCTCTGGGCCGCGGGAAGCCTGCTGCTTTTGATGGCTACGGTGCACACTGATCAGCGTGGGGAAGTGGCACCCTGCTTGCCGCAGCAGGGCCGTCCAGATGGCCCCGGCCAGGGTCTGGGGCATGGGCTGACCGCTGCGCACTCGACTGGCCGCCGAAAACGGCCTTCCATCGCGGAAAAAAAGCACATCCAGCGGTTCCAGCCACAAACCAACCCACTCCAAACCGCCAGTGGTTGTCTGCGTGTCCAGGCTCATTCCTCTCTCCTCCGGGCCAAGAAGGAAGCCATCTGGCAAAGCGTCAGAAAATGCCGAAGCAGTTTGCCATCCTTTTCCGGCTTATCTTCCAGGACTCGCCCTTCCATCCCGTTGCAATACGCTTCGAACTGGGCGACCAATCTTTTCCCAGCCTCTTTGACCGGCTCGCCAAACAAACGTTTACGAGTGTATTCTTCCGCCCGGTCCACCTGCCGACGCAGTTCCGCCTTCATCGCTTCCAGCGGCAGGCCCTCCAGCACACGCAACTCCTGATACAGATGATAGGCCCATCGGTCCGAAGCACCCGCCAGTTTGTTTGGGGAACCGCTCGGGGGCAGGAAGGCCTCCACCCAACCTTGCACCGTCTCCACAAAGCCCCACGGGCACAGGGCGGTCTGATGTTCTCCAGACCGCCGACACAACCGGATGCAGAGGATATCTCGGCCTGAGTGTTTGGCCAGCTTTTCCGCCCGGCGTGCCTCGTCCAAGGCAAACCGCAAATCCTCCTTATGATGCACAATGGCGATTCCGGCGCTGAGCGTTGGGCAATGGCAGTCTGGATACTCCTTTTGCCAAACTTCCTGAAATTTCCGGCGCGCTTGGGACGCGCAACCTAGCACCTGGCTGGTGGGCAGGAGAGCCAGCAGGTCATCCCCGCCACAATATACAAGCGTACCGTAATGGTCCTCCACCGTGTTTTCCGCATAGTGGAGAGCAAAGTCAGCTAGGGTTCGGCTAATGCGTTGAGGATGTTCCCGACCTGGCCGCTCCCGAAGCCGCTGACCCATCCGATCGCCGTCCATCATCAGGATCGCATAGTAACTCGGGGGCGGGCCTTGGGCTTTTCGCTTCTGGACAATCCGATCCCAAACCTCCTTGGGACATGGCGGTTCGTCCGGCTCTTGGTCCCTTTTGTTCCAGTGCAGCCAACGGCCGCTCCATTCCTTATGCTTTTGCCGAACTTCCTGGGGGTCTATAGCAGGAACGTTCGGCATGGCGGTGGCCAGCCACTGGGCAGCGGCGATAGTGGCTGTGTCCTCAAATCGCACCTGCCGGGGGTCTTCGTCCATCACCGGGGCAAAATACGCGGGCCAGGCAAAGCGCTTCACCAAGCTCACCGCACAAAGCCGTTCCCCTGCCCGCACCCGTACCCCCTTCACATGCACCCTCTCGGCAAACTCCCGCCAATACGGCGCTGAGCGGGAAAGCTCCGAAGGGCCCAACTGCTCATAGGTCCCCAGCAGGGTGCATTTCGGCCCGTACATCCCCAACCCGTCCGGCGCCGGTTGATAAAGGGTTACTTTCCGGATCGCCTTCTCCGCCGCCAACACAACCGAAACTAACTGCATCCAATCCGTCCACAATTGGTCCTCCGGACTGGCGGGACAGGAGGCGCCGACGCCGCCGGCCGATCCATCCCTCGGCCCCAGAAGCTCCTCGATCATCGCCGCCGGGCAGCCGCTCCAAGGCGACACCACCACCCGCACATCAAAAAACGAGTTCACCTGGGCATCCCAAAGCCGATTGACCGACTCCTGCCAATCCGGCACCAATCCTGGATGCCTGTTGATCTCCGTTTCCAAGGCCTCTCGCACCGCAGCGCAGACCTCCTGCCAGGTTGTCCAAAAGGCCTGCCGACATGCTTCGGCCAAGTCCTCGGCTTTTTCTTCCGGCACTTCAGCCAGGAAACGGTTGGGCAAACAAGGGGCCCGGAGTCTGCCCACGGCCATGGGGTCCAACCTCAAATCCGGCCAAACAAACGCCTCTGGCCCCACGGCCTTGCGGATCGGTTCCATCGCCTGCCGGGTCAGCCAGGCCAACAGGAAGCTGCCCGTCCATAAATCCCGCACCGTGCGAGAAGCTGCGATGAACGGCTGTACCGGCCCCACGGAAAACAGCACAAACGCCTTCGATTCCATCGGCTTATGCTCCTCTATATTCGTCTCGCTGGCGTCCGCTCGTCCTGCCTCGTCCCTGCTGCTGCTCCTCTATCCTCGTACCGCAGACGTCCCCTCTGCCTTCCTCGCCCCTCCGGGAGGGGAGAGGCGGGTTGCTGCATTCGGCGAAAGGGGTACAAATGTTGCTTATCTTGTAACTAGTTAGGCGAAGGAAGCAAACCGCCTCTCCCCTCGTGGGAGAGGCCGGCGGTGCCAAAGGCACCGCCGGGTGAGGGGGCAAAAAAGAAACCCCCTCCCCTTCTGCTGGTCCCCCTCACCCTACCCTCTCGACGGCCAGGGGAGAGGGGAAAACATCGCCTCTTCATTCCGCAAAAATGTTCCCTTATCTTCTATTCCGGGCCGAATCCCGGATCGCTTGCAAGTTGATGATCTCCGCCACCTCGTATTGGGGCGGCGTCGTTTCGCTGGGGCGAAGCCGGAGGATGGGCGGAAAATAGCCCATCCGCCCATGCAGTTCTGCCAACACCACGCACGCAATCGGCGCCAGCGATGGCGGATTAACTAAGATGGGTAAACTTTGCCACTGCGTCGACGATAGATCTGCCCCATCTAAGAGCCTTTGCGCCTGTTCCACAAACGAACGATTATGATCAAATTGGCAGCGGAATTCCAGTACCCTTTCGATCCGTTGGCCGGTTAGCTTCTCCACGGTTCGCCGCTGCGACTCCGTCAGAGGATGTGCAAAGTTCAGCACCCACAACCCGGCCATCGGTTTGCCCTTCCATAGCGAATTGCTCTTCGTTTTGAAGCTCTCTTTATGTTCTACGGATTGGTCGGCTCTTCTGTAACAAAGATTCCCATGAGAAGAAATTTCTTTTCGGCCAGCCTGCTATCCGTTGGACAGCGGCATACTATTCCCGGCAGTCCCCTCGTTGGGGGAGGGCCCGTCAAACGCATCTTGTCCACAAGAATTTACCAAATAACATACCGCTGTTCCCATGCGTGTCAATACCCTCCTGGGAAATTTTTGTCCTTCTTTTTGGCTATCGAAGGTTCGGGTGGTTTTTCTCCGGCTGCCTTTCCAGGGGGGTATCTTCCAAGGCCGGCGGCTCCAAAGTTCATCCGCCCAACCAGGGGACCAACTTCATGCTCTACGGAGAACACCTCCCAGATCCCTGGCCGGTTGTTACAACCGCCGCTTAGAGAACGAATCAAAGCGGAGCGATGGACGGAGGATCGATCTTCGACTGGTTCAGGGAGAAAAAAGAAGATGGGTACGCTCCGAAGGCCTCAGGTTCGACAGGCCGTTGCCGGTAAGACCCCCCAAAATGCGGTTCCGACCTGCGGACCCTGTGCTTCTCGGCGCCCAGGGAGACAACTTTGAGCCTATCCCAAAATCACGCAGGTGCAAGCTCAGTTGCTTTTATCTGGCCCCTGAAACCTACCTCCATCGGAGGATCGGACAAGGGGGCCGCCATTTTGGGGTAGGCTTTGGGTTATGGAAAGCGGACCTCTCCTTGACAGAGGGTAGCCGAGGGGATCCGGCCTGCTGCTTTGGCGAGTCTGACGGACGCCCACCGGCCTTGTAAATGTTACCACTTTGCTCTCCGAAGCGTATCTATAAAGAAAAGGCTGGCCACCCTGTGCGGTCTCTCGGTGTACGATCCGGAAAACCAAACCTGTTTGGGGTTGAAGACCACCACGGTCAACTTAGGCGAGTGCGGTCCCTCAGTGTACGATCCGCAAAACCAAACCCCGGCGGGCTGGCTTGGGGGGAGAGCCTTGGCGAGAGGACCAAGGTAACGTTGCTTGTGCCAATCTAGCTTCAAAGCTTGGAGGCCTGGCCCATGGAAGTTATTCTTCTCCTTCTTATCTTCTGGATAATGATTGGGATTTGTAAGTTCGTGAACAAGATCCTTGACACGCCCGTGGGTCAGGTGATCGTGGGTTTGATCTTGCTCGGGTGGCTTATCTCAAGTTGCGTGCCCAAATAATTCATGTCACCCATTGGACTCGAAGGGTGTTTGGTCCTTTAAGAGACTTCCAGCGAGGTTGAACAAAATCATCTGGTCCACCCCAGCAGAGTCGAAGGGGGTGTACTGATGCCTGGGGGGGCGAGTCGGGTTTTAGGCCAAAATTCCTGCCAAAGTTTTTTCAGGGGGTTCTCATGTCTGCTGCTTTTCTTACCGAAATATCCCGTGGTCCGACAGAGTCTGACCATGCCGGTTTATCTCACGGCGATCCGCTTCGGAGCGGCTCCTCGAACATAGTTTCCTCGGGGGATTCACCGGCTGGGCTCTCGGCGGCTTTTCCCGCATCACGGGTTCTCGAAAACCAAACCCACGGGCGGTTCGAGCAAGATCCGTTTTCCGAGCATCCCCACGGTTGTTTTTCCTCCTCGTGGGAAGGAGTGCAGACCGCCCCGTTCGAAGAAAATCCGTTTTCCGAGCTCCCCCACGGGGCGGTTTCTGGGGCGGATGGAGAGGTTTCGGAACGCTTCTTCGGCGGGTATTTTTGCTTATCTCGGGTGGGGGCGGCTGGAGAGTCTGGGGGGCTTTCTTCGCACGCTCAGCTTGACCGAGCGTTTTCTTCCAGCCTGCGGGGTGCTTCTGTCTCCTCTGCGGCCTCCTCTGGACAGGCGGGTTCTGGGTTTCGGCGGGCAGGGGAAGAACTCCCCACCGGGCACCCTACCCCCGCTGAGGCCCCTTCCCGACCATCCGTTTCTGGTTTTACCGCTGCCGACTCAACCGACTGCCATTCTCCTCCTCAGGCCTCCACTCTTTCGGGTCCTTCGGGGGACCCGTGGGCCATGATCTTTTTTCTTCTTTTATCGATGCCGTTATTGATGTGGCTGATGATCTTGCTTGTGCCGGTATGGGATGCTGTTGTGGGCCGACAGAGCCAGGGTTCTTCCCCTGAGGATTCTCCGCTTTTGTCCGCGGACGCCTCGGCCAACCAGCGTATATTTTCTCCCGGTCCATAGGAGCCTCAGGAAGCAATACCTTAGATTACTGGCCGTTCGGCCAGCCAGGGTGGGTTTCGATCCTCTTTTGGACGAAGGTCGCTGCCGTGCATTGGGTGATTGCTTATGACATTCACGACCATCGCCGCCGTCGTCGGGTGGCCAAGGCCATGGAGCGGGCGGGCCTGCGGGTCCAAAAATCCGTCTTCGTCGCCGATCTGTCGCCCCATCGCCTGCAGCAGCTCCTTCGAGAATTAGCTTGGTTGATCGATCCCCAGACGGATCAGGTCGCTGCTTGGGCGATGCGCCAGGATCAGGCGAATAAAAATCCTCCTTCCATCGGTCTTGTTGCGGTTCCTCAATTCCAGCAGGTGGTGATTTGGTGAGATGATGGCCAGACGTATTTCCCGTTCAGGTTCTGTGTCCTCGTCGGACGTTTCGGGGGTCCATGGGGTCCTTTCGGAGCAGCCATCTGCTCCTGCCAGTCCACCAAACTCCGCTTCAGGACCCACCTCAGAGACCATGCCTTCCGGGCCTTCTCAGGCTTCCTCTGCCGCTGGCATGGCCGACGGTTCCGGGGGGATAGTTTCTAGTTCCTCACAGCCCGCTCACCGGGCCGCATCCCAGCACCCGCAAAAGGCGATTACCCGGATTGCTCATCTGGTCGGCCCCGGCGTGTTACGAGTCCGCAACAACATGCCTGCCTGGGAGCCGTTGCAGGGACCCTGTTTGCTCTTGCATCCTGAGCAATTAGAGGCCATTGTGCTTCATGGCCAGGCCGATCTGACCGGCGCCGCTTTACGTCTCTTATGGCGTCATGGGGTTCAGGTCAGTTTTGTCGATCGACGTCGGCATCGCCTTCAAGCCCAACTGTTGCCCCCGCCGGATCATGCTCCCAGTTTGGCCTGTTGGCAGCACTGGGCGGTAGCCGATCCGGCTTTTCGCCTCACTCAGGCTCGCCGGTTGGTGCGGCAGAAGGTTCTTTCTCTTCTGTCGGCTTGTCGGGAGTATGCCTCACGGCTTCCCGACCAGTTCCGCAGTCTCCCTCAGCAATTCCAACAGGACCTCCAACGCATCGACGGTGCCGATTCGATTGATTCGCTTCGCGGTTATGAAGGGGCCGCTTCTGCTCGTTGGCATGCCGCGTTACGGCATCTGTTTCCTCCCCAGATGCCTTATCCCGGCCGGCAGCATCATCCCCCGCCCGATCCGGTCAATGCCCTGCTTTCTCTCGGTTATACGCTGTTGCTCTCGCGGACCGAGGGCATTCTCGCCGCCGTCGGGTTGGACCCCTTAGTCGGTTTCTATCATCAACCACGGTCCGCGGTACCCGCCTTAGCTTGTGATCTGATTGAACCGTTCCGCGCTCCGGTGGTGGACTTATTGGTTCTTGCCGAGGTCCGGAAGGGAGCCTTCTGCTCGCACCACTTTCAAAACACCCCCCAAGGCATTCGCCTTCAAACCGAACATTTTCGCCGTTTCCTTCGCCTCTTTGAGCAACGATTGCTCGGCTCCCCGAAGAAGTGTCCCTTCGAAAGGCAACTCCACCAAGCGGCCGAGCAATTGGCGTCTGACATTCGGATCTGGGCGCAATCCCATTCTCCTTTCGATTCGTCCTCGTCCCCATGAGCACTCATGCTCCTACCGCGTATGCCGTCGGATACGATCAGCTCTGCCAACTCCCCCTCTTGCAGGAGGCCTGGCGCAGGGTCCGTCGGGGTGGTCCGACACCTGGCGTGGACGGCGCCTCTTTAGACCGTTTCGCCCTTCAGGCCGACTCCCATCTGGGGCAAATCCTTGATCAGCTTCAAAAACGCCAATACCGCTTTCTCCCTTTTCGTCGGGTCTTTCTCCGCAAACTTTCCGGGGGGACACGGCGTTTGGCCGTCCCTACCGTCGCCGATCGCATCGTCGCTCAAGCCCTTCGCCTCCTGTTGGAACCCCTTTGGGCTGCCTCTTTTGCTCCCTGTTGTTTCGCATATCGCCCCTCCTTAGGCGTTCACCAGGCTCTGGACCAACTTCTCCAATGGATCCGCCATGGCCAGCCTTGGCTCCTGGAGACCGACATCCTCGATTTCTTCGATTCCGTCTCCCACCGCCTCCTGTTCCGCAGGCTTTCCCAGGAGCCGATCCATCCCGATCTGCTTTCTCTCCTCCGCCGCGCCATCACCTCGGGCGTCCAGGTCGGGCTCCGCTTCTTTCCCCTACGCAAGGGCCTCCCTCAGGGCAGTCCTCTTTCCCCACTATTAGCCAATTATTTTCTCACCCCCTTGGATCACGCGCTTACTCAACTTGGCCATCGGATGATCCGCTATGCCGACGATCTGGTCCTCTGCGCCGTCAGTCGACGGCTCGCACGCCAGGCTCTGGACGATCTCCAATCCCACTTAGCTCGCCTCCGTCTGAAGCTGAATCCCCAAAAAACACGCATCTTGGATTCCCGTCGGGAAAGTTTTGATTTTCTCGGCTTTACCATTCACCCTTCGGGTCTCCTGCCCGCTCAGCAGAATATCGATCGCTTCCGCTCCGCTATCCAACGTACTCTCGATCCCTCTTCCGACGCTCCCCTCCTGCCACGCCTGGAGTATGCCAACTGTCTGATCCGTTCTTTCGGCCATTTCTATGCCCGCTGTCACGTCCAGGACCTCTTTGCCCAATTGGACCAGTGGATCGCCCATCTCCATCGCCAACTCCTGGAAAAAGCTTCCTCTTCTCCCTGCCAAGCTCCTGCTTTGGTCTCCTTGCAATCCATCCTTCAGGCCGCTTCCGTTTCCAACGCCCGGCCTTCGGTCTATTTCGGCTATGCCGGTTGGCGACCTCCTCCCCACAACCCCAAACAATCCCTTTAATCCTGTTACTCTCTGTTTCCCTCCTCCGTAGAAAAACTATAGAAAACTCGATTCCTTGCTCAAGGAGTGCGATTCATGGCTTTCCTCTCTCTGTTCCACGCTCCAGATTCCTTGTCCCAAGATTCCCTTGCCACCTCCCCTCCGACGCTGACCCCTTCAGATGGTCTCTCCTCTTCTGCACAGGGGGATTCTTTTCTTTCTCCCTCTTTGAGTCCTTTTTCCTCTTCTACCTCCGCGCTTGTCTCGGAATTGCCCGCCTTTTCCGGACAGGATGCTCCCTACGACCTTCATCGGCTCGACGCAGAAAATGCCCTGGTCGCTTTGGAGTTCTTCCTAAAATCCTTCGCTCTTACACCCCGCTGGCGAACTCCAGCACAACGCCACGATTGGATCCACGACATCGCTCTGATGCTCCAACTGGCCGATCTACATGCCGTTTCCCTCGAAATGCTCGATCCGCTGGGAAACCTCTTGCTCCGCTTCCGGATCGAGTTTCGCTCTCCTGAAGATCCCTCCCCCATCGATCCGGCACGAGGGTTCGAACTGCCCTGCCTGCCCACAAACTCCGTGGCCTCTTACCGGCTCCTTCTGGGGCCCTTGTATCGCTTCTACGATTATGCACATCGGCTTCGCAGCCGCTGGCGCTCGGCTTCTCCTTTGCCTCAACTGCCCCCCAACGTCTTCCTCAGCAGACACCTCCAAACCATTAGCTTCCAGCGCCTCTCCGCAGCCATCTTCGTCTCCGACCTGGCACGCCGGGAGGGCGCCATTTTAACCGTTTCCCCAGCCGCTGATTTCGCCCTGGCCTCCTGCGCCGATCTACCTCTTCCGGTCTTTCTCCATCGTTCCGAGTGCGATCGGCCCTTCCTGTTCCAACCCGCTCAAAAGGTTTCTTTCGTCTTGATCCACACGCCCCGCGGCTATCAAGGCCGGAATATCCGTCCCGCCTAACCCCTCGATAAACCCCCCTTGACAATCCGGAGATCGGAATTATGCTACCTTACAGTTTTCCAACTAAGAACGGGCCTCTTACCGAGTCCCCCTTTAGAGGGGAATTTTCGGGGGGGTCCCAATTTTTAGACTTAACTCTATGGCATGTAATAACTTACTATGAAAAAATTCTCAAATTTTCTAAAAGGATTCCCTTCCAATGCCCCCCTCTTTTGGGAGGGTCCGGTAAATTCGGCTTTCCAACCCCTTATTTTCCAAGCACTTGTAACACCAGCCCTTTGATTCCCTAGGCCGCGCAGAGGCCATTGAAACAGCTCCCGCTGAAGCTGCCGGAGCGCGCCCTGCGCTCCCTTTGATTCCCTAGGCCGCGCAGAGGCCATTGAAACAAGACACCCAATGGCGACCAGAACCAGTTTATCCATGCTTTGATTCCCTAGGCCGCGCAGAGGCCATTGAAACTTATGGCGAGGGCGTTCACCCCCGCCACGAATAGCAACTTTGATTCCCTAGGCCGCGCAGAGGCCATTGAAACGAAGGGTCTTACGTCCTGTCCACGTCCGTTTAGAGAGTCCCTTTGATTCCCTAGGCCGCGCAGAGGCCATTGAAACCCTCCTGGGAGTCTAATGGGCTTACCGCCCAGTAGACTCCGCTTTGATTCCCTAGGCCGCGCAGAGGCCATTGAAACGCAGGACGCTCCAATTGCTCGGGTACCCGGTTGACCCTTTGATTCCCTAGGCCGCGCAGAGGCCATTGAAACGGGAACCGCCTTCCGGACCACCCGGAAAACCCTGCT
>Ga0209017_10000990_pt1 | contig 24054 bp, 21 predicted proteins | sample YNPBryunderm2012_FD_185812 | JGI IMG/M metagenome (GOLD analysis project Ga0209017, IMG submission 185812) | Anoxygenic and chlorotrophic microbial mat microbial communities from Yellowstone National Park, USA - YNP Bryant MS undermat 2012... ...
CATTGGTTACTCCTGGATCTACTCCTCTGGCATGGAGCAGGTGTTTACCCGTGAGCAAGACGGCCTGCTAGTATTCGAGCGGCGGCTAGCTGGGCAGCCTGTAAGCGCAGATCTACTGCGTTACAGCGAAAAAGGCGTGTTTATAGAGGGCCTAGTTGTTGGACAGGTGGTACAGCGCTATGTTCCCCCTTTGCAGCTTTATCCAGCCCCGCCCCTGGTGCTTGGTCAGGAATGGGGTGGCCGCAGCAGCTTTGGGGGACAGCGCGTGGCCTTATTTGGTAAGGTTTTACGCATTGAGGGCGTAAATGTACCGGCGGGGCGCTTCAACGCCTACGTGATTCGCACCTCCACCGTGACCAGCGCTGGTGGTAGCCAGGTGATGGAGATCTACTTCGTGCCGGGGGTGGGCATTGTGCGCTACGCCACCCCCGATGGAGCGACGGTTGACCTGATCAGGTTTAGCCAGCCCAAATAGGCTAGGAGTCGGGCATTTAAGCGATTCACGAAAGCCGGTGGAGCTTGCGGCTAATCCGCACTCCATAGAAGCTGGACACTCCTAGCGCTGGGTGGCTTATGCGCGCTGCAGGCCCTTTCAGAGGCGGTGCGGTTTTTGCCACAACAGCCAAATGGCCTGCGCTGGTTGTGCTTGAGCAGGAGGAGCATGGAGGTGCTGGAAGGCTGTAAACCCCCGGGGGGCGAGGCTGAAGGGGAGATCGAATGGTGCCAGGAAATCCTGCGCGGGCTAGGCTACTGGGCCCAAGCCCTGCAACGCAGGTAACATTGACCCAAGGGGCAACCGGGTTATCATCACGGCTGCTATGCTGAGTGTTGGCGATATTGCTCCGAACTTCACCCTACCAGATCAGGATGGCAGGTCACACACCCTCGAGGACTACCGGGGGAGCTGGGTGGTGCTTTATTTCTACCCAAAGGACGATACACCCGGTTGCACCAAGGAGGCCTGTAATTTTCGCGATGAGAAAGGTCGTTTAGAGGAGCTAGGTGCAGTGGTGCTGGGGGTGTCGGCTGACGATGTAGAGAGCCACGGGAGGTTTCACAGCAAGTACGGCCTCAATTTTGCCCTCCTCTCTGACCCCCAAAAGAACGTGATTCGCGCTTACGGGGCCTGGGGCACCAAGACCATGTACGGTAGAGAATATGAGGGGGTTTTACGCTGCACCTATCTGATTGACCCTCAGGGCAGGGTAGCTAGGGTTTGGGATAAGGTCAAGCCAGATGCACATGCGCTCGAGGTGGCAGAGGCGCTGATCGAGTTGCGCCAGCAGGCACCATAAGGCCCGTGGTTTGCAACGCTGGTGTACGTTGTGGGAGGGTGCCCCGCCCTGGGGATAGTTATGGAAAACCAGGATAACTTCAAACAGCAAGCAGCCCTCGAGGCTGTCAAATATGTGCAGTCAGGTATGGTGGTGGGTCTTGGCACCGGCTCTACCGCTAGGTATGCGGTGCTGGAGCTGGGCCGACGTCTGCGTGAGGGCGAGCTTTCGCATGTGGTGGCTGTGCCTACCTCGGAGGCTACCGCTACGCTGGCGCACGAACTGGGGATCCCTCTGGTAGAGCTAGGTTCCCACGGGGTTGACCTGGCCATAGACGGTGCCGACGAGATTGCCCCTGACCTTTCCCTGGTTAAAGGCTTGGGGGGAGCCCTGCTGCGCGAAAAGATTGTGGAGGCCAGCGCCCGACAGTTTATTGTGATTGCTGATCACACCAAGAAAGTGAGCCAGCTTGGGCGCGGAGTGGTTCCGGTGGAGATTGTGCGCTTTGGCTATCGCGCCACCTTGCATGCGCTGGGGCGAATGGGGCAGCCTACCTTGCGTATGAATGGCGATGAATTGTTCTGTAGCGATGGGGGCAACTTGATTGTGGATGTTAGCTTTGGCCCAATCGACAATCCCGCTCAGCTCGAGGTCGAACTAAAGCGCATTCCTGGCGTGGTGGAGTGCGGTTTGTTTGTAGGCTTGGCCACAATGGCGATTGTGGCGGGCCCAGAGGGGCTGGAGTACCTGGGAACACGCCCCAATTAGCCTCGAGGGCCAAACCAGAGTGGTTTGTTTAGCGTAAGCGTGGCCTTTTTTGCTCAGTGACGAACAGGCTGGGTCTGGTATAAAATGCTGGTTGTGGATGGGAGCTTTACTCGAATGATGCGAATGCCCCGACGGTAGCGGCAAAGAAGCTATCGGCGGGGCGCGCTGCGCCCCCTTTTTTTGCCATAAACCAGCGTTTTCAGGTCTAAGGAGTTACCCGTGAGCAAAGTTTTCTACGAAACCGCTGCCATTGACTACGCCAACGCAGCCCCCCATATCGGGCACGTGTATGAGAAAATTATCTGCGACTTTCTGGCCCGCTTTTATCGCCTGGACGGCTACGAGACCAATTTTGTTACCGGCACAGACGAGCACGGAGAGAAAATCGCCCGAGCGGCCAAAAATGCGGGCCAGGAGCCCCAGGCTTTCGTAGACTACGTCTCCGAGCAGCTGTTCCAGCCGACCTACCAGCGCCTGCTCATCAGCTACGACGACTATATTCGGACGACCTCCGAGCGCCACAAGCGCTACGTGCAGGAGATTTTGCGCAAGGTCTATGAGGCGGGCGATATTTACTATGCCGAATACGAGGGCCTTTACTCGGTGGGTGCGGAGCGCTTCGTGACCGAGAGAGAGTTGGTTAATGGCATTCTGCCGGGCGATTCGGAGCCGCCCGTCCTGCGCAAAGAGGCCAACTACTTCTTCCGCATGGAGAAATACCGCCCCTGGCTGGTTGAGTACCTGTCCGAGCATCCCGACCTCATCCAGCCCCAGGCGTACCGCAACGAGGTTCTGGAGATGCTCAAGGAACCCATAGGCGACCTTTCCATCTCCCGCCCCAAAAGCCGCGTGCCCTGGGGCATCCCCATCCCCTGGGACGAAAATCATGTAACATACGTCTGGTTCGATGCGCTCTTAGCCTACGTGTCTTCGCTGGCCAGCCGGGGGCTATTCGAGAAGTTCTGGCCTCATGCCTGGCACGTAATCGGCAAGGACATCCTCAAGCCTCACGCCATCTTCTGGCCCACTATGCTCAAGAGCGCGGGGCTGCCTGTGTATAAGCGCCTGGTGGTGCATGGGCACATCCTGGCTATGGATGGGCGCAAGATGGGCAAGAGTTTGGGGAACGCTATTGACCCCCTGGCCTTGCTAGATAAGTTCGGTGTTGATGCAGTGCACTATGCCCTGTTACGCGATACCACTTTAGGTGCAGACAGCCCCTTTGGGGAAGAGGTGGTACTGCAGCGCCTGAACTCGGATCTGGCCAACGACCTGGGTAACCTGCTTTCCAGGGTGCGTACCATGCTGCTCAAGTACTGTGGAGGTGTGATTCCTCCTGTTTCGTCGCCGGAGTCCGATATTGCTAGAGCCGGGGTGGCCCTGGCCAACAAGGTGCGCAGGGAGGTAGAGGCCCTGCGAATTCACCTGGCACTGGAAGAAGTGTTGCAGTACGTGCGCAGCCTCAATAAGTTCATCAATGAGGCCCGGCCCTGGGAACTGGCCCGTGACCCCGGCAAGAAAAGGGAGCTGGAGGAGGCTTTGTATACTGTGGTGGAAGGGTTGCGCATTGCCAGCGTGCTCCTGCAGCCGGCCCTCCCGACCAAGGCCAAGGAGCTGCGGGCAGCCCTAGGGCTTGGGGACTACACCGTGGCCCAGACCGAAGTCTGGGGACTTTCGCCCGCAGGCACGCGTATTCCCGAAGAGGCCCCCATTTTATTCCCCAAGCTCGAGGTTGCCGAAGTAAGAACCGATGGCGTGAAGCCCAAGGCCACGCTTTCTACCGAGCCACAGTCTGCCAATGGCCTAATTGGCATTGACGACTTTGCCAAGTTTGACTTTAGAGTAGCTGAGGTGGTCAAAGCAGAGAAGCACCCTAAGGCCGACAAACTGTTGGTGCTTACACTAAACGTTGGCGACCACACCCGGCAGGTGGTCTCGGGTATTGCACAGTATTACACACCTGAGAGCCTGGTGGGTAAAAAGCTGGTGCTGGTGGCCAACCTCAAACCGGTGGTGTTGCGCGGTGTGGAGTCGCAGGGCATGATTCTGGCTGGCGAGGACGACCAGGGTCGCATTGTAGTGATCACACCTGAGCAAGACCTGCCTCCGGGTGCAAAAGTGCGGTAGCGCTTTTACTGGGCGCTCTCCAGATCCGGACGCAGGCGCACGGCCTCGCGCAAATATACGTGTTTGACCTGTTTTTGCGGAAGGTCGGTGTTCCATAGCATCATCACCCGAATGACCCGGGGCAAAGCGCCCGGTACTGGAATCTCGCGGGAGTTAATCAAGGGAACCATCTGCATTCCCAGCTGCCTGGCAGCTTCTGCTGGGAAGGCAGCCCGCAGATCATCGGTCAGGGTGAAGAACATGGCTCCAATGGTATCGAAGTCGGTGATCTGGTTGGCCTCGAGCATCTTCTGCAGCAGTTCGCGGGTAGCGCTTAGGATGGCTTCTCGGCTATCCTCCTCCACTGTAATGGCACCACGAACCCCTCGCATCATGGTGTGTGCGATTTTATCCCAGCTTGCCCTTCCCGCCTAGACCTGCTATATTTAGCCAGTTGACGGCACGGTACTTGTGCCTGGGAGAGAAGTATGAAAGAAAAAATTCATCCCAAGCTGGTTCCCTGCAAGATCATCTGCAACGGTGAGGTGGTCATGCAGACTTACAGCGTTCGCCCTGAGATCCACGTTGAAGTGTGGAGCGGAAATCACCCCTTCTGGACCGGTCAGCAGCGCTTTGTGGACACCGAAGGCCGGGTTGAGAAGTTTCAGAAGAAGTTCGGTGGTACTTACGGTAAGAGGGTCAAGAAGTAAAGAAATCCGCCCAATTCTGTTCTCTTTTTGGGATTCCATCCTGAATCACAGGCAGTGATGGATCTTTCTCTCCTGGTCTCACCCTAAAAACGATTCAGGCGAGGTTCATACCAGGCCTTCACTGTGGGGTGGGTGAACACCTGCCCACCCCCTTTTTCCTTGCCACGGCGCAGGCACTCCTGCCGTGCTGTTGGTATGCTGGGCAACGGTTATGAGTCTACCCCATCTTCCGCACCACCAAGGTTGGATTGAGGTTGTGGTCGGTCCTATGTTTTCCGGGAAGTCGGAGGAGCTTATCCGCCGCATTAAGCGGGCCCTTATCGCCCGGCAGCGGGTGCTGGTATTCAAACCGCAAATTGACAACCGCTATCATGCCACCGACGTCTATAGCCACGACGGTAGGCGTGCTGAGGCCGTTGCCGTGCGCGACTCTGCTGAGCTTAGGGACCACTTGTCCGACCCGCTACCCGATGTGGTAGCCGTGGATGAAGCACAGTTTTTTGATGAGGGCCTGGTCAAGCTGGTGCTAGAGCTGGCTGACAAAGGTGTGCGGGTAATTTGTGCCGGGCTGGATATGGACTTTCGCGGTAAGCCCTTTGGTATCATGCCCCAGCTACTTGCACTTGCCGAGTACGTACAGAAGCTGCATGCGGTCTGTCCAGTATGCGGGGGCCCTGCCACCCGTACCCAGCGCTTTGTGAACGGCAAACCCGCTCGCTACGATGACCCAGTGATTTTAGTAGGAGCCAGCGAGGCCTATGAGCCGCGCTGTCGCAAGTGCCACTTTATCGTGACTGAAGAGGTGCAGGAGATACTGTAAGCAATCCCGACTAGCGGTTTGCAGAACCAGACTGGTGTTTTGGAGGCCCTAGAAGCCTATTGCAATGGGCCAGGTGAATGGTGGTGCCGGAGGTCAACCTGATAAGCTGGTTTACTTTTTACCTTTGCGCGGCACTTTACGGGCTTTTTGTAGCACCAGCTCGAGCACCCCGCCCTTCAGCGAGGCCTGCGCGCTGCCTGCGACGATGGGTTCGGGTAGGGTCAGGGAGCGGTGGAATGGTCCGGCAGGGCGTTCTTGACGGTAAAATCCGCCCTGCTGAGGATGTCGCACCCCAGCCAGGATGATGGTCTGGCCCTCTTCTTGAAGTTCCAGGTCTTCGCTTTTTACGCCCGGCAGGTCAACTAAAATGCGAAACTGCGTGCCTTCGTCTATCACATCCATGGCCGGTACCCATTCACCGAGGCCTTCCTGGGAAGCAAAGCGCCTCGAGAGTTCGTCGAGCTGCTGCCGGATGGTTTTCAAGCGTTCGATCGCATCGAAGTGTTCAATGGTCATGGTCTCGAGAATATCATGATCGCAGCAGAGGGCCGCATGGATAACGCAGGTTTGCTACACGCGCCCATCATCCCGCTATTAACCGGCCCCACTGCAACGGGTAAGACCGAGCTGGCCTTGCGCCTGGGGCGGCTGTTTCCGGTTGTGGTGGTTTCTGCCGATGCCAGTATGGTCTACCGGGGGATGGACATTGGGACGGCCAAGCCCAGCCAGGCCGAGCGTCACCAGGTTAAGCACTACCTTATAGATGTGGTCTGGCCTAGCCAGGGCTTCAGTGTGTCGGAGTACGTTGATCTGGCTGAGGAAGCCATTCAGGAGGCCCTCGAGCAAGGCCACACACCGCTGGTTGTGGGGGGAACCGGTTACTACATCCGTGCGCTTTCGGAGGGGCTCCACCAGCTCCCTGAGCCTGATATGGCGCTTCAGGCCGAACTCTGGCAGGCGCTGGAGGCTGGCGGAGTCGAGCCGCTGTTGGAAGAACTTCGGGCCGCTAGCCCCGAGGATGCTCTACGGGTACAGCGCAATCCCCGCCGCATTGTGCGGGCCCTGGAGGTGCTGCGCCGTACTGGCCTGCCCCCAGCTAAGTTTCCTAAGCGTGCGCCCCGCTTTCGCTATTGCAAGCTGGTCTTGTGGCCTTCCTGGGGGTGGCTCGAGCCCCGCCTTATCCTCCGTGTGGAACGCATGTTTGAACGGGGGCTGGTGCAGGAGGTTGAGCAACTGCTGCGGGCGTATCCGCAGATGCCCACGGCTTTACAGAGCATTGGCTACAAAGAGGTGGCCGCACATTTGCGGGGACAGATGACGCTCGAGCAGGCGCGGCAAGCCATCATTCGGGCCACACGGGCCTACGCCAAACGCCAGTACACCTGGTTCCGCAAGGAGCCCGGCGAGGTGGCCTTTCTGCCTCATGGCGGCGACGAGGCTTGGCCAAGTGTACGCGACTGGTTTGAGCGCTTCCTCCGTTCACAAAGCCTTTCAGCAGACCAGAGGATTTAGGTTTGCTCCAGTGTTCATAGGCTTGTTGCTAGAGTAAAGCCAGCCATTGGCGTAAAACCCGCAGGTTGTGGGCATCTTCTCGGCTGCCCCGGGGGGTTTCCATGATAAAGACCTTGTCGCGTAGCCTGGGGTCCAGGGCAAAACCCTGGAGTTCTAGGCCTATCTGGCCTTCCATTAGGTTGGCGTGGTGGTCGATTTGTGAACCCCGTTCACCCACCGAGTCGTTGAGGTGGATGACCGGAACTCGCTCCAGGCCAATGGACTGCTCGAGCTCCTCTAGGGCTTCCTCGAGCCGGTATCCTGCGGCAAAAGCGTGGCAGCTATCGAAGCAAACCCCCAGCCGGGTACCCTCGATCATCTCGGCCAGGGTGCGGAGCCTAGCGCCCAGTTTTTCACCGCCTCCAGCCGTGTTTTCCAAGAGCAAGCGAGGCCCGGCTTTGCTTATGCCCGCGAGCTCGAGGGCCTTGAGGGCTGCTGCCCTGGCTTTTTCGGCAGGCCCCGAGCCCGGGTGCACTACCACGTACTCGATGCCTAGCGCCTGGGCTTTGGCCAGGTCGTCGGCCAGGCTGAACACACTCTTTTCCCCCAACTCGCCTTCGGCAGCCAGGTTGACCAGATAAGAGGCGTGGATAACCGCAGGCAGGCCGCCCAGATTCTCCTTTCGAGCCCGGAAACCCTCCACTTCGCCCGCCTTCAGGCCGCGGGTTTTCCAGCTACGTGGGCTCTTGGCAAAAATCTGGATGGCGCTCAACCCCAGGAGCTGGGCTTCCTGGGCAGCTCCGGCGATCCCCAGCTTGCCGGCGATGGACATGTGAAAACCGTATTTCAATCGAGTATCTCCACTTTTACCAGCACCACCCCGTGGGCGCGCATCCCAAGTAGCCTTGCAGCCGCATACGACAGGTCAATAATACGGCCCCGAACATAGGGGCCACGGTCGTTGATGCGAACTACCACGCTCCTGCCGTTTTGCAGGTTGGTCACCCGCACCCGGGTGTTGAAGGGCAGGGTGCGGTGGGCAGCGGTCAAAAGAAACTTGTTGAAACGCTCGCCGTTGGCGGTACGACGCCCATGAAAGCGAGGCCCGTACCAGGAGGCCAGGCCCTGCTGATAAACCTGCGCGGGTTTTGGCGGCTCTGCTGGGGCTTGCGGTGGACGGATAAATGTCCAGGCGGGAGGCTCCTCGATGGCTTCGGGCAGGGGTAGCACCTCCAGATTCATGGGATCCCATTCCGAGGGCGGAATGGCCAGCTCCATGCCCGCAGGCAGAGGGTCGTTGATCAGGCCGTTGAGCATCATCAACTCAGCGACGCTAACCTGAAAAAGCCGCGCGATGCGCTCCAGGGTATCGCCGGGCTGCACCACATGGCCCTGGCCCCAGGCCAGACCAAAAAACAGCAATAGCGCAAACCATCGCTTCATAGCTCAATCAGGTGTTTGGGGCTTTGGGACAGCACCTCATGCCCCTGCTCGGTTACCAGTACCAGGTCCTCGATGCGGCAACCCCCCAGGCCGGGTATGTAGACTCCTGGCTCGACGGTCACCACCTCGTAGGCCTCCAGGGTGTCCTCTGAGGTCTGGCTTAGGCTAGGTGCTTCGTGAATGAACAGGCCCACCCCGTGCCCCAGCCCATGGGTAAAGTGCGCCCCGTAGCCCAGCCGGGTCAGATGATCGCGGGCCAGGGCATCCAGCTCCTGGCCCCTCCTGCCTGGCCCCACCGCCTGCAGGGCCAGATTTTGGGCCTCGAGCACCACCTGGTAAATGGCCCTAAGCTCACTCGAGACCCTTCCCACCGCCACCGTGCGGGTCATGTCGGAGCAGTAGCCGCCCACCACGCAGCCAAAATCCAAGGTGACCAGCTCTCCCATTGCGATTTTGCGTGCACTGGCGCCTCCGTGGGGCATGGCGCCGCGCTCCCCTGAAGCCACTGTGGTGCTAAAAGCCAAACCCTCTGCGCCGTTTTTGCGCAGGAAAAACTCCAGCTCCAGGGCCACCTCAATCTCCCGTACCCCTGGCTTTATGAAGGGCAGAATATGCACAAAACCCTGGTCGGCCAGATGGGCCGCCCGCCGGATGAGGGCGATTTCCTCAGGGCTTTTCCTGCGGCGCAGGGTTTCGAAAATGCCCCTGGTGGAAACGAACTCGAGATCGGGAAAATCCCGCTGAAAACCTTCCAACGTGGCAACGCTTAAGTGCTCTGCTTCGATACCTACCCGACCCCGGAAAAACTCAGCGAGCAGATGGTTTAGCTCGCTGCGGCGGGGCAGGATGCGGTGGGGGAAGGGCTGTTGGCTGGCCTCCACGATGTAGCGGCCATCGGTGATGAGGGTGGGGCCATCTTTGGTGATGACAATCCGTGCATCTTTACCTTCCTTGAAGCCCGATAGATAGCGGATGTTGTAGGGGTTGGAGACGAAGAGCACATCGAGGTTGTGCCGATCGAGCAGTTCTTGGAAGTTCACGGAAGGAACTTTACCGCAATGGCTTGTGGAGAAGCAAATATTCTTTTCACGAAACATTAGTATCGTGAAATAAAGTACAAGTACGCTTGGAAAGTTCGTTTGTTCATGCTAATTTCTGGAAATGTTCCTGCGTTTTCCTGTCATTACAGGTTTGGCTTTGTGCCTGGCCCTGGCCTGGGCGCAGGTCTCCTCTGAGGCTGCGCAGCTCCTCGAGCGCGCCCGCAGCCTTCTGGGGGGCTCTGCCCTGGCCAACCTAAAAACCTACCGCGAGGTAACCACCAACATCTATTACACGCTCGATGGCAAAGAGGAAAGCCGCATCGTGACCCTATTGCTGGTAGACTTCAGCAATAGCCGCGTCCGCCTCGAGCTTTACGACCCTAATAGCTTGAACAACCCCAGCCCCATCCCCCTGGCCTTGCAGCAATATAGCCCCCAGGAGAGCTTTTTTTGGAGCCGCGAGACCTCTCTGCGGCCCCTTCCCTCAGACCAGCGGGAAATCTTGCGCTCGAGCCTCTACACCGGCTGGCTGGGCTTGAAGTACGGCAGCAGCAATCGGGAGCGGGCCAGCGTGACGCAGGGCAGCCTGCGCAACCAGACCGGCCGCCTACTCACCGTGAGCACCCAGGGCTGGGTCAGCACCTATTTGTTTAATGCCGATGGCCTGCTGCTGGGCGAACGACTCACCATTCCCGGGGTGGGGGAGAGCATTACCTTTTTTTCCAACTACCAGACCGTGCAGGGGGTGCGCCTGCCGCAAAAGTGGGAAAACTACGTGGGTGGGGTGCTGGCAGCGCGGGGTGAGCTAATGGAGGTGGAGATAAACCCCGTTTTTACCGAGGCTGACTTTTTCAAACCGGTCAGGTAGGCACACACTAGGCTTTGCTTAGGCCAAACTTGACCGATCCCTCTTCGTCGGCAAGCTCGGTCATAAAGCCAACCAGCTCCCCCTGCTTTAGCGAGAGGGCCAGGGTTTCCTCCTGCAGCCGAGCGCCGAACCTAGCCAGGGACTGGGCGTATTTGCCCTCAGCCTGGTAGGTCAGGTGAATGCGATCTGAGACATTCAGGCCCATTTCTTTGCGGGCTTGCTGCACCAGCCGAATCAGGTCACGGCTAAGCCCCTCCAACAAGAGCTCCTCGTCCAGCCGCACCTCGAGCGCGGCCATGTAACCCCCATCCTCCTGGGCTGCAAAACCTTCGGGCGAAAGGGCCTCGAGCAGCACCTCCTGTGGCTGTAAAACGATGTGCTCGCCCTCGATTTCCAGGCTCAGGCTTTTCCCTGCCTTGAGAGTTCGGGCCACCATCTGGCTGTCCAGCTCGGCCAAAGCAGCCCGGATGGTGGGCACCCGCTTACCGTACTTCTTGCCCAGCACCGGCAGGTTGGGCAGCACCCGGTAGCTGAGCAGTTCCTCGCCCAGGCCCAGTACCTCGACCTGTTTTACATTCAACTCATCGACAATTTCATCGGCGAAGTGGCGCAAACCGGCCAGCTCGGCCTCGCTGGGGGCGGTTACCAGCAGGCGAGGCAGGGGAATGCGGGTTTTGATACCGCTGGTGGCCCGGGCGCTGCGGGCCAGGCCCACCACCTTGAGCACGGCCCCCATCTGGGTGAGCAGGGCTGGATCAATCAGGCTAAGGTCGGCCTGGGGCCAGTCGGAGAGGTGCACTGACTCGGCGGCCTCAGGCTGGATGGAGCGCACCAGGTTCTGCCACAAAGCCTCGGCGATGAAGGGGGTAAAAGGTGCGGTGAGCTGTGCCACCGTGACCAAAGCCTCCCACAGGGTGGCATAGGCCGATTCGCGGTCGGTGGGATCCTCATTTTTCCAGAAGCGACGGCGGTTGCGCCGTACATACCAGTTGGAGAGCTCCTCCACGAACTGCTCGAGGGCCTTCCCAGCGCCACGGGCATCGTAGGCATCTAGAGCAGCCGTGACCTGCTGGACGAGCTGCTGCTGGCGGGCCACCAGCCAGCGGTCCATCTCCGGGCGGTCTTGCATAGGGGGCCGCTGGTTCAGATTGGGTCTGTCCAGATTGGCGTACAGCACAAAGAAGCTATACACGTTCCACAAAGTACCCAAAAAGCCCCGCTGGGCCTCCTGCACCAGCCGCTCAGAGAAGCGCTTTTGCTCGCCGGGCTCGGAGCCGGTTAACAAATACCAGCGTACCGCGTCGGCACCGTACTTATCGAACATAGGCAAGGGCTCGACCACGTTGCCCTTGCTTTTGGACATCTTGTGGCCCTTCTCGTCGACCAGATGCCCCAAGCAGATCACGTTTTTGAAGCAGGGCTGGTTATACAGCAGGGTAGAGATGGCGTGCAGCGAGTAGAACCAGCCGCGGGTCTGGTCGATCGCCTCGCAGATGTAATCGGCGGGAAAGTGCTTGCGCCACAGCTCGAAGTTTTCCTCAAAACCCGGCAACGGCTTGCCTTCCTGGTTTACCATTAGGTGCCATTGGGCATAGGGCATGGCCCCCGAGTCAAACCAGACGTCCAGCACCTCCGGCACCCGGCGGAATGTCTTACCGTTTTTGACGAAGGTAATTTCGTCCACGTAGGGCCGGTGCAGGTCTAGGTCGCTCAAGTCCCGGCCCACCAGCTCAGAAAGCTCCCGCACGCTGCCCACGCAGATGTACTCCGAGCCGTCCTCCGCCACCCAGAAAGGTAGGGGAGTACCCCAGTAGCGCTCGCGGCTGATGGCCCAGTCCACGTTGTCTTTGAGCCAATTGCCAAAGCGGCCGTGCTTGATGTGTTCGGGGATCCAGTTGATTTTCTCGTTGTTTTCGTAAAGCGCTTGGCGGAAGTTGGAGGTTTTGATGTACCAGCTCGGCTTGGCGAAGTACAGGATGGGGTCACCGGTGCGGTCGTAAAAAGGATATCGGTGGCGGATCTGCCCGGCGTGGTACATGACCCCCCGCTCTTTCATAATGCGGATAAGGCCCCTATCGGCATCTTTGAAGAACTTGCCGCGTTCGTCGGTGACCTGCATGAGGCCGTACTCATTGGTGCCGAAGAGCAGGGGGGTGTTGTACCGGCGTGCGAGCTCGAGGTCCTCTGCACCGTAGACCGGGGCCTCATGGGCCACGCCTGAGCCGTCCTCGGCGCTGACAAACTCGGCCAGGGCCACAAAGTGCATGATTGGCTTACCGTCGGGGCGCTTTTCCCCTTGTTGCTGTACTACCCCTAGCTCCACACACACCTCGGGGAAGGGGGGGATGTACTCCCACCACTCCATGTCGCACCCTTTGAGGTGTGCGATGATCTCAAGCTCTTCCTTCCGCAGCGCTTTTAGTCGCTCCACCGCCTCAGTAGCAACAATCAAGTGGCCCACCGAAGGCGACTTCACCACAGCGTAGTCCATATCAGGATTCACGGCGGCCATGGTGTTGGAGGGTAGCGTCCAGGGGGTGGTGGTCCAGACCAGGATGGCTAGGCCCTCCAGATCCTCCAGCCGCACCCCCTGGGCCTGGAGTTTTTCCTGCACAGCCTGAGGGGTGGTTTCGAGCTTCAAAGGAAAACGCACATACACGCTGGGGTCATCTACTTCCTTGTACCCATCAGCGATTTCGTTTTGTGAAAGGGTGGTGGAGATGCGGGGCGAGAGCGGTACCACCTTGTAGTCCTGCACCAGCATGCCCTTATCCCACATGCGTTTTAGAAGATTCCAGACCGACTCGATGTAGCTGTTGTGGTAGGTCACGTAGGCGTTCTCGAGGTCAAGCCACATCCCCATCCGCTCGGTGAAGTAGTTCCAGTCCTCGATGTTGGCAAAGACCCATTCGCGGCACTGCCTGGTGAACTCTGCGATCTCTTCATACTTCAGGGCTTTGCGACCCAGCACGCCCAGCTTTTTTTCCACGGCGATCTCTACCGGCAGGCCGTGGGTGTCCCAGCCCCCCTTGCGGGTGACGTGGTAGCCCTGCATGGTCTTGTAACGGGGAAAGATGTCCTTGAAGCAGCGGGCCAGCACATGGTGCATGGCCGGCTTGCCGTTGGCGGTAGGGGGGCCCTCATAAAAGACAAACTCCCCCTTGGGCGCGCTCTTCCGATCCGACTTGGCGAAGATCTGGTTTTCGCGCCAGAAGGCCAGCACGGCCTCTTCCAGCTTGGGAAAGTTGGCCTCAGTAACCTCTCGGAACAACTTTCTTTCCTCCACCATACAAGGTTCCTTTCCTAACAAAAAATGTCCCACCTGTAGCTTTTCCTCAGGTGCGGACGAGAAGCTCAGCTCGAGGTTTCCCGCGGTACCACCGCACTTCCTGAAACAAGCCGTCAAGGGGCTTAGAGCGCTTGGCTGCTTCAGGCTCTCAGAAACGCGCTGTTTCGGGCGCACCCGTTGGGGTCTACTAAAGCCTGGCCGGCTCTTTCTTCCCAAATCGCATGGGGTGATCTCGGCTTTCAAGTTGCCGCCTGGCTCGCACCTTCCCAGGCTCGCTGCTTGTGGTCTTTGAAAGCCTACCTGTCCCCAGCCTTTACACCGGTCAGAGTCTGTGCTATAGTTCACTGCTGGCAACCGGCTAGCTCGCATGTTAGCAAGCTGCTAACCCCGCGTCAACAACTAGAACACTTGCTTCTCATCGCTGGTCAGCGATATACTTATCAAGGAACCCGCAAAAGTGTGACCAGCTGCGCGAAGGAGTTTTGCCATGGACTTATACTTGGATACTGCCGAGATCGCTGAAATCAAGGAAATAGCTGCTTGGGGCGTGCTATCAGGGGTTACTACCAACCCCTCCCTAATCGCCCGTGCGGGGCGTCCGCTCGAGCCCACCATTAAGGAGATCTGTGAGATTGTGCAAGGCCCGGTTTCTGCCGAGGTGCTCTCAACCACTGCGGCTGATATGGTGGCCGAAGGGCGTCGCCTAGCGGCCATTGATGAGCACGTGGTGGTCAAGCTGCCCACCACTGTTGACGGTCTTAAGGCTTGTAAAATTCTCTCAAGCGAAGGTGTCCGCATCAACATGACCCTGGTTTTTTCGGCCAATCAGGCACTTTTATGCGCCAAAGCCGGGGCTTGGTGCGTCTCGCCTTTCCTGGGTCGCCTAGACGACACCTCCTGGGAGGGCATGGATCTGATCCGTGAGATTGCCGAAATCTTCGGGGTGCAGAACCTCAACACGCGGATTTTGGCGGCTTCTATTCGCCACCCTCGGCACGTAACCCAGGCGGCCATGCTAGGAGCCAACATGGCTACCATGCCTGCGAAGGTTTTTCAACAGCTAATCAAACACCCCCTGACCGACGCAGGGCTAAAGGCCTTTTTGGAGGACTGGGCCAAAGCCAACCCAAAGGTATAGACCCTCATTGGAGCGACAAAGATGGCCAGATCAAGCGCAGCAGATCCTAACGCCGAGACCAAGGTTACCGTTACCCGCACAGGCAAGAAAATTCGCCGTAAGGCCGAGAGTAAGGTACCCCTGAGTTACCAGGAGCTCTCCAGCCGCATTCTACCTGAACTGCACCTGTTGGCTGCAGAGGCTGGTATTCCCAACTACAAGAAACTCTCTAAGGACGAGCTGGTGATGCTCTTGCTTTCTCAGGAGGCTACCGAAGAAGGCTTGGTCATTGCTAAGGGGTACCTGGAGATCAGCCAGGATGGCTATGGCTTTTTGCAGGAAGACCTCTACAGCATGGATTCCCGTACCGCGATTGTCTCGGCGGGCTTGATTAAGCAGTATCAACTTCGCACCGGCGACTACGTGGTGGGCAAGGCCCGGGTGGCCCGCGAAAATGAGCGCTATGGCACCCTGTTGAAGGTAGAGGCCGTCAATAACCTCGACCCTGAGGCGGCGGCTAAGCGCCCGAGGTTCGATGACCTAATCCCGCAGTTCCCTGATCGGCAGATTATCCTCGAGACCACCCCAGAGGAGACCTCCAGCCGTGTAATCGACCTGTTGGCTCCTATTGGTCGGGGACAACGCGGACTGATCGTAGCCCCACCCAAGGCTGGCAAGACCACCTTGCTAAAGAAGGTGGCTCGAGCTGTGCTCAGGAATGAACCAGACATCAAGGTCATCGTGTTGCTCATCGATGAGCGGCCTGAAGAGGTTACCGATTTCCGCGAATCAGTAGAAGGGGCCGAGGTGATCGCCTCTACCTTTGACGAGCCACCACAAAACCACATCCGGGTGGCTGAGTTTGTCCACGAGCGCAGCCGCCGAATTGTGGAAGAGGGCGGGCATGTGCTCATCTTGCTGGATTCAATCACCCGCCTGGCGCGGGCCAACAACCTGGTTACCCCGCCTACCGGCCGCACCCTGTCGGGCGGGTTGGACTCGGCAGCACTGCACTTCCCCAAGCGTTTTCTGGGGGCCGCCCGTAACATCCGGGGCGGGGGTTCACTCACCATCCTGGCCACGGCCCTGGTTGAAACAGGCAGCCGCATGGACGATGTAATTTTTGAGGAGTTCAAGGGCACTGGCAACATGGAACTCCACCTCTCCCGCCGCCTGGAGGAACGGCGCATTTTCCCTGCCATCGATATCTTGAAATCGGGCACCCGGCGGGAGGAGCTCTTGCTGGGCGAAGAGGTGATCCAGAAAATGTGGCTGTTGCGCAAGGTCTTGGCTGATATGGACCCTGCCGAGGCTATGGAGATGCTGCTTGCCCGTCTATCCCGCACTAAAACCAACAAAGAGTTCCTTGCAACACTAGGGGGGAAGTAGGTATACTTCCCCCGAAAGTGTTGGGGAACTTGGGTTGCTTATCATAGCTAACCTAGAGTTCTACCGAAGTAGCTGCTCTTTGGTAACCACAAAGAAGCGCAGCTTTGGAGGTAGACCTTGGCAGTCAGTGAACTCTTGAGCGGCGTGCTAGCAACCAGCGTCCTCGGTTTTCCACCAGGGATAGTAAAACCTAACCTACCCGTAACCGAGATAAAAATAGACGCGCCTGCACGCAAAGGATGGATTATCTACACCGTCCGTCCAGGTGACACCCTAAGCCAGATCGCCAGCCGATACCAGGTAGATGTCAGGGCCATCATGTACAGCAGTGGTCTAAAGGGAGTTTCGCTGCGTCCTGGGCAGGTGTTGCGTATCCCATTGGTCGAAGCTTCAGGTGGTGAGGTCCGCTTGCCTCCTGCTGTTCGCGCTTATGTTGTGCGCCGGGGTGATACAGTGCAGTCCATTGCTAAACGCTTCGACCTAACCATACTGGGCCTGGTCTCGGCTAACCCTAACCTAAAAAGTCTGGATCGGCTCGAGGTGGGCAGCACCTTGTACATCCCCACCGCCGAGCCTGGTTTGCTGGTTCGACTTGGGCGTGGAGAGACCATTCAGGATCTGGCTAAGCGCTTTGGCCTCTCGGTTTCCGAGATAGCTAGGGCCAACGGCCTAAGCTCACCTACCGATGTGCAGCCCGGTGATCTGGTTCTCTTGCCGGGGGTGCAGGCTAAGACTGCTTACCAACGCTTGTTACGAATCCAAGAGGCGGAGCGCAAAGCCCGTGAGGAGGAGGCCCGCCGTCTAGCTGAGGAACGACGCAGACAGGAGGAGGCTCGCCAGAGGCGGCTGGCCGAACAGCGCCGCTTGGAGCAGTCCCGTGCGCGTCTGCAGCAGGTGCAAAACCAACCCCGCTTGCGCCGGGCTAACGCTGTGGTAGCGGCTGCGGGATACCGCTGGCCGATGTCCAACTTTACCGTCACCAATTACTTTGGGCGCCGTGGGGCTTTCCAGCGTTTTCATACAGGCATCGATTTGGCAGCTCCTGTGGGTACCCCCGTTTATGCTGCTAGGGCGGGTCAGGTGAGCATAGCGGGCTGGAGCCGCTTCGGTTATGGCCTGCATGTGATCATTGATCATGGCGAGTCACATGAAACCCTTTACGCTCACATGTCGCGGATCGTGGTTCGCCCAGGGCAGTGGGTGGATAGGGGTGAGCTGATTGGCTATGTGGGCTCGACAGGCTGGAGCACAGGTCCTCACCTGCACTTCGAGTTGCGGGTGGGGGGTGTGGTACGTAATCCGATGGCCTACTTACCTTGAAGCCCATCCCGGCTTGTCTACGGTACCCGCTCCAGTCTTGATGGAAGCTTGCAAACAGATCCCCTAGAAAAGCGTAAACTGGTAGCGACATGTTTTTCTTCGAGCTTCTTACTAGAGACCCGCTGGCCTATCTGGTAGCGTTTGCTGTTGCAACTTTTGGTCTAGTGGTGCATAACTTGTTCCAGGCCTATCTGGCTGATCGCTACAAGGATAGCGAGCCCCGGCGCTACGGTTTTTTGACCGTAGAGCCTAGGGTGCACCTTGATGGGCTCGGCCTAATCTTTTTAGCCCTGCTTGGTTTTGGCTTTCCCCGTATGGTTCCCTGGAGGCTCTTTGGAGCAAGGGGCGCTCAGGTCGCACTGATGGGACCGCTTGGCTTCTTTGTGGCAGCTTTCTTCTATATCCTGCTGGCTAGACTCCTGGAAAACCTGGGTCCTGCGACCTCGAGCTTTGCACTGGGTTTACAGGTTGCAGGTTCCTTGATGATTAGCCACGCCGCGGTGTTCTTGTTTCCTGTGCCCCCCCTGGACGGAGCGCGGGTGGTGTATGCAATTGGCAGTCCCGAGGCAAGGCGCTTTATGGATCAGCTTCAGAGCTACGGTTTTTTGGGCTTTGTTGTGATCTTCCTGGTTCTGAACCTAAGTGGGATATTACCAGCTGTTCGCGCAGGTCTGAGTGGTTTACTCAACAGCCTGTTTGCCGCAATAGGATTGTGAATGGGCCTCCTGCCGCTCTTGCAAAGCGACCCACTGGCCTTTGGGCTGGTGGTAGTGATTTTGCTGCTGTCGCTATCTTTACACGAGTGGAGCCATGCGATTACTGCACTTTGGATGGGTGATTCGACTGCCAAAGAGCAGGGCCGCGTGACGCTTAATCCCTTCAAACATCTTGACCTTATTGGTTCAGCCATGATCTTGCTGGTGGGCTTTGGCTGGGCCAGGCCGGTTCCCATTTACCCACCCAACTTCCGCTACTACCGCCTGGGGCTTTTTTTGGTCTCGATAGCTGGTATTGTAGCTAACCTGCTGATTGCCACCGCACTTGCCTTAGTATTGCGCTGGATGCTTGCTTCGGGCTATTTGGAAAACCCCAGCGGCTTTGTGCTGGTACTGGCCCAAGCGGCGGCCATAGCTGCTAGCATCAACCTGACCCTGGCGGTTTTCAATCTATTGCCCGTTCCACCTCTGGATGGCTCCAAGATTGTGCAGAGCTTCCTGCCCCTGCGCTGGCATCCTTATATTTGGCGCCTAGAAGCGAACCCCACCTATGCAATAGTGGCCATACTGCTGTTGCTTACTGTCCTCCGTCAACCATTAAGCAACTTTTTGGGCTTGGTGCGGACACGCTTTTTTGATGGTTTTGGTCTGTGATGTGAGCGAGGCTAAAGCCAGTAGGCTGCGTATCTGGAAATCTTACTGGCAGGGCGGTTTATTGCCCTGCCAGGTCTTGCTCAATGAACGGTTCGTTTCTTTGCGGGGGCCTTCCTAGGGGCTATACTAAGAGCCGTACTCGCATCTGGGGTGGGCTTCAAGCTTCAAGTTAGCCCAGTTTGGCCCGCACGAGCTCCACGATTTCGTCTATGGTATCGGCCACGGGTATGCCGGCATCGGCAAAAGCTGCCAGCTTACTCTCGGGCGTGCCCACATTACCCATGATAATGGCCCCTGCATGGCCCATCTTCTTACCCTTAGGGGCGCTACGCCCACCGATAAAGCCCACCACCGGTTTGTGCATGTGGGCCTTGACATAGGCAGCAGCATCTTCCTCGTCTGAACCCCCAATCTCACCACAAAGCACCACCGCGTGGGTCTCTGGATCTTCGTTGAATAGGGGCAACAGGTCTTTGAAGGTGGTGCCAATAATGGGGTCACCCCCAATGCCGATGCAGGTCGAGATACCGTAACCCGCGTCTGAAAGGGCCTTGGCGGTTTCGTAAGTTACCGTGCCCGAGCGGGAGATCAGGCCCACCCGGCCTTTCTTAAATACGCTGGCAGGCATGATGCCTAGCTTGCACTCTTCTGGGGTGATCAGGCCGGGACAATTGCCCCCAATCAGGCGAATATTGCCCATTGCCTTAATTTCAGCCACGACTTTTACCATATCCATGGTTGGAATGCCTTCGGTTATCAGCACCACCAGGGGTACTCCAGCCTGGGCGGCCTCGAGGGCCGCATCAGCAGCGGCTGGAGCAGGTACAAAAATGATGGAAGCATCAACGCGGTGGCGGCCAACGGCTTCCTTGACGGTATCGTAGACTGGCACGCCCAGCATGGTCTGGCCCCCTTTGCCGGGGGTTACGCCGGCGACCACTTTGGTGCCAGCTTTCATCATCGCCTCGGTGTGGAAGGCCCCTTCACGTCCAGTAATGCCCTGAACGATGACCTGGGTGTTTTTGTCCACCAGAATGCTCACTTCGCGCCTCCCGTCATGGAAATAATGGCTTTGGCGGCCTCCGTCGAGGTGGGATACATGTAAACTGGACGACCCTGCAAAAGGGCCTTGGCTTCTTCCTCGGCGGTGCCAGCGACCCGCATGGCTACCGGCTTGGTCAGGAGGCCCTCATCAAGCGCACGGATGACCCCTTTGGCCACTTCGTCGGCCCGGGTGATACCGCCAAAGATGTTGATAAAAATGCCTTTTACATCTTGGTCTTTTAGCACCACCTTGAGGGCGTTGTACACCACATCGGCCTTCGCGCCACCTCCGATGTCTAGGAAGTTGGCAGCTTTGCCGCCGCAGCGCTGAACCAGGTCGAGGGTGTACATTACCAGCCCGGCGCCGTTGCCAATTACGCCAATATTGCCATCGAGCTTAACATAGCTAAAACCATAGTTCGAGGCCTCGACCTCGAGGGGATGCTCGGCCTCAAATTCGCGTAGGGGAGTTAGTTCGGGGTGGCGGTAGAGGGCGTTGTCGTCCAGCACGATCTTGGCATCAGCTGCTACTACCTCGCCGCTGTCGGTAATAACTAATGGGTTGATCTCTGCGATGGCAGCATCAATGCCCACATAGGCCTGGTAAAGCTTGACCAACACATCTGCCAGCTTGTTTAAGTTGCCCTCCATGCCCGCGCGTTTGACCAACTCACGCGCCTCGAAGGGACGCAGCCCCTTGTGGGGATCTATGGGGTATTTGATAAGAGCATCGGGCCGGGAGGCAGCCACTTCTTCAATGTCCATCCCTCCTTCTTTGGAGAGCATGAGCACCACCCGCTGGCTCGCCCGGTCTAGGATCAGGCCTGCGTAGTACTCCCGGGCAATGTTCAGACCCTTGGCAACCAGCACCTTTTTGGTAACGAAGCCTTTGATGTTCAGGCCCAGTATTTGTGCAGCCTTTTCCCGGGCTTCTTCGGGGCTGCGGGCTAGCTTTACACCTCCAGCTTTGCCTCGCCCGCCTGTGTGGACCTGGGCTTTGATAACCACCAGGTCACCATACTCACTCGCGATTTGCTTGGCCTCATCAGCGGTGAAGGCGATCTTGCCTGGTGGAACCGGTATGCCGTATTTGGCAAGGATCTCTTTAGCCTGATACTCGTGTAGATTCACGCTTGCCTCCGAACAACCAGACGAACAGCTGCGCTGAGCTGCCGCCGGCCATTATATGCTTTTTAGCCCAAGTTGCCACCTAAGGCCAGCTGCACACCTCGAGCACAAGGTTTTGGATGCGCTTGGGGGAATAACTCATTACCCTTACCTGCTCGTACGTCTTCCAGCAAAGCCAGCGGCATCAGGTACAAACCCCGCAGACCAGCTGCCAGCCATGGCGGACAGCAGCCAGAGGGCAAGAGCCACTGTTGTTTCACGTGCCTAGGTAGACAGTAGCGAGGGCGTGCAATCTCACAATCTCATCTGCATAGATCGTTGCTGCAGATGTGCAGCGCTGCCCATTCTCGTCCTGCCTGAACCACCAGCTTGACCCATAGCCTGCCACCTTCTATCCAGTACCTATCCCCTGTGCTGTTGTCGAAATCCGCTCGCGAAGGGGCTGGTGTAAGCCTAAAGCGGTTGTCGAACCGGTAGTCGCGGTAGATGTGGGGTGTACCGCTGTAGTGCATGCTCAAGGTGATCTGGTCTCCCGGCTGGCTGTTGTTGAGGCGCAGCTTAAGCCTCGCCGGCATACTGCCGGTCACCCCAAGGCTGTAGCTGCGGCCTTTGATGAGGGTGGCGCCGAAGTGGGTGTTATCCCCCGCCCTGGGTGTGCCCCACATGCGGAAGACCGGGTGGCTGCCGTCCAGCCGTGTTAGCGAGACCGGGGCAATGCTGCCCTCGCTCTCGTTGATGATGTACAGCCTCGCGTAGCTGTAGTTGCAGACCGCGGCGTTCCAGGTTGTTTCTACCCTGCAGTTGGTGTCGAGCAAAAAGGGGTTGTTGAGCACAATGGCGTGGTTGGCCCTGCCGCCGACCGAGCCGTCGCGATCGACGAAAATACTACCGCGGTAGCCGTCGGAGCTTTGGTCTTCGTTAATTTCCTCGGGTGTGGGCTCGGGGCGGGGTGGCAGGTAGACGGGCTTGGCGTTGGAGAAGCGAGCACCTTCGGCAAAGTTGCGGCTGTCGATGGGAAAAGCAGTAAAGCGCAGGTAGCTTATGGCCCCGGCCTCCCGGGTCTCCCTATGCCCACCCTGGGCATCATGGATCTGCAAAGGCAGGAAGTTGACGAACTCCACGTTGCGAAAGCCGACCTTGCCGTCGTAGAACTCAAATCCGCGAATCGGAAAGTTGTCCCGGATCGGCCCTCCGCTCCTCACAGCCCAGGGCCTGGGCAGGCTGCGACCGTCTGCCCCGCGGAATTCCCAAGCTTCCGGGTGGCCCAGATTCCCGCTGTCGCCAACGATCAGCGAGTCCTCTAGCGTGGTTTCCGAGGAGGCGAAGGTCACCCCGATGGCGTTGTCGGCCAGTTTCGCCCCGATCAACTTGTGGTGAATGCCTCGCAGCCAGGCGGCGTTTTTGCGGTTTTTGTAGGCGGTGAAGTTCCTGAACTCAGCTATGACGGGCGGGTTTTCGCTGTTGTTGTTGCTGGGATTACCGGGGTTGGTGCGGGGGTTGTAGTTGGTGGGCTCTGCTTCCAAGGTATCCCTTCTGGGGCCGCGATCCACCATCAGGCCGTCCCAGTTGGAGTGGGCGACGTTTCCGGAAAACTCGCCCAAGGGTGTGCGTCGGGGCCAGATGTTGGGGGTGAAGGATGGACCGGTAGGGTGCTCGGGGAGGGCGTACCAGAAGCCCGTGTGGTGGGAGCCGGCAGCCACATTGTTGCGCACGATGTTGTCTGGGTGGGTAATCCAGAAGGTGGCCGGGGTTCGGTCGGTGGGGATCAGCGCCCGTTCCCCACTCCTTTCGTCGGGACGACGGGTTAGAATACCCAGGTTGCCCTCGATAAGGTTCTTGGTCTCGGCGCCGTCCTCGAGGAAATAGCAGTGACCAAGGGTGTTGTAGGCCACATTGCCCACCACCTCAACCTCGCTGGTGCCGTGTATGGTGATGCATCGGTTAAAGCTCTCATGGATAGAGGAGTGCTTGATGTACTGCCCAGGGGCCCTGCCCATGAGGTGCCAGTGAATAGGGTAGCGGCCAAGCAGGTTGCGCTGCCCCATGCGGTGTAGTTCAACCCCAGAGATCCGCATGGTGCTTCCCTGCATGGCCATGATGTGGCCTCCGAAACCGGAGTTGATCGAGGACTCATCCCCCCGGATCAGGATGTTACGTGAGAGCAGTCCGACCTCACCGCGCTGATCCACCCCGAAGGTGATCTCGCCGAAGTGGGGGTATCTGAGTTGCTCGTTGAGAGTTATGGTGTTACCAGAAATTGCTGTGATGGTACGAACCTCGGCCTGCTCAGGGTTATAATCGGTCGAAGCCAAGACGATGCGATCGCCTACGCGCCAGTCGCGTGCGTCCAACACAGTTATCTGGTTGGCCCCACGGGGAGCGGTCTGCGCCAGTTTAGTCCAGCCCTTGCGGGGCTCGCCATGCAACTCTAGGACACCTCCCATAACCCCTATGACTTTGGTGCCCATGCCCATTTGATCCTCGCTAGGGTTGTTGCCAGTCAGGGTGATGATGGCGCGGTGGCGGAAGGGGTGCTCGGGGGTGCCTACCTCGAGCTTACCGTGTACCATAATCCAGTTGGTGCGAAGCTCGAGATTCTTTTCAGCGAAACGCAGCACACCGTTGATGGTCAAGCCCTTAAGCTCTGCGTTTTCGTCTAGCACAACCGCCATCCCACAGGGAATGACTGCCATCTCCGTGGCACTGGGCTTCTTCCCTCCAGGCCAGGTCTTAGGGTCAGACCAGTACCCGGCTCGCTTGGGGTTGATGCAGTCGGACGAAGGCATGTCGGTGCCTCCGGAGTTACAAGCAGCCAATAGGATGATAAGCAACAAGGCCAGCCAGCGTTCCATCCAAGCCTCACCTCAGCATATCTTA
>Ga0209017_10000992_pt1 | contig 24041 bp, 15 predicted proteins | sample YNPBryunderm2012_FD_185812 | JGI IMG/M metagenome (GOLD analysis project Ga0209017, IMG submission 185812) | Anoxygenic and chlorotrophic microbial mat microbial communities from Yellowstone National Park, USA - YNP Bryant MS undermat 2012... ...
CTGACTGGCCTGCATGCTCAAAAGTCCCTCGTACTTCCACGCCCGGGGCAGCGTATCCTGAGCCAGCACAAGCCCCACAATTCCCCAGAATTTCCACACAGGCGCAAAGCTATGACAAGAAGGGCAGAGCGGGGGGACTTGACAATATGAAAAAATCCGTACCTTTGGAGCGGTATGCGGTACGTCGCATTTATCCTCGGAACTAGCCTCGGGCTAGGATGGCTCCTGGCAAAGCCAGTAGAAGCCGTTGTAAACACAGGAACGACCACGGCCGTCGTCAGTCAGAAAGAAACTAAAGCAGCCCTGAAAGAGGCAAAGCAGCAAAAGGCTGAAAAAGCTTCCTTTTGGGCTCGGCTGAAAAACTTCTTTGGTGGTTTAGGGAAGCTGGGGTGGGCACCTTTCTCACTGATTCTGCTCGCTATCCTGGTCCCGCCGCTCGCCGTCGGTATCGCCTCCAACTGGGATCCGGATAAAGTGCTCATAGCCATAATACTCACGGCTCTGTGCGGCCTCCCTGGTATGATTTATGCTATTGTTGTAGCATCCGATTAAGCCTACTTGCTGAGGTTTTATGGGCTCCTGGTGCTCCCGGGAGCCCTCTTTCTTTGTCTTTATGAAGCTTATGAGGCCGCTCATCTCCCTCCCTCGACCCGAAGAGTGCAAAAAAATAGGTATCCAGGGCTGGATAAAGGTGGGCGTGGCGGTTTCTCTGGTCTTGTTTCCGCTTTTGCTGCGCCTACTTCCGGCGGATTTTTTTGACGATGGGCCGACCCTTTGTCCGTCTAAGCGTTTTCTGGATTTGGAATGTCCGGGGTGTGGACTGACCCGAGGAACCCAGCACTTTTTGCATGGAGAGTGGGAGGTGGCCTTAGACTACAATCCGTTAGTAGTAGTCGTCGTGCCCATCTTGGCGGTGGTGTGGGGGGTGCAGCTGGTGGCGCTAATCCGGTTTTTTCGGGCATATTGGGCAGCGCGGCAGAGGGAAGGCAGGGATTCGCCTCCCGTGCCAAAGTAGGTAACTGCCCGCCCTCCTACGTGAGGGGGGCAGAGCGCCTTTGCAGAAACCCCCTATCTTTGTCTGTATGCGGAACCAATCCCAGACACCGTTGGCGGTCTCTGTCCCGACCTATCCCGCCTCGGAAAAAGTATACGTTCCCGGTCGTTTGCACCCGTACATCCGGGTGGCTATGCGAAAAATCCACCTTACCGATCCGGAGTATCCGGGTTATTATGCGTACGACACGAGCGGCGTTTACACGGACCCGGGGGTGTCGGTAGACATTCGGCAAGGCCTACCTCGGCTGCGAGAGGCCTGGATTGCGGCGCGGGGCGATACCGAGCAGCTCCCGCGCTTTACCTCTCCGTATGCGCAAAGGCTTTATGAGGAGCGGCCCCCTACGATGTTCCCAAATCCGCACCTCCCTCGGCGGGCCCGCCTCGGACAGGCCGTCACCCAGCTTGCCTACGCGAAAGCCGGCATTATCACGCCTGAGATGGAGTACATCGCCATCCGGGAAAACCAGCTCCTGGACATGTACCGCCAAAACGGCCGCCTGCCCCGCTTCCACAAGGGCCAAAGCTGGGGCCTGCGCATCCCGGAGGAGATTACGCCGGAGTTTGTGCGCCAGGAAGTCGCCGCCGGCCGCGCCATCATTCCCGTGAATATTAATCACCCCGAGACCGAACCCATGATTATCGGCCGCGCCTTCAAGGTCAAAATCAACGCCAACATCGGCAATTCCATCGTTACCTCCTCCATCGCCGAGGAGGTGGAGAAAGCGGTCTGGGCGGCTTACTGGGGGGCTGATACGGTGATGGACCTCTCTACGGGCCGGCATATTCATGAGACCCGGGAGTGGATTTTGCGCAATAGCCCCCTCCCTATCGGCACCGTCCCCATCTACCAAGCCCTGGAAAAAGTCGGCGGAAAGCCCGAGGAGCTTACCTGGGAAATCTTCAAAGAGACCCTGATTGAGCAGGCTGAGCAGGGGGTGGACTACTTTACGATTCATGCGGGGGTTCGCTTAGCGTATGTCCCCAAGACCGTAGACCGGGTGACGGGCATTGTCTCGCGGGGCGGCTCTATCATTGCGCGCTGGTGTCTCGCCCATCACAAGGAAAACTTCCTCTACACGCACTTTGAGGAAATCTGCGACATTCTCCGGCAGTATGATGTGGCGATTTCGCTGGGGGATGGTCTACGGCCTGGGAGCATTGCGGATGCCAGCGACGAAGCCCAGTACGCCGAGCTCAAAACCCTCGGCGAGCTCGCCAAAGTCGCCTACGAGTACGACGTCCAGGTCATGATCGAAGGCCCAGGTCATGTTCCTATGCAGCTTATCTGGGAAAACATGCAGAAGGAGCTGGAAGACGCCCACGAAAGGCCCTTTTACACGCTGGGGCCGCTCGTGACCGATATCGCCCCGGGCTATGATCATATCACTTCGGCTATCGGTGCGGCCATGATCGGGTGGTTTGGCACGGCTATGCTCTGCTATGTGACTCCGAAAGAACACCTTGGCCTCCCTAATAAAGACGATGTGCGTGCGGGCATTATCGCTTATAAGATCGCTGCCCATGCGGCTGATATCGCCAAGGGGCATCCTGCTGCGCAGTGGCGGGATTACCTCCTGAGTCGGGCTCGTTTTGCTTTCCGCTGGAAAGACCAGTTCAACCTCTCGCTCGACCCAGAGACCGCTCAGAGCTACCACGACGAAACTCTACCCGCCGAAGGCGCTAAGCTCGCCCAGTTTTGCTCTATGTGCGGGCCTAAGTTTTGCTCCATGGCTATTTCGCAGCAGATTCAGGCGGAGGCCAGCCAGCTCTCGCCCGAGGAAATAGAAGCCGGCCTTATCCAAAAAGCAACCGAATTTCGCGCATGGCTGCCCTGAGAGGTTTTTCCAGCGTCCTGTTTTTGGGATTGCTTCTTGCGCAGACGGCTTTTCATACCGATCCCTTTCAGCCCTTGGAGGATTATGCACCGCCACCTACGCCGGAGCGTACGCGGTTGGGGGTGCCTTCATCGGCCTATTGGCAGCAGCGGGCCGACTACGTTATGCAAATTACCCTTGATCCCGCCACCCATCGCTTGCGTGGTGAAGCCCGCCTCACCTACACGAATAACTCCCCCCTCTCTCTCTGCTACCTCTGGCTCGCCGTAGAACCCAACTACTTCAGCCTCAAAGGCTACGGCCACCTAAGCCGGAACTTCCTCTGGGAGGATTTTCGCCGCGATGCCAAGCGCCAGGGGAGTAGCTTCGCCGAGCTGTATGCCCGCCAGCTGCAAAACTACCTGCGCACGGACTTCCGGCTGGAGGTCGTGGAGCTTGTAGAAGGGACTTCCGCGCGACCCCTTCCGTATCGCATAGAAGAGACCCTGATGGAAGTCACCCTTCCCCGCTGTCTTTCCACGGGTGAAAAGGTCACCCTCCACCTGCGCTGGAGCTTTACGCTCAATGACGGCCTGGTAGAAGGGCGAGCCGGCTACATGCAGACTGAGCAGGGGACGATCTATCAGGTGGCGCAGTACTATCCCCGGCCGGTGGCTTTTACCGACGCTCGCGGCTGGGAAAAGATGCCCTACTACGGTCCGAGTGAGTTTGCGGTGGAGTTTGGCGATTACGAGGTGGAAATTCGCCTACCCCGGGGCTATATCGTTGCGGCCACCGGCGAGCTCCAAAATCCGGAGAAAGTTCTCTCCCCCGAGCAGCTTCAGCGCTACCGCAGTGTCTCTGCCGATAGTTACACCTTCATAGTCGGCCCGAATGACAAGCGGGAGCCGCTGGGGAAGGACACTGTCAGCTGGGTTTTTCGGGCATCGCAGGTGCGCGATTTTGCTTGGGCGGCGGCGCCTCACTACATCTGGGAGGCGCGCCTCACCCGCATCCCCGGCCGAGAAACCCCCGTTCGCGTCCAGGCCTTCTATACCCAGGAGGTGGCTCCCCTTTGGCGGCACCTGGCTATCGCCAGCACCGAACATACCCTCCAGTCCTACAGCCGCTTCACCTTTCCTTTCCCTTATCCCACCATGAATGTCACCTACGGCCCCGTCTTTGGCATGGAGTATCCGATGATTGTCTTTTGTGGCCGCCAGGAGGTCAAAAAAGACCGTTATACCGAGAGCGCCCGGCATAGCTTCATCTCGCTGGTGATTCATGAGGTCGGGCACAACTTTTTCCCCATGGTAGTGAACTCCGACGAGCGCCGCTGGATGTGGCTCGACGAGGGCCTCAATACCTACCTGGAAAACCTCACTAAGGCCACCTTTGAGCCGATGATCCGGGAGCGCGAAGCGCCATTGGAGCGCCAGCGAGTACGGGATTACCTCGCCTCTGGAAAAAGCCAGCCGATTCTCTCGCATCCACACACCATCCGCGAAATGGGCGCCAACGCCTACCTCAAAGTCGCTATTGGCCTGGAAACCCTACGAGAATACATCCTGGACCCGGTCCGCATGGATACCGCCTTCTGCCGCTATGCGCAGGCCTGGGCCTTCAAGCGGCCAGAACCGTGGGACTTTTTCCGGGCTATCTCCGGCAGCATCACCCAGGAGCTCGGCTGGTTCTGGAAGGGCTGGTTCCTGGACAATAAACCCATTGACATCGCTATTGATACGGTTATCAGCCGGGCGGTGTCGGTTTCGCCAGAGGTGGCGCGGGTTCTTTTAGCGGAGAGCCGGGAAGCCGGCGAAGCCTATATAGCCTATCTGAGGAGCCAGGCGCAGCCGAGAAGTTTCTTCGTGGATAATCGTTCTGAGCTAGAAGATTCGTATGTCCAGCGTAATCGGTCTGCTTATGCCGAGTATCTCAAGCGCTATGCGGAGGAGGCATCCGAAGCGGAAAAGGCCTTTCGGGCTTACGTAGCCAAGTCAGCGGAGAAGGAGGTCTATGAGACGCGGGTAACGTTTCGGAATACGGGGGGGATGGTATGGCCTTTATGGGTGAAGGTCGTGACGGCGGATGGGGTGGCGCTGTTGTGGCGGTTTCCGGCCGAGAGCTGGGCTAAGAGTCCGGACCTTTTGGTGAAAGTCTTTTACACGGCTGCCCCAGTAAAGGAAGTCGTGCTCGACCCCTGGAATCTGTCGCTTGACAGCAATCCCCGCAATCATGTCTATACCGTCTCGCGAGCAGCTCCGTGAGCGGCTTGGCGGGATTTTGCGGCGGGTAGAGGCTCTGCGTGCACGGGCCGATAGGCTGGAACATGAGAAAAAAGTCTTACTTTTGGCCTGGCAGGAGCGGTGGCAGCAGGTGCAGGCGGAGGTAGGGGCGCTCCGTGCCTTTTTAGACGAGGCTCTATCGTATGACAGAGAAGCCACACGAGTGGGTCGTTCTGGGCCGCACGATCGCCGTCCAGGGAGACCCCGAAACCATAGCTCGGGTTGAAGAGGCGCTCCATCGACTATCAGAGCGGGTGGAGGCCCTCCGTCGTGTGCATCCCCACAAAGATGAGCTGACCCTCTTCCTGATGGGGGTGGTCGCCCTCCTGGAAGAGCTCACGGGGTGCTTAGCCGAATATGAGGCTTTCTGTCAGGCGATAGAGTCTTGGCTACCCCCCGACGAAAAACACATGCAAGTATGAACACGATAGGCATCATCATTAGCGTTATCATAGGCCTGGCCGCTGGCGGCGGTGCAGGCTATGTGCTGGGAAAAGCCCTTTTGCGCAGGAAAATGCAGGCCCTCTCGCAGGCTGAGGCCGACATAGAAGCCCAGAAAACCGCCCTCGCCCAGTCCCGTGAGCAACTCAAAAAAGAGAGCCACCAGCATCGCAAGCGCTTAGAAGAGACCCAACGCAAGATCAGCCAACTGGAAAAGACCATCGAGGAGCGCCGAAAGGCCCTGGACGAGATGGTTCGGGAGGCGGAAAGCCGGCGCGCTAAGCTGATTAGCGAAGCCGAAGCCCTCCACAAAAAAGCCCTGGCCCGCCAAGAAGAGCTCCTCGCCCTGGAAAAAGACCTATCTCGCCGGCAGGAAGAGTTTCAGCGGCAGTTAGCGAGCTTCCAGCGAGACCTGGAAAAGCTGGAAGCGCAGCGAGAAGCCCAAGAAACGCGCCTCAAGGCTATCATCGCCCGCGAGGAAGCCCTGTCAGAAAAAGAAAAGGCCATTGAGAAGGAGCTGGAAGCCATCGCTGGCTTGACCCGTGAGGAAGCTTTGGAGCGCCTGATAGAAAATCTCAAGGCCGAAGCCGAGCGCAAAGCCCATACCCTCGTTCAGCGCATCCTGGACGAAGCCCAGCTCAAAGCCGTAGAAGAGTCGCAGCGCATCATTGCCACCGTCATGAGCCGGGTGGGGGTAGAACAGAGCATTGAGGCCTCTATCACGGTCTTTTCCTTAGAGAGTGATGAGCATAAGGGCCGCATCATCGGCCGGGAAGGGCGAAATATCCGTACCTTGGAGGCCCTCACCGGTGTAGAAGTGGTCGTGGATGACACCCCCAATGCCATCCTCCTCTCCTCGCCAGACCCCATCCGCCGGGAAATCGCCTCGCGTACCCTCCAAAGGCTTTTAGCCGATGGGCGCGTCCACCCCGCCCGCATCGAAGAGGTCGTGGAAAAAGTCCGACAAGAACTGGACAAGGAAATCCGCCAGATCGGCCATCGCACCCTCATGGATCTCGACATCCGCAATGTAGACCCTTTCATTCGAGACCTGGCTGGTAAAATGCGCTTCCGGTTCTCTTTCGGACAAAATCTGCTCCATCACTCGCGGGAAGTGGCGCGATTAGCTGCACTCATTGCATCGGAGCTGGGTCTATCCAAAGAAAAAATCCGCTTAGCTAAACGAGCAGGCTTCTTTCACGACATTGGAAAAGTCTCCGACGAAAATCCAGAACTTCCCCATGCCCTCCTCGGAATGGAAATCTTGCGCCGTTACAATGAACATCCCGAGGTGCTCAATGCCGTCGGCGCCCACCACGACGAGATTGAAATGACCTCTATCATCTCGCCCATAGTCCAGCTTGCCGATGCGATCAGCGGGGCTCGGCCCGGTGCCCGCCGGGAAACCATAGAAAAGTATATCCAACGCATCCAGGAGCTGGAAAATATCCCTAAAAAGTACCCGGGGGTTCGACAAGCGTATGCCCTCCAGGCTGGCCGAGAGCTGCGCATCATTGTGGATAGCGACCGCGTTACCGACGAACTCTCCCACCAAATCGCCCAGCAGGTCGCGAAAACCATAGAAACCTCCCTGCAATATCCCGGCCAGATCAAGGTTACCGTCATCCGAGAAAAACGTGCTGAAGCCTATGCTCGCTAAAAGAGACTGGTTTCTGCTTTTTTCTCGCTACTTTGTGGGGGTTCTTTTTACGATTTCCGGCCTGATCAAAGTCAATGATATCCGTGGCTTTGGCTACAAGCTGGAGGAGTACTTTGAGGTCTTTCAGAAGCATAGTGGGCTGCCGTTTCATGAGGTTTTCGGGCCATGGAGCGTTAGCCTGGCTGGGCTGATCGCTGTATTTGAGACGGCGCTGGCGATTTTTCTGATTTTGGGGTATGCGCGGCGTTTTACGGCTTGGGCGCTGCTGCTCATGATTGTGTTTTTCACCTTTCTCACGGGCTACTCGGCTATTACCAAGGCGGTTTCGGACTGCGGCTGCTTCGGCGATGCAATTAAGTTTACGCCGTGGCAGTCTTTTGGGAAGGACGTGGTCCTGCTGGTATTTATCGGCTATATTTTCCTGAGGCGGGAGGAGATTCAGCCGCTTTTGCGAGCGCCGTATCTGGGGTATGTAGCTTGGGGGCTCTCAGCGCTGGTAGCCGGCTTGACGCTTTACTTTTACCTGTATTTGCCGGCGGTGGATTTTCTGCCCTATTATGTGGGGCGTTCGCTTCGGCAGGCACTGGAACCGGGTCCCCAGGGTGTGCCCGCGATCACGGATTATGTGCCGCTCAAATACTCAGAATGTAACGCAGATGAGCTGAGTGGGGAAGTGCTTCTGGTGGTGGCGGGTAAGCTCGAAGGTTTGCCAGAGGCGGCGGTAGCCAATCTCAAAGCTTTCTTAGAGGCTCTGCCGGCGGGGCGGTTTCGGGTGATTGGCGTGTCGGCTTCGCCTTCCGAAGTGCGGAGAGAATGGCCTCGCATGCACGGCCTCGAGATATGTATTGCTCCGCAGGACCAGACTGTGCTCAAAGCCATGCTCCGTTCTGATCTGGGGGTGATTTACCTGAGGGACGGGGTGATTGTGCGTAAGTGGCCCTGGCGGCGCCTCTCGGCCCGCCTCGCCCAGACGTTATGAGCCGATTCCTCCTGCGTACCCTCGGCGAAGCGCTCCTGATTTTCCTACTTAGCCATGCGCTTTTATTTCTGCTTTTGCGAGGGCTAAGCGATCCGGCGCAGCTCCTGCTTGGCCAGCGTACGGATAAGACCTCGCTGGAAGCTATTCGGGCGCAGCTCCATCTGGATGAGCCGCTTTGGCGCCAGTATGGGTATAGTCTGGCCGAATGGCTACCCTATCGCGAAGGCCGCTGGCAAGGGCCTACCCTCGGCTACTCCTACCAGTACGGCCGGCCAGTCTGGGACTTGTATCGGGAACGTTTTCCGGCTACGGTGCTCCTGGCCGGTACGGCGGCGCTCATAGCCCTGCTGGGGGGGGTGAGCTTGGGGCTTTACCATGCTTATCGGCCCCAAAAAGCCCTTCAGTTCTTGAGCTTGATTCTGCTGAGCCTGCCCGGCTACGTAGGCGGCATCCTGCTTTTGTGGGTTTTTGCCCTGCTATTGGGGCCTTGGACAGGTCTCCCCTTGGGGGGCTATGTATGGGTTTATAGCCCCGAAAAAGATACGATGCTCTTTCATCCGGAAGCGCTGATCCTACCTGCTGTGGCCCTTTCTTTGCGGCCGGCAGCCTACTTTTTCCAGCTTACATCCGCCCAAGCGAAGGAAATCCTCCAATCTGACTTCATTCGGGCGGCCCGTGCCCGTGGAAAGGCGTCGGGGGCTATTTTACGTGAGGATGTCTTGCGGAATCTCCTGCCAAGCCTCGCCACGGTAAGCGGCCAATGGCTCGCCAGCCTTTTTATGGGAAGCCTTTTCATTGAGGAGCTTTACGACTGGCCGGGCGTGGGAAAGCTGCTGTTTTTTGCATTTAGCACGTCGGACTTCCCCCTTTTGAGCGGCATAGCGTTATTGTCCGTCCTGTTGTTTGTACTTCTGAATGCGCTTGCGGAATTTTTCGGCTATTGGGCAGACCCTCGTTTGCGGCGGTGAGGTGTGCAGCCCTACCATGGTAGAATGTCGTATATTTGCCTCATGTACAGGGTCTTGGGCGGCTTGCTGGTAGTATGGGGCTGGGCGCAGAGTTACACCTATGGCAATGAATGGTATGACCCGACGCGTCCTTACCTCAAGCTGCTGGTGGCGCAGGACCGCATTTACCGGGTGCGGGCCTCCGACCTGGGGATCAATGGCATACCAGTGGGTACCCTCCGGCTCTTCTGGCGCGGCGGGGAGGTGCCCATCTATGTGGGGGACATGGATGGGTCCGGCACCTTTGAGGGTGATGATTACATAGAGTTCTACGGCCAGCGTAACGATGGGTGGCCGGATTCCATCGTTTACCGCCATCCGCATCAGCTAAGGCACCTTCCTGGCCTCCACGGTAATCCCTACATGCCCCTCAATCGGAATGACACCTCCGCCTACTTTCTTACTTGGGGCAGTGGTACCGGGTTACGTTACACGCCTCATCAAGACCTGCAGGCGACCTCCCGTCCCGTCATAGACTGGTTCTGGTATCGTGCGCTAGAGTCCTTTCATACCGGCTATTGGACGGGTCCAGGCGGCCTGTGGACGGGGGGACATGAGCAGCACAATAACCCCATGTATATCGCCGGAGAAGGGGGATTAGCCGGCTTCAACCCGTATGCCCGGGGCTACAATCTACCAGGCGCCGCCTCTAATAGGGCCCCTACCTTCACCATAGAAGTTTCGCATGTCAGTCTGGCCTTTGGAGGGACTTATCAGCTTAGCTGGGAAGTCTTGAATGGCTATACCAATCAGCTGATCTTCACGGGGCCTACGCAAACGCTCTTAGCGCCCTACTACCAGCGGATGCAGATGGTGGTGCCAGCCAGCCAGCTGGTGGGGTATATTATTGTGCGGGCGACGAGTCCGACGCAGGGCTATCCCGGTGAAGGGGTCCATTATGCCGCTATCACGTATCCCCGGGCGGGAAATAGCCTTGGCGGGGGAGATAGGTTTTTTACGATGGGCGTAGTGAATCCTGACCCCACACCTAAAGTGGTGGCTCTTTCCGGTTTGCCCGTAGGCTCTGGCGATTCGGTCATAGCGTATGATACCTTACATAAGCTGCGGATACCGCTCACGTGGGATGGGACGCAATGGCTCTTGCCTCTGCCAGGTATAGTGGATACATTCCCGCTGGTGGTGACGGTGGGGGCGCAGGTGGCGCCCGTAGTGATTCGCCAACCGCGCCTTTTAGCTTATAGCCAGGCCCAGGGGGCCGATATCATATTGGTTACACATCCCTCGCTTCAGGCCTCTGCCGAAGCATATAAGCTCTATCGGGAAAGTCACCCCATCAATCCGCACTCGGTTTTCATTGCGTACACCGATGCGATTGACGATGAGTTTGGGTGGGGGCGAATAGACCATCCGCTGGGTATCCGAAACCTTGTGCGGTGGGCGCTGGACTATTGGCCTACTAAGCCGAAGTATCTCCTTCTATGGGGGGATGCGGTCAATCCGGCTACGCTTCGTACGACCTACAATGGCCCCAAGCCGCCCAATCACAAAGTCCCGGTTTTTGGGCTTTTTGCCACCCGGGCCAATACCGACGTAGGCGGCTCAGACTGGGGGTTTGTCTCAGACTTTTACGGGGATGGGAATGTCATTCCGGCTATACCGGTGGGGCGGGTGCCGGCTCAGACCGATGCCCAGGGCCTGGCTTACATCGAGAAACTCCGCATTTATGAGGGGGGGCTATCGCCTACCTGGCGCAAGTGGGGCCTGCACTTAGGGGGCGGGGCGAGTGCTGTGGAACAGGCCCTGATCCGGGCGCAGCTCGTCGCTTGCCAGTCTATCTTTGAAAGCTCGCCTTACGCCGGGCAGGTTGTGTACTACCAGAAGCAGACCGGTGGTATGCAGGCGCCCCCCGGATCGCCCACCATCAAAGACCGCATAGATAGTGGCATAGTCATCATCCAGACTTTTGGTCATTCTGGGGAAGATATCTTTGATTTGGCCTTTTATGAGCCGACGGATTATGAAAACTGGGGCCGATTCCCGCTGGTGATTGTGAATGGCTGTTATCAGGGGGATGTGAGTTCGCTCATCAGTGGCACGCAAAATCACGGGGAGCGGTTCGTGCTGGCGCCTGGACGGGGGAGTTTGTGGTACTGGGCCTTAGGGGGGGCGGGGTTCATTGGCCCTTTGGGCGATCAGACTCGTCGGCTTTATGAGGTGCTTTTCCGAGATTCTCTTGGCATACCGGTGGGAGAGGCCTTCGTGGAAGTTTTCCGGCGCCTCTTTTCGAATGGGGCAGCGGCTTTCAACTACTATCATATGGCAGGGTCCGTGCTCTTGGGCGATCCTTGTGTATCGCTTATTGTACCCCGCAAGCCGGACCTTGCCATCACACCAGGTGATATCATAGTACGACCCAATGAGCCTTCCGCCGAACAAAGTAGCTTCGAAGTAACCATTCGCTACAAAAATCTCGGTCTGGCTATTGTAGACTCTTTTACCTTGCAAGTGGTGCATCGCGTTACGGCGACGGGGCAGGCGTTCACATATACGTATCGCCGGCCACCTTTCTTGCGTCAGGATAGCCTCACCATCACCCTTCCAGCACCTGTCGGCGAATGGGGCGGCATCAACGAACTCATCGTCTCTTTGGACACTTGGGTCGAAATAGACGAAGAGCGCGAAGACAATAACACCGCCCGGCTGGAATTCTTTGTCAAATCCCCCCGGCCCATCTTGATTTATCCCTGGCCTTTTGCCGTGATCAATAAAGACTCTATTGCGCTTATTGCCGGCACCTACAATCAGGGTTCTTTTCAGGCTCAGGGCTATTACTTTGAGATAGACACGAGTTATCAGTTCAACTCGCCGATGCTGCGGCAGAGTGGGCTAATCCAGGGGAATTCAGTATATGGGCAGTGGTTACTTCCATTCCGGCTCCAAGATAGTGTGGTATACTACTGGCGGGCTCGGCTGGCCAATGCGGGGGCACAGGAATGGGCGGAGGCGTCGTTTCAATATATTCGTGGGGATAAGGAAGGTTGGGGCCAGAGCCGGCCGCCGCAGTTCAGAGACAATATCCACCGGGGGCTTTCGTATGGGGCGCCGGCTTTTCAATGGCAGTTTCAGCAGCGGACGGTGCGCCTGGAGGTTCGGGATACCTGGAGCCCCGTGGGCAATCGGCGCTTTTTACTCATGGATGGTCAGCTTTTGTCCACGCAGCAGGCGCATTCGCTCCTACGGAATGGCAATCCGGTGGGGTGGTGGAATGGCGCCCGGATGCCTGGGATATTCATTGCTGCCTTTGACAAAGATCTCTTCACGCCGCTGATTCAGGACACGCTCATGGGGGGGTGGCGATATTTTTGTTCTCGGGGTGTATGCTATTGGGCCAGTTATGATCCGAATACGCCCTGGACACCCGCGCGCATGGCGGACTCTCTATCAAGTATCATCCAGTCGCTTCCGAATGGCAGTATTGTCGTGCTTCTCATTACCCAGTGGCATAAGCCGGCTCAGGACTTTGCGCTGCCGCAGATGGCCAACGTCCTTAATGCGATTGGGGCCAGTGCAGCGGTTTTCGGATTAGACTCCCTGCAAAAGGCGATTATCATCGGGGCCAAAGGTGCGCCGGCAGGCAGTGCGCTGGAGGTGATTACGGCCGACACCCTCATAGCCGAAGCTATCAAGGATTATACGACTTCGGTGCCGATAGGGTGGATGGTTTCGCCGCCGATTGCGGCGCCGGTGGCGTGGGAGGAGTTTTTCTTTCGGGATGATTCGGCGGGGGGGCGGGGGCACATTCGGGCGTCGGTATATGCCCGGCGGCCTTCCAACCAGGAAGATACGGTGTATCGGTGGGTTTCGGCCGGCCCTTCCTATGACCTCACCAGCCTCAATGGCCAAGGGTATAGTGCCCTGCGTCTCGAAGGCCTCTTCATAGATACCATCGCCTCCATAGCCCCCGCGATGAAGTACTGGTATGTCTTCTTCCAGCCATTCCCCGATATAGCCATCGATCCGAGCCTCCGGTGGGTGCTTCGCCGAGACACGGTGGACGAAGGAGAGCAGATTGCCTTGGAAATCGGCCTACGCAACCTCCTTTCGGCAACCACGCCCGAAAGTGTGGTCGTGCGCTTTTCCGTGCAGAAAGCCGATGGCAGCTGGATAGACTTAGGCGAAGTTACCCTCCCGCCGCTCGCTGGCCTGGATACGACGATTGTTCATTACAGCTTTTCCTCGGTGGGCCTGCCCGGTCTTAATCGCCTGCGTATCGTGGCGAACCCCGACTATCGCTTCGGGGAGCGCACCTATGCTAATAACCGCTGGGAAGCGACCTTCTATGTGCGCGCTGACATCTACAACCCCGTCGTGGATGTACTCTTTGATGGTTATCGTATCCAGAATGGCGACATTGTTTCACCCAATCCCACTATCCTGATAGAAGTGAAAGACGAAAATCGCTATTTAGCGCTGGATGATACAAGTAGCATTACGGTTCGGCTGCGACGGGCTGGGGAGGGTGGTCTGGGAGAGCGAATAGACTATGCCTCTGGGCGGTTGCGGTTTGAGCCGGCACGCCTACCCGACAATCGGGCCCGAGCAGAACTTAAGCCCGGTCACCTTGAAGATGGCGACTATATCCTATCCGTAGAAGCCCGCGACAAACGGGCCAACCGCTCCGGCACGAAACCCTACGAGATACAGTTCCGCGTTATCAATGAAAGTGCCATCACTCATGTGGTGAATTATCCTAATCCCTTTTCGACGTCCACGCGATTTTATTATGAGCTGACGGGTTCGCAGCTGCCGGAGGTGTTTCAGATACATATTTACACTGTGACGGGGCGCTTAGTGAAGGTGATAGACCTCAAAGCGCTGGGGGAGGTTCGGATTGGGCGGCATTTGACGGCTTATGCGTGGGACGGGCGGGATGACTATGGCGATCGGCTGGCGAATGGGGTGTATCTCTACCGGGTTATTCTGCGGATGCCCGGCGATGCGGAGCTCAAACGGCGCGAAGATGGGCTGGAGAGCTACTTCCGGAGCGGCTGGGGGAAGATGGTACTGATGCGGTAGCGGGGGGTTGACAATGCGGAAATTGTCGTACTTTTGCCTTCCACAGGCGGCAGTAGCTCAGCTGGTAGAGCGCAACCTTGCCAAGGTTGAGGTCGCGGGTTCGAGTCCCGTCTGCCGCTCTTGCTTATCTCGCCGAGGTGGTGGAATCGGTAGACACGCAGGACTTAAAATCCTGTCGCCCGAAAAAGGCGGTACGGGTTCGAGTCCCGTCCTCGGCATGCATCCGTGACATTTGAGGCCTTTTTGGAAAGCAAAAAAATAGACCCTATTTGCTGGCAAAATTATGTAGGGGCAGAGGCGGCGCGGCATAAAGCAGCGTACGAATCGCTGGGTCCAGTAGCGTTCTTTCAGCGGTATCTGTTTCTCATCAATCGGTGGCGGCATGTATGTCCTTTGCGCACGTCGAGTTAGCGTTAAAGCTGCTGTGGGGGACGGGATGGCGGCGGCAGCGGCTGCTTTTCCTCCTGCAGCTGGGTGTGGTAAGTCTGGCGGTGGCTGGGGCTATCCTCACGCTGGTCTTGTCGCATTCTTTTGAACGGGCTATCTCCGAAAAGCTGTACAGCTACTTAGGGGCTTTTTGGGTGCGGAGTTATGCCCAGGAGGTAGAGAGTGCGCCCCGGCCTGTGGGATTTTCATGGCGGTCGTTAGCGCGCTTGGTTCAGGCGCGATTGGTGGGGGCGGTGCATCTGCCGGTCCTCATGGAGTCGTCCCGGTCGCCCTACGAGGGTGTGCAGCTCTTATGCGTAGAGAAGGGGTGGTTTGCTGGTCCTTGGCAGACTGCTCTGCGAAGCCCCCTCCCCACCTGGGAAGGCAATATTGTGGTCTTATCCGACAAGCTTGCCCGCCGCCTCCAGGTCAAACCTGGCGAGGAGGTCACCATCGCCTGGCTCTCCGACCCTCCCCGCTTTCGTAAGCTCAAAGTCGTCGCCCTCTACCACTCCGGGCTGGATGAGATAGATGCGCGTTTGGCTTTCACCCCGCTCCCCCTTGGGCAGACTCTGCGCCGCTATGAACCCCATCAGGTTCAGGTCGTACATGTCTTCCTCACCACGCCTGAAGCCTCTGGCAAAGTTTTAGACACTCTTCAGGAAAACCTCACCATCTACGAAGAGATTGTGCCCATAGAGTACTTGTTTGGCGATATCTTTGACTGGCTTCGGCTCATCCGGCAGAATGTGAGTCTGATTCTGGGGATTGTGGTGGGGATGAGTTTTTTTGTGGGGGTAGCGGCGTTTTTGGTACTGATGCTATCGGCGCGGGTGCGGTTTCAGGTGCTGCGATTTTTGGGAATGAGTGGGCGCGCGCTATGGGGGCTTGTGATTGCCCAGGCGGTAGGGGTGGTGGGTTTGGGGGCCCTCATTGGGAGTCTGCTGGCGGGAGGAATGTTACTTTTGCAGGCGCAATGGGGATGGCTGCAATTAGACCCGGAGAGCTATTTACTGGAGCGGGTACCTGTCTACTGGGAAGGGTTGCCTTTTGTCTATGTGGGCTTAGGTGCCTTGGTATTGGCGGTTTTGATGGGCATATGGGTAGCCCCCAGCGCCTTAGAAGCTGAGACCCGCTTATCCGAAACCGTGAGTTAGACACTATGTGGCGGCTTCTCTGGCTGGGCTTTTTGCTGGCGCAAAAGCAGGTGATCCCGGCTATCTCCTCCCCTCGGCATGAGAGCGCGCCAGTCCCTTCGGCGGATGGACGGCGCCTCTTTTTCTGGCGGCTGGATGATCCTATTGGTCTGGGGGCCCAAGATATTTTTCTCTCCCTCTGGGATGATTCGCTGGGGGCCTATGGGCCGTCTCAGCACCTATCCGGCGGCATCAACGACCACCGTGGCAATATCCCCTTCGGTATCACCCCCGACGGTCAATACCTTTTGGTGTACAAGGAGTTCCGCAATCCGCATAATCCCTGTGAACTTGGTCTTTCTCGCCGCCTCTCCGAAACCATCTGGACGGCGCCCGCCCAGCTCAAAATCAAAAATTTCCACAGCGAAAGTGGCAGTTCTCTCACTGCCTCTTTGGGTTGGGACGCCCGAACCCTGCTTTTATCCATGCGGGGGCCCGATAGCCGGGGCGGCGAAGACCTGTATGTGAGCTTTTATGATCCCGAGCAGCGGATATGGAGCGAGCCGCTGTCCTTAGGGCCTACTATCAATACATCCGCCGATGAGATTACGCCCTATTTAGCGCCGGATGGGATCACGCTTTACTTTTCCACGAATGGGCGCAAAGATTCGGAGGGCTTTGATGTGTATATGACTCGGCGGCTGGACGACACCTGGCAGCGGTGGAGTGTGCCCGTTCGCCTGCCTGCCCCTATAAACTCACCGGCTGACGACTATTATTTTCGTACGCCGGCCTTGCGGCCAGATTTGGCCTTCTTCGTGAGCACCGACTCGTTAGAAAAGCTCGGCCGCGAAATCTACACGGCTACCTTACCGCCTGCCTTTCTGCCGAAACCCGTCGTCCTCATATCAGGCCGAGTCATTGAGAATCGCACCCAAAAACCCGTCGGCGGCCAGGAAATCCGCTATTACGACCTCCTGGAAAAAAACCTCGTTGGTACCGCCTACGCCGACCCAGAAACCGGAAGCTACAAGATTATCCTACCAGCCGGCACATTATATGCCATCGTCGTGGTAGGCTCAGCCTATTTTAGCATTAGTGAGCAGATAGACCTGCGAGATATAAACCGCTATCGGCAAATCACGCAGGACCTGCGGGTGGTGCCCCTGGTAGTGGGAGAACGTGTGCCGCTATACGGGCTTTACTTTGAGGTGGGGGATAGCACCCTCCGCCCGGAAAGTCAGATAGAGCTGGAGCGGCTCGTGTGGCTTTTGAGTGAGAAGCCGACATTGCAGGTAGAGGTTGTAGGGCATACGGATAGCACGGGCTCCGCGGCATTAAATGAGCGGCTCTCGTGGGGGCGGGCGCGCGCGGTAGTGAGCTATCTGGTAGGGCGGGGCATAGCCTCGGAAAGGCTTCGGGTGCGGGGGGCCGGTGCCGCCGAACCTATCGCTTCGAATGCCACCCCAGAAGGCCGCGCCCAAAACCGCCGGGTCGAAATTCGCCTCATCACCCTGTAATGTGCTAACTTTGCCGCCTGCATGCTCAGGCACAGAACTTTCATCCTTACGCTCCTGACCCTCTTTTATCTGATCGTCCTGTACAACCTCTATTGGGCAGTGGAGCGTCTGCGACTCGATGCCAAACTCAACCGCCTCTCCCCCGAAGCGCGCAGCGAATGGCTCAAAAATCCAGACAACTACAAGTACTACCGAAAAGCCGTAGACAACTCCTTCACGCTGGGCTTAGACCTCCAAGGTGGGATGTATGTGACCCTGGAAGTCAGCGTAGAAGACATCCTGCGTAGCCTTAGTGAAGTCCCTGACGACACCCTCTTCAATGTCGCCCTTCAAGACGCCCTGCGGGAGTATCGTCAAGGCAAGGGCGACCTCCTCTCGCTCTTTGCCCAGAAGGTCAAAGCCCGCAGCCCAAGCACGCGCCTGGCTCAGTTTTTCGCAGGACCTAAGCTGAGCCTCTCCTACAACGCCTCCGATGAGGAAGTGATCGATAAACTGCGCAAAGAGGTAGAGGCAGCTGTTGACCAAACCTACCGCATTTTGCGGACTCGGATAGACCAGTTTGGGGTGGTCTCGCCCAATATCCAGCGTCAGCCGGGAACCGGCCGCATCCTCTTAGAGCTACCCGGCGTTAAAGATAGTGAGCGGGTACGGCGCCTGCTGCGCACCACCGCCAAGCTGGAATTCTGGCCCACCTACACCATCAAAGAGGTCTTCCCCCTTCTCATCCGGGCTAATGAAAAACTATCCGCCCTTCAAAAGGGTAAAGCCGATACGACTGCTACCGATACTACTACCGCGCCTCAGGATACCACCGTAAAGGGTATTCTTTCGGCCGAAGAGCTCCTGACCGGGCGTAAAACCTCAGCGAAATCTGATACCACCACCAAACCCGACAGTCTCCTTTCCCCCGAAGAGCGCAAGGCCAAGTTCGACCGGGAAAATCCTCTCTTTTCGGTGCTGGTACCGCCGCAAAATCCGCCTGAAAATAGTCCCGTTCTGGGCTATGCGCGCATTACAGATACTGCGCAGGTAATGGCCTACCTGCGAATGCCGGAGATTCGGCTGCTCTTCCCTGAAAACTTAGGCTTTGCGTGGACAGCTAAACCCGAGTCAGAAGGCAGTGATCTCCTGACCCTTATTGCGCTCAAACTCACGCCTAATCGCCAGGCTCCCCTTACAGGGGAGGCCATCGAGGATGCTCGCCAGGACTTCAACCCCGACGATGGCCGTCCCATGGTCACCATGCGGATGAATCCCGAGGGGGCCCGTATCTGGAAGCGCCTCACCACCGACTACTTGGGTAAGTCCATCGCCGTCACGCTGGACGGCTACGTTTACACCTATCCTACCGTGCAGAGCGTGATTACCGGCGGAAATTCGCAGATTACGGGTAACTTCACCGTAGAAGAAGCGAAAGACCTGGCCAATGTCTTGAAGGCTGGGCGCCTCCCCGCCACCATCCGCATCGAAGCCGAAGAAATCGTCGGCCCTTCCCTCGGCGAGCAGACTATCCGCCAGGGTGCCATCGCGCTCGTCATAGCCTTCGTGCTGATTATGGCGTTCATGTATCTGGTCTACGATGTGGCGGGGCTGATCGCCGATGCGGCCCTTATCCTGCTCTTGCTTTTCATTACCGGGGTGATGGCCGCGATGAATGTCACCCTCACCCTACCTGGTATTGCGGGGATAGTTCTCACCCTGGGGATGGCGGTGGATGCGAATATCCTCATTTATGAGCGGATTCTGGAGGAGCTGCGCCTGGGCAAAAGCCTGAAAGGGGCGATTGAGGCCGGCTTCAATAACGCGCTCTCGGCCATCGTGGACTCCAACCTCACTACGCTTTTGGCTGGGATTATCCTGTACATCTTTGGGATTGGGCCTATTCGGGGCTTTGCGGTAACGCTCATCATAGGTGTGCTGGGCACGCTCCTGACAGGCGTCTTGATAACTCGGGTTTTGGTGGAAGGTCTATACAGCTCACCGCGCTGGAGTAAGTGGCTGCGCTTTCGACGGCCTGCCATGGAGCGCCTTTTAGGACGCCCCCCGCAGATACCCTTCAATAGCCAGTGGAAAGTTAGCCGCTGGGTCGTGGCAGGACTTTTCCTTATCAGCCTGGGTATCCTTACTACCCTGGGCGTGAAGCGCGGTCTGGAATTTACGGGCGGCTACCTCTTCCAGGTCGCCCTCACCAAGCCTGCGGACATAGACGTTCTGCAAAAAGACCTCTCCCAGGCGATGGGTGGCGCTTCCGTCGTGGTCAAAAGTGTCGGCGCAAAAAACGATGTCCTCATCACGACGAGTTACCTGTACGACCAGTCCGGTATGCAGGATTCTGTGGAGCGGGCCCTTCTGCAGGGGATGATGAAAAGCTATGCAGATGCCCAGCCGCAAATCGTACGCTCTTCGCTGATTGGGCCCACTATCGCCGAGGACATCCAGAGCTCCGCCTATAAGTCGGTCATTTTTGGTATTCTGGGCATTGCGCTGTACATCCTGCTTCGCTTCCGGAGCATTGCCTACTCTATTGGGAGTGCGCTCTCGCTCATCGCTACGGTAGGGGTGGGATTGGGGGTGTATGCGCTGCTGGGGCACCTGGACCTCCTACCCTTCTCCTTAGAAGCCAATCAGGACACCATCGCTGCCCTTCTGACGATCGTGGGGTATGTCATTAACGACAATGTGATTTTCTTTGACCGGGTTCGGGAAGAGCGGCAGCGGCCCGGCGCCGAAGAGAAAGATATTGCCCGTCTGCATGCGCAAGCGCTAAACCTGGTCCTTATACGGACGATTCTGACGACCACTACGGCGGTCATGACCCTCCTGGTGCTGCTCTTCGTGGGTGGGGAGAATACCAAGGCCTTTTCGCTGCTCATGGCCATTGGTTTTGTACTGGGGGTTTTCTCAACGATATACGTCGCGGCCGACATAGCGGCACTCTTATACAGAGTGCTTCGGAGACGTTATGAGAAGAAGGGGCTGGTGGCTTCTCGGTAAGGCGGCCTTTCTTCTGATAGGGCTGGGGGGCTGTGGCGGCGGAGGCGGCGGCGAGAACCCTTTTCGGGGGGAGGAGAAGATAGCCGTGGATGTGAGTCTGCGGCCGGCCGTGGAGCCGGTGGTGGAAATGTTTAGCCGGACCTACCCGCAGGCTCGGCTCAGGGTGTCTTACCTACCGCAGGAAGCGGCGATAGCGGGACTGCTCGCAGATAGCTTTGCGGCGGTAGTGGTCTGTCGCCCCCTCACCCCAGCCGAAAGTTTAGACCTCGCCGAAACCAGAATCATCCCTAAGCGGGTGCAGGTGGCGTGGGATGGGATCGCCGTCATCGGCCATCCAAGTCGGCGCGACTCTACGCTGCGCTGGGATAGCCTTCGCACCTGGCTGGGAAGACCAGACAATCCCTACACCTTCGTCGTAGAAGCCGGCGCTGGCTCCAGTGTCTTCTTGTACTTGCGAGATAGCCTGCTATCTGGTGAACTTCCCCAAGCTAAACTGTACCGACTGGATAGTTTGCCGGCTATTTTGGACTTTGTAGAGAAAAATGTGCGGGCGGTGGGCTTTGTGGGGGCTTCATGGGTGTGCAATCCGCGAGACTCGGTGAGTCAGAGCTTCCTGGAGCGGGTACGGGTTTTCTGGGTAGCCGGGAAAGGCCGTACAGATTATTATCCGCCGGTAGCAGGATATATCCGGCCGGGGTATTATCCGCTGGTGCGGCCTGTATGGGCACTCAATCGGGAGCCTCGCATGGGCGTAGCCACCAGCTTTATTGCCTTTCTGGCCGGGCCTGAGGGGCAGCGCATCCTGCTTAAGGCGGGCCTTTTTCCTGTCCGTTCCCCCGTGCGCCTCATAGAGCTCAAAGAAGAGCAGATAAACGTGGGGGCTGCGGAAGAAAAAAAGTAAGGTAGGAGCCCATCTTATATTCTCCTGCAATCTTGCGTCTGATATGCGATAGATGCTAAAATCTTTCCGGTAGTGGCCCGGCGACACAAGCATTTTATAGATTGGGCAGGACTCATACTCCCTATCGGGCCGCTCGTTTCCCCTGCAGCTAAACACCATTTGCGGCTTGCATCAAGCTACCCCGGAGAGCTGACCACCAGGCATGAGAAGGAAGAGGCCTATTACTTCCTGCGTGAGAGAAATATAGGGTTTCCCGGGACGCTCTTCGGCGGGTGCCGAAGGGCATTGCCCAAGACGATTTTTTCAATCTTCTTCTTCGTCCTCGTCATCGTCGTCGGAGGTACGCTTGAGCATGTCGCCGAGGATGTCTTTGAGGGTGATTTCCTGTTCGGATACGGCGCGGCCGAGGAGCGAGAGATCGGCAAGGCCGTGGAGGACAAGTTCCATCCAGGTGTAGGGGGAGCCGGGAAGGCGCATACTTTCTACGAGCTGCAGGAGGGCGGGGATTTTGCGCAGTTGCTGCTGGTAGTCGGCATCGGACGCCCACCGGGAAAGCGAAAGGGTATTGCCGGCATTGAAGTAATCAATGATGGGCTTGTAGGGATTAGGCTGGGAGCTGCGGCGAAACTTCTCAGGGGAGGGGAAGTGCGCTAAAAATTCCTCCCGCATAGCCTTATGGAAGAGGTGGAAGCCTACGGTCTGGATGCCTTCTTTTTCGCCCTCATAGACGAGCTCGATTTTGCCGATGATAGCGGGGAGGGCCCCATATATGTCTATGAGGCGGACGGTGGTGTGGGACTCGCCCTGGAGGAGGCAGCGCTGCTCCGCTGTAGCCATGACACACTCGTACGTAGTGATAGTAAGACGTGCTGAGACACCGCTTTTCTGGTCGATGTACTCACTCTGGCGGGCGATGAAGCCAATCCGCTCAATGGTGTTTGCGACCACGTCGGGCATGATGACCCGGGCCTTGTTGTCAGGGTGAATACGAGCTTCCTGCTGGGTGATGCGCCGGCTACTCTCAATGCTACGGGGATAATGGGTCAGAATCTGACTCCCAATGCGGTCCTTGAGTGGGGTGATGATAGTACCCCGCTGCGTATAATCTTCCGGGTTTGCCGTGAAGAGAAACTGAATATCCAGCGGCAGGCGAAAACTATACCCGCGAATCTGGATGTCTTTTTCTTGGAGGATGTTGAAGAGCGCTACCTGGATGCGGGGCTGAAGGTCAGGCAGCTCATTGATGACGAAAAGGCCACGATGCGCCCGGGGAATCAGACCATAGTGGATGATGCGCGGGTCGCTATAGGGAAGCTTGAGCGTGGCCGCCTTGATGGGGTCGATGTCCCCAATGAGGTCCGCTACGGACACATCGGGGGTGGCGAGCTTCTCGATGTAGCGCTCTTCGCGGGCGATCCAGCGAATGGGGGTGTCATCGCCGGCTTCGGTAACGATGAGCTGGCCTTCGGCGGTGATGGGATGAAAAGGGTCCTCGGGGAGTTCGGTACCCTCAATGGCAGGAATGTAAGGGTCTAAGAGCTCTACCATGAGGCGAGCTAAACGCGTTTTGGCCTGCCCCCGCAGCCCTAAAAGCAAAATATCATGCCGGGCCAGAATAGCCGTACGAAGTTGCGGCAAAACCGTCTCATCGTAGTCATAGATGCCCTTAAAGAGAGGCCGACCCTCCCGTAGGGCAGCGATTAGGTTTTCTCGAAGTTCGGTTTTGACAGAACGGGTGCGGTATTGGGCGGCTTTGAGCTGTCCGAGCGTACGCAAACGGGTGTAATCCATCGTAGCTCAAAGTAACAAAAATCAGGGCGATAAACGGATAGATTTCCAGCCGTCGCCTTCGCGCGTGTAGAGAAAGCGGTCATGGAGGCGGCTGGGCCGTCCCTGCCAGAATTCCAGCTGTTCTACCTTGATCTGATAGCCGCCCCAGTGTGGTGGCCGTGGAATAGGGCCAGGCGGGGGATAAAGGCTCTGAATGGCTTTGAAGCGGGCTTCCAGGAAGGCGCGGTTTGGTACGGGCTGGCTCTGAGGCGAAGCAGCTGCCCCTACCTGACTCTCGTACGGCCGGCTGACAAAGTAGGCATCGCTTTTTTCGGGCGGGGCGGGGGAGGCTACCCCCTCAAACCGCACCTGCCGCTCTAACTCCCCCCACCAGAAACACCCTGCTACCCACGGCTGCCGTGCTATCTCTCGCCCTTTTGCACTCTGGTAGTTCGTATAAAAGTACAGATAGGGCGGCTCAAACCCTTTGAGGAGGACGATGCGCACATGGGGGCGGTCATCGGCGGTAGCCAGCGCAAAGGCATTGGGCTCCACGAGCTGGGCTTGAATGGCTTCGGCGAGCCACCGCTCTAAAAGGACGAAGGGGTCTGCGGGGAGGTCTTCTTCGGAGAGGGTGGCGCGGCGATACTCCTGCCGCAAATGAGCTATATCTTCCATATCCAGTCGGGTTGTAAGACAGTTTCACCGGCCAGGAGGCTGTAATAGGCCGCCCGGGCTTTTTCGGCGATGGTGGGCTGGGCGGCAGACAGCTCATACCGCTTGCCCTGATAGTGCAGCGCCGTAATCGGGATAACCGTGGCGGCAGTGCCCGTACCAAACACCTCTACAAGCGTCCCGCTTGTAATACCTTCTATTACTTCCCGGATGGAAATGTCGCGGGCTTCGGTGGGGTGGCCTGCCGCTTGCAAAAGGGCGAGGATAGTATCCCGAGTAACGCCGGCTAAGATAGTGCCTCTTTCCAGTGAAGGCGTCGTAACTCGTCCATCCTTCCAGA
>Ga0209017_10000993_pt1 | contig 24027 bp, 21 predicted proteins | sample YNPBryunderm2012_FD_185812 | JGI IMG/M metagenome (GOLD analysis project Ga0209017, IMG submission 185812) | Anoxygenic and chlorotrophic microbial mat microbial communities from Yellowstone National Park, USA - YNP Bryant MS undermat 2012... ...
TCAATCCGCGCGCCCCCGCGGGGCGCGACGATGGTGGGTGCGTGGGCCGGGTGGTCGATCCGCGGTTTCAATCCGCGCGCCCCCGCGGGGCGCGACGCGGCGAGGTGGTGTGCGGCATCGGCATCCGCGATGTTTCAATCCGCGCGCCCCCGCGGGGCGCGACCTGCGCACGCCATGCGCGCCGGCGGTGTTGTGGTGGTTTCAATCCGCGCGCCCCCGCGGGGCGCGACGATTGGCGGACCACGATGCGGCACGCGGTGTGAAGTTTCAATCCGCGCGCCCCCGCGGGGCGCGACGAGCGCCGCAGCGCTCGAGGCGGCGCTTGGGCGCCGTTTCAATCCGCGCGCCCCCGCGGGGCGCGACCCTGCACCGTGACGGCGTTGATCCACGGGTCTAAGTTTCAATCCGCGCGCCCCCGCGGGGCGCGACCACCTCCCCGTTTTCGGGCCTCGGGAGGCGCGGTGTTTCAATCCGCGCGCCCCCGCGGGGCGCGACCGTCCACCACGCACTTAGATCGACGCCCGCCTCGTTTCAATCCGCGCGCCCCCGCGGGGCGCGACAACTTTCGCGCGAAGACGTCGTTAGCTAGTGACGTGTTTCAATCCGCGCGCCCCCGCGGGGCGCGACTCGTGTCGCGCCGCATGGTTGTGGCCGTAGAGGGGTTTCAATCCGCGCGCCCCCGCGGGGCGCGACTCGTGCGGGCCATCCACCTCAGTCAGGCCCGTCAAAGTTTCAATCCGCGCGCCCCCGCGGGGCGCGACTTCCAGACGACGATTAACGGGTATGCCCGCTCCGAGTTTCAATCCGCGCGCCCCCGCGGGGCGCGACCTCCGCGGTAACCTTTACTACCTCCGGCACGGCGAGTTTCAATCCGCGCGCCCCCGCGGGGCGCGACGTGGATCTTTCACTGTGGAGCACGATGGGTCCTCAGTTTCAATCCGCGCGCCCCCGCGGGGCGCGACCTGCCCATCGACTTCGACTTCTTCGCGCACCTCCGTTTCAATCCGCGCGCCCCCGCGGGGCGCGACCTGGCGCACCGAGGGGGTGCACGTGCGGCGGCCAGTTTCAATCCGCGCGCCCCCGCGGGGCGCGACTTTGTTTGCGTCATGACGCGACGGAGCATCAGCGAGTTTCAATCCGCGCGCCCCCGCGGGGCGCGACTCGCGGTGAGGTCCAAGTATGTGGGCCCCACCGCGTTTCAATCCGCGCGCCCCCGCGGGGCGCGACGGGGCCACGTCGAGTCCGTTGCGGTGCCCATGACGTTTCAATCCGCGCGCCCCCGCGGGGCGCGACATTATTTTGTCCTCGATTATTACATTGAGGCGGCCGTTTCAATCCGCGCGCCCCCGCGGGGCGCGACGACAGCACCGGCACACCCGATACATTCCGCTGGAGGTTTCAATCCGCGCGCCCCCGCGGGGCGCGACGCGGGTGCCGATGTGGGGTACGGCGAGACCCGAACGTTTCAATCCGCGCGCCCCCGCGGGGCGCGACTTGAGTTGGTGCGGTTGACGTTGCTGGCTCTCTTCCTGGTTTCAATCCGCGCGCCCCCGCGGGGCGCGACGAGGCGTGCGCCGACGCGCCAGGCGGGCCCAGAATCGTTTCAATCCGCGCGCCCCCGCGGGGCGCGACTTGGGTGATGTTTGACCGCTGTTTAAGGTCGATTGTTTCAATCCGCGCGCCCCCGCGGGGCGCGACACCTCCAATCAGCAGGCCGATCCGCCGCTGGCGGTTTCAATCCGCGCGCCCCCGCGGGGCGCGACCTGGGCCTCCCGCATTGCTGCCAATTCCGCACCCGTTTCAATCCGCGCGCCCCCGCGGGGCGCGACTTGACCACGTAAGGGGGTGCAACATGACGGCAACGGTTTCAATCCGCGCGCCCCCGCGGGGCGCGACTTGCGACCGGCATCGCCGCGGTTGAGCGCAACACGTTTCAATCCGCGCGCCCCCGCGGGGCGCGACGAGCACTCCCACGGCGGATGGGACCACCGCCGGTGAGTTTCAATCCGCGCGCCCCCGCGGGGCGCGACTCATCGGAGCCGCCATCCCTGTGCGCATGGCGGCGGTGAGTTTCAATCCGCGCGCCCCCGCGGGGCGCGACGCTTGCTGCTCGCCGTCCCGGCGCATCCACGTACGTTTCAATCCGCGCGCCCCCGCGGGGCGCGACGCGCCGGCGAGTACGTCATGGCCGATGCGTATTTGGGTTTCAATCCGCGCGCCCCCGCGGGGCGCGACTTGATGTTGCGCCCTCCTCGACGATTCCGTACGCGTTTCAATCCGCGCGCCCCCGCGGGGCGCGACGTCGTGGATCGCCAACCCATTCGGGGTTTCGACGAGTTTCAATCCGCGCGCCCCCGCGGGGCGCGACTGGTGCGCCCACACGTTCATAGGCGAGACGGCAAGTTTCAATCCGCGCGCCCCCGCGGGGCGCGACCGTCCAACCTGCGGCGTCCAGCACGTGCCGATAGACGTTTCAATCCGCGCGCCCCCGCGGGGCGCGACTCTTCCTTTCTGATTCTACGCCAGAGCACCACTTCCGGCACGCCTATCGCGAAACTGCGACGATGGGCCGTCCACCAGTGCTCCGGTGACTGCACCTAACTCGTACTCATTTGTCAAAGAACGACTTCTACTCAGCGCGAACCTTCCTGGGAATCCATGATCGCCGGGGGTTCGCGCCGGCCGCTCACAAGAGCAGCGGGCCCTCCAAGTCAAGGGTTTTCTTTGCACCATGGTGCTCGATTCGGTTCTTAAAGTTCGCCCCTAGAAAGTAGAAACGCAGACTGTCCTCCTCAGGATCGAACTCCTGGAAAAGGCGAAGTTTCAACTTGGTCCACTGGGTCGGATCAACGATGCACTCAAAAACTGAGTTCTGCACTCGCTGGCCCACGTCGACACACGCCTTCGCAACGCGTCGCAGCCGCTTAGCACCGCTTGGATCCTTGGTTGACACATCGTAGCTGACGACCACAAGCATAGCTACCTCCTACCGCCACACGAACGCTGGGTAGGCGTCAAGATCGCCGCGTAAATAACGAGCAAGCAGCAAGGCCTGCAGATGCCAAAGCATTCCAACCGTCGTGGTCTCCTCAAGAAACGGGTGGCGAATCTCCTCCTGTTTGCGTTCCTGATAGGCCACGAGAACAGCCCTGCGGGTATCATCGTCCATCCAGACGCCCCCAGTCTCGCCCTCGATAAAACGCGAAGGCGAAAGCTGACGGCGATTTACCAGGGACAGGACGAGACGATCGGCCATAAAGGCGCGGAACTCCTCGACCAGGTCGAGCGCCAATCCGGGGCGGCCTGGTCTGTCGCGGTGCAGGAACCCAACCTGGGGATCCAGGCCAACGCCCTCAAGAGCCGAGGCCGTATCGTGGGTGAGAATGGTATATACGAACGAGAGCAAAGCGTTGACGTTATCCCGCGGCGGACGGCGAGTACGACCACTAAACCGAAAGCCGTCTTTCTGCGCAACGATGAGGTCGTCGAAGACTTGAAAGTAGGTTCTTGCCGCCTCTCCCTCGACACCCCGAATCGCATCCAGTTCTGGCGCGCCGTCCAACCGGTCTACCGCCCGAGCCAACGCGGCCGCAGCTTCCCGCAAGCGCTGCACACCCGGCGTACCCCCATGGTCCCGCACCGCGCGCATGAGCACCGTTCGACTGTTGGCGAGCTTAGCGAGGACCACACTGCGGGCCACGCGGGCTGCTGCCTGGGGATCATCCGCAAGCCGATACTGCGTCCGCCGGAGCAAAACGTTGCCGGACACCGGACCCTGCACGCGAGCGAGAAACCGTCCGCGCTCGGAGAGGAAGCTGATGCCAATACCCCTTTCCGCACATCGCCCCACAAGGAAAGGACTGCATGACACCTGTCCGAAGCAAACGATGCTCTCGAGCATATGGAGAGGGAACCGTCCCCTGTCCTTCCCCTCATGGCGGACCACAACGGTTTCGCCCTCGGCGGCCAGGTAGGCCCCCTGCGTCGTTACGTACAAGGTGTTGTAGTGCTTTTTCACACCCCCTCCACTCCCTCCTCCCGATGAAGGAACCGTACGACATTGGCAAGGTAACGGGAAACCGATCGATCGGGAGACGTGGCATCGGGCCGACAGACGTCGACGAGTGAACAACTTCTGCATTTTGCCTGTCGCTCCACACGGGGCACAATGCCTCCGGCGAAGAGTTCGTGGAGGCGGCGAGCCGCGTGGCGGGTCTGTTCCCGGAGCTTGCTCGTGAAGTGGACCTCATACCGGTGTTGCGTGGTGCCGTAAAAGAGTGCGCCGTCGGGCAGCGCCACCCCTAGCATTTCCTCGATGCAAATAGCCTGTGCACAGAGTTGCACCTCGTCGCAGGAATCCCGCTTGGGCTTGCCGCGCTTGTACTCTACCGGGAACGGGCGCCACCAGCCGGTCACGCCGCCTAGCCGGACCGCACCCGACGGGGCTTGCTCCCTCCCCCGGCTGGGGGCGCCCACGCAGTGAAACTCCACCACGTCAGCAACACCGGCGACGCCCAGGGTAAGGGACTGGAGCTGCACGCCACGGGCGATGAGGAGGTCGCCACGCACCTCTCGCCGAGGGGCCTCTTCGTGCACACGCCGGTGCAGACGCGACCCCTCGAGGGTGAGCGGGTTGTCCCGCCACACCTGGTCGATGAGAAGCAACCCGCACTGGCGCTCACAGAACACTAGATGCTGCAGCGCCGACAGCGGCAATAGATCGTCCTCCACAAAAAGACCAGTAGGTACCGGAACGCCCGCAGCGGGGCCAGCAGGCGCGGCTGAACCCGGCCCGTCGCCAGCCACTCGCCGGTCTAAATGTTTGTGGTTCTGCATGCAAAGGGCACCTAGTCGCGCCACGCCCGGGCTAAAGCCGTTCGATGGTTTCCACGCCCTGGGGAATTTTGGCGGTTTCAATGCGGATTTCGTAGTCGCCGAAGCACCTCGGCACCTCCACGCCCTCGCGCCGCCGCGCCCTGACAGACTCGAACAGAACGTGCGACGGTGCGTTCCCCAGCTTGGAGCTGTGCTCGAAGATGATCAGCTTTCGGGCCGCCATGCTCCCGGCCGGGCGAGCGGCCGAGGCATCGAACTGGAAAGCATTGGCGAGAGCTTCCCAGAGCAACTCGAGATCGTCGGGCGAAAACCCCGTTTGCTGAGCGAGAAATGGGTTCACAAATCCGTGCGCCCGGTAGAGAGCGTACGGCACGGTGAATTTTCGCCCCATGGTCCGCTCCTTCTCCACGTCGCGCTCGTTGGTGACCGAGCTACGCGTGATCGCGTGTTCGCTGGCCACGATCGGCTCCACTGACCGCGCGAAGGAAATCTGTACCGGTCCTCGCACCTGGCCACAGTTCACCTCGGTGCTCATGACCGCACCGAACGTTCGAACGTCAAAGAAGTTCTGACACATAAATCGGGTGAGTTGACACGCCTTCTCCAGGTCCCTTGGCAGCTTGTTTGGCACTGGCTCCTCGCCGAGAGCCAGGTAGGCCTCCTGGTGTAAACGATTGAGGACGGCACCATTCGAAAAGTAAATTCGCATATCCGGCTGGTCCTTCCTGGTCAAGGCCACGAAGTCTCTAATCTTTCGCTTCAGGCACACATCGGTGACCAGGCCTTCACCAGTCTCCGTGTCGACCCTGGGCAAATTGCCCGCGTCCGGGTCGCCGTTAGGGTTGGCATCTTTGACATCGAAAAAGTAAACGAAGTCGATACGGTTCATTTCTCTATCTCCTTTCTATTGCTCGTCTTGCTGCACGTGCTTGGCGGTGTAAAACGCCTCTCTCTGGTGGTAGTAACCGATGGCGAACAACCCTTGGTCGGCTAGCCCCAGATGCGCCGGAAAAGCGGACACGGGTGAGAGAATCTCCTGAACAAGCTTGTCCCTGTGCACCTTGAGCCCTCCCTCAAGCTTCGCCAGGTGGTGTCGATAGGTACGTAGCAGTTGGGGGAACGCCGCCCTCGGCGTTGCCGAGGCAGCGGCGTAGAAGCGGTCGCCCAGAGTAGCATTTAGCTGCGTCCCGAGTGCGTCCGTCTGCGTCTTTTCGAGGGCCGCGAACAAGCGGCCCAACCGGTAGGCGGTATCTTCCCGTTGGGTGTCCAAAGCCATACTGACCTCCCTCCCGAGGTTTCGGGTCAAGTAGCCCTTGATCACGCAAGCGCGTGGGTAGGTGACTTCGCCGTCCGACTGGATACGCCGGACAACCGCGGAAAACAGGGCTTCCGGATAGGCTGCGCCGGTCACGATGGCGCGCAGCAGGGCGCCGGAGAGAATTGGCGGGATCTTGTCGCGTTCGGGCTTGCCGCTGCGACGGGGACAGGTTTGATCGAGGAGCAACTGCACCGGCGGCAGCTCCGGATCGGCGGCGTGCTTTTGCGTCGCCGGTCGAGCATCGAGAGCAATGGCGAGGTAATGGGATCGTAAACGCTCGAGGAGATCGCCGAGGGTTCCGCTGTGAAAAAACCGCACCGCAAGGCGCCCCGCGTTGGGAGATAAACCGAGGATAAAAAATCTGGTACGTTCTGGTTCCGTCTCGAGCTCCGCGTACGCCTCACGACCCTGACGGAGAGCGCGCAGGAACAGCTCAAGCCGCTTCCGGACACCCAGATCCTGTACCTCCTCAGCGTCCGGCGGGGGGGTCGACCCGTACTTTACGAAGGGAGCGAACACATCCTCGGTCGCTGTCGGCCGTTCGGTCCAGAACGCCGCCGTAGTGTCGCCGATAAGAATCCTGTGCTTGGTGCGCTGCGGCCCGTCCAACAATGCATTGAGCGCAGTCGCGTAGCGGAACGCGGCCTCCTCCGAGACGGGCGCGTTGAAGCTCTGGCTCTTACCGTAGGATTCGACCGCGTCGAAATTGAACCCCACCAACGAACGCTGGGAGTCGCCGACGCCTTTGATCATGGGGTGGAGACGCGCCAAGTTCGTGTAATGGCCTGTAATCAGGCATTGCCCTACAACACCTTCCGCGCTCTTTCGCTGCCGGTTTTCCCACCACTGCTTGACCGCCGGCCGATCATGGACCCATCCCGTCTCACCAACCAGCTGGAAAACCCCCTGGCCACCGGCAAACTCAGCCCACTCCTCGCGCTGCAGAGCGAGAGCGGGGTCCCAGGTTCGCAAGAACTGACACACCGCCGCAAACGCCTCGTCGTCGATCTCGTGCTCAATATCAAGATGAAACTTCTTGAACGCATTAAACTCCTTGCGAGCCAAGACCAGCGTACGTTTTGTTTCCCGCCCTGGGACCTCCTTTACCGCGACACCAACCAAGAAAGGAAGATCGTTGCGCAGCAGCAGCACTTTCTTATGCACGGATTCGTCGGTAACAGCGCCAGTAGGCTTGCCAAAACCTGGAACGATCAGCTTCCGTGGCTGCGGACGGGCATCCCTCGTTAGGCGGGCATCCTGGAGGTCGTAAAGCTCGCCACGACGTGTGATGACAACCTTAAAGGTGATTTTTTGAAGACTATAGCCGGGGGGCGCAATCTCGTAGGCCGGATCACGCGACAACCGCTCGTAGAGCTGATAGAGTGATTCAAGAATCATCTTACGCTCCCCTCGCTCGCCCGACACGGCAGTCGAGCACCCCGTCCTGCAACAGCGCCGCAATAAACCGAGGTTCTGCACGCACCCTCCTGCCACGATGGGATTCGACGATAGGCCCGTTGGGATCATCGACAAAGTCGATATCGTCAAGAATGAGGCCGAAATCGCGCTCGCCTTTCAACTCATCTGGACATGGTGGGAACTCGTCTACCAGCGCAAAGTTAGCCGGGAACTCGCGACAACCCAGATACGGGCGGTGGAAACACTGGCCAGTGGCAGCTCGTCGTTTAAACATCTCAAGGTGCTTGGCTTCTGGAGCCTTTTCGCCAGGTAACGCCACGCGGACTTCAACGTGCGCCGCGATTCCGTACGCCACATCCCGCAGCACGATGGCGGCGCGTTGTTGACGATCCTGGGATACCTCCAGACCTAACTGTCCCCTGCCTGTGGTCATCGCCTGCGCCACCCCCCTTCTGCCCTTCACGGGTATTTTGCTTGCGATCTCGTTACGGCGAATATGGGTTAACCGGATGGGCGCGAGCACGTGGATACGGTCGACTACCCAACGCATCTCCGGTTTCCAGTAGATTGCTTCAAGTACCCCTCGTGCTGCGCTGGGTGTCATCACATCATAGGACACGCGCTCCACCTTCATTTCGGGACGATTGAAAGCGGCAAATTCGCCCCACACTATTAGTTTGATGCCGTACGTCATTCCCACCTCCTTTCAGATTTCAAGAAAGGGCATTTGCCCGCCGGCGAGGCGCAGCCCAAGCCGTTCCGAATAGTGCTCCTCAGGGCTCGCCAACATTGGGTACTGTTCGTGAACCAACATGATCGCTCGCCCGACCTGACTGCGCCACCAACCAATCGGTACTGTGACTGTGTATCTCTGTAGTTGGCGCAGGAGGCGAGCGCTGATCCCCGTGCCGCTGCGACTCAACTGTTCGCAGAGCGCTCGGCCGGGTTCTCCCCACGGCACGATTACCGGTCTGTCGTTGTCCTGAATCAGGCGGAAGCAGTCCGAAACGGTGGCAAAGCCAAATTGAAAAGGGAACTGACGATCGTTGACCAGCTGGAAATTATCGAGAACCCCGTGGGCGTCCCAACGCGGGATCTGGTCCCAGTAGTAGAGCTTGAAGTACGCCTCCACCGTACCGAGGGCCAGCGGGTCGGAGTGCACCAGCAATACCTGCTCGGCGGCATTCGCCGTGTCGGCAAGGAACCGCTCGTTCATCCTTTGCTGAGGGCGGAAGAGGAATATCGTTCCCGGATGGGGCAGGCTACCGTTGCGGTTGCAACGCCCAGCCGCCTGCGCAATTGCATCGATTCCGGCCAGCGAGCGATAGACCACAGGGAAATCGATGTCGACGCCGGCCTCGATCAGCTGGGTTGCCACGAGACGGCACGGCTGGCGGGCATAAAGCCGGGCGCGAATTATGCCAAGGACCTGACTGCGATGGGCAGGACACATGAGTGCCGACAGGTGGAAATGTGATTCCTCTTCGCCTAGCCGCTCGAAGAGAACGCGGGCGTGCCCACGGGTGTTGACCACGCACAGCACTTGCTCGTGTTGGCGGATCCGTTCAACCAGCTCCTCATCCGCCACTCGGCCGAGGTCTGCGACCTCGACGCGCTTGAGGTTGGCGTACAAGACACTCGGGGCCGGGATAATTTCCCGGATCCCCTCCAAACCAATGGGGAAACCGTCGCGGCGCTGCACGGCGGGCTGAGTCGCAGTGCACAGAACGATGCTGACACCATAGTTTGCCACTAGCTCCCGCAGCGCTCGTAGAGAAGGCGCTAGGACGTCAACGGGCAGCGCCTGAGCCTCGTCCAGTATGATCACAGACCGAGCCAGGTTATGCAGTTTCCGACAACGGGAAGCTTTGGCTGCGAAAAGGGACTCGTAGAATTGCACGCTCGTGGTCACGATAAGTGGCGCATCCCAGTTCTCAGCCGCAAGGCGGCTGGCTACGCTTTCCGCGCCCGCGTCTACAGCACTGTGGTGTTCCACAACCGGATCGTTAAACCCTTGGGCCACCATGGGCGCGAATATGGTTCGAAACACCTCAGCGTTCTGCTCGATAACCGATGTGAACGGTATGACATAGACAACCCGCTGCAGGCGGTGAAAGATGGCATGCTTGAGAGCAAAAGCCAACGAGGAAAGCGTCTTACCGCCGCCGGTCGGGACAGTAAGCGAAAAGACGCCGGGCTCGAGACCGGCGGCGCGCACACAGTCCTGAAGCACCTGCGTCCGCTGGCGGTTGACTGCTGTGGTGGGTACCTCGTTTCGGAGTTTTTCCAGGTACGAGGTTAGCACAACGTCCATCGTCGACACCGTTCCTTCCGAATACCGTGGGCGCTCAGCCGCCCGGGAGGGATCCAGGAACCGCTCGGTGTCGAGGAAGTCCGCGTCTACCAGGCAAGAAAAGAGCATGCGCACGAAAAAAGCTACCGAGAATCCGTCTCTTCTGCCAATTGCCTCTGCCACGAACCGCGGCAACTCGGGCCGTTCTCGTGCAATAACCTCGGGCGGCGCATGGGCCCATGGTTCGATCGTCTTGGACAGACGACTTTCCAGGCTCGGTCCACCGCCGCGGCCATCTAAAAGCCCCGAGTGATGTCCAGCGATGACGTAAGCGAGGAGATGCCCCGGGATATCGAGGCTGTTGACAGCGTGCTGCGCACCTGCCGAAGAATGATCAACCTTGCCGAGGATCTCACCAACATGGGTGTCGGTGCTTGCCTGGCGAAGGTATTCCTGGAACGCTTTCGAATACTTTCCCAGGTCATGCCACAGGCCGGCCAGCTCGCCCCACGGCCCGGCCCCAAAACGCTCAGCGAAAGCCCTAGCTCGGTCAGCAACTGCCTGGAGATGTTCGCGAAGATCGTGCCATTCGCCGCGCGAATTGGCGCTGTGGGCCCACACCTCGCGCGGGGGCTTCCCGCCGCGAGGCGTCGAGCCCATCTTGGTCACCTCGGAACCGGTGCTAGGTGAGGGAGTCATAGCTCCTCCGTCTGGACGTTCTAATAAAGAATACGACCCGAAGGGGCCCAGCACGGGCCGATTGGGAGGGGGAGGGCGAGGGGCGGGCGGTGCGCAACGGGGGGGCGAGGGGGGGTCATGGGCCGCTGCCGGGCGGGGACGGGGGTTGCTGGTAGGCCGCAGCGGCGCGGGCCAGCTCGGTGGCGATGTCGGCGCGCAGCGCCTCGGGCTCCAGCACCTGGCACAGGCTTCCCCACCCCAAAATCCACGGCCGCAGCTCCACGGTGGAGGTCACGGCCAGGGTGAGCTCTACGCCGCCGCCGGGGAGATCGGCCAACTGCTGAGAGGGGTGCCAGCGAGTCTCCCGCACCCGCGCAGCCACTTCGGGGGCAAAGCGCAGCCGAACGATCACCGGCGAGCCATCGGAGAGCCACACCGCCCATGCAGCGTCCAGGCGCGCCAGCGTCTCCGCCAGTGCGGGCGCCTGGAAGGTGTCCCTTGTGAGCGTGGCGGCCCGGATGCGCTCCAGCTTGAAGGTGCGCAGTTCGCCCGGGGGCTCGGCGCGGCCAATGGCGTAGAGGGCGCACCCCGCCGCACCGGGCTCCAACAGGTGAACTTCGAAGCGGCAGGTGAGGGGGGCACCGCAGCGGGAGCGGGGTTCGTACTGCAACTCCACCACCCGGGACAGCGCCCAGCCGTAGGCGAGGGTGCGGAACACCTGCGCGAATGGGCCCTCCGGGGCGGGGCAGGCGCGGGCGGCCAGGTGGTCGAGGAAGCCGCGCAGCTCGGCCGGCACGACGCTGGCGAGTTTTCCCAGGGCGCTGGCGACGGCCGGGTTGGGCTCGTCGGCGGTGCGGGCCAGCAAACGGGCGGCGAGGTAGACGGCGGTGGCTTCCTCCAACAGGAAGCGGACAGGCAAAACTTCCAGCCGCGCGCCCTCAGCCAGGGTCCAGGCGCGCCCCTGGCGGGTAATCGGCAGGCGCCCGGTGGCGGACAGCTCGGTGAGGTATTTACGGACGGTGCGAGGTTTGATGCCCAGGCGGTGGGCGATTTCCACCGTGCGCAGGGGCCGGCCCACACCGCGCCAGAAGAGGTGCTGCAACTCCAGCAGGCGTTGGGCTTTGCTCAGGCCGTCGGCGAACACTGTGGTCACCTCCCCGCGCCAGAGTGGTAGCGAGGTTAGCAAAACCTCTCCAGCCAAGACAGGGCAGCCCTGGGCACCGCGGGGAGAGGTGCCGCCCCGGGGGCGCCGTCTCACCCTCAGCCGCCGCGGCTGATGCGGATGACTCGGTGGAGTTCGGGGTCGCCCTGGTGCAGACGCGCCAGGGCGAAATCGACGAAGAGCCGCGTCAGCGCCGCCACCGGCAGGTTATTCTGGGCCGCCGCGGACGCCAGGGCGGCGTGTTGTTCTGGGGTGAGGCGAAGGGACACGGTCTTGGACCGGCTCGGACGGAGCGTACCTGTCATGGTGGCACCTCGTCGGCGCCCCGGGGGCACCGCTGCCAAAAATTCTACCCGTGGACCGCCGCTCGGGCGAGGCGGTAGCTTCGCTGATCGGGGCGGCGACGGGGAGCCTAGGCCAGCAGGCCCGCACCGCGGTGCTCGCGGCCGGCGCGCCTAGGTTGTCGGCCGTGGGGCCCTTTCGGCCCCCGCCCCCGCGGCGGGGGCGCAGGCAATAAGGGGCTCCACCTGGACCCCGGGGAGCTGTTCCACCAGCGCCGGGCCAAAGGCCTGCGCCGGCGTCCACGCCCCCGCCGGCACCGCCCCAGCCAGCACCCGTCGCACGCACTCCACAGCGGCGGCGGCGGTCAACGCGTACCCCTCAGGGGTCACCAGCCTTCCCTGCACCCAGCTTCCCTCGCCGTTGCGCACCTCGCCCCACAGGTAGGACCGCCCGGTGGCGCGCGCCTGCTGGTCAGGGCCGCGCACTACCCGGGCCACCAACCACTGCACACTCCGCCGCAGGGGGGTCCAGCGCAGCACCGGGGCCAGCCGCACCAGACGCCGCAGCCGCCGGGCCGCAGCCGCCGGCAAACCCAGGTACACCCGAACGGAAGGGATCCCGGTGGTATGAAACGCGGTGGAGACGTCGCCCCAGGGGATGCTGACGCCGACCAGGCGGCGGTGGGTGAAGTTGATACGTCGCGTGAACGCGGCTGCCGGCACGGGCACGATGCGGCCATCCCGCCGCTCGGCGCCGCCTAAGGGGAGCAGCTCGATCATCGTCCGCATGGTTCCCGCGCTCCACCCGCCGCCACTGGCAGCGAAGGCCAGCTCCAGCCGGTTCGCCCCCGGCAGGGCGGCGGCCAGCCGAGCGGCCAGGCAATCGGTGGGCACCACGTCGAAGCCAACCCCGGGCACCACGGCAATCCCCCGCTCCCGCGCCTGCTCGCCGCGAGCCAGGACCGCCTCGAACACCGGAATCTCGCCGGTCACGTCCAAGTAGTGGACGCCGGCGGCCAGGCACGCCTCCAGCATGGGGCGGCTAGTCCACACGAAGGGACCGGCGCAGTGGAGCACCGCCTCGACGCCCTCCAGGGCCCGCGTCGTGGCCGCCCCGTCGTCGAGGGGGAACACCCGCACTGGCAGGCCCAGCTGGCGCCCGACGGCGTGCACAGGGGCCGGGGAGCGGCCCGCCAGGATGGGCGGCACGCCCCGTGCCACCGCCTCGGCCGCCACCAGGCGCCCGGTGTATCCACTGGCTCCGTAGAGCAGCCAGCGCGGCTGGAGAGCGTTCGTCATAAAAACCTCACGAGTAGTATACATGACAACCAAGAATACGCGCCTGGCCGACGCACATGGTAGGGATTTTTTTGATCTGTCACGACCTAGGGGCTGCAGGTCCCTGGGACATCCCACAGCTCGCGGGGGTAGTCCCGATACATGGTGCGGTAGGCACGGGCATAGGCGCGGGCGGCCATGGTCACCCGCCACAGCTCCAACGGCGGAATCGGCCGGCGAGCGGCGCGCAGCGGGGTCTTGGCCACCCCGGCCGCCACCAGTTCGGCATACAGCTGGCAGAAGCGGCGCAGTGGCAGCCGGGTGGGGGTCAAAGGGTGCATACAGTCGTGCAGGTCGTAGGGGTTAGGCACCCAGATGCGGGGTTTCATGGCCTCGTAGTCGGGGGTGCCGGGGGACGGCGTGCACACCGTAAATGAGCACTGCACCGGAGGCAGGGCGTTGACGTAGTGGCGGAGGCGGGCGAAGTCGTCCTCCGAGTACTCGGGCAGCAGCATGAACGCCGCGTGCACGGCGATCCCCATGGAGCGCAGGAGTTCCAGGGCGCGCTCGTTCATGGCCACCGTGCCCCCCTTGTGGACGGCGCGCAGCTCTTCGTCGGTGGCGAACTCGAAGCCGATGAACACGGCGTCCAACCCGATCTGGCGCCAGCGGCGCAGCAGCTCGGGCGAACGCAGGACGGTGGTAGCCCGCACCCAGGCGAAGTAACGCTTGCCCACGCGGCGGCGCTCCAGCTCGTCGGCCAGGGCGGCGGCAAAGGCTTCATCGATGAAATTCTCGTCGTCGGAGAAGTACACGTGCTGGGCGGAAAGGGATGCGATCTCGTCGGCCACCGCCTGCACTGGGCGGGGCAGGTGTTGACCGCCGCACAGGAACGGCACGATGCAGAAGCTGCACTTCATGCGGCAGCCGAACGAAGTGCGAACCTGGGCTACCGGTGGCACGATGCTGCGCCACGGCTGGGGCGACTCCTCCAGCCAAACCGAGCGATACCTGCGCCACTCCCACAGGTCGCGGCGCGGGCGGGGCAACTGCGCCGGGTCGGGAAAGGGCGGCCATTGGCCGCGACTTCCGTCATCCTCGCCAGGCACCACCACGTTGGCGATGCCCGACAGCGGTTCGCCGCGAGACAGGTGATCCACCACAGCGCGAAAGGGCGCGCACCCCTCCCCCCGCACCACGGCGTCCACGTGCTCGGTGGCCAGATCCTCGGGGGCCACGGTGGCGTGGTGCCCGCCCACCACCACCTTGGTCTGGGGCAGCGCCTCCTTGGCCCGCTGCGCCAGCTCCTTCAAAATCGATGCCTCGTGGCTGTAGCCTGACAGCCCCACCACCTGCGGCCGAAACCGCGCCAACGCCGCTGCGAAGGCCCGCCAGGGGCGGCGCGCCAACCGCAAGTCCAGTACCCGCACCGTGTGCTGGCCGTCCAGCGCCGCCGCCAGGTACCCCAACTCCAACGGCTCCAGCAGCTGGAAGCGCTGCAGCGCCAAGATTGGCCCCAGTTGCGCCTGTGGCTTGACAAGCAAGACCCGCATGGTTTGCAAGCTCCCCCCCAAGCTTCCCGCCGCCTAGCAACCGACCGTGAGTCCCGCGCTGCCCAGAGGGTAAACCATGCGCCGCCCGCGGTCCAGTTGACGGCGGGAGCGCCGAGGGCCGCCGCGCCCCCAAGGGCGTTTTTTAAGAGTTTTCGGGAGCTTCGTGGAGATCGGGGAGCACGTCCAGCCCGTCGGGGAGGGACAGCCGCGTGCGCCGGCCGATCACCAAGGCGTTGCCCCGCCAGGTGACGGTGCGGGACAACAGGGCCACCGGCCACACCGCGGCACCCACCAGATCCGCAAGGGGTGTCAGCCACCAGCGGGCCGTCCACGGGCGCCTCACGCCGGCCGCCCGTTCGGCCAGGAAGCCCAGTGCCGTGGAGATCATCCACGCCGTCAGGAGCAGCGCCACAGCCAGCCCGCTGCGGGCGGCCAGCAGGCCTAACGCCGCTACGGACACGGGGTTGAGCAGGAGCTCGCCGGCGAACCCCGCCGGGGCGATGTGCCGGCGAATCTTGGCCCAGCGCAGGTAGCGCCCGGCCACCTGGCGCAGCGATGGGGCGCCAGTGATGTTATCGATGGGCCGACTGGAAAGGGCGACGCGGTACCCACGCCGCGCCACCTCCTGGCCGCACACCTGGTCCTCGGCGAGGAACTGCGCCAGAAACTCAAACCCCCCCAGTTCGCGCAGCACGGTGCGGCGCAGCAGCATCGACTTGCCCACCACGCACACGCCGCCCAACAGCCGGTGCATGGCGGCCACACCGCCCATCACGTAGGTGTTGAGCAGCAGCGCATCCACCTGCCCGCCGAGGCTGGTGGCGCCGCACCCACGAATCGGCGAGGACACCAGCTCCACCCCCGGCTGCTGCAGGTGGGCCATGAGGTCGGCCAGGTACCCCGGTTCCACGCGCACGTTGGAGTCCGAAATCAGGAGGTAGTCGTAGCGGGCGTGGCGCAAAAGGTTGGCCAGGTTGGCGACTTTCGGGTTGGGCCCCACCTCGCGGGGGTCGGCCACCACCGTCGACGGCACGCCGGGGTACTCCGCAGCCACCCGCCGCGCCACCTCCAACGCCGGATCGTCGGCGCTTTGCGCCCCGATGATCACCTCGTAGGCAGGATACTTCTGCTCGAACACGCTGCGCAGGTTCGCTTCCAGATCCGCGTCCATGCCCTTGACGGGTTTGAGAATGCTGACCGCTGGCAGGGACGCCGAAGGAGCCACCGCACAGTCACGTAGGTGCCGGCGTTGGGCGAACACCATCACCGCGCGGGCCGCCAGCCCAACCCCGACGGCCACGCAGAGTAGCCATTCGCCCATGTGAAAACCATGAGGACGGGGTGTGAAGACGGCGCGAAGACGGTACGAAGATCCCATGAAAGCCGGCGTCTTTGGTACTCTGCTGAGGATGGGGATGCGAAACGAAACGGCCAACGCGCCAGGCGACGGCGGGGTGCTGGTGGCCGCCGTAGACATGGGGTACGGTCACCTGCGCGCCGCCCACGCCCTCGCCTCAGCGCTGGGGGTCGAGGTGGTGGAGGTGGACCGCCAACCGTTCTCCTCGCCAGTGGAGGAGCGCCTTTGGGACCGTCTGCGCACCGTCTACACCCTGCTCTCCCGAGCTTCCCAAGCGCCACTGGTGGGCCCCGCCCTGCGCCGCGTGCTGGATGGCCTCACCGCCATTCCCCGCCTCTACCCGTACCGCGATCAGTCCTCCCCGACTCTGGCGGTGGAACTGCTGCACCACCTCGTCCGCCGCGGCCTGGGGGACAACCTCATCCGCCACCTCAAGCGCAGCGGCGACTGTCTCCTCACCACCTTCTTCGCCCCTGCCCTGGCGGCTGCCGAGGCGGGCGTGCCGCGGGTGGTGTGCGTGGTCACCGACAGCGACCTCAACCGCATCTGGGCGCCCCGGCAGCCCCGCGGCACGGCCATCGAGTACTGCGTCCCCAGCGAGCGGGCGCTGCGCCGCCTGCGCGCCTACGGCGTACCCGCCTCCCGCATCCACGTCACCGGTTTTCCCCTCCCCTTGGAGTTGGTTGGCGGCTCCGACGAAAGCGACCTGCGGCAGCGGCTGGCGGCACGCTTGGTTCGCCTGGACCCGGCCGGCGCCTTCCGAGAGCAGTACCGGGAGGACTTGGCCCACGTCCTGGGGCCGCTGCCCGCGGCAGAAGTGGGCCGGCCCCCGCGCCTCACCTTCGCCGTCGGCGGGGCTGGGGCGCAAAGCCGCATCGTCCGGGCGCTGGTGCGCTCCCTCGCCCCCATGGTGCGGGAGGGACGCTTGCGCTTGGCGCTGGTGGCCGGAGTACGGCAGGAGTTGGCGGCGCGATTTCGGGACTGGTTGGCCGCGGCCGGGCTCGCCGGGGAACGGGAGGACGACGTGGAGGTCCTCTGTGCGCCTTCCCTGCCCGCTTACTTTGCCGCCTTCAACCAGCTGCTCTTGCACACCGACATTCTGTGGACTAAACCGTCCGAGCTGACCTTTTTCGGCGCCGTCGGGCTCGCCATGGTGTTTGCGCCGCCCGTCGGCGCCCATGAGCGCTTCAACCGACGTTGGGCGATCCAGCGCGGCGCCGGTCTCAAGCAGTACTCCCCAGGCACCGCTGGACAGTGGCTGCACGAGTGGCTGCAGGAGGGGATTCTAGCGGGGGCGGCGTGGTCCGGCTTCAGGAGGCTGCCGCGGCGGGGCACCGCCAACATCCTGGAAGTGGTACGCCGAGTCAAAGGAGAGCGATGACCGAACGACCGACCAGCGCGGTCAGGCGGCGTCCAGCACCCACGTCTCGACGTGGTTAAGTGTCCCCAGGCGGTCCAGGGCCAGCCGCGCCATCTCCTCCTGCCCCCTGAAGTGCCGGCGCACGATCCACGGCGTCAAGGCGAGGGAGAGGGCCCCCAGCATGAGCACGCGGAGTGTTTCCGCGGCCCCGCGAGCGCGCCGCAAGTGCTCCTCGATGACCCTCTGCCGCCCCACCAGGTAGTTGTGGAGCATGAAGGTGCGCGGCGTGGAGTGGTGGCCGACGATGCGGCTGCGACCGGCCAGGATCCCGGCGAAGAACGACGCCACATCGTGGCACGGCACGGCGGTATACACGGAGCCCACGTTGCCGGTGTGAGTGTCGGAGCCCCCCTGCATCGCCTTGCCCTCGCGCACCGCCAGCTCCTCGGCGAGCACGTTGAGCACCTGCATACGGCCGCCGTTACGAACCTCCAGCACGTCCACCAGCCTCACCAGCTCCATGAACTCCCGCTCCTCGATGGTGGAGAGGTTCTCGCGATAAAAAGGGTGGTTCCACGCGCAGAACAACCCCTGCTCGCGGCAGTAGCGCACCACCTCGAAGGCGTCAGGCCGCCGGCGCTGCAGCTCCCGATGCTGCTCCTCGTTGTGTCCGTACACGTTGATGTGCACCGTCAGACCGCTGCTGGGCAGCTGGGTGGACACCTCCTCGCCCACCACGAAATCGGTGAGCTGGGGGCGCCGCGACAGCAGATCGAGGCAACCGGCGATGGTGTCGTGATCAGTGATGGTGACGAAATCCATGCCGCGCGCCTTGGCGCGGGCGTAGATCTCGTCGGGCGTCTCGCGGGGGGAAAAAGTCACCCCTTTGACACCCGGAATCTTCTCCACCGAGAAGCAGGAGTGCACGTGCATGTCCATCTTTTTCATGGTTATCTGCGGCCTTGAGGGCATCGTCCGTTTCCTCCCGGGGCGGCGCCGCGGCCCTCGCCGCCCTCGGGATTTCAACTTCTCCCTTCCATGTGAGGACCGCATGCACAGGGCGTGAAGCCGTCGTGAAGCCCATCTACTTGGGAGGGAGAACACGGCGCCCACTCCGCGCGTATACCCCACCGTGGAGGAGAAAGGAGCGTGCGCCACGATTTCAGGCTGGCAACCGCCAGCGCTTGTCTGGCAACTCTGGCCGTGACCGCCAGCACCGCACAGGGCGGGCAGGAGCGGCCTCCATGGTCGGTCACCTACCGCATCACCCGCACGACCTCACCCATCCAGATCGACGGCGTACTGGACGAGGCGGCCTGGAGCAGCGCCGTTCCCATCGACGTGAACACCGAGGTGCAGCCGGGGGAAAACCTCCCTGCCCCGGTGGCGGCCCAGTGCTTCGTCACCTACGACGAAAAGGCCCTCTACGTCGGCTGCCGCTGCTTCGACCCGGAACCGGGGAAGATCCGCGCTCACCTCAGCGATCGGGACGGCGTGTGGCGCAACGACTACATCGAGGTCATCCTAGACACCTTCAACGACCAGCGCCGCGCTTATCAGTTCCTGGTCAACCCCCTGGGGGTGCAGGGGGACTCGCTGCGCAACGAGGTGTCCTCGGGTAGAAATGAAGACTCCAGCTGTGACGCCATCTGGGATTCGGCCGGCCGCATCACGGCGGAGGGGTACCAGGTGGAGATGGCCATCCCGTTCCGCTCCATCCGCTTCCCCAACGGCTCCCACTCCCACACCTGGGGGATCGCCTTCTTTCGCTCCTACCCGCGCAAGGTGCGCCACCAGATCATGTCGGTGCCCCTGGACCGCAGCAACAACTGCTTCCTCTGCCAGATCGGCCGTCTGGAGGGGCTTGAGGGGATCGCCCCCGGACACGACGTGGAGCTCACCCCCACGGTGACGTCGCAGCGTACCGACCTGCTGCGTGACGAGGCCGACCCCGCCTCCGGCCTGGGACGGGGTTCCTTCCGCACGGACGGGGGGCTCACCGCCCGCTGGGGGATCACCCCCAATTTGTCCTTGAACGCCGCCTTGAACCCCGACTTCTCCCAGGTGGAGGCGGACGTCGCCCAGCTGGACGTCAACACCCGCTTCACCCTCTTCTTCCCCGAAAAGCGACCCTTCTTCATGGAGGGTGCGGATTTCTTCTCCACCCCCATCGACGCCGTGTACACCCGCGCCGTGGCTGACCCCTCCTGGGGCGTGCGCACCACCGGTAAGCACGGGCCGCAGGCGTTCAGTGTCTTCGTGGCGCGCGACCGCCTGCTGAACTTGCTCTTTCCCTCCAACCAGGGTTCCTCCTACGGCTCCTACGACCTGGCTAACACCAGCGGCGCCTTCCGCTACCGGCACGACGTGGGTACGGCGTCGACGCTGGGGGTGATCGCCACCGCCCGGGAGGGGAGTGGCTACCACAACCGGGTGGCCGGCGCCGACGCCCTGCTGCGGCTCTCCCCCACCGACACGTTGAGCTTTCAGCTGCTGCGCTCCGCCACCCGCTACCCCGCGGCGGTGGCCGCCGACAACCATCAGCCGGCAGGGGAGTTCGCGGGGACGGCGTTGCACCTGGAGTACCTGCACGACACCCGCGACTGGGCGGCATGGGCGTGGTACCGCGCCATCGCGCCCGAGTTCCGCGCCGATTTGGGCTTCGTCACCCGAGTAGACACCCGCGGCGGCGAGGTGGGTGGGCAGCGCACCTTCTGGGGCGCGCCGGGCGCCTTCCTCACCCGGGCCAGTGTGGGCGCTGAGGTGCAGCGAACGGAGGACCACCGTGGCCAGCTCAGCGATGAGACGGCCGAGGTCTTCGCGCGCTTTGAAGGGCCCTACCAGTCGTGGCTCAACCTGCGCACCACGTCGTTCAAGGAAGTGTACGAGGGGGAGACGTACAGCGGCAGTCGCGCCAACTTCTTCTTCAATGCCCGCCCCAGCGGCAACCTCACTGCCTCACTGGCGGGCCGCTTGGGGGACGCCATCGACTACGCCAACGGCCGCGCCGGCCGGACCACGCGTCTACAACCGGGTTTTACTCTCAACCTCGGCCCCCATCTGTACCTGCAGGCGGACCACGTGCGGGAACGCATGCAGGTGGACGAGGGGCGCCTGTACACCGCCCACCTGGCCCAAGCGCGGGTGGTGTACCAGTTCACCGCCAACAGCTTTGCCCGCCTGGTGGTGCAGTACTTGGAGGTGGAGCGCGATGCGCACCTCTACCGCAAGGCGGTGGCAGCCAACACGTCCCACCTGTTCACCCAGGTCCTCCTGTCCTACAAGTTGAACCCCCAAACGGTGGCCTTCGCCGGCTACGCCGACACCCGCGACGGCAGCGAGCGCCTGGACCTGGCCCGCAGCAACCGCACCTTCTTTCTCAAGGTGGGCTACGCCTGGCTGCTGTGATCCGCACCGATGGTCACTGCGGTCAACCCGGACGTTGGGGAGCCGGCGCGGTGGGAGCGACGGTACGCCGTGGCCAAAGGGAGGGCCCGTCGGAACCGTCGGTCCCAGAACGTACCCTGGCTGTGCCGCTGCGCCGCCCCTTGACAAAAAGCCGTCCCTGCGCTCAAGATAACGCTCACCTTTTGGGAAGGGAGGAGCCCATGTCTCGAACCTTGTGCCCTTCACGCGCTGTGACCACCCTGGCAGTGGTGCCGTGCCCCTCCCCGCGCAACGCCAACCCCTCTCCCCTGTGCCCCGCCAATCGTTAGGGGGCTGCCCCGCGCCGCGCCCCGCGGCGCCGGCGTAGCCTCCGAAACTCTCCAGACCCACCGCACTCCACTCACTGACCCGACGGTCAGCGGGGCGCCCTTGGCCGGGCCCTGTTCGGGTCGAAGCTGCACCAAGTTAAGGAGAGGACATGCACCGCACCATGGAATCTGTCGCCGAAACCTACACTCCAATCCTGGACCCCTGGCACACCCAACGGGCCATCAAGTTGCTCAAAGACATTTTCGAAGTGGAGCTGGCCCAAGCCCTCAACCTGCGCCGGGTGAGCGCGCCGCTGTTCGTTCCCGCCGACAGCGGCCTCAACGACAACCTCAACGGCGTGGAGCGCCCCGTCTCGTTCACCGCCCCCGCCCTGGGGCAGGCGCGCCTGGAGGTGGTCCAGTCCCTGGCCAAGCGGAAGCGCCTCGCCTTGGCCGAGCTCGGGCTCGGCCCGGGGGAGGGGATCTACACCGACATGAACGCCATTCGACCCGATGAGCGCCTGGACGCCCTGCACTCCCTGTACGTGGACCAGTGGGACTGGGAGCGGGTGATACGCCCCTCGGAGCGCACCGTCGAGTTCCTGCAGAGCATCGTGGGCCAGCTCTACGCCGCCCTACGCCGCAGCGAGCAGCACCTGCGGGAGCACTTCCCCACCCTACCCCCTACCCTCCCCACCCAGCTTGCCTTCGTTCACGCCGAAGAGCTGGCCGCCCGTTTCCCCCGCCTCACCCCGCGCCAGCGGGAGGAGGTCATCGCCCGGGAGTGCGGCGCGGTGTTCATCATCGGCATTGGCGCCCCCTTGGCCGATGGTCACCCCCACGACGGCCGCGCCCCCGACTCCGACGACTGGATCACCCCCAACGGGTGCGGCCGCGGCCTCAACGGTGACTTGCTGGTGTGGCACCCCACCTTGGGCGGGGCGGTGGAGCTGTCGTCCATGGGGATCCGAGTCACTCCGGAGAGCCTGCTGGCCCAGCTGCAGGCGCGGGGGTGTGAGGAGCGCCGCCACCTCCCCTTCCACCGGCGCCTGCTGGCCGGCCAGCTGCCGCCGTCCATCGGCGGCGGGTTGGGGCAATCGCGCCTGGCCATGGTGCTGCTGCGGAAGGTGCACATCGGTGAGGTCCAGGTTTCCGTGTGGCCCGCGGCTATCCAGGAACACTGCCGGCGAGAGGGTATCCCGCTCCTCTGATCTCCCCACCGCGGGTGGGGCGGGGCCGCTGCTGGCCCCGCCCCGCCGCAGCGCGCCGGATCACTTGACACCCCTCGCTGTGGAATTTATCATTAGCTTAGCTAATGATAGATCATCACCGCCGTTGGCCACCTTCCCGTTCGCCGCCACCCCGGCGGTAACGACGGGCATCACCCCGCAGTGGGAAAGGAGGGATGAACCGTGAAGAACCGTGTACTCATCATCGTTGGGCTGGTGGCCCTCGTGCTGGTGGGCGCGTGGTGGGTGGAAGCGCAGAAGAGCGCCGCTCCCGCCTTCCCCGCCGGGTACCGCAGCTGGCACCACGTCAAGAGCATGGTGCTGCAGGAGGGACACCCCCTGTACCAGGATTTCGGGGGCATCCACCACGTCTACGCCAACGCCGCCGCCCGGAAGGGGCTGCGGACTGGCACCTACAAAGCTGGCGCGGTGTTGGTCTTCGATCTCTTCGAGGCCCCCGCCGAAGCTGGGGCGATCACCGAGGGCAAGCGCAAGGTTTTGGCAGTCATGGAGAAGGACCCCGAGCGCTTTGCCGCCACCGGCGGGTGGGGGTTCGAAGCCTTTGCCGGCGGCGATCCCAGCCAGAGGTTGGTCAAGGACGCTGCAACCCAGTGCTTCCTCTGCCACCAATCCCAGAGCTCCCACGACTACGTCTTCTCCCGTTGGCGTGAGTAGGCTCGGCCGGCCCGGGCTAGCCTGCTCGGGCCGGCTCTTCTATCGTTCCCCCATGGCGAGGCCCTGCACACCGCTGGCCCAGCGACACGACGACGCCCCCGCCAAGACCGTGGCCGCGTTGGAGCGCTTGGCGCGGGTCATCAGTCAAACCCAATGGCGCGCCACCCACCTGCCCCCTCTCCAGGGGGCGCTCCTGGGCGAGCTGGCTGCCCGCCCCGCCCAAGTACGGGAGTTGGCCGCCGTGCTGCGGGTCAGCCGCCCTACCATATCCCGGGCCCTAAGCCACCTCGTCCGCCAGGGGTTGGTGTGCTCCAACCTGGGGCAGCAGGATCGCCGTCAACGGCTGTTCTCCCTCACCTCGGCGGGGCGGGAACTGTACCACCGGGCCGTGGATTGGGCACAACCGCTGCTCGCCGCTCTCCGCGCCCTCCCAGCCCCTCAGCAGGATCGCCTGCTCGAGGCCCTTCTGCACTTCATCGCGACCCTGGTCCACACCGGCCACCTCGCCCCCACCGGCCTGTGCCTTACCTGCGCCTACCTGCGCAGCACTTCTGTGTCGGGCTACTACTGTCAGCTGTTGGAACAGCCGCTGGCGGTCCGGGCGCTGCGTTTAGACTGTCCCGACCACCGACCGGGGCAGTCAGCGACCCCTTAATGCCTCACCGCGGCGGTGCCACCGGCCTTTGCCGGCGGCACCTGCCAGAACCCGCAGCGACGGCGACGGGGCACAGCGAGCTCGGGCTGCAGGAGTGCTGTGGACGTGATCGACGGGGCATTTCTAACGACCTGCCCAGGGGAGACCTGTCAACAGTGGCGACATTCCGCCTCCGGGAGGCTTTACAAGAGAGTTCCCATGCGCGGGCGCACCCGGATAGATGAAACAGGCGTAGACT
>Ga0209017_10000994_pt1 | contig 24027 bp, 17 predicted proteins | sample YNPBryunderm2012_FD_185812 | JGI IMG/M metagenome (GOLD analysis project Ga0209017, IMG submission 185812) | Anoxygenic and chlorotrophic microbial mat microbial communities from Yellowstone National Park, USA - YNP Bryant MS undermat 2012... ...
CCTCAAACCCCGCCCGAACTCGACGCGATCCTCAACCGGATGGTCGCCAAGCGTCCCGAGGATCGTTATCCCAACACTACCGCCCTCATTGCCGATTTGGAGCGGTTCCTGCAAACCCAACTGGGACGCCCCACCGGTCCCACGGCCCAGGAGGTCGCCGACCTGGAAGCGGCCGTTGCCGACTTCCAAGCCGCTCCGGCCCGCGCCTATCGCGCCCCGGCGGTCCTTGGGTTCCTCGCCTTTAACCTCGGCATGGCTGCCCTCACGTTGATGGCCGGCGGCTACCGAGGCGCTTTGGGCTTTCTCATGGCCATTCCCGCCACCTGGTTGGCCTTCCTCGTCATTCAAACCATCCGAAAACGTTCCGATCTGGGACGACGTTTACGCGCTGACCTGTGGAACCTCTCCTGGCGCGAAGCGATCAACCTGGCTCTGGCTCTGCTGACTTTGGCAGTGGCCGTCTCCGTTCTGAAACTGACCGGGATCGTCATCGGCTTTGGCTTGTACGCGATCGCCGCCGCGCTGGCTTACGTCTTCCTCATCGACATACCGTTGCGCAACCAACGCCACGAATCGTTGACCCTCCTGGAAAACACGCTCAAAGGGATGCGTCTGCGTGGACTCGACGAGGACCGGATTCGCCAATTCGTCCGCGACCACGCCGGCGACGCCTGGGAGGAGGTTTTCGAGGAACTCTTCGGCTACACGGCCAAACTGGAGGCCCGCCCCGGCGCGTTGCCCGCCACCGGCGGACGGCCGCGGCCCCGCTTCGCCCCTTGGCGTGATCGGTTGATGACCTGGCTGGATCGCCGCGAGATGAAGCGTCGTCAACGACGCGACCAGGCGCTGTTGGTGGATGTCGAGAAAGCCCGCCTGCTTGACGAAGGCAAAGACCTCTACGAGGCCGTCCGCCAGGCCGAGCGCACCGCCCGCGCGATGGTCGCCCTGGCCGAGGAATACCGCCGCCAGGCCGAACAAGCCCGCGCCGAGGCCAACCGCGCCGGCGCAACCCGATCCGCCGCGACGCTCGCCGGACCCAGCGACTTCAAAACCGCCTTGGACCGCCTCGCGGCTCAATCTAAGACCTCGTTCGGCATGGGACGGTTCGACCCCGACGCCAATCGTCCCAGTTGGCTCGACCAATTGGCCCGGCTCCTAGTCGGTCCCTCGACCCGGTTCCTGGTCGGTACCCTCATCCTCATTGGTTTCTTCCTCTGGATGAGCCAAAACAACCTGCTGCCCGACGCGGCCGCGGTGAGCGAACGAGTCGAGGCGATCGTTCAAACCGACGATCCCGTCCAAACCGTGACCACCGAAACGGCCCGCGAAGCAGCCCAACTGGCGCGGGATGAGGCCGAACGGGTCGCCGCCATCGTTCGCAAACGCTTGGAGGACGGCACCGTTCAACCGCTCAAGCTGCCCGGCGTGCCCGAGGCGCTCACCCGTTGGTTCAACGGTCTGGGCACCGGCGTCGCCGGTCTGATCCTGATCGTTTCCTCATTCTTCTCGGGCGTGCGCATCGCCCTGTTCGTAGTGCCCGCGGCGCTGGTGGCGCTGGCCGGTCCTCGCTTGGGGTTGAAGCCTGAGGCGATCTCGATCGGCCTGGCCCTGGGCTTGGCGGTTGCGGGCGTGGTGTTAGGTCGCTCGCGGCGATGACTCCCCCTCTCCTGGCTCTGGCCGGGCGTACCAGGACGGGCAGATGGGGTTGGCATGTGCGCGACCTCGCCCGCGCCGCCGCCCGTTTGAACCTTCGATTCGAGCCGGTCGAGTTCCAACGCCTTCGCGCCACTATCGCGCCACTGGGACGGCCCGGTCGGGTCGAGGCCGACGGCTGGGAACTCACCGGCCCGGAGGTCGCCGGAGTTCTAGTCCGCGCCATGCCCTCCTCGTCTTTGGAGCGGATCGTCTTCCGCATGGACGCGCTGCGACGGGTCGAAGCCGCCGGAACCCCGATCCTCAACCCGCCCCGCGCCATTGAAACCGCGGTGGATAAATACCTTACCCTGGTTCGACTCGAAGCGGCCGGATTGCCCACGCCGGAGACCTGGGTGGGCGAAACCTCTCGCGAGGCGCTCGACGCCTTCGACCGTCTGGGCGGCGAGGTGGTGGTCAAACCGCTGTTCGGCTCGGAGGGACGAGGGTTGATCCGTGTGGGCCAGCGTGAACTGGCGCGTCGCACTTTCGCCGCGATCGAAGCGACCCAGGGGCTTCTCTATCTGCAACGCTTCGTCGCGGGGCCGGGCTGGGACGTTCGCGTGTTCGTTCTAGACGCTCGCGTCGTCGGTGCGATTCGCCGCTTTCCCGCGTCCCACGACTGGCGCGCTAACGTCTCAACCGGCGGCACAGCTGAGCCATTCCATGTGGACGCCGAAACCGAACGTCTAGCGATCCGCGCGACTGAGGCGGTCGGAGCACGTCTGGCAGGGGTCGATCTCCTGCCGTTGGGCGGAATCCCCCACGGCTGGGTCATTCCCGAAGTCAACGCCGCCCCCGGTTGGCGCGCGCTGGGCGCGTGCTTGCGGCTCGACGTCGCCGCCTTCATTCTGGAAACGTTGCGGGAAACCCCACGCCTCGCGCCCCAACAGGCTCCAACGCCTTAACCATCGCCATTCGTTTGATGGATTGATTGATTCACACCCTATGAAAATCTCTTCCAACTGGACCATCCGCGATCCCTTGACGATCGCCCGCGCCGCTCGCTTGGCCTGCGAGTGGGAAGCGACCGCCTTCAAACCAGGCAACGTCCATCCCCACGCGCGGTTCGACGACCTGACGTATGACGACTTTCTCCGAAGCGCTGCGGCGATCGAGCCCATCTTCGCCCGGCTCGACCACCCGACACTTCCCGAGAACCCACGCGGTAGGTTAGGGTTGGGGCGGTTGGTTCTTGACGCGGTGGTCGCCACCCGCGGGGTGGTCGCCACCAACACCAACCTCGGCATCCTGCTGCTGATCGCGCCGCTGGCCCTAGTTCCCACGGGGGAAAACCTCGCCGAGGGAGTGGGTCGGGTGCTGGATCACGCCAACGAGCGGGACGCCGCGGCGATCTTCGAGGCGATCCGCCGTGCCCAACCCGGCGGCCTGGGCCGTGGGGAGGATTACGGCCTACCCGAAGGTTTCGACGTAACCTGCGCTACGCCATCGGGTCCCACCGCGTCGTTGGATCAGGCTATGCGGGCCGCCTCGCATCGAGATGCCATCGCTCGGCAATATTCCGAACGGTTCGCCGACCTCTTCGCGTTCGGCTTGCCGCGTCTTGCGCGCGACGTCCAACGGGGTCGCCCCCTGCCCCAGGCAATCACGCTCAACGCTTTGGCTTGGCAAGCCGCCTTCCCCGACACCCTCATTCAACGCAAACGGGGCCTCAGCGTGGCGCTGGAGGCGTCCCGACGCGCGCGCGAAGTTCTGGAGTCCGGTTGGCCTGACCGCTCGGAAGCACACTCATCGCTGACCGGGTTCGACGCCTGGCTGAGGGCCGACGGTCACGCCCGCAACCCCGGCGCGACGGCCGATCTCGTGGCCGCCACCCTGTTCGCCGCCCTGCGGCTGGGCCTTCTCGGGGATGATCCTGGTCGCTTCACGTTGGCCTGACAGCCGCCTTGATGCCGTCGTTTCGTCCCCGCGCTACACCCGCCGCGCCATCGTGAAGAACAAGACCACCGCCAGAACGCCCGCCAGGATCAAACCAACGGTGCCCAACATCGTGAACCGTTGAGATTCGACCGTCATCAACAACGAGGAGGCGACCAGAAGCCCCGCCAACACGATCCCCATCGACAGGATGTTGGCCGCCAGCACGATCCGCCGCACCATGCTGTCGAAGTGTTGCAGGTCGAACTTCAGGGTCAACTCGCCTCGACGAATCGACTCCAAAGAGTGGCTCAGCACGTCGGGCAGCATCATCGCCACCTGGCGCAAGTCCCGGGTGGCGCGGGCCGACTCCACAAAAAGCCTGCGAGGCGAGTAACGCCCCACGGTCAAGCGTCTCAGAGCAGGCCGCAACTCGGTGGCAATGTCGAAGTTGGGATTGAGCATCCGACCGGTCGATTCGATGGTCACCAACGCGCGGATCAACAACACAAGATCCGGGGGCAACCGCAGCTTGTGCGACCGGATGACGGCGAACAAGTCGCCCAGCAAAAAGCGGAGTTCCAAGTTATCCAACGATAAGTCCGAATAAGAGGCCACCAGCTCGGACACGTCCCGACGCAGGCTGACCGGATCGAGCCGCACCCCACGAACGTTCAGATCGTCCAAAGCGCGGAGGACCACGTCGGCCTCCTGACGCATCAAACCATCGAGCAGATCGGCGATCCGCTCGCGGGTCGCCCGGTCAAGATAACCGTACATCCCATGATCCAACGGGATGATCACTCCGTCCCGACGAACCCGCATATTGCCGGGATGGGCATCGGCATGAAAAAACCCGTGTTCAAAAATCTGTTTAATCATGATACGTGCGCCGCGGGCCGCGACGAGGCAGGGGTCAATCCCGGCCTCGCGGAGTCCGTTCACATCGTCGATGCGAAGTCCTTGGGCGAACTCCATGGTTAGGACGCAGGAGCAGGAGCGTTCTCGAATCGGCTGAGGGATCCAGACGTCGGGATCGTCGCGGAACTGTTCGCGGACCCGTTCCATGGTGCGACGCTCCAGCCCCAGGTCGAGTTCGCGGAGCAAACCGCGCTCGAATTCGCGGGCCAGCGAACGCGGGCCGTAGGGGCGTAGGAACGAGACATGTCGTTCGGCGGACTCGGCGAGATGCTTGAGGATGTCCAGATCGGCTTGCACGAGTTCTTCGATGTCGGGGCGTCGGACCTTGACGGCCACAACCCGACCGTCGGCCAACCGCGCCCGGTGGACCTGCGAAATTGAGGCCGAGGCCACCGGCACCGGGTCGAACTCGGCGAAAAGTTGCTCCACTGGAGCGCCGAATTCCCGAACCAGGGTCGCCTCCACCTCCTCGTAGGGGAATGGGGCCACCTGGTCGCGCAACAATGCCAGTTCGGAAAGGTAGGGTTCAGGCAGCAGGTCAGGACGGGTGCTGAGAAGCTGACCGAGCTTGACAAACGTCGGGCCCAGTGATTCCAGCAACAACCTCAAACGCTTCGATCGCTCTGGTGGTGGAGCCTCCTCACCCAGCGTCACCCACTCCAACGGTTTGGCCAGGATTTCCAGGTTGAGGGCGTTGAGCAAGTCATGATAGCCGTAGCGGGCCAGGGAACTGAGGATTTGGGTGTAGCGCGGCAAGTCGCGCAGATGACCGACGGTTTCCCTCAGCATGACCCGTTTCCCCAACCCCGTTCATGTACTCCTTCGCTCGGATCGATCCGACTGACTCCACCTTGCCGCCCCGCAGGGTTGGTGGGCACGGAGTCGGGGTCGGCAACCACGAGCGCCTTCCTCGCAATCCATTGTAGCGATCCGGGAATCATCGGGTTGGGACAGCGACGGGATTGAAGAATTCAGGCGGGCCCACCTAGAATAGGCCGCCACTTGGGGGCCTGATTGGCAAACGTCGGCAAGCGGGAGGAACGCTGGTGAGGTTGAGGCGTGTCGCCATCGTGGGAGCCACCGGCGCGGTGGGTGCGGTGTTCTTGAAGTTGCTTGAGGAGCGGGCGTTTCCCCTGGATTCCCTCCGCCTGCTGGCCTCGGGCCGCTCGGCCGGCCGCACCATCCGCTTCCGCGGGATCGATCTCCCGGTTGAGGAACTGCGTCCCGAGGCGTTCGAGGGAATCGACCTGGTCCTCTCCAGCACGCCGGCAAGCGTCTCGAAAACCTATTCGCCTCTGGCCGTTCAGGCCGGCGCGGTCGTGGTGGACAACTCCTCGGCCTGGCGGATGGATCCCGAGGTGCCCCTAGTCGTCCCCGAAGTCAACCCCGAGGCGATCGCACAACACCGCGGCATCATTGCCAACCCCAATTGCTCCACAATTCAAATGGTCGTCGCACTTAAGCCTCTGCACGACTTTGCACGGATCCGTCAAATCGTCGTCAGCACCTATCAATCGGTTTCCGGCGCGGGCCAGACCGGCCTCAACGAACTGGAGTCGCAACGCCGCGCCCTGGCCGCCGGTCAACCCCTTCCGCCGCCCGCCAAGTTCCCCCACCCCATCGTCAATGCCTGTTTGCCTCAGATCGACGAATTTGACGCCGATGGCTACACCAAGGAGGAGTGGAAGATGATCCGTGAGACCCGCAAAATCCTGGGGGACGACACGATTCAAGTCGCGCCCACCTGCGTGCGGGTTCCTGTGCCGATGTGTCATTCTGAGTCGATCCGTGTCGAAACCGAGCGGCCGATCGAACCCGATCAGGCTCGCGCGCTTTGGAACCAAGCCCCCGGCGTGGAACTGCTCGACGATCCCGCCGCCAAACGCTACCCCCTAGCCGACCAAGCCGCCGGCCGCGACCCGGTCTACGTCGGACGGGTCCGCCGCGACCCCGACGACCCCCACGCTCTGCTCTTCTGGTGCGTGGCCGACAACCTCCGCAAAGGCGCAGCACTCAACGCCGTCCAAATCGCCGAACATCTGCAACGACACGGATCGTAATCCCAAGGAGATTCATTGATCAACCCTTACGCTCTTACTCGTTTACCTTCACTCTGCATCCTTCCCCCTGTCCGTGGTCACGACGCGATCCCGCCTTTTCATCCGGTTTGGTCTCGATGCTCCGCACCCTCAAGCTGATCCTCGCCTACGACGGCACCGAGTTTTCGGGCTGGCAACGGCAACCAGGCCGCCGCACGGTTCAAGAGGTTGTTGAATCCGCGCTCCGCCCCCTCACCGGCGAACCCGTGGCGGTCACCGCCAGCGGACGCACCGACGCAGGCGTTCACGCGCTGGGCCAAGTCGCCCACTTTCACACCATCGCGCGGCACCCCCCCGAGGTCTTCCTCAAAGCCCTCAACGCCACCCTGCCGCCCGACGTGCGAGTGGTCTGGGCCGAAGAAGCCCCCCAGTCGTTCCACGCCACGCTCGACGCCCAATCTAAGCGCTATCGTTACGTGATCGACAACGGACCCTTCGCCGATCCCTTCCTCCGCCGCACCGCCTGGCACCTTTTCCGCCCTCTCGACGCGCCGAGGATGAATCGCGCAGTGCAAGCGCTTCGCGGCCGTCATGACTTCCGCAGCTTCGAGACTAACTGGCCCAACCGGATGAGCAGCGTGCGGACGATTCTGGATGTGCAAGTCCGCCGGGTCGATCACCGCGTCGAGTTGGAGGTCGAGGCCGACGGCTTCCTCTATAACATGGTGCGCTCAATCGCTGGCACGGCGGTCCTAGTCGGCCTAGGAGACCGCCCCGAAACCTTCGTGGCCGAGGTTCTCCACGCCCAGGACCGCCGCCTCGCCGGCCCCACCGCACCCCCCCAGGGCCTCTTCCTGCTTCAGGTCCGCTACGGCCTGCGGGATCGCGTCGCTCGCTGGGCCGCAACGGCCAACCCCCAGGCCGATTCATACCATCACCCCCGTTCCCAAACCCAACATGAATCAGTCCCCATCCGACGGTGAACCTTCAATATCAACCACGAGTTGGTAGTCATGCATCATCTTCCTACGAATTGGAATCGATCCTGTTTTCATCTCATGATGATATACGGTCAGAGCAAGCCTTATCATAATTATAGTCGTGTAACATCATTAATTATGGAATTACACTGGCACGATCTCGGTTCCGGTGGTGGGACGGGGAGGTGGATTCTCGCCCCACCAAGATCCAAGTCATCCCGCTGGGCACCGACTGACCCCGCTGGACACCGCCGGGCCGATCAGCGACAATTTGGGTGATTTCACCCACCTTCCGCCCGCTTGGTCGTGTCGCCCGCCCTCTGCTTGTTTGGCGTTTTTCATTCTTCCCACCCCAGTTTGGGCGGAGCGGGTTCGACCCTCTTGACCTTTCCCGCCCCTCTCTCCTCACGGAGACCTCCCTCATGTCGCCGCGTGCCCTGATCGCGCTGCTGGTTCTGGGCCTGATCGTTGGCTCGTTCAGTGGGTCCTGGAACGGAGGGCCGGCGGTCTGCCGCGCCCAGATGCCTCCCGAACAAACTGTGACGACCCTCAAGCCTGCCGAGGGTCTAGAAGTCATCCTGTTCGCCGCCGAGCCGATGGTGGTCAACCCCACGAACATCGACGTTGATTCCCGAGGCCGGGTCTGGGTCACCGAGGGACTCAATTACCGCCTCTACCGCAACGAAAAGGGCGAGATTGTCCGTCAGCAAGGGGCTGATCGCATCAAAATCCTCGAAGACACCGACCTTGACGGCCGGGCCGACAAGGTGACGGTTTTCGCCGAAGGAATCACCCCGGTCCCGATGGGTCTGGCGGTCGAAGAACGCTACGACGACCACGGCCGTTATCTCGGATGTCGGGTGTACGTTGGCAACAGCCCTAACCTGATGGTCTTTGAAGACACAAATGGGGACGACAAGGCCGACCGGATCGAGCCGTTGCTGACCGGCTTTGGCGGGATCGACTCTGACCACGGTGTGCATGGCATGGTCCTAGCACTCGATGGCAAGCTCTATTTCACCCACGGCGACGGCTGTTGCTCGGTCCAGCCCGACAAGTCGCAGAAGACCCAAAACTTCGACGTGGTGGACCGCTCGGGGCGGCACGTCCGCAGCGATCAATTGGCCAACACGCTTCGGGTCAACCGCGACGGCACCGAATTCGAGATCATCGCTGACCGTCAACGCAACAATTACGAGATCGCGCTCGATTCGTTCGGTGGCATGTTTGTTTCGGACAACGACGACGACGGCCGCCAGGGATGCCGAATCATTCATGTCTTCGACGGCGGCTCCTACGGTTATCGTACCCCGGGCTCCCCTCGTCACTGGGGCGAGGAAGTGCCCGGCAACCTGCCTAAGCTGGTCGGCACCGGCAACGGCTCCCCCTGCGGTCTGCGGGTCTGCGAAACCAACGCGCTGGGGGACCGGTTCTTGGGCGCGCTGCTGGAGGCCGAGGCCGGCACCCGACAGATCAACGTCTTTCCACTCACTCGTATGGGCGCGACGTATCGCACCACCTCTGGCGAGACCCTGTTGCGCGGCGACGACCCGTGGTTCCGTCCGGTCGATGTGACGCTTGACCACGACGGCTCAGCGCTGGTGGCCGACTGGTACGACGGCGGCGTGGGTGGCCACGCCTTCCAGGATCAGACCACGGGACGCATCTATCGGGTCGCTCCCAAGGGCTGGCAACCCTCCCGGCCCTCGCACGACTTCGGCACGCCCGACGGCCTGCTCGCGGCCCTCAAGTCGCCGGTGACCGCCACCCAGGACGCGGCCGCCCGCGCGCTGGTCGCCCAGGGGCCGGCTGCCTGCGCCACTGTCGCCCAACTCGCGCTCAATGGCTCGCCGATCGAACGCGCTCGGGCACTCTGGGTCTGGACCCGCATCGACGGACTCGACCCCGCCGTGACCCTCGCCAACGACCCCGACCCCCGCGTGCGTGAACAAGCGGCCCGAATTTTGGGCCGTGATGTCAGTCGAATGGGTGATGTGACCTTCACCCGCCCCGAAGCCCAACGGCCCCTTCGCGCTTTGGAACGGCTGGACGACCTGTTGACCCTGGTGGACGACCCCGACGCCGGCGTGCGTAAAGAGGTGATTCTCGCTTTGCGCGACCTGCCCACCAACCACGACGGCGGCAAAGTCGGCCAGGCGTTGCGACGTTTGACCGCCTCCTGGGATGGTCAGGACCGCTGGTATCTCGAAGCCCTCGGACTAGCGCTTCAACACCGCGAACCGGCCTTCATCACCGACCTGCTGGGCGATCCCCGCTCGGGAGCCGGCGGCGTCTTCGGCCCGCTCGACCTGGAGCAAACCGCCCGCCAGGGCGACGTGGCCCTGCCCCCCTACTTCCCCGCCGATCGCAACGACGCTTATCTGACCCCCGAAGACCAGTTCGGCCCCGTCACCCCTCTGAGCCGAAGCCTCGGCCTGGCCTGGCGGCTCAACCGCGCCGAAACGGCCGCCTGGGTCGCCGAGGTGCTGCCCAGTCTGGACCATCCCGCGCTTCGTCGCGTCGCCGAGGAGATTCTCGGTCGCGTGTCCGACCCCGCGATCGGGGTTCGTTTGGCACGTTTGGCCACCAACGATCTGACAACCGACCCGAACCGCGCCCGCTCGGCCATCGCCACCCTCGCCTCCAAACTCGGAGGTGACTGGCGAGCCGCCCGCGACCATCAGGCGGTGTCCGACCTGATCACTCGCGCGCTGGCCACCCCCTCGCTGCAGGGCGACGCCCTCAAGCTCATCGCCGCCACCAAATCACCTCGTTATGTCAACACTCTAATCGACCTTATCGGCGGTCAAGATCCCGAGCTTCGCGCCGACGCGCTAGAGACCCTGGCCCGTCTCAGTCCCGAGACCGCCCGGCCCCTGGTCGAAGAGGCTCTGGAGCGAGCCCGGGGACAATCGGCCTCCAACCCCCTGGCCGACGCCTCGGCGCGGGCGTTGATCCGGCTGGCCGATTCGCCCGAAAAGGCCCGCGATCGTCTCCGCGACCTCTTGACCGATGAGAATCTGCCTTTGGGTCTACGCCGCGAAGCGCTCAAGAGCCTCGCCGGATTCCAGCAAGGGATCGACACGATTCTGGACCTGGGACGAACCCAAGCTTTGCCCAGCGAGTTGATCGGCGAAGCGCGGCTGATCCTGGCGTCGCATCCCGATCCTCGAATGCGTCAACGGGCTGCCGCCGACCTGCCCGCATCCGCCTCGAAGGGACGCGACTTCTCCGACCTGATCGAGCTGGCCGCCCGTAACGGCGACGCCCAACGCGGCCGCGCCCAGTTCCTCGCTGGTTCGCAGGCGTGCGCTGGCTGCCACCGGGTCCAAGGCAAGGGCGAGTGGATCGGTCCCGACCTCTCGACCATCGGCGTCAAATATGCCAAGGCCGACCTGCTTCGGCACATCCTCGCCCCCAACGAGGCGATTGGCTACAACTACCGCACCGTGGTCGTCGCCCTCAACGATGGTCAGATCCTCTCTGGCCTGCCGGTCGAAGACAGCGCCGAACGGCTCATTCTCAAAACCGCCGACGGCCGACGCATCACCATCCCCGTCGCCGAGATCGAGGAACGCTCCCAAAGCGACGTTTCACTCATGCCCGAGGGTCTGCTCGACCAATGGGACGACCAGGCGATTGTCGATTTGCTTGAATACCTTTCTAGCCTGACCGCAACCGTCGCCGTGGTCGGCGAACTGGAGGTGGTCGAACCTAACGATGCATCGTCGGTCAACCGTCTGACCGCCAATGTCGAAGGTCTTTTTGACCTGTCGAGCCTCTGGGCCACTCACCCCAATAGCAATCAACCCGACGCTGCGCGAAGCGTGACGTTGCGGGTGGGCCTGACCAGTCCGGGGGTCCAAACAGCCCGCCTCGTGTTGGATCATGGGCCGGGTTGGAGGGTCGCCGTCGCGCTCGATGGCCAGCCCCTGACGCTTGACCCTCACTCCGAAACCACCTTGGAACTGCCCGCCGGACGAGTGGCCGACCTGACCCTCATCCTCAAGCGTTCGCCCCAGGCTAACGACGACGCGTCCCGCTCGACCCTGGGGGTGGCGGTCGTCGCCGATCGCCCGGTGCGAACCACACTCCGCCGTCCCTAAAACCAAACGGGTATCCGCCCGCAGTTCCAATTAGACCACTGCGACCGGTCGCACGATCACGCCCGCCCCTGTAACATGGGCGTGATCGCCGACAGGTCGGTCTTTTGAATCGTCGCATGAATATTGACTTGCCTTTGCTTGTGATTTGACTTGCGTGCGCGTTGAAATACCATTATTTTTATAAAATCTGAGGATTCCTGGACAAATCACTATGTTGAGGGTGAGCGTGCCACTCCCTCCCCAATGGCCACTCTCAATCTCCAGGGTAGCGCCCCCATCAACCATCATGGTTTCTTTCGTCACGACGCGAGCGAGACGGAAGAAACTTTACCTCATCTCGGTCGGGTCGTTCAAACAATCCAATGCCTGAACACGTGAGGGAAACTTGGCGATCCTTCATGGGGAAGGTCGTCGCCAGGAGCGTCGCCTTCTCGCTGCCCATCCTGAACAATCTAGGAAAACTGCGTCCCGCTTGACCCTACCCTGGGGGTTGGCGGTCGTTGCCGATCACCCGTATCTAGGAGACGGGCTTGATCGCCGATGGGCCGCGGTTCTAAAATGCCCGTGTTTTGGGTTTCTCCAAGGCCGGCGGTTCCCGACCGATCCACGCATCCGATCCTCACCGTATACGGAGTTCCATCCATGCGTGACGAGTGGAGCCTTTCCTCTCGCGACGCCCGACGAACCGGTGCCTTTCCTGAAGGCGGTCGCCTTGAGCCGGAACGGTTGGGTCGTCGTGAAGCGGATGTCGTGTGGTTCGCGCCGCGAGCAGCGTTGATCGTGTCGGCGATCTTCCTGATGGCTCTGGGCATTGGCGCGTTGACAACGCTGACTCCTGTCTCCCAACCTACCTCCGAGGCGACGGCGGTTGCAACGGGATCGCAACCCGGCACCAGGTCGGTTCAGCCACCCGGCCCAGCTTTGGGGCAACGCGATAACACCGCCTACACCTTGCCGCCGATTGCGCCTCCGGCGTTGAGTCCAGAACCCGCAGCGATCGTGGCGGCCGACGAGCGCAACAATGTCGAGATTTACGCCGCCGTCAACAAGTCGGTGGTAAACATTACGACCGCCGCGGTGGTCCCCGGCCTGTTCGGCGACGACGTGACCGAAGGCTCGGGATCGGGCTTCGTGATTGACCGAGCCGGTTACATTTTGACAAATCATCATGTTATTGAACGGGCCGAAGCGATTCAGGTGACCCTCTACGACGGCACCACGTTGCCGGCCGAGGTGATCGGCCAGGATCCGCCGACCGATGTGGCAGTATTGCGGGTCAAGACCACGCCGGACAAGCTGGTGCCCGTTGCGCTGGGGGATTCCTCAACTCTTCAAGTGGGTATGAAGGTGTTGGTGCTGGGCAACCCGTTTGGCCTGGATCGGACCTTGACCACTGGGATCATCTCGAGTTTGGACCGCAGCCTCAAGGGTCGGAGCGATGCTCGGCCGCTCAAGGGGTTGATCCAAACCGACGCGGCGATCAACCCTGGCAACTCGGGCGGACCGGTTCTGAATTCACGAGGTCAAGTGATTGGCATGAGTACGGCGATTTACAGCCGCGTGGGCCAATCCTCGGGAATCGGCTTCGCAGTGCCGATCAATTCGATCAAGCGGATTTTGTCCCCGCTCATCACCCAAGGCAAGGTGATCCGAGCTGATCTGGGCATCGTCCAGGTGGCGGTCACCGAGGTCGGGTTGCGGGTCTATCGAATCGTCGAGGGTGGTCCCGCCGACCTCGCGGGGATTCGTCCGGTGCGAATCGTCACCGAAAGGATTTCTCCCTACACCATCCGCCGCCGTCTGGACACCGCCTTTGCCGACATCATCGTGGCGATCGACGGCAAGAAAGTTACCACGGTGGATGATTTGCTCACCGCTGTTGAGGAACATGAGCCGGGCGAGCGGGTCACGGTCACGGTTCTCCGCGACGGCGAATTGGTCAATCTTCTGGTAGTTCTGGGTGCGTCGTGAGACGACGGAAATCATCTTTGGATTCTGGTCTATTTGATCAACCCATCGACAAGGTTTGATCACCCACCACCTCGACTGCACCTTAACCCTTGATTTGATCTAGGCTGTCTCAACGCGCGCCCAGCCCTATCAGCAACCGTCCTCCGTTAGGCAACGGGTTGTTGACGAAGAAGAGTTGGTTGGGCGGGGTGGAAACTAGGGAGGCGACCTGCGGCGCGCCGTCGGCACCAAGCAGGGCAAGCCGAAACTCGACCTTGCCGCGATTGGTCCAGGCCGACACGAGTTCCGCGCGGGCCACGACCGGCGTGGCTGTCGCGGGCATCGGCGGCCATCCTTCGGGCAGCATTGGTTGGGAGAGCATAGTTCGCGCTTCAGCGGTTAGGCCGCAGTGAATCGCCTCGCCGGGCTTCAAACGCAAGGTGCGGGCATCGATCAAGCGAAAGCCATGATGGGGCAGCGATCGACTCAAGAGTGGCTCGATTTCGCGTAGCTTGGGGTCGATCGAGCGGTCATGGGGATCAGCTACGATGGCGAACAACGTGACTTGGCGACTGTTGACCACGGCTCCTTGAGCCACCCGTCCCAGCCCCAAGTCATTCAGAGCCGCCCCAAGCTGCGTTTCGATTCCTCCGGCTGCGCGACGTTTCGGAGGATTGGGCCGCGTTCCGGCTTGGCGCGCGGTCTTGGAAGAAGTGTCGGTCGTTTCATCCGCTTGAGTGTCCGGTGCGTCCACCTTGAGTTCGTCTTCCTGAGGGGGAGCCGGGGCGGGATGATCGGGATTGCGAGGCGACTCGACTTGCTCCTTGGCAGGTGGGTCGTCGGGGGTCCACGCCCAGACGGGAGATGGAGCGTTCCAAGCGAACGTGACGATCATCATCGTCGCAAGTGCCAACACGCGCGAAATCGACATGACGATTCTCCTCATGCAACGAGGAGTGCGGAGAAACGTGTCGGGATGATTCGGTGATTCCAGGATGGCGTCGCCGGGAGGCGAGGGGGTCACCATGATCCCTCCGAATCGGCGATCGATTCCATGTGGTTGAAGATTTGGAACTCGGCGACGACCAACCCCATTGCCAGGTCGCGTTCGGCGGGGTTATTTTTGAATTCGTTGATCAGATCGACGGGATCGGCGTCGGGGTCGAGTTGGCCCCAGGCGGCCAAGAGGAGGCGGTCGGTGTCCAGAGTGTGAACCGTTGGAGTCGCGCCGCTCAGGTCGAGCAGGCCCAACTGACCGACTTCGAGGGAAATGGTCAGCATGGCGGGCGCGTGGGGTTGGGATTGGGTCGAGTTGGACCCGGGCCCCGACGGCCCCGACCCTATGGGACGAAGCCACCCCAGCCCCAAGGCGGTCAGGAGCGAGGCGGCGAGCAACACCGACGCGACCGCCCAGCTTTGGCGGCCGTGCGGGCGTAAGGCTGTAGGCAACAACCACAACGGCTTGAGCCGTCTTGCCTTGGCATGTGCGGCGGCTCTGGCTTCAATGACGCTCCAGGTGTGAGCCCAGGCGTCGTCGTCGGGGTCATTAGGGCGAGTCACACGCCAAAGGTCGGCGAGTCGGTTGGCGTCCGGATCGTTGCCGAGTTCCCGGGCCCAGTCTGAATCTGAGGAAGGATTTGGGAGCGTTTTGGATTTATGGAGCGCGGCGAGGGTGCCGTTGGGCCATTCGGGCTGACCACGACGTGGAGGAGGAAAAGGTTCGTGCATGGGCGGGGAATCCTTGGGATTGGGTTCGGAGCGAACAAGCTGGCTTCTTGAGTAGGCTTGAACATCCATCGAGGCCGTCAGCTCATCGGGCAATGCCGGCCCCGATCCTTCTTCAATCAAGCGGGATCGAGGCAGAGGTGTTGGGTTGGGGCTCGGCCGGGGATCGCTCAGGCCGGGAGGCAGGAGTGGTGAGATCCCAATCCGCCTGGAGCGTGTCTCGAAGACGCTCCTGAAGTTTGCGGCGGGCTTGATGGATGCGACTCATAACGGTGCCAATCGGGATGCCGAGGGTTTCGGCGATCTCCTTATAGCTGAGTTCGGCATCGGCGAAGAGGACGAAGGTGGTTCGTAATGTGGGACTGAGTTGGTTGAGCGCGTCGTCCAGGGCGCGGCGAAGGTCTTCGAGTTGCAAGGTCCGGGAGGGGTCGAGTTCTTGGATGGGTTCCCCGCGGTCGAGTTCGCCGCGATGAATCCGGCGGGCCAATCCTCGGCCGCGTCGGCGTCCTGCGTCCAGGGCCGTGTTGGTAACGATCCGCAACAGCCAGGTGCGAAACTGACTACGGCCGTCGAAGTCGTCCAGGTGGGCGAGCGCTTTGATCATGGCGGCTTGAACCACATCTTCGGCGTCGGATTCCTGACCGAGCAGCCGAATGGCAATCCGACGGGAGACGACCCAGTGGCGACGAAACAGCTCCTCGCGGGCCGGAGCGCAATTGCGGCGAGCCAGTTCGACCAACGTTTCGTCGGTCGCGGTCTTCGCCTGCGCGAACGTCGCCGTCATCGGTGATCCTCGCGGCGTTGGGGTTGAAACCACCATTTCCGGCGGGGTCGTTTCCGCGCCACCTCTCTCGAATTGGACGTGGTCGCTTGGAATTCGATTCGGTTTGATGTGCGAATTTCCCGCCAATCCAACGTTCGAGGATTTACCTCAGTCAAGGATGGACGGCGACAAGGTCGATTCGAACTCTTGGCAGCATCAGCGCTGCTGACGCGATTACGCAGTTTTTGGCGGAGAGTTGGTCTTGACGGGTTGAAAGGGTCGTGAGACACAACGCACGTCGAACCGTGGCTTTCCTCCTCCTACGGGGGGCCACCGTCGTCGGAGACGTTCGGTCAAGAACCCGTGACCGCGGTTTCAGCCGACGCGGCCCATGTCGATTCTCCCGGCTTTGATCTCCTCCCGTCGTTGGTCGCGTCGTTTGGTACCGGTCTGGGACCGTGGTGCTAATCCGAACGATGGTCTGGCCCCTGGTTCACGTGGCTCGTGGACAGGATAGACCGATTCGATCGAGCCAACCGCGAGAAGGTGGTTTCCCGGCAACGGAGTCGGAATCAAGGTTGGTTTGGTTGGCGTTGCGATCGCCGCAAGGCGTCGCGCTCCGAGTGACGCGATTCCCCACTGGGATCGAGTAAGAGCCACGGGGGGCGAATCGGGTCGTTCTTCGTTTCGGCATGGTTGGCCACGGCTGACGATTTCGGGACGGAGACGAAGCCTGACCGGTGAGACGTAATTCCATCCGCAAGCCGGGTCGAACGGAATTCGGCCTATTCGGCCTCGTTGTGATGGCCGGAGGGTTTAGTCCGTCAAGGAGGGACGTGACCGTGATTCGTTGTCGTTTTGGATGGGGCCGGCTCGGCCTCTTGTTGGCCTTTGGCATGTTGGGGCACGGTCTGGGCATCGCGTCAGCCGGGGCTCAGGATCAGCAACCCGATCCCAACCTCGTGAAGCTCGATCCCAAGGCAATCTCGCTAGAGCCGTTGGGTGAAAAGGTGGGCCACTTCCGTTTGCGCAATGTCTCGAATCAGATCGAACCCGACGGCGCGACTATCAGCACCGTGGCGTGGCTGGTTGTTCCCCCCGGAGCGATCGCGCCGACCAACGACCCTCAGAATCCATCGGCCACGGTGAGCCCCTTGACCATTTTGGAAGGATCGACCGGATTCAACGAGGATGAACTCAAGGTTTTGCTAGGCGAGGGGCTCAAGGATAATCAGGCGGTTCAAGCCATTGGCCTAGAGTTCGGCGATCAGGGATTTGCGCCCGAAGGGGTGTTGAATTTCGCGCTCTCGACTCCTCCCAGCCTTGAAGGCGACCAACTGAACCTGACCGACGCCCTAGTGACGGGACGCTGGAACCAACCGCTCGTCCCCCCTTCCAACCAGCCGGCGGATACCAATCCGGTGATCCCCGATCCGATTCCCGAACCTACCTCGGTGCTATTTTGGCTGGGGATGACCGCGGTGGCCGCCACCCGGCTGCGCGCTCGTCAACGTCGAATCGGCGTCAGCGCTTAACTCACGTCAATCCGCCCTTGGTCTCCACAATGGCGGCCCATCCACTCTATCTATTCTATTTCCATTCAACTCAACTCAATCTCAACCAACCCGAGTCGAGCCATTCCTTGCCCCGATCATCGGTAAGGGTCTCGGTTTCACTCGGGTTGCGTTGTTGATGAGTCGCTGCATTGTTGATGAGACGCGGGGGGGTCGGTCAGCGGTTGCGGGCGGCGGACATGAACAACATCATGACGCCAGAGATCGCTAGAAACACGGTGATGCCCACCGTCGGCGTCATGAAGACTTGATCCCTGAAGTCCCCCCAGACGAACGCGGCCTGTTCTGAGGAAAAACCGGTGATCGCTCCCAGAGCGTCTAGGAACGGGGTGTTGAAATCCCCTTTAACAGGACCAACCCCCAAAAACGGTTGCCACCACGAGGCGACCACCCAGGCGCAATCCAGCAGCACGGGCGAGAAGATCAACAGAAGGGCCAGAATCGTCCGGATCAGGCCACGATTCCCTTTGATTTCGGGCGGTGGCTTGATCTCTTGAAAGCTGCGCGACATGACAAATCCTCGCTAAGGAGTGAGAGGGACGCGATCATTTCATCTCACTTCTGGACCAAGTTTTGCTTGATCGAAATGGCCGCCGGACCGACCAGCACCACGAAGATGCCGGGGAAGATGAACAACACCAGAGGGAACAGGAGCTTCACGGCGGTCTTGGCCGCTTTTTCCTCAGCGATTTGACGCCGCTTGATCCGCATCGAGTCGGATTGCACCCGAAGGGCCGACGCGATGCTGGAACCAAACCGTTCAGCCTGGATCAACACCGCCGCTAACGCGCGAAGGTCGGCCACGCCGGTGCGCACCCCCAAATCACGCAGCACTTCGCGGCGGGGACGCCCCATCCGAATCTGAAAGTTTGCAATAGCAAACTCCTCGCACAAAACCGGCGCGGCGGTCTGCAACTCGCTGGCGATTCGGTTGAACGCCGCGTCCAATCCCAGCCCCGCCTCGACGCACACCACCATCAGGTCCAGCGCGTCGGGTAGGGTGAGGAAGATCTGTTCCTGGCGACGGCTCTTGAGGTAGCCCAGAAAGAAGCTAGGGGCGATCATGCCAATCGCCGCACCAATTGCCATGTAAAGAATCCCGGTGGTGGTGAAGCCGTAGTTGGTGTAAACCAATGGCACGACCACCGCCACGCTCGTTAGGAAAAAGATCAGCTTCACCCCCATGAAGATCGACACGGCGTTAGGACTGCGGAAGCCAGCATTGATCAAGTCCAGCTTGATCTGGCTCATGTCTTTTTCGCTGGCGGCGCTGTTCTTGCCGATCTCCTCGACCACCTTGGCGATCTTCTTCTTCACCTCCTCGTTCTTCTTCTTGGCCCGCTCCTCGGCCAGACGGGATGGACCAGCCTTATCGCGTTTGAGAAGTTCGCCCAACCGGTCCTTTTCCTTGGGAGCCAGCATCGTCATCAACCCCACGACCGCCAACGCGCCGCAAAGGGCGACGACGAGCTGAACCACCGTCGTCATCATCTCGGGACTCAAACCAGCCATCGTGGAACTCCGAGGACGAAAGAAGAGTCAATGGGCCGCGGATCCCTCGGTTGTTTGGGTAGAACGAGCAATCGTCGAGGCCGGGCAGATCCTGTGGACTTGATCAGACTTTGATATCGACGATCTTGCGGATAGCCAGTGCGCCCAGGATTTGGAGGACCGCCGCGCCGATGAGCATGGGTTGACCCAATTCGGGGTCGGTGAACAGCGGCATGACGTAGGGGCGGTTGGTCATGAACAGATAGAGCAGCAGCAGGGGAGGCATCGCCAGCAGCACCGCTCCAGAGAGCCGACCTTCGCCGGTGAGAGCCGCCACTTGGCCTTTGATCTCGAACCGCTGACGAATCAAGTGGCTGATCTTGTCCAGCACTTCGCCCAGATCGCCGCCAGTTTGACGTTGGATCACCACGGCGGTCACGAAGAAGCGCACGTCCATGGTCGGGATTCGATTGGCCATTGCCCGCAGCGCCTCCTCCATCGGGATCCCCAGGTTTTGTTCCTCGAAGACCCGGCCAAATTCCTCGGCGATCGGCCCGGTCATTTCATCGGCGACCATTTTGAGTCCCGAGCCCAGACCGTGACCGGCTCGCAAGGCGCGTCCGGTCAATTCCAGCGCCTCAGGCATGGCGGCGGTGAAGTCGTTGATTCGTTTCTTCTTCATGTAGTTGAGGAACGCGATCGACATCACCCCAAACAGCACCGAGGCGATGGGGAAGACGTAAAACGGCAGAATCCCAGCGTATCCTAGCGTGGTCGTCGCTAGATAGACGACCATTGGCAACGCCATCAGAGCCGCCACGATCACAAGAAAGTTTGTGAAGGGGATACCCAGGTGAGCCTGCTCGTAGAGGTCAGCGATGCTGTCCAGTTTGGGCAGCATTTTGAGCAGCGGGTTGTCGCTAGGCATCACCTCTTGTTTGACGACGCTAATGGCGCTGGCCTTGGGGCCTTGAGGAGCCTTCTGCGCGCTGATGACCTTTTTGAGCCGGTCTTCGGCATTGTTGCGCGGCGTGGCCAGCAACTGACTGACCCCAAAGACCAAAATGATCGCTGCCAACCCTATCAGACCAAGGATCAACATTTCCGGACTGATCGGCATGACTCAAGACTCCCGAAACCGCGCCGGAATCACGACAACCGGCGGACGGATCAATGACAAAGGCGGGACAACGGCCAAACAACCGACACGAAACGAAGTGAAACGCGCTGAGGCTAACGAGACAACTTCAGCGTCAATTAATCTCTGAACACCCCGAGTCGGCGTGAGCCGTCGAGGTGTCGAAGACGGCAATGGAATGGAGTGTGGCGACGAACTTGGCGGTCCCGCATTTGTTGGAGGAAGTGAGGCCGGAGGGAAGGAAAGGGAGGGTGGTGATGGGTGCGGCCGACCTAGGTTTAGTCCTCCAGCAACATTCGCTGACGGAAGAAATCGGGCGGCACATGGAACCCTTTGGCCTCCAGCCGATCCATGAAGGTCGGACGGATGCCGTGGCACCAGAATTGGCCGTGGGCGCGACCCGTCTCATCCACATGGGTTTGCTTGAAGCCAAAAATCTCCTGCATGATGATGGTGTCGCCTTCCATGTTGACCACTTCAGTGATGCTGGTCACCTTCCGGGGGCCACCCTGGAGACGGTTGGCTTGGATGATGAGGTCGATCGCGGAGGCGAACTGCTGACGCAGCGCCCGGATCGGCAATTCCAGACCGGCCATCGAGATCATCGTTTCCAAACGGGCAATCGCATCCCGCGGCGTATTGGCGTGCACCGTGGTCATCGAGCCTTCGTGACCGGTGTTCATCGCCTGAATCATGTCCAGGGTCTCGGCCCCACGACACTCGCCGATGATGATCCGGTCGGGACGCATCCGCAGCGCGTTTTTCACCAGGTCGGTGGCGGTCACCGCTCCCTTGCCTTCGATGTTAGCTGGGCGGGTTTCCAACCGTACCACGTGGGGCTGTTGCAGCTGCAACTCGGCAGCGTCTTCGATCGTGATCACCCGCTCGTCGTGCGGGATGAAGCTGGAGAGGGTGTTGAGCAGCGTTGTTTTGCCCGAGCCGGTACCGCCCGAGATGACCACGTTGAGCCGGGCTTTCATGGCCCCTTCAAGCATCAGGATCATTTCCGGCGTGAACGCCTTGAACTTGAGCAGATCCTCCTTACCCAGCGGCTTGGAGCCAAACACCCGGATCGTCACCGCCGGGCCGTCCAGCGCTAGGGGGGGAATGATCGCGTTGAACCGCGAGCCGTTGGGCAACCGTGCGTCCACCATCGGCGAGGTCTCGTCCACCCGCCGGCCCACCCGCGCCACGATCCGGTCGATGATCTGCAGCAGGTGTTGGTTATCCTTGAAGACCACGTCGGTCTTCTGAATCTTGCCTCCTTTTTCGATGAAGATCGTCTTGGGACCGTTGATCATGATGTCGCCGATCTTGTCGTCCTTCAGGAGCAGTTCGAGGGGACCGAAGCCGAACACCTCGTCCATAATCTCCTTGACGATCTCCGACCGCTTTTGACGGTTGATGATCGGGTTTTGTTCATCGATCAGGGTTTCGATCAACGCTTTGACTTCGGTTTTGAGCGTCCCCTGATCCATTTCCCCCAGCTTGGAGAAGTCGAGTTTATCAACCAGCTGGAGGTGAATTTGCCGCTTGAGCGAGTCGAACTTGTCGCCTGGAGCGTCCACTTCGCGGTCGCCGCCGGGTTTCAGGCCTGCTCCCCCAATCGGGGTGCCGCCGGCGGTGACTCCGCCTGTGATCCCGGTACGACCAGGAATCCCCGTCACGCCGCCGGTGACTCCGGTCACTCCGGTGACCCCCGGCACTCCGGTGACTCCGGTGACCCCCGGCGCTCCGGTAGCTCCTGTCACCCCTGGCGCTCCGGTCGCCGGACTGGATAACCCGCTGCGATTGCCGAACCGACCGCCGAATCCGGTGTTGCCGAAGGGTCTGCCCGTGTTGCCCAAGCCCATATGACCCGCCCTCAATGCCGTCCAGACCAAACTTCGTCGCCTCGCCTCGATCCGCTTCGAGTTCAAGGAGATCGTTGGATCCGGGTCGATGAACGACACGACGCGGACCCCATCGAGTCAATCATAGGTCGCGTTCGTCCACCGCGTCGTCGCCGATGGGGTCGAACCCCTAAGACCTCCTCGCGCTCGGCGGCGTCAGGTTGTTGGAACGCTCGATCCGAGAATCCTCAATCCGAGCAACCGCCTAGAATCGGGAGCGCGTTTTGCTACGAAACGGTACCTTGGGACCTGTCGCCCCGTTGCTGGGCCCGCTCCCGGATTCCACCGGTTTCGCCAGGGTCTCGACGATGTCCTGGATCACTTTGCGGGCCGGGCATTTCGGGTTGACCACGTCGATCGGTCGTCCGCGGCTCATCGCGGCGCTGTAGGTGGCTGTGTCGTTAGGGATTTGCCAGGAGATGGGCGTCTCCAGCACTTCCTGGGCGCGACGCGGGGTGATTTCTTGGGTGTGCGATCCATAGCGGTTGACCACCACCCGGATTTTGTCTCCCCATTCGAATTCCGGTTGGCGGAACAGGCTCAGCAACCGCGCGCTGTTGCGCAGGTTGTTGAGGTCGAGTTGCACCACCAGCAAGATGATGTCGGCCAATTCGAACGCGATGAAGTCGGGGGCTTGCAGCGATTTGCTGCAGTCGATCAGCACCGTGTCGAACGACACCTTGAGCATCCCGACCATCCGCCGCAGCGCCTCGGGGTTGATCTGGGCCGACTCCTCCATTGAAACCGGGTGGGGCAGCACATGGAGACCCGACTCGTCGGACAGGAGAATCTGCCGCATCGAGGTTTGGTCGAGCCGATCCAGGTCGCGTAACATGTCCATCACGGTTCGTTCGGGGATCAGGTCCAGGCAGGAATCGACCGTGCCGAAGAGCATGTCGAAGTCGAGCAGCGCCACTGACTGATTGGGGTGCGACCGGGCCAGCATCGCCCCGACGTTGACCGCCAGCGAAGTGCAACCCACCCCGCCGCTGGCCCCAGTCACGGCCACCAGCTTGGGAACCGACGAGTCGCTCTGGTCTTGAGCGCCGGGCCGGACTTGATCCTCGATCGCTTTGATAAGTTGGTCCATTTCCGTCGGCAGTGGCAGCACCGGCGCAGTCTTAAACCGCATCAGCCTCATCAGCATGTCGGGCTGAATCAGGGCGGCAGTGCAGGCCGGCAACACCAACGCGTCGGGGACGACCTTGTAAATCCCCGCAATCACCCCGAGGGCTTCCTCGGGGTTGTTGTCCATCACGATCACGGTTAGGTCGGGGGGAGACTCGGCCACTGTTGCGGCCGCGTTGGAGTACGCGGTGCAAACATCGGCCAGCCAGAGGTTGTTCAAACTCCCGAGCATCCGTTGGAGGGTCTTCCGCGACTCCTCGTTGGGATCGATCAGGACGACGCGAATCACGCCTTTGTTCATGTCGCTTCACCCTGCGAAAAGGAACCCACGCCGCGATCGCCGTTGAGATCGCTCCGCGGTCAACCGTCGTCCATCCACGCCATCTCGGCCGATTCGTCGCGTCCCAAGACCCGATCCGAATCCCGCCCCGTCGTCCTCCACTCCATGAGAGGACGCGAATGGAATCCCGTGGCAATTCCACCCGCTGAACCGATCGCGCTTTGGCCTACGCCCGTGTGTCTCACACCCCGCGCGACGTTTCGCCAAAGGTCATCCCGTCACGTGAAAACCTATGCCGCTCATGGCTGGTTCCCAGGATGGACCACACGACCATCGGTGGAGGTCGTGGGACCGGTTTTCCTTTCGTATCCTAGTTCATCGTCTACCGTCGCGTCGAGGGATCGCCCTCCCGCGATCCGAACGTGGACTCGGCCGCGCATCGGCGACTTCCTTCGCCTCAACGCCGCCGC
>Ga0209017_10000999_pt1 | contig 23929 bp, 14 predicted proteins | sample YNPBryunderm2012_FD_185812 | JGI IMG/M metagenome (GOLD analysis project Ga0209017, IMG submission 185812) | Anoxygenic and chlorotrophic microbial mat microbial communities from Yellowstone National Park, USA - YNP Bryant MS undermat 2012... ...
AATTCCTTAAGCAGCGGTGCGGAATTGCTGTGAATCACCCCGCCGCCAGCATAAATAAACGGCTTTTTACTGCTGCGGATCGCTTCGATCACCGGGACCAGTTCCGACCGGGGCGCTCGGCGGTACGGCCGATACCCTGGCAAATTCATCGGCACATCCCAGTCCGGCACAATTTTCTTAATTTGCACGTCCTTCGGAATGTCAATAATGATTGGCCCAGGCCGACCCGAAGTGGCGATGTAAAAAGCTTCCTTCATCACGCGCGGTAAATCTTCCGTCCGAGTCACCAAATAATGATGCTTCGTAATCGCGCGGCAAACTTCAATAATCGGAGTTTCCTGAAAAGCGTCGGTGCCGATGACGGGGGTGGAAACCTGCCCGGTAATCGCAATCAGCGGCACTGAGTCCATCTTGGCATCCGCCAGGCAGGTCACAAAATTTGTCGCCCCTGGCCCCGATGTACTGATGCAAACGCCCGCCTTGCCGGTGGTCCGAGCGTAGCCTTGCGCCATAAAGCCGCCGCCTTGCTCGTGACGAGGCAGAATCGTCCGGATCCGGCTGGTGCGGGTCAAGGCCTGATGGATCGGCATACTCGCTCCACCCGGGTAGGCGAATACGACTTCGACACCGTGATGGACAAGGCTTTGAACGAGGATATCAGCCCCGCTCAGCAATTCCGCTTGACTCATCCCGGGTAATTTCGATTCGCCCATAATTCCACCTGTTCTCTTCAACCGAAAAAAATTCAGCCGGTGTCAAAAGCTCTTGCTCGTTCCTCAACCAGCCACTGAAGTTAAGCTTGCAACACTGACCGAACAACACTTAAAACATCCCCAAGATATATAACAAAATAAATGGGACTATGAAACTGCCATTTTTTCGAAACGGCAGATTTCTCGACTTTTTCATCGACAGACACCGCCGCTCCCTGGATCATAGCTGTCAGTGTCAGCAATAATTCGGGTGAAAGTGAACATCGGACGGATTTTCGTCGTAAGTGATTTTCATCCTTGGATAAATAATCATCCTTCGCCGAGGAAAAGTCTTTAGCGTACGAATGCGCTGGTACATCTTACGAGCATTACTCGGCAAGGAAATTCGCCGACACCTGGCGAATCGGGGCGGCTTAGCCTTTGCCGCCTTGCTCCTAGTCGCTGCCTTGTTGCTGTCTGTGTTTAATCCGGCGGGGTCAGGCTCGGCCACTCCGAACACAGGGAATCCAGGCATGGCGGCAGAAACGGGCGGTCTCATCGGCGGCGTTCACCACTGCTACATCGAATACGGGGCCGATTCCCCGCTGATTGCCCACCTGAAAGCCAATGTACCGCCAGCGTTGCGATCCTCGATCCGATTCCGCCAGTATCCCCCGGGCTCGGCCAACCAGCTGATTACTTACCCTTCTGGGGTCGGCTCCATTCAAATTCGGACCGGGCGAACCGACGAAGGACGCGATCTCCTGCAATTTTTGATCTGGCACCCGAAAGATCATCCCGGGGCGATGGCAGGGTATGAACAGTGGTTCTGGCGTGAAGTTCGCCGATCGTTACAAGATGAAGCGGCCCGGCGTCTGCTGCAAGTCGGGGCTGATCCCTCCCGGTTACTGCCGCTTTCCATCAGCAACGACGATCTCTGGGCCGTGCGTGAGTCATTTCAAGGCTTGTCGGCTCAGGTGGAATTGCTCCGCTTGGAGTCACCCGGGGCGCAAGCCAATTCCCCACCACTGCTGCCAATGATCGAGATTCGCCGAGAAGGACTCGGCGGCACGCCGCTCGACTTTCGCTCAGCCATCGCGACCGCCCTGGTCGTGTTTGCTTTGTATTTCACCTGTGTGTATCTGCTGCCGACGTTGAATTGCGAGGAACGTGAGCGTGGGGTGCTATTGGCTCAGGCGCTTTCGCCCGCATCGCCGTTCGAGATTCTGGCCGCAAAGTTTCTCTTTTATCCGGTGATCGGCATCAGCTTGGCCTCTCTTCTTGCCGGGATTTATCAACCGTTGATTCTCACCAGGTTGTTTTTCTGGTTATCGCTCGTAAGCCTGGCCGCGGGATTTCTTGGCATCGGGATGACGGTGGCCAGCCTGGCACGGACGCAGCGAGCTGCGTTCCTAGGATCAATGTGCTACTTAATGTCGGTGGCACTGATTCTGTTGATTTGCCAGCAAAATAACATTCCCGGATTGCCCTATCTGGCCATCGAATATCACGGTCCCCGCGTGCTTCATGCGGCAATCACCGGCGTGATTCACCCCTATCACTGGTTCCATCTCCTCGGCACCATGCTGCTAGCAATCACCTGGGTGGTGGCGGCAGCAGTCCTGTTCCGCCGGCGGGGCTGGCAATAACAACAATAACAATCGGAATCATCCGCCAACTGTTTCCTCGGCAGCCTTCTTGGCTCGACGATCATTGAGCAAAAGCCCAGTGAGCCCCGTTGTGCCCCCGACCTCGGACATAGGATCCCGAACTGAGCGAGCAGCGGCAAGGAAACAGTTCCAGGCCACTCTCAAGTTCAGGTAACATTCCCCAGGAATTTGAAATTTCCGAGGCAGTTGACCGTCGCCGGACAAGAATCTTGGCGAATATCCACAGTTGATTCAGTGGATCGATGATTGTCTTCTGGCTTGAGTCGGATTGTAACGATGGGAAAAGCCCCAGCAGCAAAGACTTTCCTACTTTCGCTTTGACGCGCAGATTGCCTAGCCTTACTATTCCAATGAGACGTCGGTGACGGAGGGGTCGCCGACGGCACGGAGAAGAGCACGCATCGTGAGGGTCGCAGATGTACAGCTTGATTTTGATGGCGGCAGTTGCTGCGGGACCTGAGACAACAGCATTCGGGGGTAAATGGCGGAGTTGCTACGGTTGTTACGGTGGTTGTTATAGTGCCTGCTACGGCTGCTACGGCGGTTGCTACAGTGCGTGCCACGGTTGCTGTGGCGGCTACTATACTTCTTGCCACGGTTGCTTTGGCGGGTTCTTCCACAAGCACAAAGCTCGCTGCTTCGGCTGCTTCGGCGGTTGCTACAGCGCCTGCTTCGGTTGTTACGGTTCCTGCTACGGCTATGCCGCATGCTACGGTTGCTACGGTTCCTGCTACGGGTGCACCGGCTGTTTCGGGATTCCCTACGTCGGGGGAATTGTGATCGATCCCGCCCCGATCCCGCCGGCTCAACCGGTCCCACCCGCCCAGCCGACACCTGCCGAACCTGCCAAACCTGAAACGAAAACCTCGTATTTCCCCAGCATCCCCGGTACCGAAAATCCCCGGGGTACGTCCGCTGCGGCCCATTTGAGCCTGGAACTCCCGGCTGATGCGATCTTGTATGTCGATGGCCAGAAAATTCCGGGCACAGGCACGCTCCGCAAATTCCACACACCGGAATTGCCCCTGGGCAAAGCATTCTTCTACGAACTCCGGGCAGAAATCCTGCTGGATGGCAAGCTGGAAGTGGAAGAAGCCCGCATCATAGTCCGAGCCGGGGATCAACTCAATCGCTCGTTCTCGAAGTTGATCGCCGCGGCAAATGCCAGTAAAGATCCCGTCGTGACGGCTTCCCGGTAAGCTCGGGTGACAGTGTCGGCTGGACCGGAAACGCTCTGAGAATCCCTCAGAGCGTTTTTGCTTAAGCCCCCGGCAGGCAACATCCAGCCTGGCACTGCCGCGGTTGCAAGTGACCAAGTATTCCGATGATGTTTTGATGCCGGCAGGAGATTCTCCGAGAATGCCCGGCAGGAACGAAATCGAACGGCTCGGTCGGGACCGATGCGAACCGGGTTGAAGCCCACCACAGCGAGGCAACGACTTAAGTGACGTGGTTGCCCATCTCGCCTGGGGGTTGAAGAGACAGCCATCTACCCCGATAGTCGTGGGCACATCGTTCTGCGGATCACGTTCGCAAGAATTCTTGTGGCACTCATGAACTTTCATGTACAATTCAGGCAGTTACTTCCTCTCAGCGTGGGGAAGTAGCGAGGCACACCGACCCCCGACCTTCAAACCCACCACTTCACACTCCTCACTGCGGAGGGTGTCTCTTATGAGATGGACTGGTATTGTTGCCCTGCTGTTGACCCCGACGATTGTTTCAGCGGCGACGCTGACGGTGTATCCTCCCAAGGTCGCCATTCGCGGCGCGGATGATGCCCCGCAACTGATCGTGACCGGCGAAACCGTGCCCGGGCGACCGAAGGACTTGACCGCGGCCGTTCACTATACAGTCGCCGATCCGAAGATCGTTCGAGTGGCCGAGAACGGCCGGGTCTATCCCCTGGCGAATGGCACGACGGAAATTACCATCCACTATCAAGGCCACTCAGCCTCGGTACCCGTCCATGTGGAATCGATGGATACACCGTTGCCGATTAATTTCGCCAACCAGATCGAGCCCGTCTTAACCAAGCTCAGTTGCAACAGTGGCGGCTGCCATGGCAAGATCGCCGGTCAGAATGGTTTTCGGCTGTCGCTTTTGGGATTCGACCCCGAGTTTGATTACATGACGCTGGTGAAAGAAAGCCGGGGTCGGCGTCTGTTCCCCGCGGCACCGGATCAATCGCTGTTGTTAACGAAAGCAGCCGGGGTTGTGCCCCACGGTGGTGGCGCGAAAACGAAAGTCGGCTCCGAGGAATATAAGCTGCTCCGCCGTTGGATCGCCTCGGGCATGCCTTACGGTCAGCCAACCGACCCGACGGTGACACACGTGACGGTCTATCCCGAATCGCGTGTCATCGAGCGGGGCGGCCGCCAACAACTGGCAGTGTATGCCCACTATTCCGACGGCAGGATCGAGGATGTAACCCGCCGGGCGCAGTATGAAAGCAACGATACAGAAGTGGCCACCATTGACGAAGCCGGGCTAGTGACAACGCAAAATCAGACGGGGCAAGCCGCCATGATGGTGCGGTTTTCCGGGAAAGTTACCGTCTTCCGCGCCATCGTACCCCGCCCAGGCGCGACGGTCGCCTTTGATTTCCCGGCAAAAACCATCGTCGATCAGTTCACAGCCAAGAAATGGCGGGAACTGAACATCGCCCCCTCGCAACCCGCCACGGATCTGCAGTTTCTCCGTCGAGCCTATCTGGACATCACCGGCACACTGCCAAAACCTGCCGAGATCCTGGCGTTCGCCGCCGATCCCGATCCCGCCAAACATGATCGGCTGATTGATCGATTGCTCGAAACACCAGAATATAGCTACTTTTTCGCCAACAAGTGGGCGGATGTGCTTCGGGTGAAACGTCGCAACCAGACCGAGCGGGCCGCCGGTACCTTCGCCTTCCACTCCTGGATTCGTGAGTCGATTGCCGCCGACAAGCCCTACGATCAGTTTGTTCGAGAAATCATCACGGCCAGCGGCGACGAGGACAAATCACCGCCCACCGTCTGGTACAAAGAAGTTCTGACACCCGAAAATTTCGTCGACGACCTCAGCCAGGTTTTCCTGGCACAACGGCTTGCCTGTGCGAATTGTCACCATCATCCTTACGAAAAATGGAGTCAGGATGATTACTGGGGGCTGGCCGCCTTCTTCAGCCGGGTCGGCCGAAAAACCGTGGTGATCCCGGGTGAGCCGAACAACAATCGTCGCAGCCAATTCCAGGTAATTTACACCAAATTCGACGGCTCCATCACCAACAAGCGGACGAATCAGCCTGCCGCGATGAAACCGCTTGAAGGCGAGCCGATGACTGTCTCCGCGGATGATGACCCCCGACAAGTTCTCGCCGACTGGATGACCGACGCGAAAAATCCCTTCTTTGCCCGAGCCGTGGTCAACCGCTACTGGGCGCACTTTTTCGGCCGCGGAATCGTGGATCCCCTTGATGATATGCGTGTCACCAACCCGCCCAGCAATCCGGAATTGCTCGATGCTTTGGCCGCGGAACTGGTCAAGAACGGCTACAGCTTAAAAAGCCTGATCAAAACGATCTGCAAAAGCCGCACCTATGCACTGAGCTCGGAACCGAACGAGCAAAATCAATCCGACAAGCAGTCGTTTGCCCGTTACTATCCGAAACGTCTCCCCGCGGAAGTTGTTTTTGACGCAGTCTGTGCTGTCACCGAATCAGCGACCGCATTCACTGGCCTCCCCAGCGACACCTACGCTCCCGCTCGGGCAATCATGCTGCCGGACGAATCGTATACCTCGTACTTCCTCGACGTGTTCGGTCGGCCACAACGCAGCAGCGCCTGCGAATGCGAACGGGTCAACGAAGCCAGCCTGGCCATGACGCTACACCTGCTTAACAGTGAGGAAGTGCAGGGGAAGCTAGCTCATCCCTCGGGCCGGGCCGCCAAGCTCGCTCAGGATCCACGCCCCGCCGAGGAAAAAATTCGCGAACTGTTCCTGCTTACGGTCGGGAAATTACCGACAACGCAACAACTTGCTCTGGCGAAAGAGCAACTGGCAAAACATGAAAACGATCCGAAAATTGCCTATGAAAATATCCTGTGGGCGCTGCTGAACACCAAGGCGTTCCTCTTCAATCAGTAATCCTCAGTGGTCAGCCCTGACTCGAGTGACTTCCGCGGGCTCGGAGACGGTCTGCATCGCTCCTGCCCGCGGCGTCCTTCAACGGTTCCCGACGGTATCAGCCGCGGATACCCACCGTGGCATCCATAGCTTAGCGGAATCCCAGGCCTAGCCTGCCATGCTACGGTTCATTCTCCTCGGACTGACCGGCCTTCTCCTGTCGCCCGGCTCGATCCACGCCGATGCCGATCGCTCAGCCACCGCCCCAGAGCCTCCGGGAGACGATCGACTCACCGCCCGCTTTCAGCAATTTCTTCAAGAATACTTCCGCCAGCGGCCTCTCGAAGCCACTCGGGCGGGCGATCACCAGTACGATGACCGCTTGGACGATCTCTCAGCCACCGCCCGTGCCAACACGCTCAAATTCTTGCAGGAAACACTGAATGAACTTGAGAAAGCCAACGCGTTTCCGAATCTTTCCTCATCCGGCCGCATCGACCTGGAAATCTGGCAACACTGGCTGCGTCATCAACTCTGGCTTGACCGGCAAACCGAACCCTTTGCCACCAATCCGCGACTTTACAACGAATACATTTCCGACAGTGTCTATCTTTTACTGACACAATCGACACTCCCGAAAGACCGTAACATCGCCAATGCCGCCAAGCGAATCGCCGCGATCCCGACCTTGGTCGCGGCAGCGCGGACGAATCTTCGGAATCCTCCCCGCATCGTCACGGAAGTCGCCATGAAACAGAATCGCGGAGCCATCGCATTTTATGAGAAAGACATTTTTGCGTTGACCGGAGAAACGCCAGCCCTCTCCCCGCTGACCCCGCCCTGCCAGGCAGCCGTTCGTGCACTGAAGGAATATCAGCGTTTTCTCGAAGAAGAATTATTGCCACGATCCACGGGAGAGTGGCGGCTTGGCCGGGAAAAATTCGCCACGAAACTGTCCCTGGAACTCGATGCGGGAATGTCCGCCGCCGAAGTCATTCACGCAGCCGAAGCCGAAGCCATTCGTGTCGAACACGAGATGGCAGTGATCGCCCGACAACTCTGGGGCACGACCTTTCCGGGTGTTCCCCTCCCTCCCGATGATCCTCAGGGTCGCCGCACCATGATCCAGCAAGTGCTGACAGCCCTGGCGAAGGATCACGGCACCGCGGCGACGCTGGTCGCAGATGCCCGGCAAACTGTCGAGCAACTACGCCGCTTCATTCACGACAAACAGATCCTGACGCTTCCGGAACCCGATCGTTGCCAGATTATCGAGATGCCCGAATTCCAGCGCGGTTTTTCGGTGGCTTACTTAAATGCTGCCCCGCCACTCGATCCCGCGGCCGCCAGCGTCTACGCGGTCGCCCCGCCGCCAAAAGATTGGCCGCCCGAACGACAAGCTGCGTTTTTCCGCGAATACAACCGAGCCATGCTCCAGATTCTCAGCATTCATGAAGCCTACCCCGGCCACTACGTTCAACTCGAATATGCCAACCGACACCCGTCGTTGATTCGCAAGATGTTTTCCAACGGAGTCTTTGCAGAGGGCTGGGCCGTGTACACCGAACAAATGATGCTTGATCAAGGTTACGGCAACGGCGACCTGTCGCTGCGGCTGCATCAACTGAAGTTTTATCTCCGGGCCGTCCTCAACGCGATTCTCGATCATCAGATGCACTGTAGCGGCATGAGCGATGCCGAGGCCCTCTCACTGCTGATGGAGCGTGGCTTTCAAACCGAGGGCGAGGCGATGGGAAAAATTCAGCGGGCCAAACTGAGTTCCTGCCAACTGTCTTCGTATTTTGTCGGCAGAATGGCGTTTTACCGGCTCCGTCAGACCGTCCAGCGGGCCCGCGGCGATCGGTTCCGACTCGCTGACTATCATGCCCAGGTTCTCAGCCACGGTACGATTCCGGTGAAATATCTTCCTTTGCTGGTCCGCTGACAAATTCCCCCCTGCCGACCATCCCCCTCGAGTTGGCGATGACAGTTTCCTGCCCGCGGGTAACATAAAGAGCATGGGCTGGCGAAACAACATCGGGTTGGGCGTCTCTCGAATCTCCCGTGGGAACCGTGATGCCGCGAACAACTTCCATCCTCGCCGTGGCCGCCGCCTTGCTGTTGCTGGCAATCGGACTGACGTGGCAATCCTGGATGGCCACGGCCGATCCTCCGGCACGAACCCGCTTTGCTGAAGACCGCCCCGCGCTTCCCGCACCCGAGCCGCAACCGATGAGCCGTGATCCGTTTGCCCTGGACCGACCCGGGCAACCCCGGAACATCCCCTTTGACGGCGAGCGAGCCATGAAATATCTCAAGGAACTCTGCGACATCGGCCCACGCATCAGCGGCACTCCCGGAATGGCGCAGCAACAGAAACGCGTAATCGAGCATTTTCAGAAACACGGGGCCACGGTCATCCGGCAAGAATTTACCGTCCGGCAACGCAGTCGCCGTGACGACGTGCGGATGACGAACCTGATCGCCTACTGGCACCCCGAGCGGAAACGTCGAATCATTCTCTGTTCGCACTATGACACTCGCCCCGCAGCGGATCAGGAACCGGATCGCCTGAACTGGAATAAGCCGTTCCTGAGCGCTAATGACGGCACCTCAGGCGTGGCGCTGCTGATGGAACTGGCCCATCATATCGCTGATGTCCCGACGCCTGTCGGTGTCGATTTTGTGCTGTTCGACGGGGAAGAATATATCTTCGACCCTGGCGAACCGTATCTCCGCGAGGGTGACCGGTATTTTCTCGGCTCCGAGCATTTTGCCAGCGAGTATCTCCGCACAGCGGGAAAGCGGCCGTTCCGCTACGAGGCGGCCATCCTCTTCGATCTGTTCGCCCACGAAAATGCCCGACTCGCCATCGAAGGTTATTCGTACCAGTTTGCCCCGGGGCTGGTGAATCAAGTCTGGAAAGTGGCCGAGTCGGTCGGGGCAAAATCGTTCCGGTATGAACGGGGTTTCCGAAGATCAATCGATGTGCTCGACGATCATATCGCGTTGAATCGGGCCGGCATCCCGGCCATCGACATCATCGATTTCGATTATGTCCACTGGCATCGACTCTCGGATACACCCGAGCAGTGTTCCGCCAAACAATTCGCCGAGGTGGCCCGGGTGGTCACCACCTGGTTGCAACGGTTGCCGTAATCCACGCTGACCGCCAGGAGCCATACTGATGAATCCCGCGATGCTGATGGCGTTGATCCTGGCAGGCGGCCTTGCCCTGCTCGGGCTGGGCACGGGCTGGCTGCAAATCCTGGGATTGCGAAAACTGGCGGATCGCCGCCACTGCCCCTCGGATGAATATGCTTACCTTCGCGCCCGCCATTTCCGCCGACTGTGGTCGGCCGCATTGTTGATTACCATCGGAGGCATGATTGCCGGCGCATATCTTTCCGGCATGGAAGCCCGAGCCGACGCCTTGGCAAGAGCAGGTGATCGCGCAGACGCGGGAGATTCACCCCCACCCGGCCCGATGGCCGAGCCAGATCGGCAATTTATTCGAATCTGGGGAGTTTACTGGATCGTGGTCATCATTCTCGTTTTTTCCTTGTTCGGTCTTGCCGTTGCTGATGCCTGGTCATCCCGGCGATATTGGATGGCACAGTACCGACAACTTAAGGAAGACCATCAAACCCGGCTCCGCCGCGATCTGGAAGTGTTTCGCCAGCAACGCCAGCGAAATCGTGGTAGCGGGGGCGGCGGCAGACTTGGCACCATCCCGGAGTAGCTCAGCGATTCTCGTTTGAAATTGATCAGTGAACACTCCGCCGAAAAACGACCTCGTGGTTTTTTCCCGATTCAGCAAAATGCAACAATTCCGCCCGCGGATCTCACCGGAAGGTTGAATCACAGCGTTCTGGATTCTCGGTGGAGAAATCTGAGTGTCGGCGTCGGATGCAGAACTGATTATCCCGCGGCAGCAGTGGCTGGAACAACGCCAAGCATACCGGACCCGCCTGCAACCGTGGGTCACGGACCGCCTCAGGCGTGGATCCCGGGGAGAGAAGCACCCGGTTTACGACTTTCTGTTCGAATATTATTCCTTCCCGGCGACACATTTGCTCCGCTGGTCGCCCGGAGTCGGCATCGCCCTGGAACGGCCTGCAGCCGAGGAACTGGACTGGCCGCGCTGGTTTGTACATGAGGGCGGTCGAGCCTGGCTGCCGGCGTCGGCCTTCCCCTGCCACCGGCTGGATTTCCTTCGCTGGGCTAGCGATTTTCTGGAAACCACGCTGGATCGAGAGCCGTTTTTTGGCTGCTTCGGCTTACACGAGTGGGCGATGGTTTACCAGGAAGAGCAGGTTCGCCATCCGCAAGTGCCACTGCGTCTGAGCCGAGCGGAGATCAACGCGGTGGTGGAGGCTGGCACGCTTCGCTGTACCCACTATGATGCGTTCCGCTTCTTCACCCCGGCTGCGGTCCCGCTCAACCGGATCGCCTTGACCCGGGAAAGCACCCTGGACCACGATCAACCGGGTTGCCTTCACGTCACCATGGATTTGTACCGATTTGCTTACAAGATTGCTCCATTCAGTAGCTCGGCCGTGCTGGCCGACGCGTTTGATCTGGCACGGTCAGCCCGGGAAATCGACATGCGAGCCAGCCCGTATGATCTGAGCGCGTTCGGCTTCACGCCGATACCGATTGAGAGCCGATCCGGTCGGGATGAGTATGTCGCCGCACAGAGGGAACTGGCGGCTCGGGCGGTGCCGATTCGCCAGGAATTGCTCTGTCAGTATCGCCGATTACTAAGGAAACGGCTAGCGAACATGAGTCAGATGTCGATTCCTTCGACAATGACGATCTGATTAAATTCCGTTCCGTTCTCGCGAACTCGGCGAATCGCGGCGATGGCGGTCCCGTCGGGGCTGAAGACACAGGCTTCCGGTTGCAGCGGATCGCCCCCGGGTTGAGTCAGAAGCCGGGTGTCGCCGGTGTGTGTGTCGGTCAGGCAGATCGACTGATTGCCGATGTACGTGACATGCCGGCCGTTCGGGTGCCAGGTGAACGCCGACGCCACCGAAAAGGGATGATCAGAGATCTTCTGTGCCGGTCCGCCCGCCGGTGAAATCATCCAGAATTGCACAATCCCCCTGGGGTCCCGTTTCAGAAAGCCGATCTTCGCGCCGTCCGGGGAACTGCGGGGCCAGTGCCGGGGACCATGAACTCCCGGATCGGGGTCATCCTCGCCACCCGTCAGGCGACGTTGCAGCACGCCGGCCGGGGGGAATGGCATTTGAGTTGGCGTGCCTTCGAGAGGGCCGAGCCCCGGCTGAGTCAGATCTTCGGGCAACTCCAGCAAGAACAGTTCCGTGCTTTTCCGACCGTCGAGCCGGGTGACATCACCGAAAAAGGCCAAAGCCCGAGTTTGCCAGCAGCCGTCGGCCCGGCGATAACCACGTTGGCCGACCCAGGCATCTTCAAACGCGCGAGACAGATCATCACTACCGGGCCGAGGGTGATCGGTCGTGGCGGCGACGACCACCGAGAAGGCGATGCCATCGTGATTGCGCGGGGACGATTTCGGGACCGTAACAGGATGGCCGGGAACGGCCACCGCAACCGTGCGACGGTTTCTCTCAGCCGCAGGGTTTGTTGCTTGAGCCGATTCAAGAACATGATCTTCGTAGGTAAAGCTGACCCAGTCGCCAAGCGGATGCCAGATGTGAACATGCGAACCGCCTCGCAGTGCCCCGGGAGTGAACGGCGGCACAATGTCGCGGGCATCGAGGGTAATCGCTGCTCCGGGCCGCCGGGCATCGACAATCACCCCCTGGCGGTGGCAGGGACTGTAACTCCAGTCGGGCGTTGGCTGCTCCGGGCCAAGGATGAAGATGACGCGAGGTTCGTGGGGATGCCAGGTGGCGACACCGCAGCAGGCACCGTTGCGGGATTCATAGAGAATTCGCACTTCCCCCGTCTGACGGTGGACGCATTCGATGCGAGTGCCGTCAAAGACCGAGCCACTGGCATCAGAACGAGTGTCATACACCAGCCACTGGCTGTCGGCGGACCAGACGTTCGCATTCGTGAGGATGCGCCCGCCGGGTCCGGCTGTGAGTTGACGTTCGCGAATCATGCTTTCGACCTCTGCCAAGCCCTCGGATGTTGGCGAAATTTCCCCCGGAATTGTTGCGAAGTGCTGTGGCATCTGCCATGCTAAGTTTCCCACCCGTCAAGTGTCATAGCTTGCCTTTTACCGGAGCGATGTCATGCCAATGACCACCTTGCTGACGCTGATGCTCAGCCCGTTCGTGTCTGCGGTGGCTCATGCGGCCGAGCCAAGTGAGTCCGCATCACTGATCCGACCGCCGTTACTGAAGTTTTTTGAGCCGCCTGCGGATATTCCGCCGGGCAAGGAATATCGTTCGCCCTTGGTGTTCGCAGACGGCACACCGGTTCGGACCGCAGCCGACTGGCAGAAACGTCGTGCCGAGATTCTTGCCGCCTGGCATGGCCGGATGGGGGCGTGGCCGCCGCTGTTGCCCCGACCGGCGATAACCGTTCTGGAAACCCGCAATCGGGACGAGATTCGCCAGCATCATGTTCGGATCGAAGTCGCACCGGAGCGGACCTCGGACGATGCCTATCTGCTGATTCCGCCCGGAAAAGGGCCATTCCCCGCGGTGATTGTGGTGTACTACGAAGCGAAAACGGGCATTGGCGAAAGCAAGAGCGAATTACGGGATTACGCCATTCAACTGGCACGCCGGGGGTTCGTCACCTTGTCGTACGGCAGTCCGCCCGAGAGTTACTATCCCAGCAAGGAGAACGCCCAGCTCCAGCCGCTGTCATATCATGCTTACGTCGCGGCGAATTTGCATCAATTGCTGGCGAATCGGCCAGATGTCGATGCGAAGCGGATCGGCATCGTCGGCCACTCTTACGGCGGCAAGTGGGCGATGTTCGCGTCCTGCTTGTACGACAAATTTGCCTGTGCCGCCTGGTCCGACCCGGGTATCGTGTTCGACGAAAGTCGGCCGAATGTCAATTACTGGGAACCGTGGTATCTCGGTTATGAACCGGGCAAACAGCGCAAGCGTGGCGTGATTACCCCAGAGAATCCCCGCACCGGCCCGTACAAACAGATGATCGCAGAAGGCTGGAACCTGCACGAGCTTCACGCTCTGATGGCTCCGCGGCCGTTCCTTGTCTCGGGTGGTTCGGAAGATCCCCCGTCGCGCTGGTCGGCGTTGCAGCACACCGTCGCCGTCAACAACTTGCTGGGTTTCAAACACCGCGTGGGGATGACGAACCGGCCGGGCCACACACCAACTCCGGAATCGAACGAGCAAATTTACCAATTTTTCGAGCAAGTTTTGTTACCGAAGCCGAGACAATGACAGGGGTACGTCACCGCTGAGATGATTCCGGACGGGCGGGGGATTCCACGATCGCTGATGATGACCGGTTGACTGCTGGCGATGCTGGGGCTGTGACGGATTGCCAGAAGGCTACACGTTCCGACCAGGTTTGCGGGATCCTGAAATCCCCGAGGCATGAGAGGTTCGACGAGGATTGATCCCAGGTGGCCGCCGCTTTTTCGACGAGCGATTGCAAGGCCAGGGTGAACTGTCGCCGCTGTTCCTCGGAAATTTGCCCGATCCAGCCCGGTTCGACAATGCGGGCCAGGATCGGGCCAGTGTAGCTGTCAAAAGCAATTCCGAAGCAATGCCCGGGGAATGTCGCGACGTCGAGTGCAATTTCAGTTTGCTGAACGCCCAGCCGCACCGATTTGACCGACAGTTTCAGGTGTGACCACGCCGAGGTGCTTTGAAGCAACGGAATCAATTCACGATCAAACAAGGCACGGATCGCCGACTGAATATCATGCAATTCATGCACCCAGCGAGCGGTGGGAGTGATCCGGCCGGTTAATTCCGCCGTGAGAATGGCCTGGCGGAGCCGACGGAAACACTTCGGCACGGTCCCGGAGTGAAATCCGGGCCGCAGCAAGCCCTGCATCGTTTCCCCGTGATGGCCGAGGGGCACGGCGGGTTGCCGCTCGGGCCGGTTGGCGGCATACAGCCGCCAATTCTCTTTCAATTCCCAGACAATAAAGCCAAAAATTCCCGGGATTCCGCCGATAATCAGAGTCACCGTGCCGGTGGAAAGACCGGTCGTCGAGGCCAGGGATGGAATCATCGGCAACAACAGTTTGTGCGAGACGGTCACCACTGGAAAATGTTTCACCGGGTTGATTTGCGGCTCGATCAACAACATGAACGCGAATCGGACCACATACGCGATCGGGAACCAGAGTGCGGCAAGCACGGTCTTCAACAGCAGCGATTCCCCGCGGCCTTCCCGGAAGCGAAGCCGCTCGTCGACGATGTACAGCAGCCGCTCGATCCAGCCGGCAAGTTCGCGAAAGACGGCTTCAATCCAGGCCAGCAGACCCGGAATCAAATTCACCCGGATTTCCCGCCAGGTGTCGTCAAGTCGTTCTTCCGCCCAGTCGCGAACGGCACGGCCAGTGGGGGAATTGGCAAACAACACGACGATGGCGAATGCCAGCCAACCCCAGCTCGTCGCGACTTCATGATCCACGTGAAGGAGACGGAGCAATCCCGTGGTACTCAGCCCGGCAACAATCCCGCTGCCCAGATAGCGGCTGACAAATCGGACGACGCGGCTCCGCCGTACCCTGATGAGCAGCGGCGACCGCCAAACCGCTAGGGGCCACGCCCAGGCGAGGCAATAAACCATCCACCCGAACTCGATCACCCCGCGGGTCATCAGGCGTCGGCATCGCTCCGAATGAAGCAAGCCGAAAAACACCACGCCAAGAAGGACAATTGCTGTGATGGATTCCGAGGTGAATTGAACCGCATGCTCGGCGTGATGAACATCGGGATCGACAACCGCTGGAGTTGTCGTACCCACGTCAGCAGCGGCCAATTCATGCACTTGTTCCGGCTCATCGGCCGTGACCCGGAGGCTAACTTCCAGAGGGGTTTGCTGCGGCGCGACATCGACAAGGAACGCCCAGAGTTTTTCCGTTTCGTGGGCCAAATATCGGGAGAATTCGACCACCAAGAACGAGCCGCCAAAGGGCATTACCAGATACTGCATCAGCCCACGGCCTAGCCAGGTTCCGAAGGAGAGACTGGTCAGCCGTTGTATCCAGCGAAGGTAGATCTCACCCCGGCGATAAACACCGTAAAGTTCATCGCCGAGCCGTTCATCAACCCGGAGAAGCACGTCCCCCCGCAGAAATTCCAAAAATCCCTGCAAATCGGGCATCTTCAATTGATTGCGGGCAATCGCATCACGAAGATCCCCGAAACGCAAAAACCCACGTAAACAGATCGTGTCGAGCAGTTCCGCGATCAACTTTTCTCGTGCGACTTCTTCCAGGCGATTGCTGGGTGTCATACCGACGTCATCGAACACTCCGCGGATAATCGGTGCCAGTTCCGCGCGAACTGTCTGTTCGACACGATCGATTTCCTCGCTGAGTAGCTCGTCAAGCGGCTGCCGGCTCGCCGCCGGGAGCGGCACCCGGCGGAGGTGGCTCGCCGCCCGGCTTAAATGCCGTAAAAGGATGACTGGCTTGGCTCGGGTAAGCGGCCGACGCAGGGGCTGCTGTCCGAGGCTGCGGATTGTCTCAATTGGATCGACCGCATACAGATCTCCCTCCAGATCCAGCCGAATTTTCTGGAGCTCGTACAGCACCCGCGCCGCTCGCGGCCAAACCCCCTCACTGGCCGGGATCACCAGGGGTTGGATCGCCTGATTCCAGCGGCGTATCGTCGCCGCATCCCAGCCACGGATTGCCGCCAGCGGGCGGATGAGACCTCGGCGTAAGGCGGCATAAGCGCCGTGGTCGACGGCCGGCTCGCTGTCGACGCCGTCGCGGTTCGCCGCCCGCTGCCTTAGAATCGCGGCCCGGACATCATTGCCCAAGCGAGCCGCCTGCTGGGCTTTCCGCAGCAAATGATTCGGTTCCTCAGCCTCTCTTAGCACTCGCTCGATCGCGACATGCTCGACTTCGGTGGCAGATAACTCGGCTTCGAGTTGCGGCTCTTCCCCAGCATCGGCTGCCCCGTCCAGGCGAGTCTCAAGCAAGAGCCGCTCACGATCAATCTCAGGCAAAAAGACAAACGAACAGGCATCTGTCGAAAGCGACGGGAAGAAGGCCGGCAGAGAGTTCGGCATGAAACTTCTGCGGCAGGCAAGTTCCGCCAAAAATGCCGTGTAACATTCGCGATCACTCGCATCGTGGGGAATCAGGTGATCGCTTTCCAGTACTCGCCGGATTTCTTGCCAGACCGTGTTGCCAAGCTTCTCGATCCTTGCCTGAATTTCCGGCGAGAACTCATCGTCTTCCCCAGTCTTCGAGCACGCCCCGAGCCGCAACCAGATTTTTGCCCGGAACAGCAGTTGCCAGTAATCCCGCAGCAACAAATCGTCCGGAACCGGAACGCCGTTCGTGCGATCACGGGGCAGCAGCAGCAGCAATCGCTTATCACCCGCGCCTTCGATCACCGAGTCGCGAACAATGTCCAGGTCGGCCAGAAGCTCGCGCTGAATCCACAGCGGCCGATTCGGATGAATGACCCACTGACCCGGAGCGACTGCCAATGCGCGTGAGACCCGCCGAAGATGCCGAGCTGGAACCAGGCGAGCGGCATTCTCCATCCGTCGCAGTCGTTGCTCGAGTTCATCGGGATGTTCATAGAGTCCCGCTGGACTCGTCATAGCGAGTTACCATGATGCAAGAAAGTGATCCCCGCCCGCCTCAGTTCGAAACCTTTGGTAACACAATAAAGTATAAATAGTGTGCCAGTCCGGCTGTGGCGGAGACCGTTGAGTTTCAGGAGATTCGCAGGAATGATGAACCGAACTTCGGATCGACTCTGGCTCGGCTTATGCATCAGCCTGGTGATGCTCCCGGTTGTTTGCGAAGTCGCTGACGCCGGGGTAGAACCAGGAGCCGCCAACCTTCATCAACGCATCGAAAAACTTCCTTGTCTGGATTCTTCGGGCCAGCCCTTTTCCTGGGACTCCGTCAACTCGGCGAAAGCCGTGGCGATTGTCTTTCTTTGCTTCGATTGCCCCGTGTCGAACAACTCGATCACGGCCCTGCGAGACCTGGCCAAACAGTACGCCGACCAGGGTCTCGCCGTGATCGGGATTGTCCCGGAAAATGTGACACCTCCCCAGCTTCAACAGTGGAGCAAAGAATATCACCTGAATTTCCCTTTATTCAGCGATCCGAAACTCTTGGCGGTGGATGCTCTCAAAGCGACGACGACGCCGGAAGCGTTTGTCCTCGACGGGCAACGCCGACTTCGTTACCGGGGCCGAATCGACGACGCCTACTCGGCTCGCTTGAAGCGAAATTCGACGATCCAATCGCACGATCTGAAGGCCGCCGTGACAGCGGTCCTGGCCGGCAACGACGTCCCGAAACCGATCACGGTCGCGGTCGGCTGTCCGATCGGGCCTAGGGAGATTGTCGCAAAAGTCGGTGCAAATCCCCACATCACGTTCCACAAAGCGGTCGCCCCGATCTTGCAGAAACATTGCCAGGAATGCCACCGTCCTGGCCAGGTTGGGCCGTTTCCTTTGCTCAGTTATGCTCAGGCAGTGCGGTGGGCCGAAGATATTCGTGCCTACACGGAATCCCGGGAGATGCCACCGTGGAAACCCGCGCACGGCCTGCCCTTTCAAAATGATCGGCGAATGAGTGACGCCGAGATTGCCACGATTGCCGCCTGGGTCAATGCCGGTTGCCCGGAAGGAAACCCGGCCGACGCCCCGCCACCCCGAACGTTCCCCGAGGGCTGGAAAAACGGCCCACCGGACCTGATCTTAACTGTTGACGATGATTTTCACCTGGGTGCGACTGGCGCCGATGTCTTCCGCTGCTTTGTTCTCCCGACCGGGCTGACCGAAGACAAATTGGTGGTCGGTTACGAAGTTCAACCCGGAAACCCGCGGGTGGTTCATCATACCCTGAATTTCTGGGATCGAACGGGGAAAGCTCGGGAACTGGCTGAGGTGGAACGGAAACGAGCCGCCTCGCTGAAAGAACCCCCGAAGGATTTCGGCCCGGGTTACTCCAGCGCCATGGGGATCGGATTCTTGCCGATGGCCAGTAACGACCGCCCGGGGGTGCCACCGATCGGGAGCATTGGCGGCTGGGCCCCCGGACAGCAACCGGTCCAGTTGCCGGATGGACACGCCTGGCTGTTGCCGCGTGGTGCCGACCTGGTGATTCAAACGCATTACCACCGCACCGGTAAACCCGAGACGGATCGACTGCGGATCGGCCTGTATTTCGCCAAAAAACCCGTGGTCAGTGACTGGCAAACCATCGTCGTCGCCGGCATACGACCGTCGCTGTTCCGTCCCGCCATCCCGGCCGGTGCCTCGGATCACCCGATTCGCGGCTCCGTCTGGTTGTTAACCGACGCCACCATCCACAATGTTATGCCCCACATGCACCTGCTTGGAAAAAGTGTCCGTCTGACCCTGACCCCGCCGAATCAAACCCCGATCACCCTCGTCGACATTCCCCGCTGGGATTACAATTGGCAGGAAACATACTGGTTCCGGGAACCGCTGCAAGTCCCGGCCGGAACTCGGATTGACATCGAAGCGGTTTACGATAACAGCCTGGCGAATCCGAATAATCCCTTTAACCCACCGAAAAATATTTACTTCGGCGAGCAGACCACGAATGAAATGCTTTACGGATTTCTCGGGGTAACACCAGTGCATGGCGGCAAGGTGCGAGTCGCTCGAACCGAACCGAGATAATCCCCGGGTCGTGGCACAACCATCGACCGTGGGCCACGCCGCCGTAACTCCACCCAGCGATGATGGATTAAGGAGTCCTTATGCGTGCGCCGTTATTGCTCTGTACTATCGCAGTGCTGGTTCACGAGGCTTCATCGCTGTCGGCAGCCGACCCGGCCCCCGCAACGCCGGGTGTGGCCGTTCCCTACCGCCTGACAAGTACGAAACATGTACTCGTCCGAGCCAAGGTGAATGGCCAGGGGCCCTATCATTTCATCCTCGACACCGGTGCTCCGGCACTGTTCCTGGCGAAGTCGGTGGCTGAGCAAGCCGGTTTGAACACCGATCGGAATGGCTGGGCCATGCTGGAATCATTCGAGATTGAAGGCGGCCTCCGCATGCCGAAAGTTCGCGCCCGCGTCGACGATCTGTTCCAGCTTGAGGGGATGAACAGTCTCGGGCTTGCCGGCGTCGAATTACACGGCGTGATCGGCTACAACGTTCTCGCCCGCTACCGCATTACCTACGACTTCACGGCAAATCGCTTGCACTGGGTGCCGCTTGATTTTGAGCCGCCACCAATTCAATCGATCGGTCAGGGTGGCCAAGGTGGTCTGGAACTGCTCGGTCCGCTAATGAAAACTCTGGCCGCCTTCATGGGAGTGCGACCGAAATTTTCGGCCGAGCCGCGCGGCCATCTCGGTATCGAAGTCGAGGAACGCAACGGCAGGGTGGTGATTACTCGGCTGTTGCCCGCCAGTCCCGCCGCCGTCGCCGGACTCCAGCCCGGCGATGTCATCCTCGCCGTTTCCCGAACGAAGATCGTGACCATCGCCGACCTCGCCGCTGCGCTTGCGGATGCTCGCCCTGGTGACGTCCTGCGACTGCAACGGCTTCGCCAAGGAGCCACCGCCACCGTCACGCTGACCCTGACCGAGGGCCTGTAATGATCGGACTCCGCCGACAACTTTTCCTGGTTGCTGCCACGTGCTCGCTGTTCTATCAGCCTGCGGCTTTGCTGGCACAATCCGAGCCGATGCCGGCAGCACCGCTTCGTGTACCCTTCACCTTGCTCCCATCCCGACACATCCTCGTCGAGGTTCGCATCAACGGTTCCGGACCCTACCGCCTGATTTTCGATACCGGAGCGCCGATCAACCTGCTGAGTAGCCGCGCCGCCAAAGAAGTCGGACTCAAGGCCAGCGGTTTCCGGATATTGACCGGGCCGAAGCCGATAACCGTCAAATCGCTGACCGTCGGCAGTGTCGAAGCCAACGATGTGCCGATCCTGATCATGGATCACCCGACCGTCGCCGCCATTTCCCAAGCATTTCGCAAGGAAGCCGGGAATATCGAAGGCATCGTCGGTTTCCCCTTTTTTGCCCGGTTTACCACCACCGTGGATTATCAACAGCAAGAATTGCTCTTCCGGCCGAATTCTTACGTCCCCGGGGATTATCTTGACGACTTGCTCAGCCGCATCAATCGCCTCGCCGAGGAAACGCAAAAACCTCGGGTCGTTGCCCCTGCCGGACTCTGGGGATTTCAAGTTGCCAAGCCACGTAATGACCGCAAGCCCGGCGTGAACGTGGTGGCGGTCAGCCCCGGTGGCCCGGCTGAGCGCGGCGGCTTACAACAAGGAGATCGGCTGCTGATTCTCGATCATCGCTGGACGGACACAGTCACCGACACCTTTGATGCCGCCAGTGAAATTCCCCCCGGCAAAACCATCGAGGCTGTGGTGGAACGCCAGGGCAAAACACACCGCCTGAAGATTCAGCCCGTTGTCGGATTCTGAAATCCCCAGGCTCGGCCGATCATCGCTTCAATGCATAAAGCACCGCCACCGTGGCCAGGTTCAAGGCACTTTCCCGCGTGTGGCCCAAGCAATCCGTGGCCTTGTGGCCTTCTAGGGCACAGCCCAGGTCATATTTGCTGTAAATGACCACCCAGCGGCCATTCAATTTGATCCCCTCCAGGGCGGGCGGCAAGTCGCGGAAACCACCATCCACGCCGTCACCACCCGCCTTTTCCCGCCGCTTCACCGTGCGAATCACCGGCCCGCCGAGTTTGCCGCTGAACAGTTCATCCTCCAACGGAATCGGCTCGAGTTTTTGCTCCGGAAACATCGCCTGCATCAGGGCCCGGAATGCCTGATCAAACTCTGGCTTGCCGCAACAAGCGTCGGCCAAGAGCAATCCCCCACTTTGCAAGTTCGCTTTGAGATTTTCAATTTCCGCTTCGCTAAACTGAAACGACTTCCGTCCGTGCATATACACGAACTTATACTTGAACAGTTCCGGATCCCCTGGCGGTATCGCCTCGGTCTTCAATACCACGTCAATTCGGGCCGCATCGCGGAGGTACGCCATCACATTCCGCATCGCTGCCGGTGCAGGCGCAGGCTCCCCGGGAATTTGCAACTGTGCCGGCTGAACAAAGCCTTGTGGCGGACTGCGATCCACCAGACGATCATCGACAATTCGAGAGAATGTCAACCGCTGCTTCGGCGGCTCCATCCCCGTGGCATAAGCGATGATGTTTCCCGCCAGGCGAAATGCCTGCTCTCCGCGATTCTTCACCGGTCCCTTGCCCCGAGGCATATATTTGGCCTCTTCCCAATAACCCGCAAGAGCGACCGGGCTGAAAACCACGACCGTACGACAGCCCAGCTCCAGACACTCCAACTGCGGAAACTCCGTCGGTGGTACCACAAAAAAGGCCCGCCAAATCGGATGATCCGCCGGCAACGGCCTCAACTCATTATTCGGGAACAACTTTCGCAACAGATCCCGAAAACCAATCGTAAATTCCTCGGCTCCACAGCACGCTTCCGCCAAGACAAAACCGCCCTCCTCGAGATATTTTTTCACAATCTCCTCTTGTTGCCCCGACAACCGCGGCGAGTTATGCCCATTCAGATACAGGATCGGTGATTGCACCAATACACCGACTTCCTCCAAAATTTCTTGCGGTTTCTCGTACGAACGACGCCGCGGATCATACACCTGCCAGCCCAACGGCAAGCCGTTGAACAACTCGCGGCTGGCAAATTCCGTCAAATTCCGAGCATCATTCCGCTTGCGATTCCAGTCGATAATTCCCTTCGGACCAGCCGTTTCCAACAACACACCATTTCGCATGGCAAAATCACCATGCGCTAACTTGCTAATCAAAATCGGCGTCCGACCCTTCGAGAGAAACAAAAGAGCAAAACTTGTTGAAATGACATTGACGCTATCAATCTGAAAGCCCCGAGCTTGTGACCATGAACCATTCTCTTTCTGTTCACGGACTAGCCACTCGCAACCTTCCCGATACCAATCCACCCGGCCGATAAACCGCTGCCCCGACAACCGACCCACCCGTTCAATCCCATAGACGTTATAATATACCGACTTTGATTCAAGAGCCGCATCAAAGGAAAAATGCTTCCCAATCCAGTTCAGGCCGCGTGTCGTCGCCTCCTGCGACTCATACTGCCCACACCGTTCCGCCACGCCGGTTAACGGATCCAACCGTTGCTCGCTCCTGTCCAAGCCCATCCCCGCAATCAGCAACCCCGACACGCCCGCGACCGTCATCGTAAAACTCGGACGCCGGAATCCCTCCACGTAATACCAGTAACCACCATCCGCACCCTCTTTCACCTGCGTATTCCGATAAAGTTCCAAAACCTCGTTCCACACTTTCTCGGGAATCTTGGCACCCGCGGTTTTCCCCGCATACAACCCCAGCAACGCATACTGCGTGTTGGAACCATCGGGCCGCGAACTGTTCTTATCAAAGGGATAACTCCAGCCGAGAATCTTCCCCTGCTCCCGGTAAGCATTGGCAATCAACCAGTCGACATTTCGCTGAATCCGCGGCAAATCCTGGGGCTGACGCGCCTCGGCATACACCATCGTCGTCAATCCCACCACATATGTCCGCTTGTTCGGCAAACTCCGCAAATACTCCAACGCCGCACGAACGTCCCGATCCTCCGGTGGTACCCCGCAATTCAGTAACGCCAACGTCGCCAATGCCGTCACCCCACCGTTCATATCCCCTAAGGCATTCAGCCAAAAACCCTCCCAATGCGAAGTCGGCTGATGCGTCTGCCGCAAGTACTGAACCCCGCGATCAATCGCGCGGTTGACCTTCGTAACGAGTTGTTCCTCGTCACCCCAGCTCGCAGCCGTTGTCACCGCCCCCGAAAGGATCACCATCACGATGGCCGGCCATCCCCCCCAGACAATCATCCCTCGTGCAGCCATGCTTCCCTCTCCGAACTCGAACAATCCCGAATCGCACATCGCTCCTCCATCATAAGTGCACAGCTTCACCGCTGGAAACCAAACAATCGCTTGTGTCCCAAGAAATTCCTCCCCGGCAGCCCAAAACACCAAGCCGAAAACGCTCAATCGGCCGGTCGAGCCATCCAGACTCATACCGGTCCGGAACGCACAAAGGTAATCCCGACATGCACTTAAGTTACCACCTGCGGCGCTGCCAGAAAAAAGGAGAAAAACCGAGCGAGAAAAATTCCAAAAAAGGACTTGTGAAGCCAAGAGGAAGCCGATAAGCTATCTACTTCCCGCTGCAAAATTGCAGCATGAATCATCCAGGGACGATGGCTGCCACAAGCAGTTATCGCGAGGCTCTTTGACAATTTGGTGGGTGTGATGTCGCAACGAGATTTGCGGCCCTTTT
>Ga0209017_10001000_pt1 | contig 23883 bp, 20 predicted proteins | sample YNPBryunderm2012_FD_185812 | JGI IMG/M metagenome (GOLD analysis project Ga0209017, IMG submission 185812) | Anoxygenic and chlorotrophic microbial mat microbial communities from Yellowstone National Park, USA - YNP Bryant MS undermat 2012... ...
GTGGCATTTTCTTTGCGTTCTGAGAAAGATCGCCTTCGTAAGAGCGAACTATTTGCAAAGGAGGGACGGACGCACTGGTATGCGGTAATGGACGTAGAAGGCGCGCAGGCACTCCTAATTCTAAAGGGCAAGCCCGAACAGCAGCTCCAGGAAGTTCTACAAATCACTGCCAGCCCCACGGGCGATGTCTTAGCCCTGAAAGAACGCGTCCCGGGCGGGATTCGGGTACATTTCAATGGGGATCAGAGCGTCCCCTATGAGGAGGTGGGGAGTTTTGTCTTTTCCCCGAATGGCCGGCACATGGCTTACGTAGCCGTCAAAGGCCAAGACCAATTCCCTACCCTGGATAACATCCCTTTCCGCCCTTACCTCTACATTACCGAACTGACGTTTCATCCCACAGCAGAGTCGGACTTGTATTACATCGCCCAAGCGGAAAAGGGCAAATGGCAAGTCTGTGACCATTTAGGCCACCCCCGTTCTGAGGTTTATCCGGCTATCCGACTTCTGACCTTTTCCCCAGATGGGAAAAATATGGCCTACTCCTACCTCAAAAACCGTAAGTTTCAGGTCTTTGACGGAAAAAACCACGGCCCTGCTTACGACACGATTGGTGACTTACAGTTTACGCCGAATAGCGCTCACATCTTTTACTCTGCCCAAAAAGGCAAAGTCGTGGAAGTGCTATGGGACCATGCCCCGCTTGCGTCGGCGGGGGGAATCGCCCAGCTGACCGCTGCGCCCAGCGGCGAATTTGTAGCCTACATCGCCCGGGACAAAGAAGGCCAAAGTGTGTACCTTCACAATAAAAAACTCGGCACTTACGATAAGGTTGAAAAGCTTCTGATACCTCAGGCAGCCAGACCGACGGTTATTTATATCGTAGAATACCATGGCCGCCATCATATATTCATCAACGGCGCGCCGGAATCCGGACCGTATGAGCACATCACGGCCTTCAGCGGGCGGGGCGAAAGCTTCGCTGCTATTGTGCGCAAAGACAAAGATACCGTTCACGTCGTCTACAATGGCCAATTAGGCGCTCCTTACACGAATATCCCATTCCTCGTATGGGACGAAACAGGCAAAAACCTCGCCTACCCCGCCCGTCGAAAAGGTAGCTGGAGCGGCATCGTTTGGAATGGTAAAGAAAGCGACCACTACGAGTATGTGCTACATCCTACTTTTAGCCCGGATGGCAAGGCGCTCCTCTTTTTCGCTCGTCGGCGAGATGGGTGGTATGCCGTACTGAATGACCAGCCTATTCCGGATTCCCTTTGCAATGAAATACTGACACCGCCCGCTTTTGATGAAAAAAGTAAGAGCTTTTACTACCTATACCGCAAGGAGAAGACTGTTCGGGAAGCGCGCCTCACGATAGAGGGGTAGGATGGGCTTTACAGAAGTGGATGGGGTGCTTCTGCGGCGGGCGATGGCCCTGGCAAGGCGCGCAGTACCCGCTGCGCTCGCCACAAATCCCCCCGTAGGTGCCGTGATCGCAGAGAAAGCGCGCATCCTCGCCGAAGGATGGCATCAAGCCTACGGTGGCCCCCACGCCGAAATAGAAGCCCTTCGCCGCCTGCCGCCTGACACGCCGCTCACCCACGCTACGCTTTATGTGACCTTAGAGCCCTGCTGCCATCACGGCAAAACGCCCCCCTGCACCTCCGCTATCCTCAGCACGGGCATTCGCCGGGTAGTCATCGGCACGATAGATCCCAATCCTCTGGTGGCCGGCCAAGGCCTATCCCAGCTCCGTGCAGCTGGCATTGAGGTAGTTCTGGCCCCCCATCCAGCGCCCTACCGTCGCCTAATCCGCTACTTTGCCGTCAGCATCCGGGAAAAGCGTCCCTACCTCACCCTCAAGTGGGCCCAGCTCAAGACGCCGGCTGAGCCGCCTATTCTGGGCAGCCGGCACCTCCCCCAAATGCCCATTTCTACCTTATGGGGGCGCGTGTGGGGACACCGGCTACGAGCCCGCCATAGCCACATCGCCGTGGGATATGCCACCTGGCACTTAGACAAGCCCCGCCTCACCACCCGCCTCTTTCCCGGCCCATCCCCCCAGCCAATAGTCTTTTATGATCCTCGGCGGGGAGCGCCCGACCTCCCCACAGCTATTCCAGCCCTCCCCCTCTACCCCCTCGCAGAAACCTTACACGCCCTTTATCGGGACCTACACGTGGGTAGCCTCCTCATAGAAGGGGGCGCGCAGACGCTCCAGGCTTTCCTCAGTAGCGGTCTCTACGATGAGATCCACATTTTGACCCGGCGGACCCACCGCCCCACTCTCCCGGCAAACCCCGTCTGGGCACCTGTACCCCCACCGCATCTCCCCTTCCGGCACTACCGGCTCAGCCGCACCGAAACCGTCGCCGTCTATCGCCGGCCCATCACCTGGTAAATAGCCCGCCTCATTCCATTTTGGAATGCCTACGCCACCGCATTTGTTTCTACTTTTGCAATATGGCAAGCGCAACAGACCTGACCAAAGGCTGGCTACACACCACCGTCGGACGAAAAATCGTCATGGCCCTCACCGGCCTCTTCCTGATTACCTTCCTGGTGGTGCATCTGGCAGGCAACCTCCTCCTCCTCCGGAATGATGGGGGCGAAGCCTTCAATGCTTACGCCGAATTCATGAGCACGAATCCGCTCATCCGCATTCTGGAAGTGCTGCTCTTCTTAGGCTTCGCCATACACATCTATCAGGGCTTATACCTCGCCCTTCAAGCCCGTAAGACCCGCCCTACCCCCTACACCCTGCATAACCCCCAGCGAAATAGCTCCTTCTTCTCCCGTACCATGCCCATTTCAGGCTTGGTCATCCTTGTATTTCTCCTGGTGCACCTGCGGTCGTTCTTTGTAGAGTCGCGCATCTTAGGGAGCCCCTATACGATGTACGACCTTTGCAAAAATGCCTTTGAAAATCCCTGGTATTCGGGTTTTTATGTGGTGAGCATGGTGCTTTTGGCATTTCATCTGGCGCATGGGTTTTATAGCGGCATTCAGACGCTGGGGCTAATTCTCAATCGCCGCATCCAACGCATCGTGCAGTGGGTGAGCGCAATATTTGCCTTTGCTGTGCCGCTGGGCTTTGCGATTATCCCGATGTACTTCCTCATCCTAAAATACTTCTAAGCGTATGAGCACGACAACGATTGAAAGTCCGGTCATCACGACACCGTCGGTGATTACCTGGCGAGAAGGAGACCCGATTACGAATAGCAAGGTCCCAGGTGGCGACCTCTCTACCCGCTGGGCCAGACATAAGGATAGCCTCCGCCTGGTGGCCCCCCACAATAAGCGCAAACTGGAGGTGATCGTGGTAGGAGCAGGGCTGGGTGGCGCTTCCGCAGCGGCCTCCTTAGGCGAGCTGGGATACCAGGTGAAAGTTTTCGTCTATCACAACTCCCCCCGGCGCGCGCACAGCATCGCCGCTCAGGGCGGTATAAACGCCGCTAAAAACTACCGCAACGACGGCGATAGTATCTGGCGGCTCTTTTACGATACCATCAAGGGAGGCGACTTCCGGGCGCGTGAGTCCAATGTGTACCGCCTGGCCGAGGTCAGCGTGAAAATCATTGACCACTGCGTGGCGCAGGGGATTCCTTTCGCCCGGGAGTACGGCGGGCTGCTGGATACGCGCTCTTTCGGGGGTGCTCAGCTCATGCGTACCTTCTATGTGCGCGGACAAACCGGCCAGCAGCTCCTCCTCGGCGCTTATGCCGCCCTCCAGCGCCAAGTCGCCCTCGGCAATGCCAAAGTCTACCACAACCACGAGGTACTGGACATCGTCGTAGAAGACGGCCGCGCGCGCGGCATCATCGTGCGTAACCTCATCACGGGCGAAATCCACCGCGTCGCAGCCCATGCCGTCGTCCTCGCTACCGGCGGCTACGGCAACGCCTATTTCCTTTCCACCAACGCCAAACTTTCCAACGCCACGGCGACCTGGCGGGCACACCGGCGCGGGGCCTACTTCGCTAACCCCAGCTTCGTCCAAATCCACCCTACCTGCATTCCGCAGAGCGGCGAATACCAGTCTAAGCTCACCCTCATGAGCGAAAGCCTCCGCAACGACGGCCGCGTCTGGGTCCCTCGCAAAGCCGGCGATCCCAGACCCCCCCACCAAATCCCCGAAGAAGAGCGCTGGTACTACCTGGAAGAGTGGTACCCCTCCTATGGTAACCTGGTTCCCCGGGATATCGCCTCACGGGCTGCCAAGCGGGTCTGTGACATGGGCTATGGGGTCGGTCCCACCGGACGAGCCGTCTACTTAGACTTCTCCGATGCTATCAAACGCTTGGGACGGGAAGTAATCTACCAGCGCTACGGCAACCTCTTCGAGATGTACGAGGAGATCACTGGCGAAAGCCCCTGGGAAACCCCGATGCGCATTTACCCGGCGGTACATTATACGATGGGCGGTCTGTGGGTGGATTACAACCTCATGACCAACATTGAGGGGCTGTACGCCATCGGAGAGGCCAACTTCTCGGACCACGGGGCTAACCGCTTAGGTGCCAGCGCCCTCATGCAAGGCCTGGCTGACGGCTACTTCATCTTGCCCTATACGATTGGCGATTACCTGGCCACCCAGCTCTTCGTCAAGCTCTCGACAGAAACAGCCGCCTTTGAGGACGCCGAGCGCGAAACTAAGGCGCGTATTCAACGTGTACTTTCGGGTAAAGGCACACGTACCGTGGATGAATTCCACCGTGAACTGGGGAAAATCCTCTGGGACCACTGCGGCCTCGCCCGCAATGCCGAAGGTCTCACCCAAGCCTCCCAGCAAATACGTGCGCTTCGCGAGCGGTACTACAAAGAAGTGCTCGTCCCCGGCACCGGTCAAGAATTCAACCAGAACCTGGAAAAAGCCCTGCGCGTGGCTGACTTTCTGGAGCTGGGCGAGCTCATGATCACCGATGCCTACCATCGGGAGGAGTCTTGCGGGTGTCACCTGCGCGAAGAGTACCAGACCTCCGAAGGCGAACCCCTCCGTAACGACGAAAAATACGCCTACGTGGCCGCTTGGGAGTGGAAAGGCGAAAATGAACCGCCCGTCTTGCATAAAGAGCCGTTAACTTTTGAGTTCGTCAAACCAACAACCCGTAGCTACAAATAAGCCTATGCGACTCACCTTGAAAGTCTGGCGGCAAAAAAACGCCCAGGACCCGGGACACTTTGAGACCTACGAGGTAGACAACATCTCGCCGAATGCCTCCTTCTTGGAGATGCTGGACGTCCTCAATGAGAAACTCATCAAAGCAGGAAAAGAGCCGGTTGCCTTTGATCATGATTGTCGGGAGGGTATCTGCGGCTCCTGCGGCCTATTCATCAATGGTCGGGCACACGGCCCCCTTCCAAATATCACCACGTGCCGGCTCTACATGCGGCACTTCCGGGATGGAGAGACGATCACCATAGAGCCTTTTCGCGCAAAGCCCTATCCAGTTATTCGGGACTTAGTGGTAGACCGGTCAGCCCTGGACCGTATTGTCCAGGCGGGCGGTTACGTGTCGGTAAATACGGGCAGTGCGCCAGATGCGAATAGCATCCCGATACCCAAGCCCGTAGCGGACAAGGCCTTTGACTATGCGGCCTGTATCGGGTGCGGAGCCTGTGTGGCCGCTTGTAAGAATGCCTCGGCCATGCTTTTTACGGCGGCGAAGGTGGCCCACCTTTCTCTGATGCCGCAAGGACAGCCCGAACGTCGCAAACGCGTTCTGAAAATGGTCAAGCAAATGGACCTGGAAGGCTTCGGCCACTGCACTAATACTGGCGCCTGCGCCGTAGAATGCCCTGCTAAGGTGCCCCTCTCAGCTATTGCTACTCTCCAGCGCGAATTCCTGCGGGCCGCCCTGCTCCCAGACCCCTACGCACAATAAGACCTTATACAACCAGGGGAGGGGTTAGCCACACCCCTTCTCCGATAGGATTGGGGGAAGAAGGACCCACCCCTAAACCGGAAGGCAAGGAGCTGGAAGGGTCCTGCCCGGACTCTTTCACCCGCCTTTTCCCTGCCAGTAGCTGGAAAGAAAAAGCTTCCCGACGGAAGGGCGCAGTGAGTTTTTTCTCAGGTAGCCTCGCAAAGGCAGATTAGACTCGCCACAAAAGCAGCAAGTTCAGGGAAATGATGACCAAACTGATAGTAGCAGCAAGGCCGTAAGTCCACCGGCTTATACCTACGGCGGGGAGCTTCCAAAGGATAAACAGCATAGGCAGGAGCACGAAAGGCAGCTGCAAAGAGAGCACCACCTGACTGAAGACTAAGAGGTCATTCAGGTGATTTTGGCCCCATATTAGGAGGGCCAGGGTAGCGGGGACGATAGCGGCACCGCGTACCAGGAGCGCTCGCCAAGTAGGAGACAAGCGCTGAGGGATGAGGTGCTCAAGCACGATCTGACCGGCTAAGGTGCTGGTGAGGGTGGCATTGTGGCCAGCGAGTAGAAGCGCTATACCAAAGGCTATCCCGGCTGCAGCGCTTCCTAACGTCGGCTCAAAGAGATAGTAGGCCTCTGTGATGCCCCAACCTGTTGGCGAGCTTTCAAACGTGTGCAGGCGCAAAGTCGCCGCTGTCCATAGCAGGGCGATATTCACAAAAAATGCCAGGCCCAGGCTGCGCACCGTATCTACGGTCAGCGCCCGAAATCCCTCCGTGCCCCGGAAGTGTCCCCGCGCCCAGGCACTATGTAGATAGAGGTTATGGGGCATGATAGTGGCGCCAATGAGGCCCAGAGCTAAATACAAAGCCTCGCCATCCCGGAAAATAAGCCCATTGGGCAGAAGACTCCGTCCCATCTCCGCAGCAGCAGGACGTAAAAGCCATAGCTCATAGACAAAAATCCCGACGATACCCAGTGTCAAGAGGCCGACCAATACCTCCAGGAGGTGGGGGCGCCGCCCCGCCCAGCTCAGAACCAGCAGCGTCTCTACGAGGGCCAGAAAAGCACCAGCTGATAAGGGTAGCTTAAGAAGGAGATTGAGCGCCAGTGCAAACCCCAGTACCTCCGCCAGGTCCGTCGCAATCACGGCGATCAGGGCCATAAGCGCCAAAAAGCCTCCCCCCCAGCGCCCGAAGTAAGTATAGCCCAGCCCAACGAGGTCTTGGCCGGTAACGATGCCTATGCGGGCCGATAGCACCTGCAAAAGCATCGCCACCATACTCGAAGCCAAAATCACCCAACCCAGCTGATACCCATACTGACTGCCCGCCGCAATCCCCGTCGCCCAGTTTCCCGGGTCCATGTACCCCACCGCCACCAGAATACCCGGCCCTATCAAGCGCATACACAAAGGTATGCACTTTTAGGCTGTACGAAATCGTTTTCTATAGCCTGAAATAGCTGCCTATGCTAAGAATCCAACGGGAGGTACTGCCCGGCGTAGGATAAAAGCCATAGCGCGCAAAGAAAGGAAACCCATCCTGAGTGGGTAACCCCAGCTCTAAGACGAGAATAGGCCGGATTTGCGCATCCTGGGAAAAGGTCGTGTAGGCGGGGTCGCCAACCTGCATCCAGTAGGCGTCTACGCCTGGGCTTATCTGTAAGTAAAACTGATCAAACTCCGGGAAAGCCACCTGAAAGGCAAAGCCTGTAGCAGCGCCAGGCACGACCTTAAGCCGTCCCATACCACCTGCCCCAACTACTGGCAGCGCTATGCGTCCCTCTCCCCACCACCGTATTTGATACGATCGCCCAGATCGGGCAAGGCCCCGACTCACCCCCAGAAAACCGCCATTCATTAGGAGCGGCGGCAAGTACCCCCGATGATAACGATGCCTAATCAGCTCAGACCCGCTGTACGCCATCCAGCTACCTTCCACCACCTGGGCCGACGCCCAGCTCGCTAATAAAATCAGCCCTAAACGCATCTCCCCAATATACGAAAAATCCTACCTCTCCGTTTCACAGCGTACATTTGACCATGCGAATCTGGGTAACAGGCGGTGCCGGCTTCATCGGAAGCCACCTTGTACGCCATCTCGTCCGCAACTACCCTCAGGACCACATCATCGTCGTGGATGCCCTCACCTATGCCGGCAACCTCGCTAACCTCTCGGACATTGCTGAGGCGCCCAACTACACGTTCTACAAAGCCGATATCGCTGATGCCGCCGCCATGGAAGCCCTCTGGCAAGCCCACCCGCCCGACGCCATCCTCCACCTCGCCGCCGAAAGCCACGTCGACCGCAGCATCCTCTCCCCCCGCCATTTCGTCCATACGAACGTCTTAGGTACGATAACCCTCTTAGAACTGGCCCGAGGCCTGTGGAAAGACCGCAGCGATGTGGTCTTTTACCAGGTCTCTACGGACGAGGTGTATGGGAGCCTATCCGATGAAGGGTTCTTTGAAGAAGGCACGCCCTATGATCCGCGCAGCCCCTACTCCGCCTCCAAAGCCGCAGCAGACCATTTCGTTCGGGCTTATGGCCACACCTATGGCTTGCCTTACCTCATTAGCAACTGCGGCAATAACTACGGCCCCTACCAGTTCCCAGAAAAACTCATCCCCCTCACCATCCTGAATCTCATGCAGCGCAAACCCATCCCCATATACGGAAGGGGGGAAAACGTTCGGGACTGGATTTACGTGGAGGACCATGTGCGGGCCATAGACCGGCTACTGCGGGCGGGGCGGCGAGGCCACACCTACCTCATCGGCGCCGAAAATCCCCGCCGCAATATAGACGTAGTTTCCCGTCTATGCCAGCTATACGATGAAATCACCGGCAGTCAAGATAGCCTCTCGCTCATCACGTTTGTAACCGACCGCCCCGGCCATGATTATCGCTATGCCATCAAGCCCTCTCCCCATCTGCTTGAGCTGGGGTGGCGCCCGCAGGTCTCCTTTGATGAGGGGCTGCGCCAGACCATCCGCTGGTACCTGGACAATCCCGATTGGATAGCCGGCGTCCAGACCGGCGAATACCGCCACTACTACGAAATGCAATACGGCTCCCGCCTGCGGGGATGAGAGATACGCCTGTACAAAGCTGGCCCAAAGGCCTCCCAGCCCCCCTCTCAAATCCCAATTTTCCCCGATATTTGTCTCTCCGATATGCCTAAGAAGCTGATCCTTTGCGTGGACGACGAAAAGGTTGTACTCAATACCCTCATGGCCCAGCTTACGCAGACTTTCGGTAATCGGTACAGCTATGAGGCCTTCACCAGCGCCGAAGAAGCCGAAGAGTACATTGACGAGGTTTACGCCGAGGGCAGCGATGTGCATCTGATTATCTGCGACTGGCTTATGCCTCGTATCAAGGGCGACGAGTTTCTCATCCGCGTGCATAAACGCTTTCCCCAGGTAGCGCTCATCATGCTCTCCGGGCAGGCCAGCCCCGAAGCCGTAGAACGCGCCCAAAAAGAAGCCCATATCCTCTCTTTCGTCCAGAAGCCCTGGGATAAAGACTACCTCATGAACCTCATCCAGAAAGCCCTGGAAAGCTGATGAGCCGTCCGGTGATTCTCTTCGTAGACGATGAAAAACTCGTCCTGGACTCCCTTATTGCGCAGGTACGCAGCGCTTATGAAGACACTTACGACTACGAGACTGCCCAAAGCGCCGAAGAAGCCTGGGAAATCATTGAAGACTATCACGATAGGCAGCGCCGTATTGTTCTTCTCATCAGCGATTGGCTCATGCCCTTAGAGAAAGGAGATAGCTTTCTCATTCGGGTAGCCCAGCGCTACCCAGATATTCGGCTTATTATGCTTTCGGCGTATGCGGACGAGGAGGCGATTCGGCGGGCCGAGCGCTATGCGAATCTCTTTGCCTTTATTCGGAAGCCCTGGGAACGGGAAGCGCTCCTGAATACGATTCAGAAAGCTCTCGCTACCGCACCATGAGTAAGAATAGCCAGTTAGATAGAAACGCGGATAGGGTTGAGCGGGCATGGGACCTCATCTGGCGGCCCGGGGAAGCCTTAGAGGCCTGGGCCTTACGTATGCTGCATGTGATTCGCCACCAGGTACCCCTCCTCTCAGCGGCATTTTATGCCGCTATGGAAGAAAAGCTACTTACCCCTATTGCCGTACTGGGACGCCCACGCGAGAAATTGCTTCCCTTAGCCTGGGGGGAAGGCCCCGCCGGTGAAGCCGCTCAGCGTCAAATCCCTATCTACCTCCGCCTGGATACCCAGAACTCGCACCCCCTCGCTATTGGCGCCCTCCCCGAATACGCCCTCTGGACGCTCCCTTGCCTCTACCAGCACCAAACCTGGGGCGTCTTAGAACTTCTCCTATACGACGAGCCCACCCCCGCCCAGCAAGAAGCCCTCCACGATATCCTCCCACTCCTCTCCGCCCTCCTCAGCAGCGCCATTCAGCAACACCGCATAAACCAGCTCCTCATAAACCTCCAAAACCAGAATGCGCTCCTCGAAGCAAAAATCCGCGAAGCCAGCGAAGCCCGCTCTGAATTAGAAACTCTCAATGCAACCCTCGAACGTCGGGTAGAAGAGCGCACCGCCGAACTCCAGAAGGCCCTGCAAAACCTGCGCTCTACTCAGGAGCAGCTTATCTTTTCCGAAAAGATGGCGGCCCTTGGCCAGCTTATCGCCGGCATCGCCCACGAGATCAATAGCCCCCTCGGCGCCATCAAAGGCTCTGCCGAAACCCTCATAGAAACGTTGCCCAACCTCCTGCGCCTGCTATCAAGTCTACAGGCCCAGGACCCCCAAACTATCTCCAACCTCTGGAGCTGGATACAAAACACGCTTTTGGCGAAGGAGCGGCCCACCCTCACCAGCCGGGAAGAGCGGGCCCTGCGTAAACGCTTCGCCGCCAGCCTGGAAAAAGCCGGCCTACCCGATACCGAAAGTGCCGCGCGCCGCCTCGTAGAAGCCGGCCTCCACCAGGAAAACGACCTGGACCCCATCCTGTCCCTCCTCCACATCCCAGAAACCATAGACCTCATCTACCTCTTGGGTCAGCTTCGCTTGCAGCTCGAAAACATCCTCCTTGCCTCTCAGCGCACCCGTAAGGTCGTCTTCGCCCTCAAAAGTTATATCCATACCAGCGGCGATCGCTCCACCCCCGTCCTCACCGACCTCCCAGAGTCCATCGACACCATTCTCACCCTCTATCAAAATCAGCTCAAACAAGGCGTAGAGGTAGAGACCTATTACGACCCTGCCCTGCCAAAACTCTATCTCTTTGCAGACGAAATCGGCCAGGTCTGGACGAATATCATTCAGAACGCTATACAGGCCATGAATGGGCAGGGGCGCCTACGTATTGAAGCGCAGCTAAATGGCGATTTTATCCAGGTTTCCTTTACGGATAACGGCCCTGGCATCCCCCCTGAGATCCTGCCGCGCATCTTTGAGCCCTTTTTCACCACTAAGTCCCGGGGAGAAGGAACGGGCTTAGGGCTGGATATCTGCCGCCGCATCGTGGAAAAGCACCACGGCCGCATGGAAGTCTCCTCGCAGCCCGGCCAGACCACCTTTCACGTCCTTCTGCCGCGCCTACTTGCCCAGAATAACTGGTACCATGCTCAGCCCGCTCATTCAAGCGCTTGAAGCCGTAGGCACGTATTTCTTGCTTCTGCGGCGCACCTTTACGGGGCTTTTGCACTGGCGGCTCTACTATCAGCTCTGGACACAAGAATTCCTCATCATCGGACGGGATAGCATCTTTCTCGTGGCTATCATCGCCTTTTTCGTAGGGGCCGTTACCACCGTCCAAACCGCTTATCAGCTCGTTTCGCCTTTCATCCCCAAGTCCACGATTGGTGCTATCGTATCTACCAGTTCTATTCTGGAGCTGGCGCCTACCATTACCTCACTCGTTTTAGCGGGGCGGATCGGCTCCAATATCGCCTCCCAGATTGGCTCCATGCGTGTCTCCGAGCAAATAGACGCCCTGGAAGTGATGGGTATCAACTCCGCCACCTACCTGATTTTGCCTAAGCTCTTAGCGGGGCTGCTGGCTTTTCCCACGCTGGTCATCTACTCCTGTTTGATTTCCCATCTGGGGGGTATCTCAGCGGGGGCTTTCACCGGCGCTGTAAACCCCACCCAGTTTGGTATAGGCGCTCGCAGCTTCTTTGAGGAGTTTCAGATCGTCTTCATGCTCATAAAGGCCGTCACCTTCGGCTTCATCATCACTACGGTCTCGGCTTATCAAGGTTATTACGTGCGCGGAGGGGCCCTGGAGGTGGGCGCCGCCAGCACGAAGGCCGTCGTCATCAGCTCGCTCCTGATCCTGATTGCCGACTATGTCCTGGCCCAACTCCTCCTCTAAATGAGCGAACTGCGCATCCAAAACATCCAAAAGCGCTTCGGTCGTCAGGAAGTGCTCAAAGACATCTCTTTCACCTTTGAGCCCGCCCGCGTGAACATGATCATCGGCCCCAGCGGCTGCGGCAAAACCGTCCTCCTCAAATGCATGGTCGGCCTCATTAAGCCTGACGCCGGCGAGGTCTACTACGGCTCCACGAACTTCTACAAAACTAAACCCGAACAGAGACAAGAACTGCTCAAAAATCTCGGTATGCTCTTCCAATCCTCAGCGCTTTTCGACTCCATGACCGTGGGTGAAAACGTCGCTTTCCCCATGCGGATATTCACAAAAAGTTCCGAAAACGAGATCCGGGACCGCGTGGCCTATTGTCTGGAACGGGTGGGCCTCCAAGGGGTAGAAGCCAAGTATCCAGCTCAGCTTTCTGGCGGTATGAAACGCCGCGTGGGCCTCGCTCGCGCCATCGTCCTCAATCCTAAGTACCTCTTCTGCGATGAGCCCAACTCCGGCCTGGACCCCCTCACCGCTCGCCGTATAGACGAACTGATTCAACAGCTTACCGAAGACTTTCACACCACCACCATCGTGGTCACCCATGATATGCGCAGTGTCCAAATCCTGGGCGATAGGATACTCTTTCTGTACGATGGAGAGCCTGTCTGGAAAGGTACTCGCCAGCAGCTGGAAGAAACATCTCCGGAAGAGTTCCCCCCACAGCTGCGGGCTTTTTTGCAAGCCTCTGGGCTTTATGTATAATCTCTCCCTTACCGCGGACTTTCCTCTACCGGCAAAAGGGGCTTTTCTCTCGCCGGACCGCTTTTTTTAGCAGGAGCCGCCTGGCTGTCCCTTTGACCAGGGGACACTGGTGAAAGGGGACCACGTATCCCGGATTTGGAAGGTTTCTGGGCTTTTTGGGAGGCGGGCTGCCAGCGAAAGGTAGGATTTTCAGCACTGCCTGTAACGTCAATACGGATTCGCAACCGTTCTCCTTCTTCTTCCACGATATCTGCGACTTGGGAGGGGTTTTTCAGGAGGAGGTTGCGAGGGATCTCCACAAGTAGGTGGTAGCTCAGGTCGTTTTTCAGGGTATGGGAGCCGCTCACATGCAGGCGCCACTCGTTGGCTTGGAGAAGGGTCGTGTCTATCTGGATAACACCATCCCGCAGGGTGAGGCGGGTGCGTACCTCGCCAACCTGAATGCGTTTGAAGTCAGTGAGGGGGATAATAGCAAAGAGCTTGTACGTATAGGGTGACTCCGCTACGACAAAGTGCTGGAGGTGGATGTGGGCTTCGCCGGTGGCTTCGGTCCAGAGGAGCCGCTCGCCAAGTAGGGGAAGCGTAGCATGCACGTCAGCGCTCACCTGGCCTTGCAGGTGGGGTAAAAGTGGGAAAAGCGAGTCCAACACCGGTAGGTCCCGGCGTAAAGTGGGGATGTGGAGGTTTTGCGCTTTCACCTGAAGGTCCCAGATAGTCTGGCGCCCCCGAGCGAAGTTTAGCATGGTACCGGCGAGGCTTCCCTGAGCGAAGCCAGATAGGTGCTGAATGCGAAGCGTGAGGGTATCGGGCCCTTTATAGAGAACGGCCCGGAGTGGACCATAGCGGCGACTTTGCCAGAGGAGCGTATCCGCGGCGACGTGAAGATGAAGCGAGACATCTGGCGTAGGGGTGGTGTCCGACATCTGCTTAGTAGAAACGGGCAAGGGGAAAGGCAGCACAGGTAGGTGGAGGTAGCCAGCGAGAAGGAGATGTTTCTGCTTCCAGGGCTCGGTGGCAGGCTGGAGGGTTAGGGTCGGCGCTTCTACCTGGAGTGTGCCATACTGAGCTTTTACCTGGCTGAGGGTGATGGCGGAGGTAGTCCACCGCAGCTCGGCGTGAGCAAGCCGAAGCTCCCCATATAGGAGCTCTCTAAGATGGCCCTGTGCCTCTATGTGCCAGGTTTCCTGGCTCTGCCCCAGACTTAGCCGCCCCCGATAAGCACCTATGCGCAGCGTATCGTAACGCAGGCTATCCATCTGGCCGGTAAAGTCCATGTGCCAGCTGGGGAGGCTCAGCTGGAAGGTAGCTTTTCCCTGGACCCGGCCATCAAACCCGACAACCCCCAGAATACGCAGCGTGGAGAGCGCGAGCTGCCCTTGAACCTGGCCCATACCCTTGCGAGCCGCAAAAACATAACTCCCGCTGCCAGTCAGACTATCCGCCATGCCCCGCACAGATAGAGAGTCTATGGTCAGAAGGCTCTCTCTGGGAGAGAGGGGGTTCCAAACGAGTCGGACTTGGGCGTAGAGGGTCTGAAGGGCGTAGTCGTGGATGCGGAAGGGTTTTTTCTGGTGGAGGGTGGCTTGGAGGCGAATGGCGGGGAAATAGCCCCGACCGAGGAAACCTTGCAACGTACCGGCCGCTGAAATGTGTCCCGGCCAGGTTTGCCATTCGGGGGGAAGGCGAGGCCAAAACTGCCCCAACCGCGCAAAGTCAATATAGAGCCGCCTTATGCCAAGCTGCACGTACAGAGGCCCCTCGCGCCATCGGAGCATGCCGCCCAAGCTCACCCGTAGCGCAGAAAGGCTCCCCTCCAGCTTGTAGAAATGGAGCGCCTGCGATTTCTCGCAAAAGGCGCCCTGCACCGCTAATGCCAAAGGGAAAGATGTCGGGGCCGACCCCGTAAGCTGCCGAAGCGCCGTACGAATATCGGCCATAAAGTGCCAGGTCGTATCAGAATGCGGTGTGTGGTTTATAGAAGCTTTTACGCCGAGGCTGTCCAGCAGGAAAGAGATATGGCCTCTTTCGTCTATGTAGCGGAGGCGGCCCTTGCGCAGCACGAGCTTTTCTATCTGCCAGGCGGTCTGGGTGGTATCTTCTGCGGGGCGAAAGACGGTTTGCCACACCGACCGGCCGGCTTTATCCCACCGTAAGCACAAGTAAGGCGCCTCCGCACTCACCCCCGTAATCCGATAACGCCTTTCTATCAGGAGCTCATACAGATTGAGGTACACGGCGAGCTGCTGACTGGTGAAGAGCGTTTCCCCTGAGAAGGTAGTCAGGACCGGTTCATACAACGTCAGCGTGAGCGCAGGGAACCCCCGCCATCCATCCACCGAAAAATCCCGCACCACGATACGCGCAGAAAACTGCGAACTAAGCTGACCTTGCGCCCATTTCCATAGCTGATCCCGCAAGAAATACGCTACCATACCAAGGAGAATTGCACCTATTCCTATTCCGATGAGACAGCCCAGGAAAAACTGAAAAAGACGCCGGAGCATGCTTTACTCTTCCCCTAAGGAATCCGGCGGCAGAAATATCCGACGGGCTGGACCACGCAAACAGGCTTGCGAGGAACTCAGCGACGTAAGCGAATCCTCAGGCAGGTAGTTCGCTTTCATGACAAAGTAGCCTATTTTCTGAAAGGCGGATTCAAGGGATTTTTTAGCGCAATGGGTGGAATCGTCAATGAAGTAGCGGTAGTTTCGGGGAGTGGGCAGGAGAAGACCCAGAAAAATGGCCTCAGCCAGGGTAAGGTCGTAGGGGCTCTTAGCGAAGTAAAACTGACTGGCTTCGGCCAGGCCATACACATCGGGACCCCATTCAGCCATATTGAGATAAAGTTCCAGGATACGCTGTTTAGACAGAAGGCGGAAGCGCTCCACGAGGGCAGTGAGGCAGATTTCTTCTAATTTTCGGGCGAGGGTTTTTTGGCGGGAGAGGAGTAGGTTACGTACGAGCTGCATGGTAATGGTACCGGCCCCCCGACGGTAGCATTTACATCGCCAGTTTTCCAGCACAGCTTTGAGAAAAAGTTCTTTATTGAAGCCCTGATGGTAGAAGAAGCTACCGTCTTCGCTGTGGAGGATGGCAAAGAGTACGTAGGGATGAATCTGGTGGTAGGAGAGGTAGTTGGGGTTTTCAGGACTGAGCGGGAGGGCGCGGCTCGAACGCCAAGGACGGTAGACAAAAGGCCCTTGTAGCTGAAGCGGGCTGGGCGGCGGCCAAGCCACAATACGAAAGCCCTCCGTTTTCCAGGAAACTTGCAGGTCCAGCGTATCCGGCAAACAGGGATCATAGGTGAGCTGGAGGTCTATCCCGGAGGTCCCTTCCAGACGCGCCTGGGACAAAACCGAGAAAAAACCCCGAGGAAAGGCCTGCTGATATGCCGCAAAAGGCTGCGGGGGAATCCTCAGATGCACCCGGAAAGAGTCCCGCCCTGTCCCCTGTGCCTGCAGATGTAGGGCCAGCGGTATAGCTTGTGGGACGAAATCTACATACCACCGCGGGGCCTGATACGCCACGCGAAGCGTCCCGCCTACACTATCATAGGACAACGCCTGGGCCGCTAAGCGCGCATGAAAGCCCGAAATCCCCCGCCCTATCCCCGACACAATTAGCGTATCGCCCTGCCACCTGAGCGAGCCACGAAAACCCTCCCACCTTAAATACCCCTGCCTACTACGAAAGAAACCAGGCAAAACTTCCCAGGTATAATGTTTTTCGCCCTCTTTTGCTTGAAAGACACAGCTCATCGAGTCATAGCGCAGGCAAAGCTGAATAGAATCCCCCCTTTTTGTAAAAGATGCCGAGAAGCGTTCGGAAAGGGAGACAGCTGGGGCGGATAGCGTATCCAGACGATGCAAGTGATGAAGCGTTTTCTGAAAGAGCAGGAGCGGGTTGGCTCCTAATCCTGAAGCCGACGCAGAAGAAGAAGGCACGTCACTATGGGAAAGAACGGCTTTTCCCACATAAAGGCAGGGGCGCAGGCGCAGGCGCAGGGTGAGAGAGTCCATGGCGAGACGCCAGGCGCCTCTGTGGAGGGAGACATCATAAAGCGTGATGGTCCGGCCTTCCCAGGAGGCAGCCTCATAGCGCAATCGGTCTATCGGTAGCCCCTTGAGCACCCAACTAAGCACCCACGGTAGCCACCAGAGCCGACTCAGCCACAAAACCACTCCCCCCACCAGGAATCCGCCCAAAACTACCCAGACGACCCAGCGCCTCATTTCTGCAAAAATCCAAAAGGATAAAAAACCCGTGCTACTCGCCATTTTCCACGCCGGAGCCTTTGCCAGGCCCGGTACATGTCATAGCTCCAGTAAATGTCATCACACACAAACCACCCGCCTTCTCGTAGGTGCGGATACAGTTGAGCGATATACGCCTGCAAAGCCTCTCCCTGGTGATTGCCGTCTATGTAGATCAGGTCCCAGGGGCCCGACAGGGTGGGGAGCACGTCCTCGAAGCGCCCCAGATGGAGTTTGATTCGGGCGCCGCAGAGGGCAAAGTGGCGCTTGGCATAGGCGGCCAGCGTAGCGGAAGCCTCTACCGTATGGATTTCGGCAGTGGAAACAGCGGCATGAAGATAGAGCGTACCCATGCCTAAGTGCGTACCCAGTTCCAGAATCCGCACCGGCTGTTGCCTCCGCACAAAGAGATACAGATAGGTCCCCTTCAAAGGTGGCGTGGCTGCGCGCCGGGTGAGCTCGGCCAGCGTATGCTCATGTTGGACCCGGTTAGCAGGGCGCGCCCCAAATGATTCCACGACGAGCTTGTAGCCCTGAGCATGGCAAAGCCGCCCGTAGAGTTCATACAAGCCCCGCAAGGTAGGAGGCGGCGAAAAGCGCGTCTTTAGGAGGGTGAGGAGGCCGGGGAAGCCTGCCGACGCGGCCATAGCCGATAACTCAGAAGGGTAGAAAACGTGGTATGATGGATGAGGGCATTATAGCTGCGAAAGAGGCCCCGGTCCCAGGCCGGCGACCAGTCCATCTCCCAGTGCAGCATGAGCGATAGGCGCTCCCCAAAGCGCTTCTCCACAAAAGCCCCTACCCGCACAATCGCCCGCCCATAATAGTCCTGAAACCGATAGACGCTGGCTGAATCCGGCGAACTCCGGGCCTTTACCAGAAAGGCAGCGCCAAGCGTGCCACCCCCATACCAGCCTTTTTCCGGCGAAAGTCGCCAGCCGGATTGAACCCCCGACACTGCATACAAGAAGCTCTCTCGGCGATTAGCCGGGTACACCTGAAACGCCTGCCCCCCCCACCAGAAACCCAAAAAGTGAACAGCATTCCGAATATACCGGCTCATCAGATACACCTTGAAGCCCGGCCCGGGCAGCCGCTTTTCCCCACCCCGATGAGAAAGCCCAGCCCACGGCGCCTGCCGAACGATAGGCACCTGATATGCCCCCAGCAAGCCACCCCCTACCCACCCCTCCACCTGCGCCCAAACCATCGCGCCCAATAGCATCGGCCATCCTCTCATGGCTCAAATATACAGCGCTAATACCTACTTTGCCGTAGCTTTGGGGTATGTACAGAGTGGGAATTACCACTTCACTGATACTCTGGCTAAGCGGATGCGGCCCAAAACCGCAAGGGGAAATAGTGCTCTCCGAACCAGTGCCCCTCTACGAGACGCCCAGCGGAAGTGCCCGCATTCTGGATACCCTAAGAGCTGGAAGCCCGGTAGCCCTCCTCGGTCAAAAAGCCGATTGGACCTGGGTCTGCGTACGCGGCCTCCATGGCTGGATTAACCTCGCCACCACCTCCCTGCCCGGCGAGCCCCTGCCCGAAAGCATCCTCGCCGAAAAACGCCCAGATAGCCTCCTCGCAGACATCGGATTGGACAACGATAAAAACACCTACCTCCCCCTCACAGCCTTTCAGCCGTGGTTCGTGCAAGATTCCTTGCAATATGCCGGCTTTTATGAGGGGCTGCCAGGCGAGCCCTTCGCCCTGCTCATTGTTAACTTCGCTCCCCGCCTCTCCCTCATCCTGCGCGCCACCGAACTAAACCCCGAAACCATGGAAATATCCGAAAACGAATACGGCCTGTTCGGCGATTATTACCTGCTCGGCAACCTCCTCCTACCCAATGACCCCACAGCAGAACTACCTTTTAAGCGGGCAGAGTTTATTTTTTATCGGGGTAGACGGGGAGTTCTCATAGAGAAAGAACCAGGAACCTATAAGATTTTGTGGCGTAGGGAGATTTTTAGCTAAGGGATGTTTCGAGTCGCGCTCATCGGACGACCTAATGTCGGCAAGTCCAGCCTCTTCAATCGGCTATCCGGTAAAAGGCTTGCTATCGTAGAAAATATACCGGGCGTCACTCGCGACCGACACATCGCCCATGTAGAAATAGAAGGGCAGCCGGTCACACTCATAGATACAGGCGGGTTTCTGGCAAAGGCAGAAGGATTAGAAGCTCAAGTAGTGCAGCAGGTACAGTTCGCCATAGAAGAGGCTAACCTCATCCTGTGGGTAGTAGATGCACAAGCGGGCCTGACATCAGAAGACTATGAACTTCAAGCCTGGCTGCGTAAGCACCTTGCCCCCAATAAGCCCCTCTGGATGGTCGTCAATAAAGCAGACGACCCGCAAAAAGAAATGGAGGGCACAGAGGCGCTTCAGATGGGTGTGGAACCGATATTCTTCGTCTCTGCGGCAAATGGGCGAGGTATAGCGGCTTTGCGGACAGCCATAGCCTCCCTGGCAGAAAAATCGCCCGCGTACACGCCCCCGACTGATGCCCCGCGCTTCGCCATCATCGGCCGGCCTAACGTCGGTAAGTCCAGCCTCCTCAATGCCCTCCTCGGAGAAGCCCGCGCCATCGTGAGTGACATCCCCGGCACCACCCGCGACGCCCTCTACATGCCCGCCACCTGGAAAGATAAGACCTTCTTCTGGGTAGATACCGCCGGCCTGCGCCGTAAAAGCCACATCGCCCCACACTCCCTCGAAAGATACGCCGCCCTCCGATCCCTACAAGCCCTGGAACTCTCCGACGTAGTGCTCCTCACGATGGATGCGCAAGAAGTCCTCACCGCCCAAGACCTCTCCCTCCTCCGCCTCGCCGAAAAACACGGCAAAGGCATCGTCCTCCTCCTCAATAAAGCCGACCTCATAGACAATAAGCACCGCCCCAACATAGAGGCCTGGGTCCGTCGGAAAATCCTCCCCTTAGAGCCGGTACCGCTGCTCTGGACCTCGGCCCTCACAGGCGAAGGCATCCGCCAAATCCCCAAGGAAGCTTTCGCTGTGTACGAGGCAGGCCAGTACCGCATCCCTACCCGCCACCTCAACGACACCCTCCGTCCCATCCTGCGCGACCACCCCCACCCCACCGTCGGTACCCTCCGCCCCGCCGTCAAATTCCTCCACCAGATCGGAACCAAACCCCCTACCTTCCAGCTCCACGTCCGCCACAAAGAAAAAATCCGCCGCAGCTATCTCCAGTTTCTCCTGCGACAAATCCGCAAACACCTCTATCCCTTCCCAGGATGGATGCCGAGATTTGAGCTGCTGGAAAAAAGCGAGTGAAAAACTAAAAATGACCTCACCCCCAGCAATCAGGCCTAAAACCACCCCTTATGTAGGCAAGGCGTTTTGCCGCCACCACGCACCAGCCAGCCTGTGGGTATAAACTCCCTCATACGCCAACAGCCTAAAATAGGCCTATCCAGCCTGGCCCCGGGAAAGCTCACCCTCCGCCCCTCGGCAGTTGGAGACTATCCAGCCCGACGGACGCCCCTCACCCCGCTTTTAGGTTATTGTAAACCGCCGTCCACGACAATCACCTCGCCCGTAATGTAAGAGGATAGGTCCGACAAAAGAAAGGCACAAACATGAGCGATCTCCGCAGGCTCGCCCAGACGTCCCAGCACAATCCGACTCTGCCAGGCCTCCGCCGGCAAGTGCGTCGTCATATCCGTCTGAATAAAGCCCGGTGCAATGGCATTGATCCGGATGTTGCGCGAACCAACCTCCTTGGCAAGCGACCGCGTAAAAGCTATCAGCCCAGCCTTAGCCGCAGCGTAGTTGGTCTGTCCCGGATTGCCCGTGATCCCCACAATAGAGCTAATATTCACGATACTGCCCTTCCGCTGGCGCAGCATAGGCTTGAGAGCCGCCTTGCTATACAGAAAAGGCCCCTTGAGGTTCGTCTGCATGACAGCATCCCACTGGGCTTCACTGAGACGTAGAAGAAGATTATCCTGGGTGATGCCGGCGTTATTGACCAGCCCGTCTAAGCGGCCATACTTCTTCACGAGTTCGTCCACGATAGCCTCGGCGCGTGCGCCATCCGTTACATCCGCCTGATATGGCAGGACCCGGTCGCGATGCGCTTCGGCGAGGCTCTGAGCGGCCTCTACGGAACCCCGATACGTGAAAGGGACAATCGCACCTGCCTGCGCAAGCACTTCCACAATAGCACGACCGATTCCGCGGCTTCCACCAGTTACCAAGATAACTTTATCCTGCAAGGGGAGCATATGCGCAAACTTACACCGAAGTGCCTTATCTTTGTAGAAGGATGCGGGGAGGGGAAGCAGGGTATATCCTGGCCCGCATAGCCGCTGGCGAGGGTCAGACGCTGGACTTCAAACAGCGCATTGACAGTGCCCGCAAAATCGCTAAAACGCTCGTGGCTTTCGCTAATAGCGAGGGGGGCTCCCTGCTCATCGGCGTCAAAGACAACGGCCGCATCGTGGGCGTCGCCCCCGAAGAGGAATACTACATGATAGACTTAGCGGCGCGACGTTACACCCAGCCCGTCACAGCTTTTACGGCTAAAACCCACATGATAGACAATAAAGCCATCTTGGAAGTGCATGTGCCGCCCCAGCCTGAGAAGCGCCCCCTCCGTGCGCTGGAAGAAGACGGCCGGTGGCGGGCCTACGTGCGCATTAGCGACCAGACACGCCTGGCCGGCAGCTTCCTGGAAGCCTTCTGGGAAGCCCAGAAAAAACCCCAACATATCCGCTTCCGCCGAGAAGAAGAGCTCCTCCTGCGCTATCTGCGGGAGCACCCCACCATTGACGAGAAGGCCTACCGTGCCCTCCTTGGCCCCCGCCACGCCTGGAAAGCCCGCCGCATCCTCATCAAGTACCTCCTCATCGGCCTCCTTGTCATGGACATCAACCCCACCGGCGAAGTCTTCCGCTTAGTGAGCTAAACCGCATCCACCTAAGTCCAAGGAACGCCCTTCACCAGAAGATGCGCAAAACTTCCCCCCCTACCCGCACAAGGTAAAAGCCCGGCGTGAGAGGAAGCTCATGCAATCCCGGCGACAATGCTGCAGACCACACCAGCTGCCCCAGCGAATTGTATACCTCAATAGCATACTTATCATCGGAGCCGCTAATGTACAGGTTACCCTGGTAAAACTTCACCTGTAAGGGGACTTGTTCCAGGACGAGCTCCACCGTTCGTGAATACACAGCGGCAGCACCGGGTTCCTCTACTCGTAAGCGATAATACCAGGGGCCTTTCCCGGGGCGCAGGTGGTCCTCAAAGGTGTAGGTCATAGAACTACCCCGTCCTAACAAACTGCCGATAGGTACAAAGAAATTCCCTTCACGCCTCTCCACAATAAAGGTCGTGTTAGGTGGCTCCTGAGCGGTTTGCCACGAGAGGCGGTTATAAGTAGCAAGAGCCTCCCCCCAGAGCTCTCGAGCCCAGACTACGGGCAATACAACACAGGAGAGCTGCGCCGTATCCCTACAATAAGGGTACTTGGAGGAGCTGGCCACCACATTATAGGTAATCAGCACATTGTTCGCGTTGCCATTGACGGGATAGGTAATGTATAAATGCGTCCAGCCCGGCTGGGTGGTATTATCTATCACGGTATCTGAGGGATTTCCCAGGAGACCTGGGGGCGTGGTGCTGATATTACCGATGACGGAAGAGAGCGGAATGTCGGAGGAAAACCACAAATGCACCGTTACGCCATTTTCGGATGAACAGCTTGCGGGAGGTATTTCAGCGAAGACCTTCCACTGGGCCGGGTCTATATTCAAGACGAAGGTGTGCTGCTCGGTATTGGTATACCACCAGGTATTGATGACCTCAGGGTTAGCATTATCATTGCCCCGATTTTGCCAGCGATGGCAGCCAAAAGTCGGTGTAGGCTGACAGCCGGTGAGATTTTGTACACCGTCCAGTGAGTTGCCCGGGTCTGTCAGAAGGATATCGTCCCAGTACACTTTCGGATCAGGGATAGGACTGTTGTTAGGTCTGGTAGTGGGACGTATCAGAAACACTCGAAAGCCGTTGACATGGTGTTCTACATCCACGAGGGGAAGGTGTGTAAGCCCTGTAAAGTAGTCTAACTGCGCATTGACGATAGTACCATTAGCGACGGGGACGCCGTTTCCGTCGCGGCCGTCCCAGGGCACACAGTTCGGCCCCCCGTTAAGCTGGCCGATGAAAGTCCACGGCACATATGGCGCCGGGAAGTTGAGCGTAACCTGCACCTGTCCGGGTTTGGAAAGCGAGACATAAATGCAGTAGCTCATTTCGGTACAGGGGATTACTGCGAAGGAGTCCACACTTCCCACGATACCAGTGGGATAGTACTCCATGTCGGGGTCGTTGAGGAAGATGGGGTACTCTGGCGCAGCAGGGACACCACCGGCATTCAAGATGTTCTGCCGATAGTCAGAACGGCGGCGCTGCTGCGGCGTCCCCACCGTGGAGGCACCGAAGGAGTTACACGCTACCTCAAAGCCATAGGGCCGCATCCCATTGAAGTTAAAGCTCGTTACGACGGAGTCCGGGGAATACGTATAGAGCGTGCCCACGAAAGGGTTGTTAGACCCCCGGGTGGTGAAATCCCACTTACGGCTCCAGAGGCGGCC
>Ga0209017_10001001_pt1 | contig 23873 bp, 14 predicted proteins | sample YNPBryunderm2012_FD_185812 | JGI IMG/M metagenome (GOLD analysis project Ga0209017, IMG submission 185812) | Anoxygenic and chlorotrophic microbial mat microbial communities from Yellowstone National Park, USA - YNP Bryant MS undermat 2012... ...
GGGGGGAAAAATAAGGTGGCCAGCCCTCTTCTTTTGGCCCCCTCACCCGGCTAGCCTGTCGGCTAGCCGGCCTCTCCCGCCAGGGGAGAGGCGGCAATGGACCTGACAAGCAGGTCCCTCCAGGCTTGTGCAGGAATGACCTATCTCCCTTTCGTGCGGCTAAAGTGTTACGCTTCTGCTAACGTGTTCCCTTGCTTTCATTGGGTTCATCTTTATAAAACCGATTGGCCACGAGCAGTTCAGCGGCCCACAGGCAAGCGACCAGGGCGATCAGCAGGGGAAACAGTTCCTGGCCGACCCGCCCCAGGCTGACATGGCGATTGATCTCCTGGCGGCTGCGGGCAAGCCGAACGTTTCTGAGGCCCAACAGGTCGTTCAACTCTTCCGGCCCGAGTCGGTCCAGGCGGGTTTGTTCTGGCGGAAGGTTCAGGCTGAATCCGCCGTCCGGACTGCCGCTGGCTTGTACCCGGTAATTGCCGGGCAAAGGCGGCGGGCTGAGGACCAGGGGACCTGCAGCCCCTTCGGTCTGCGCGGTGAAGGTCATGCCATCCGGAGCGGTAACCACGTAGCTCCGCCGTCCGCCGGCTCCTTCGAGTTGGAGAACGACCATCTGACCGACTGTATAGTTAAGCTGCCGTTCGGCAGCGCCCACCAGGTAGGCGGCCATTTCGTTCACCAGGATCAGATAGGGCCAGGCATCGCCAACGGGCAGGAGATTCCACGGCTCGTGGTTGGTGTCGTCGGTAAGGGGCGTGGTCAAGGTCAGCACTCGTCCTTTGCCGACGGGTCGTTCCAGTAAGGCGGGCCGACCGTCGCTATAGGAGACGACCACATTGACTCCCTTGGCCAACTGGCCCAATTGCCAGTAGCAGAGCACCGGGAAGGCGTCCCAGGGCACCGTGCCGGAAAGCCTCCGGAACTCGGCCAGGATCGGATGCTGGCGGTCCGCCGGGGCAAGGAAAGTGTCGAAATCGGGCCGACGGGCTTGCATCTGCAAGGGGCCGGGCAGCAGACTCTGGGCGGCCGGCGTGAGGAAACTGTCGATCGGTTGGGCATTGCGACCTAAACAAATGGCCAGTCCATGACCGTCCGCCACATAACCGGCCAGCTTCTGCCACAAGGCGTCCTCCAGCGGCTTGGGATCCAAAAGCATCAAGGCGGCATATCCGGCCAAGTCGCTCTGGGCCAGCTCCTCCTGCGGAATCAGCCGACACTCATACCGCGCCTGGCCCGTGAGCCGAAACTCCCGCGGGGCAAGCGCCTCGGTAACAAAGCTCGGGACCAGATGCGGGGCAGTGGGTGCGGCGAGCAAGAGATGCCAGGGGGGCTTCACGGTAATAGTAAAATATCGTACATCACTGCCCGGTAGGGCATCCCCACCAACAATCCGCACCTGCCCCTGATGGATACCGGTGCCAAGCCCCCGGAGCCGAAACACCACCTGCTCTGCCTGGCCGGGCTGCAACTGGCAGACCTTCTCTTCCCGCTTTTGCCACCGGCGGCGGCCCGTAGCCGGGTCCTGCTCCTCCATCTCCAATTGCACCGTACAGGCCCCGGCCAGGCCAATGGACTCCACATGGGTCTGGACCACCAGGGTACCGCGGCTGGAAAGAATTTGGCGAGGTAGTTCCAGGGTGCCCAAGGCGAAATCTTTTGGTTCCGGCACGCCGACATCCACCAGATAGACACTCAGTCCGAGGGTTTTTTCCAGTTGGCTGCGCAGGGTGGGTAGAGTTTCTCTGGGCCAGGCGGCCCGTGCGAGATCGGTAAAAATGTATATCTCCCGCAGACGCTTCTCACTCTGCTCCAATAAGTCCAACGCCCGGCTTATGGCGGCAGGTAGCGGCTGGCTGTCCGCACTCGGTTCCAACCGGCGGATACGCTCTCGGGCTGAGGCACGATCCACCTCAAAGGCCGCCGGCGCAGCCCGGCTGGAAAGCACCGCCACCTCGCTCTGCTGCGGCAGCTCGGCCAAAAGCCATAACCCCAACTCCTTGGCCCGCTCCAAACGCGTCTGGTTCTCATGTCGATACTCCATCCGCAGCGACGTATCGAAGATCAAGGCGGCGGCCACCGGCTCCTCCTCCAACGCCCAATCCCCCGAAAAGATCACGCTCGGCCTGGCCAACCCCAGCGACAATAGGGCAATCACCCCGACCCGGAGCGCCAAAAGCAACCAATGGCGAATCCGGAGCCGGCGCTGCTGCGGTACCTGCCGCTCCTGCACAAACTGAACGGCCGGAAACTCCACCCGCCGAGGCCGACGCCGCAGCAGCAAATGCAGCAAAATCGGCACGGCCACCAGCACGGTTCCGGCCAAGAGACTCGCATTCAAAAACGTCATGGCAATCTACTACGCCCCGCAGCGCTTTGGACCTGACGGGCACCCCTCGATTCCTATGGAACAGAAGGCTACGACCGTTGGCTTCGGTTGATCAGGTATTCGCTCAGCGCCCGGTCGAACGGCATACTGGTATCCAAAGGAACATAGTCGATTTTGGCTCGTGCACATTCCCGGCGCAAGGTGTCTCGGAACTTCTCCATCTGTTCCAAATAGGCGTGGCGAAAATCCGAGGCATCCACTTCGACCCATTGGCCGGTTTCCGGCTCTTCCAATTCCACCAACCCATCGAACGGGAATCGCACTTCCGCTTCGTCCAGGATATGGAACACGATCACATCATGGCCCCGATGCCGAAGCCGATAGAGGGCCTGCAAGATGGGTTCGGGCTGGCCCAACAAATCGGAAAACAGCATCACCAAACTGGCGTGGCGAAGCATCCCGGCAATCTGGGTGAGGCTGGCGGCCACGTCGGTCCGGCCTGTGGGCTGAGCACGGGCCAAAATCGAAAGCACATCTCCCAATTGCGTCCGCTTGCTTTTGGGCCGAAGACTGGTCCGCACCTTCTCGTCGAACGCAAAAAGCCCCACCGGGTCCTGCTGCTGAATCATCAGATAACACAGGGCCGCCGCCAGACTGACCGCATACTCCCACTTGGTCACTTCCTGCCGATAAGTGTAGCCCATCGACCGACTCAAATCCAACGTCAAATACCCGGTGATGTTCGTCTCCGCCTCGAACTTTTTCACATAGTACTTCTCCGTCTTGGCATAGACGATCCAGTCAATATCCTTCGGATCATCGCCGGGCGTGTATTTGCGATGTTCGCTAAACTCCACCGAAAACCCATGAAACGGACTCCGATGCAGCCCTTGGAAAAATCCTTTCACAATGCACTGGGCACGCAAATCCAATCGCCGAATCTGCCGAACTACTTCCGGTTGGAGATACTTGGCCACTAAGGACATGGCAACTCCAAAAGCCTGCGGCCCCAACCAATCGGAAACTTTAAAAAACACTCGCTACGGGCAACAGGTTCACCCAACGGACTCCCCGAATTTCGTACCCCGGAAGCCGAATGGAGGGATCGGCTCTGTCATTCCTGGGGAAGCAGGAATCTGGAGAACATGCTCTTCTCCTGTCTGGATTCCCCCTTGCACGGCAATGACACACTCGCTTTACCCACCAGAAGAGGCGAATGGCTTCCTTCGGCTAAATTGTTACGAAAACGGACGCTTTGGGTAACAGGTGAACCAAGGGGAAACACTTTAGCCGAATGAAACCGACTCCCCTCTCCTCCGACGGGAGAGGCGGGGACCCGGACCTGACCCGGAGGTCCCACCAAGGGCATTTTCATTCGGCTCATTGGACTGGATCCACTCGGCCCCCACCATTTGGAGGAGGTCATCATCGGCTCGAACCCCACAGATTGGGGGGATGATTTCCGGTGGATACAGTCCCCCTAACATCCTATCGGCCTTCGAACTTGGGCATCGGCGGCGGTGGGATTTCTCGGAGCAGACGTTGGATAATGTCTTCTGGGCTGATCCCCTCGGCCTGGGCCTGGAAGTTGGTGCTGATGCGGTGGCGGAGCACTGGGATGGCAATCTTTTGGACATCCTGAATGGCTACCGAAAACCGGCCGTCCATTGCCGCCAAGGCTTTGCCGCCCAGGATGAGGAATTGCCCGGCCCGAGGCCCGGCCCCCCAATCCACCCACTCCTTAATATACCCGGGTGCCGAAGGATCCGACGGCCGGGTGGCCCGCACCAGACGGGCCACATACTGCACAATGTACGGACTGACCGCCACCGAAGCGACCAGCTTCTGCAGGTTCAAAATCGCCTTGGCCGACAGCACCTTGTTGACCTCCACCTTCTCGCTCCGGGTGGTAACGGCCAAAATCTGCTCCTCTTCCTCCGCCGACGGATAATCCACCTTGATATTAAACATAAATCGGTCCAGTTGGGCCTCCGGGAGCGGATAGGTACCTTCCTGTTCGATCGGGTTTTGGGTGGCAATGGTAAAGAACGGTTCCGGCAACGGATAGGTTTTTTGGCCCACGGTGACTTCCCGTTCCTGCATCGCCTGCAAGAGGGCGGCCTGGGTTTTGGGCGGAGTCCGGTTGATTTCGTCGGCCAACAGGATGTTGGTAAACACCGGGCCGGGCACAAAGCGGAAGTTCCGCCGACCGTGTTCGTCTTCTTCCAGCACATTGGTGCCGGTAATGTCCGAAGGCATTAGATCCGGCGTAAACTGAATCCGCTTAAAATCCAGGTCCAGGATGCGGGCCAGAGTGCTGACCATCAGCGTCTTAGCCAACCCAGGCACCCCCACCAGCAGACAATGACCCCGGACAAAAATGGCGGCAAAAATCTGCTCGATGACTTCCGTTTGGCCTACAATGACCTTCTGGAGTTCTTCTTGCATCCGCTGGCGCTGTTGCCGGAACTCCTGAAGGACCTCTCCAAGACTGCGCGGTTTGGTGGACAAGGCTTTTCCTTATGCTACCAAAGGGGGATCAAACTCAACCTTCGCCTGGAAATAAGTCTTTTTGGGTATTTAAAATCCCTCAAAACGGGGGCTTCTCCTAGGAAAAACGTCCTCTTGTTTCCATTATACCCTTTTATAATCCCCGGCCAGAACCAACCTGGATGGCAGGTTTTAAAAAACTGCCGGCCGAAAACCCCCGAAAGGAACAGGGAGGTCCCCTTTCTGGTACTATTTTGACTGTCCCCCCAGGCAGGCTCCTCCCAAGGCAGGGGCCCTGGGCGGGGCAGCCAGTTTAATCATGGAATCCAGTCCGGTCGGTTTTTATTCGAGCCAGAATTTATCTAGATTTTCCAAATTGCCTAAACTCACATTGAGTGCATCTATTCCCCGGGGAAAATTCGATCCGATTAGGCCCTACAACTGGTAGGGACCGGAGGGGGAGATCCAGTCAACCTAGTCAGGTGCTCAGCATCCCCCTTAATGGGTATTTTCCACCCCCTCAGCCACGCCCTGGAGACTTTTTGGCTTTGGGTGCTCCGGATAGAATAGACTTAACTAGTTGGGAGTTTTTAGGTTACAAGAGAAGGTTTTCGCCGATGAGAGAACCGGCAGGCCAGCAACGGTGGGTATTTCGGCTGGGCGGGGGCGCTTGGCAACGGTGGGGGCTTCGGCGTGCTATGCCGGGGGCGATCTGGAACCGGCACCGGCGGGTATTTTGGCTGGGCTGGCTGGTAGGTTTCGCATTGGGGTACGGTGGGGGGGTGCCAAATTGCCCAGCTCAGGGGATTACCCCCGAAATGGTCCGAGAGGCCATCCAGCGTGGCATCAACTACCTAAAAAATGTCCAAAACCCGGATGGGTCCTGGGGGGATTGGGCCTTGCAACCGGGGGCCAGGACCTCGCTATGCACCCTGGCCCTGTTGAATGCCGGTCTGAAGCCCTCTGACCCGGTCATCCAAAAGGCCTTGGCCAACCTCCGCAAACTCCGGCCGGATTCCACGTATGCGGTGGCCTTGCAGACGATGGTCTTTTGCCAGGCCGAGCCGCTCCGGGACCTCTCGCTCATCCGGGACAATGTGGCCACCTTGCTCCGGATCCAAAAGCAAGACGGGCCTCGGAAAGGGGCCTGGGGCTACCGGGCCGGCTTGGGCGAAGGAGATAATTCCAACAGCCAGTTTGCCATTTTGGCCTTGTATGAGGCGGATCGGGTGGGAGTGCGGTTTCCGGAGCGGAATTGGCGTCTGGCCAAGACGTACTGGGAAGATTGCCAAAACCCGGATGGTTCCTGGGGGTACTACAAGGGGGTGCCGGGCACAGGCAGTATGACCTGTGCGGGCATTAGCAGTTTGGTCATCTGCAACGAGGTGCTGGCGCAGCCAAGCGTGGTCTATGATCCTGCTACGGGCCGGATTTCCTGTTGCCAGGTGTCCGAGCCGACCGGGGATGCGGTTCAGCGGGGGCTTGCCTGGCTGAGCCGGGCGGATGTCTTCGCCGTAAGCCATAACCCGGGTTCCCGGCAGTGGCTTTTCTATTATCTGTATGGTCTGGAACGGGGAGGTCGGATGACCGGGCGGCGGTTTTTCGGCCAACATGATTGGTATCGGGAAGGATGTGAACAATTGGTCCTACGGGATCCGCCGGACGCCCTCTCCGGTTTTTGGCGGGGCACCGGTCATGCGGAAAACGATCCCCTGATCGCCACCAGTTTGGCCTTGCTCTTTTTATCCAAAGGGCGGCGTCCCACCCTGCTGGCCAAACTCCAGTACCGCGCGGACCCGGATTGGAACCGCCATCCGAACGATGTGGCCAAACTGACCCGGTATGTGGAACCCCGGTGGGGGCTGGATTTGACCTGGCAAAGCGTGGACGTTCGTACCGCTTCCGTGGAAGACCTGCTCCAATGCCCCGTGCTGCTGATGACCGGCAGTTTGGACCCCCGCCCCTCCTCCCCAGAAGCCCTCCAAACATTGGCCGACAAACTCCGCGCCTACCTGGAACGGGGCGGCTTCTTGTGGGCGGAGGCCAATTGCACCGGCTCGGAATTCGACAAAGGCTTCCGGGCCCTGGTGGAGCGGATCTTTCCAGAACCGGAATATCGGCTTCGCCTTCTGCCGCCCGAACATCCCATCTGGCGGGCCGAAGAATCCGTCGATCCGAAATATCATCGGCCGATTTTGGGCGTGGAATTCGGCTGCCGAACCAGCCTGATCTATTTTCCACCCCATCCGGCCCAGTCGCCGGGACCGTCCCTTTCCTGCTTGTGGGAACTAGCGCAACCGAACCGGCCTGGCATTTTCCCCGCCGCCGTGCAGGAGCAAATCGATGCGGCCCTTTCGATCGGTATCAATGTGCTGGCCTATGCCACCAACCGGGAGCTGAAACCGAAGGAATACTATCTGCGGCGTCTGAGCAGCGGGGAACGCACGGATGCGTTGGTACGTGGACGTTTGGCCATTGCCAGTCTGCGCCATCCCGGCGGTTGCACGGCCGCACCGCGGGCTCTGCGCAGTCTGCTGGAGGCCCTGCAGCACGAAGTGAAACTCCGGGTGCCGACCGATCCGGTGGAACTGACGCTCACGGATGAGGCCCTGTTTGATTATCATCTGCTGTTTATGCACGGGCGCAGCGCCTTCCGCCTGACACCAGCGGAAAGGGATCAATTGTACAAATTCCTCCAGCGGGGCGGCACCCTGTTCGCCAACGCCATCTGCGGCAGCCAGGCCTTTGCCGATTCGTTCCGGCAAGAAATGGCCCTCATCTTTCCCAAAGCACCCTTAGAGCGGGTGCCCGCCGGCGACCCAATCTGGACTACCGCTTTTGGCGGATTCGATCTGAAGGCAGTCTCCCGACGGGATCCCCAGTCGACAGGCTCGGCCGGAAGGCTTCGGGCAGCGGTGCGCCAGGGGCCCCCCGCCTTCGAAGGAATCAAAATCGACGGCCGATGGGCGGTCCTGTTTTCCCCCTACGATCTGAGCTGCGCCCTGGAAAAGCACGACTCCTTGGAATGCTACGGCTACACTCGGGACGACGCCGCCCGAATCGCCATCAACGTGGTCCTCTATGCCCTCCAGCAGTAGGCCAGGAAATCTCTCGAGAATGCCATCCGAAATCGTCTTTGGGCTTCGGTGATACTTCTGGGACATCGGAGTAGGCCAGGAAATCTCTCGGTGATGCCATCTGAAATCGACCCTGGGAAATCAAGCAAGCTAACAGGAAACTAGGAGAGCAGGAAATCCCGAACTAGTAGAGTAGGAACCTCCTGGGTGATGCCATCGGAAAGTGCTTGTCGGGGTTGGCCCGAAGGGCTGGCGGTCGTTGCCGGAGCATTGACGCTGCGGGCTGCTGTCTTGCTCCTGGCGCCCCATGCCTTGCAGACAGACCCAGACGGCTACCGAACGGTAGGAGAAAATCTGCTTCGGCATGGAGTGCTAGGGCATGGACCACAGCCGACCGCCGTTCGCCCCCCGCTTTATCCGCTGATTTTGGCCGGTTGCGCTGTATTTGGCCCGGCTGCCCCAGCGGCACTGGGTTTGGTCCATTTGGCCATGGGGACGGCAACGGTCTGGTTGGCCTGGGACCTGGCTCGTATGGGCCGACTCCGCGGGTGGCAGCGGTGCCTGGGAGCCGCTCTGGTGGCCGGCGATCCGCTCCTGGTCCGGGCAAGCACCCTGGTGATGACCGAAACCCTGGCCGCTCTCCTGGCCACGGCCAGCTTGAATCTATGGGCCAGATACCTCCGCCAACCCACGCCTTGGCGGGCCGCTCTGCTGGGTGCTCTGGCCGGGTTGGGCGTGCTCTGTCGGCCCCATTGGCTCCTGTGGGCACTGGCCACCGCTGGAGGCCTGCTGATCTGCCCCCCGGGACGCAAACCCAGACGTCTTCCCCTGCCCCATATCCCCCTGCCCGATAAGCCACCCGATGACTCCTTGTCCCAAAGGCCCCTGGCCGAGAGGCCTTTACCCGAGGAGTCCGGGCCCGAGAGGCCCTTACCCGATAAGCCCCTGTCCGTTCTGCCTCCATCAAACATGCCTTCGATTTGGAAGGCCCGATGGGCGGCAGTTGCTCTGTATGCCGTAGGGGCCGGGGTCTTCTTAATTCCTTGGACGGTGCGAAATGCTGTCCAACTGGGCCATCCGGTGCTGACCACCACCCACGGCGGTTATACCATGCTGCTGGCCAATAACCGGTGGCTTTACGAGCACCTCCGGCAAGGAGGGAGACTGGCCGATTGGGACCCGGCTCCCTTCCACCAAGCCTGGCATCAGACGGTCCAGCAACAGTTCCTACTGAAATCGGCTGCCGTTTCCCGGCCGGAACCCGCCAGCACTGGTTCGGCCAATCCAAGAGAACAACCACGGCACCCTGCACGGATGCCAGCGCCGGCCAGTCCCCTTTCGGACAAACCGGTGGCAGAGGAACCTTCAGGCAAAAGAGATGCCATTTCTAGGGGGGACGCATCTCTCCCAAAAGTAGATGAACTAGCGGCAGATCAATGGGCCTACCGGGAGGCAATCGGCACCATTAGCGAAAATCCAGGCATTTTTTGCCGGGCGGTTTTATTCCGATGGGGGCGACTCTGGCAGGTTGGACCCACTCGATCCTATGGCGATCCCCTCCATCGGGTGGTTTATATTGGCTCGTTCTGTTGGTATTTTCTGGAATTTATTTTGGCAATCTGGGGAATCTGGGTCATCTACACAAAAAGACGAGGGCATCTTGCCCTCCGAAACACGCTCCTATTGGCTTTGGTGTGGGCAGGAGTTTTGACCGCCGTCCATGCCTTCTATTGGACGGAAATGCGGATGCGATCCCCCCTGACGGCCGGTTTGGCCCTGGCCGCCGCCTTCGGAGCGGCCCTTCATCGCTGCGGCGGGCAAGTCCGCTTGATTCTCCGGGGGGTTCTTTTTATAATCCGCCCACGGCGGGAAAACTCTTTTCCGTTGTAACTGCTTTGGTATTTTTGGGTTAGGTTTTTGTGCAGGGAAGCGAACCTGCTTGCCTTGGCAAGGACGCCTCTTGCAGATAGCTCAGCGTGTTGTCCCTTGGTTGTCCGATTGGCAAAAACCCGGTTTTGGCCGGGGCGATGGGCTTTCGCTCCCCCCGAAACCCCAAAAGAGGGGAATAACCCCATCTAATTGGAGGGGGATTGGCCAAACCGCCTTTTTTCTCTTTCTGATAGCGGGCCTCCTTGGGAATGCCGAGTTTCCATGGGGCAACTTCTCCCCCATCGGAGGGGCATGGGAAGTCCGAACGGACTCCACGTCGGCATGGCGGGCCAAAGTCCAATTGCCTCCGCCCTCCCCATCCCAGCCCATCTATGTCTCCGCCCAACAGGGTGCCCGGTGGACCGAGGGCGCCTACCAGGTTTGGACTCTGGAAGGCAACGTGCAGATGCAGCAAGGCCCGGCACGCCTCCAGGCGCAACGGGCCGTCGTGTGGATAACCACCAACTCCCCTACCGAGCAGGCTTCGACAAAACTGATCGCCTACTTGGAAGGTCAGGTGGAAGGAGAGCACCAAGGTCCCACCGGTCGAGCCCGATGGACCGACCAAACCTGGCTTGGACGATGGGTAAGCGACTTTCCCCCCGAAGTCCAGGTAGGTCAACTCCTACCCGAACCGGCCGAAAAACTTCCTTGGTACCAGCGGGCGGTGGCCCATCGGCAGCAGGAGTTCGTCCAGGCTATTCGGCAAACCCAGTGGACCAACCAGGCGGACCCTGCTCCCCCAGGCGTCCTCCCCAACCTGGATACCCCCTCGTCAGGGGCAGGGAATCTGCCGGGCGCCGGGCCGACCGATTCCGCCCCGCCACTGGAACCGGGCAACCCGCCGGGATCTGGGCTGAACTTGCAAGGCCCGCGTCTTATCCAGCAACAGTCAGCCAGGCCGGCCCAGGGGCCGGTCGCCGGGGCCGTTTCGGGCCGAACACGCCGCATCCGCGTTTTTTCCAGAACCGATGTGCGCATCCAGGCCCAATGGTTTCCTGATCCCCAAACTAATCAGGGCATTGCCGTCATCGACGGCGGGGTGAACATCGTCATCGACGAGGCAGGCCCATGGGGCACCGTGGATATTTCCGCCGATCGAATGGTTATTTGGACACGTGCCGACCAGGAGCCCGGCCTTTCCGGCGAAAGCCTGCAGGACGTAGAAACCCCGCTGGAAATCTACATGGAGGGCAATGTGGTCTTTCGGCAGGGGCAACGGATCATCTGGGCGGATCGGCTTTATTACGATGTGCGACGGCATTGGGGGACTGTGTTAGGTGCTGAAATGCTCACGCCGGCGCCGAAATATGAGGGGCTGCTACGGCTTCGGGCCGAGGTGCTTCAGCAGACAGGTCCAGGCCATTTTTTTGCCCGAGACGCCTTTGTTACCTCCAGTCGGTTGGGCACGCCCCGGTATCGGCTTCAGGCGCAGGAGGTCTATTTTGAGGATGTCCAGACGCCCCAAGTGGATCCGTGGACCGGGCAGGTTCAGGTGGATCCCCAGACCGGCGAGCCGTTGCTGGACCATCAGCAAAACTTTACCAGCCGACACAATTTCCTCTTTCTCGAAGACGTACCGGTGCTCTATTGGCCATGGATGGCTGCCGATGTAAGCGAACCGACGTTGTACATCCGACGGGTCCAGTATAAATATGACAAGTCCTTCGGCAATCAGATTCTGACCGATTGGAATGCCTATCAGATTTTTGGGATTCGCCAGCGGCCGGAAGGCACCCGCTGGGACGCCAGCGTGGATTGGCTGGATAAACGGGGGCTGGGCCATGGCACCACGTTCTCTTATCGGCGAAATAACTTCCTGGGCATCCAGGGCCCTGTGTCCGGTCTGGTGGATTACTGGGGAATAAAAGATCACGGGGAGGACCTCTTGGCTGGCCGGGGCTGGGTGCCGCCAGAGTCGGAATATCGGTATCGACTCTTTTGGAAACACCGCCAGCAAATTGCCGGGGACTATCTCTTCTCGGCCGAAGTGAATTGGATCAGCGATCGCAATTTTCTGGAGCAGTATTATCGGAATGAATGGGAGACGTTCAAAGATTTCACCACCGGAGTGGAACTCCGTCGGGCCCGGGACCACATTTCCTGGAGTGTGTCGGCGGACGTTCGGCTGAACGACTTCCTGACGCAGACGGAGTGGTTGCCCCGGGTGGACCATTTTATTTTGGGTCAACAGGTGGCCGAAGGGCTGACCTGGTTTGCGCATTCCGGCGTCGGCTATGGTCGGTTTCGGACTGGGGCGGCGCCAACATTTGCTCGAGATGCTGCTTTGTTTACCTACCTGCCGTGGGAATCGCCCGATCCGCCCGGCTCTCCAGCAGTGCCGCTCCGTGTAGAAGGGGAACGAGTATTTACCCGGCAGGAGATCGACTGGCCGATCCAACTGGGGCCGGTTAAGGTCGTTCCGTATGCCCTGGGCGAGGCAGCCCATTGGGGCGAAGATCGCACCGGCGACGACCTGCAACGGCTTTACTATCAGGTGGGTGTGCGGGCCAGCCTGCCCTTCTGGCGAACCTTTCCGGAAGTAGAAAGCCAGTTGTGGAATGTACACGGCCTGGCGCACAAGGTCACGGTGGAAGGGGAGTTCGCCTTTGCCGAGGCCAACCGGGACATGCTGCTGCTGCCGCTTTATGATCCCTTGGACGACGACGGCATCGAGGCGCTGCGCCGGCGGTTTGCGGTGCGGACCTTTGGCGTGCCGGCGGGCACGGTGGCAGGCATCCCCCTGGCGTTCGATGAACGATTTTACGCCCTGCGCATGGGGCTGGCCGGCTGGGTCACCGCTCCGATGGAAACGGCCGACGACCTGATCGCCCTTCGGCTGGGTGTCCATCAGCGGTTGCAGACCAAACGAGGCCTGCCCGATCAGCGTCGGATCATCGACTGGATGACCCTAGATACGAATCTGACATTTTTCCCGAATGCCGATCGGGATAACTTTGGCACCGCGGTGGGCCTGCTGGATTACAATTACCGGTGGTTTATTGGCGATCGGTTGACCCTGGTTTCCACGGGGCTGTTTGATTTCTTCCATGACGGAGCACAAGTGATTACCATTGGGGGGTATCTGGAGCGGCCGCCACGGGGCCGGTTGTATCTGGGGCTGAACCTCCTGGAAGGCCCCTTCCGAAGCCAGGTCCTCCTGGCCTCGTTCTCCTATCAGATGAGTCCCAAATGGATCGGCACGGTGAGCACCTCGGTCGATCTGACAGGCGAAAATATCGGCCAGAGTGCCTCGGTGACCCGGATCGGGGAATCGTTAATCGTCAATTTCGGAGTCCGGGTGGACGCGATCCGGAAAGATACGGGCGTCTTCTTGAGTGTGGAGCCGCGGTTTTTACCCAAACGCCGTTTAGGCGGCGCTGCAGGCCGAATCCCCATGGCCGGCCTGGAAAAGCTAGAGTAACACCCGAATAGAGGTGGCTGTGTGTCACTGCTGCGCAAGCAGCAGCCCATGCTGCTTTGTGTCTGCTCCTGTGTCCCTGCTGGTCGATCGGAAAGTCTAGAATATTTTCTGGATTCCCGCTTTCGCGGGAATGACACTCCTCAGCCGGTTTCGCCTCGGTCGGCTGACCTCTCCGAGGGCGTGTGGAGGCGGGTTGCTTCATTCGGCTAAGATGTTACCTATTTCTCTTCCGACGCCAGGACCATCGCCTGGACCGGGATTTCCAGGGTCTGGGTTCCAAGATCGGTCTGGAGGCGGAGAATGCCTTGATGTTTACCGGGACGGCTAGGGGCCTGGTACCGGACCGTTACCCGCCAAAGCGTCTGCGCCTGGGTGTTTTTGGGTGTTTCCACGCTGAGGTCGGGCAGGTCGGCGGTACCCGAGCGAAGGGTAAAGGGCCGCTGGGCCCGCAGGACCAGGATTTTGGACGTTTTCTGCCCCGGCTGGAGCACGCCCAGCCAGAGGACCGGTGGATACACTTCGACTTCGGTGGCCACGCGTCCAGTCACCAGCACCGGAATCTCCGCATTCTGGGGGTCATTGGTCTGGAGCACCAGGACTTCTTTGAACGGTCCTAACGGTCCGGCGGCTTCTAGGTGCACCTGAAGCCGATAGCGGACTTGCTGCCCGCTGCGTTCGATCTGGGTGAGGCTAGCAGAGATGCGCTGATTGGGGCTGCGCAGCGTTTCGATTCGCCAATCGGGGCGGTTGGTGCAGGTAATGTGGGCCTCTTGGGAGGCCTTTTGGCCGGGCTGCAACGTGCCGAAATCCAATTCCGCCGGTTCCAGGGAGACTGCTGGGTCAATGTACGCAGTTACATGGAGTTGGACTTCGGCGAATTCGGGGCGGACGAAGGTTACGGTGAGCGTGGCGCCTTTGCGGCCTTGGAACCGCTCGGTGCGGAGGCGGGCGGTAAGGTTTGTTTGTTCACCAGGCCCCAGCACCGTCTTGTGCAAGATGGGTTCGGTACATTCACAGGTATAACGGACCCGGCTGATTTCGATCTCGAAGGGATAGATATTGGTAATAGGAAAATCGAACTCGGCATGGGCTTTGGCCGGTACGCGTCCGAAATCGTAGGTCTTTTGTTCAAAGAGCCGGTCGGCCCACCCGGGAGGCACACCACGGTGGTCTTGGTCCCGACCGTTAGCATCGGCCGCCTGGGTACATAGACAAATAAACATCCAACCTAGCCATCCCCAGGTAAACCTTCGGAAAAGCGATCCGTAGAATCGGCAGGACGCGGACATGGCAACGGTTAGGTGATGAAGGAGTTGCCTCAACCTGGCAACGGAAACGCCAGATTTTTGGCATAACCTATTGGAAAATCAGGAGTTCGTGGTATTCTCTCTGGGGTTCGGTGCCTGATCTTCTGGAATGGGGAACCGGTCGATTGTCGGCGGGTTTTCCGAGGTGTTCGGAGGGGCATTGGCAGTTCGAGGGCTTTCTGCGGCCAAGCGGGTTCGGGCCTGCTGGACCCAAGGGCTTTCCGGGGCCAAGGTGAGGAAGCAGTGCCAGTGGTGGTTGGCTTGTTCGGAGCGGCCCATTTCGTCCAGCAGGCGGGCCAGGTGATAATGGGCGTCCGCATATTGGGGATGATAGGCCAGGGCACCTTGGAAGGCGGCCAAGGCCAGTTCGGTTTCGCCGGTCTCGGCCAACAGGCATCCCAGGTTACAGCGGGCTTCGACAAAGTCTTCGTCCAGTTCGATGGCCATGTAATAGCGTTCCCGTGCTGCCGAGAGGTCGCCCATACGATAGAGCAGCTCGGCCAATTGGAAGCAGAGTTCTGCGGAGGGGCCTGCGGCGGCCAAGGCGGCCCGAAGCATCTCCGCCGCTTCCCGAAGTTGGCCCGCCTCTTCTAACTGCATGGCCATTTGTACCATCTCCTCCGCACTGTAATAAGGGGGGCTGTCTGTGCCCCACGGAGCGGCCGGCGTCATCGGCAAAGCAGCCGGAGGATGCAGGGGGGGAGACTCCGGGAGGCGATCGGGTTCGACAGTGGCCGAGGCCGGAGCGTCGAAATCCATGCGGAGTTGGCCGCCCGGCTCCATGAGCCGATCCCCATCCCACAATAAAATCCGTTTCCCCTCAATCCGCACCGGCAGTTGGCCGAGGGGGCGGTCCAGATCGGGTCGAGTCCGGCTCAGAACGGCCAATTGCCGTTGGATGGTCTCCGCCGAAGCGCCGGCAGCCTGGAGTTCGGCCAATCGACGAGCCACCGTAACTTCCTGAAAATCGAAATAGGGCACTTTGTGCACCAGTTTGGCCGGGCGCAGCCAACCCCGCCGATACCACCGCCGCACCTGGACCAACGGAACCCGGAGCAACTCGGCCAACATGGCCGGAGTATAAAGATGATGGATTTCTGTATCTTCATCCACCAGTCCGAGCCGCTGCCAGAGCTGGCTTTCTCGGACCAGTTCGATCCGGCCGGTGGCCACCGCCTCGTGGACTGCCGGAGGCATGTCCGGGGGCAACCGGTGGTGTAGGTCGGCAGGCGAACCAGCCCCGGCCTCCCCCAGCACCATCATGTCCACCTGGTCGGTCGCCCGATCCACCACGATGGCACCCTGCCGACGCAACAGGTGGGCCAGTTCCCGGCGGTTCATGTGGGCCAATCGGCCGATAATGGCAATCCGTTTACCATCCATCGTCCTGCCAGAATGGGTCATCGGTTTCTCCTGGATCGGCAAACACCGAACTTCCGCGGGTAAGGTCCCATCGGTCCTCTGGCAGTCTGGCCTGGCTACGAACCGGAAGGGAGGATGCGGAGTGGTTGATCGGGCTGATCGGCCAACCGGATTTCTACCGGCCCGGTTTGTCGGCTTACCGCCTCGAGGAATTCTCGGGGAGTGCGAACCGGCGTTGGGCCCACCTGGCGAATGATCATGCCGGGACGGAGACCTGCCTGCCACGCCGGGGAACCTTCCTGAACATCCGTTACTGCCACGCCCAGATCAAACGGCAAAGCCGAAAACATGGGCCGACCGGTCCCGTCCACGACGCCAGTCAGGTAATCGACCGACACCCCTCGCCAGGCCGGCGGCCGCTCCGTCACCACCTTTCGCCCCCGCACAGGATATTTGCTCAGGACCACCTCGATCGACATGCTTCGCCCGTCTCGGAGCACATCCAAACGAACCCGGGTTTCCACAGGCAGTTTCCCCACCTCCAGCACCAGGCCGTCAAAATCGTAGATCGGTTGGCCGTTGACCGCGGTAATCCGGTCGCCTGGACGAAGCCCGGCCTGATGGGCAGGCGAACCGGGAACCACATCCTCAATCCGGACTCCCTGGCCGGTGGCCGCCTCCGGTCCGGTCGGCTCACCGGAACGCCGAACACCCAAATAGCCGTATTCCACCTCTCGGCCTGCTTTCAGGGTATCCAGGATCCGTCGAAAAGTAGCATCGACCGGGATGGCATAACCGGCAGCAGTTTCATAACCGGCCACCGCGGCCAGCGACACACACAGGCCGATCATTTCCCCCCGGAGGTTCAGCAGCGGGCCGCCACTGGTACCCAAGTTCAGGCGGGCGTCCGTCTGGATGAGGGTACCAAAATGATACAGGGCACTTTTTCCCACCGGATCGTTTTCATCCGGCTGGGGCGGTGCCTTTCGGGCCAGGTTGGAAACAATGCCCCAACTGGCGCTGGCCTGTCCGTCCCGGGCAATCGCATACGGATTGCCCAGCGCGATGACGAACTGCCCTTTGCGGAGCCGTTGGGCGTCGCCAAACGTAATCGGCACGAGTCCTTTGGCCTCGATGCTCAAAACGGCCAGATCGCTGCGGGGGTCCGCCCCTTTGATCATCGCTCGATAGACTTTGCGATCGGGGGTGGTAACATAATAGTCCCAGTCTTCCGGCAAGGCGTGAAAAGCCGTCAAGATGAGTCCATTCGGATCGATCACCACGCCGGTGGCATATTGGCTGGGGATAAAATCGGGATCCAGCGGTCCCGGCTGGACTGGCGGCGGCACACGTCGGCCGAACGGATCAGGACGCTCCGCTGGTGGAGTGGCAGCCCCTGGCATCGGCCGGGGTACCAGGGCAATCGCTACCACCGATTTTTCGGCACGGGCAATCGTTTCGGTCAGTGCGGTTTCCAGAGCAGCCAACACCGCCCGAGGATTTTCCTCTGCCCCGAGCTGGCCCGATGGATGTCGGCCACTCCAACCCACCAGAATCAAGCCTGCCCATAGGGGTATCCAAAATCTCCTGCCCAGGCGAAGTGTATTTTTCATCATGAGTCGCCCCTTCCCACGCTGCCAGGCTGGAAATATGGCTTTCCGCGCCCTCCCGTCCACCTCCCGTCCGGCATCCCTGGGGTCGCTTAGCTGAGCACCTTCATACAGACCACGCCCGGCTCCACACAGGAGAGTTGTTCGATTTTTGCCAAGGACTCGGCCAATTGGCCGGCCGGGGCCGCATGGGTCATAATGACCAGCGGGACCATGGGGTGATCGCCGGGTTCTTCGGTCTCATGTTGGATGACCGAGGCGATGGAGACTCGATGATGGCCGAGGATGCCGGCGATTTCGGCCAGGACACCCGGCCGATCTTCCACGTTGAGGCGGAGGTAATATCGGCTGCTGATAGCGGCGGGGTCTCGCAGTGGGACAGCGGCTGGCCGATCGGGTGCCCAGAGTCGAAGCGTTCGGAAGGTGATGGCGGTTCGGCCCAGGGCGGTGCTGATGATGTCGGCGGTAACGGCGGAGGCTGTGGGCATTTGTCCAGCGCCCTGGCCGTGGAAAAACACCGGCCCCACCGCATCCCCGACCACCCGAATGGCATTAAACGCCCCTCGCACATGGGCCAGGGGATTGTGACGGCCCACTAGGGTGGGCGACACATGCAGTTCCAGACCGCCGGAAACCAATTCCGCCACCGCCAGGAGCTTGATCGTATAGCCCAGTTCGGCGGCATATTTCATGTCGGCCGCCTGCACCGTATCGATCCCGGTGCGAGGAATGTCCTGCCAGCGAACCCGCACCCCAAAGGCCAAATGGGCCAGAATGGCCAACTTCTGGGCGGCGTCCGTGCCGTTGACATCCAGGCTGGGATCCGCCTCCGCATAGCCGAGCTGCTGGGCCGTGCGAACCGCCTCCGCATAGGCCGTGCCGTGTTCCTCCAGCTGGGTCAAGATGAAGTTGCTCGTGCCGTTCAGGATACCGTGGATGGACTGGATTTGGTTGGCGGTCAGGCTTTCGGCCATGGCCGCAATAATCGGGATGCCGCCGGCCACGGAAGCTTCAAAAGCGATGGATCGGCCATATTTTCGGGCGGTCTCGAATAGCTCGGTGCCATGCTCGGCCAACAGGGCTTTGTTGGCGGTTACCACATCTTTGCCGGCGGCCAAAAGCCGGAGCACAATCGTCCGGGCCGGTTCCAGCCCACCGATCAGTTCCACAGCAATCTGGATTTCCGGATCCTCCAGGACAGCAGAAAGTCGATCGGTCAAAAGCCCCGGAGGCAAACGGACATTCCGCGGCCGGTGCAGATCCACATCCACCACCCGCGCCAACTGGAGAGGACGGCCTACCTGCCGGGCCAGCCGCTCCCCATGCTCCAAAAGCAGCTTCGCCACCCCGGAACCAATCGTGCCAAACCCAACAATGGCCACTTTGACCGGCTGCATAACCCCACCTTTGGACTATACAGAATCCTTTATCCTAAAACCAACCCCCCGGCCGGTCAAGACACCTCCACCCTCCCCTTCCAAAAAACGCCTATACCAAACGCCGATACAAAAAGAAAAGAGAATGGCCTCAGAAAAGATTCCGGTAAAATCCCGGTAGATGGAACATAGAGGCTGTCCCGAAATGGGTAGCCAAGAGGGGGGCCCCGATCCCTTTCCAAACCGTTCTGCCCAACCAAAAATGCCGTTTTCTTGGAGGTTGGATAGGATTGGGGCCCCACGTTGCTCACTGCATCCCGGCTAAAATGGAATTTCGGGACAGCCTCTTCGAGGCAAGGGCCTCTTTGGGTGAAAGAGGGCAGGTTTTTCGGCGAGGCCGGTTGCGGCGGTCGGGCGGCCTCGGCTTGATTGGGTCCTCCCGGAGTCTCCTGAGGACCTGGAGGACCCGAGGATTGGGTGGAGTATTTCGAAGAACTGTTTCCTCCAGACAGGATCAGGGATTCTCCACACTCAGGAGAATGACTCCCTAAACTAAGCAAGGGTTAGAAGGCATATTTCCACATCCATTCGACCACGATGGCCTCGCCGGGCCGACGGGGGCCAAGCTGGTTCGCTGGAACCTGGCCTTCCCGGCGATCCTGATAGAAGGTCTTCCAGGAGGTAACTTGCAGTCCGGTGCTCAGCTGTTTGCTAATATCGTAGGCGAAGTTGATGAAGATGAACTGGTTGTAGGTTCGGCCTACGAGGAAGTCCTCGTTGAGCGGATCGTCCAAGCCCCAGCCGACGTGCATGTGGAGCTGATCGGTCCAGTCGTACCACAGGTCGATCCAGCCGCCGTAGGAGCGGATGGTGTGTCGGTTGTAGAGATCGACGCCCTGGCCGATGCCGCCCAGGAAGGAGCTGAGGTTTTCGCCCATGAAGAACTCGCCCTGCACGCCAAGCCGATCGGTAATCGGCGCCCGGAAATCGGCGTTCAAGGACCAAGTGCGGAAGCGGCGGTCGTCTTGCGGCGGCAAACTCAAGGGGGCAGGCCCGGTCGATTTGAAGTCGTATTCCACTTCGCCGATATGGCCGGACACACCCATGGTGATTGGATTGCAGCCCTTGCCCCGCGGCCCGATGACCCAACCGATGCGGCCCTGAACCTGCGGCCAATCCGAAGATTCCCGGTCCACATCGGTTCTGCCGTAAAAGTCCGGCATCACGTTCTGGGCCAAAGCGCCTTGCAGTTCCAGGCGAAATACGTCGGAGAAGTTCAGATAACGTTCCAGGCGAAGTTGCGCCCGTCGGTAGCCGATGTTACCGCCATCCCACCCCACCGGATAGTCCAACACGCCGGGCATCAGCGGCGAGATCAAATCCCAGGTTTGCCCAAACAGGAACCGGAACTCGTCGTTTTTGACTTCAAAATAGGCGTGGCGTAAAAGCACGGTCCCCTGGTTGGGATTGGGAGCGGTGTTGCCGAAGAAGTCGAACTCCAGTTTCCCGCCGGTGGCCGCCCCGCAGAACCACGGGATGGTCGGCCCAGACACGTCGAGTCCGATGCGGGTACGGCGGGCATCGATGATGAATTCATGTTCATTATCCGTGGAGAAAGAGTTCACGTACAGGGTGTACGGCCCTGGCGTGGTGCGATTGGTGTTATAGACCAAATCGCCCCACAAGGCTCCATAGGGAACGATCTTGAGATCGCCCTTGGACCAGGCCAATTTCTTCATTTCTGCTTTGAGCTCATCCAGGGTGAGGAACTCTTCTTTGGTTTCCGGTTTGGCAGCCGGAGCCGGTTTACCGGCAGGCGGCGGGGCCACTCCCTGAGGAGCTTCCGGCGGCGCAGGCTGCGCCCAAGCAATCGGCAGAGAGGAGTCCGCCGGCCTGGTTTCGGCTTCTTCCGCCGGATTGAGCCGAACACTGCCCACGACCGGCGGTTCCGGCAGTATCTGCACCTGGTCGCCCAAAGACCTTCCGGAGGGGGGAGGTACCTGCGGCAAAGGTTCTGGGGCCACGGCTTCGTCATAGACGGCCTGAGTGGCCTGGGCTGGCCTAACGGCCTGCGGCCCGGGCCAAGGCGTCCACTCCTGCCCCATCGCATCGAAGGCCCAAACACCTCCGAGCAATGCGGCCCCTGCCAATAGTCTTTTCCAATCCATCGCCCGAGTCCTTTCTGGCAAAAAGGTTTTCTTTTTGCCCCCCTTGTGGGGGGACACTCACCATAACAATCCTTTCCACTTTTTCTTCCCATCGGGAAAAATTCCAGAAAACCATAAAACAGGAACTCCTCTCACATGCAAAATCTTTCGAAAATCTGGTCCTTTTGGAGCGGGAGAAAGAATTAAGTAAAATATTCGTTTCCGGTTACAACGCCCTGGAAACTTGCACGCGGACAAAGGCCTAGGTTCCGAAAAGCTTGGGCTTTTCTGCCTTCGGACACATCCCAAGGACACAAAATCCGAAAATACGGAACATCTTGGCTTTTCGGAAAAGGGATGGTATAGTGCAGGTTCTGTATTTTTCGTAGGATTTATCCTGAGAGGCTGTTCCGAAAATCGATTTTTAGCCGGGATGGACGGCCACCCTGCTACTTCCAACCCCGCCCCCCAAAACGGCACTTTGGCCATCCAGAACGCTTTGGAAATACCGGTGGGGGCCGCCAGGAAGCAATTTACGGAACAGCCGCTAAGGAAAAATCTTTCTCTCTGGAGACCAGGTATGGCAGAAGCAAACTCCACCGCATCGGCCCCGAAACCGCAACTGAGTCTGTTTGATTCGACCTGTATCATTGTAGGAGTGATTATCGGTTCAGGCATCTATGAGACCAGTCCGAAGATCGCGGCTGCCGCCTCCGGGATCGCTCAAAAGCTTCAGGAGTCCTGGCCCTGGCTAGGCCGGTTGGTGGCCGAGCAACCCTGGGCGGCCTGGCTGGTGTCCGACGGCGGTTTTATCATCGGTGTCTGGCTCCTCGGCGGGTTGCTCTCGCTGCTGGGCGCTTTGTGCTACGCCGAACTGGCCAACGCCTATCCCAAATCCGGCGGCGACTACGTCTATATCACCAAGGGATTCGGTCGGGAGATGGGCTTCCTGTTTGCCTGGGCGCAGTTGTGGGTGGTTCGGCCTGCGTCGATCGGCATGTACGCCTATGTCTTCGCCCGCTACGCCAACCAAATCTTCCCCTTGCCCGAAACGGCCAACCCTTTTCTGATCTATGCCGCCGGCGCCATCCTGGTGCTGACGCTTATTAATATGCTCGGCGTGATGATGGGCAAATGGACGCAGAATGTGCTGACGGTGATCAAGGTCCTGGGGCTGGCGGCCATTGTGGCGGTGGGTCTTTTGGCCGCTCCTTCGCAGACGCCGCCCCCGAAGCCGATGGACCCCTGGTGCAACCTGGGCCTGGCCATGATCTTGGTTTTTTACACCTATGGCGGCTGGAACGAGATGGCCTATGTGGCCGCCGAGGTCCGCAATCCCCGCAAAAATATCCTTCGGGCGCTGGTACTGGGTACGGTGGCCGTGGCCGCCATCTATGCCCTGGTGAATCTGGCCTTTCTGCGGGCCTTGGGTGTGGTCGGGTTTCGGTCTTCTCAGGCCGTGGCAACCGAGGTGCTGAATCTGGTAACCCCTTGGGCCGGCAAAATCATCAGCATCCTCATCTGCATCTCTACCCTAGGCGCCATCAACGGCATGATCTTCACCGGCGCCCGAATTTACTATGCCATGGGAACCGACCATCGGCTGTACCGCTGGCTGGGCAATTGGGACCCGGAGCGGGGCGTGCCGATTGCCTCCCTGGTGGCTCAGGGAGTGGTTACGTTGGCGATGGTTTTGGGTTTCGGTTGGCAAGCGGGCGAGAAGGGATTTGACAGTTTGCTCGCCTTTTCGGCCCCGATCTTTTGGTTTTTCTTCCTGCTGGTGGGCCTGTCGCTTTTTGCGCTGCGGGCGTTGGCGGCGGCTCAAACGGAGGCCGCTCCCGTGGCTCCGGCCATGGGCTACCAGGTTCCTCTGTATCCGATCACACCGGTGCTATTTTGTTTATCGAGTCTGTTTATGCTTTATTCGAGCATTAGCTACGCCATCAGCCAGTTGAGCGCGTATGCCCTGTGGGCCTTGGGGATTATGCTTTTAGGGTTGGTGCTTACCCGCATGGGGCGTTCGGCTGCCGCCTCCCAGCAGTAATCGGCTCATCCTGCCTTGCAGACGATTTTTCGTGCTGGAAGACTTCCCGGCCGGAAGATTTCCCAAGCTGGAACAGTTCCTGCTTGCCAGGCTATTGCATGGTGGGGTGGAAGTGGGCTGTCGATGGTCGGGGTGGAACCCGACCCTCCCACGAATACGCCAGCCCTGGCACACTTGCCGGTTACCAGGCTATTGCATGGGCAGGGCGAAATCTTGTCGGCTGCTTTTGCCCGGCGGAATGGTGCAGCGAAGTTTGCTTTGGGAGTTATACTCGGCCGGGATATAGCTTTCGATTTCTTCGACCCACGTGCCGGGCGGAGAGGGCGGACCGGCTTCGATTTTTCGGCCCGTTTTGCGGGTGGCGGTGATCCGGACGATTTTTTCGCCCGGCGGCACGGCAGACTGTCCGCTCAGGCGATATTGCCCGTTCTGGATTTTCCCGCCCACACTGGGACCTTGGCCGTCGGCCGCTTCCAACACGATGTTTCCTTCTTCCACCGGCTGGCCCTGCCAGGTAACCTGCCCTTCCACGCTGACCAGTCCGCTGCCACAGCCCCAGCAAAACATTAGCCCCGCCAGAATCAGCCCATACGCCCATCGGCTTTTGGACATCTCGAACCGGCCCCATCCCCAGAATCCATTTCCTTCCTCCATACCGCTCCGCAGGTTCCAACGCAAACAGGCAAACATCTCCATTTCTCTCTCCTGAACGGAAGCATAGATTTTTCGTAACATTTTCGCCGAATGCAGGATTTTATGTGTCATTCCTGCGCAAGCACCAATC
>Ga0209017_10001002_pt1 | contig 23848 bp, 20 predicted proteins | sample YNPBryunderm2012_FD_185812 | JGI IMG/M metagenome (GOLD analysis project Ga0209017, IMG submission 185812) | Anoxygenic and chlorotrophic microbial mat microbial communities from Yellowstone National Park, USA - YNP Bryant MS undermat 2012... ...
CGCAATTGACACTTTATAAGGGCTTGAGTATAATCCATCCGTTCGCCTGCACCCTGCAGGTGGGCACATCATATTTCAATCCGGAGGAAAGGGTATGGATATTCTCTGGTTAGGTAGTCGACATGGTTTAACCCCTTTTGAACAAATCGTCGTTGTCGGGGTCCTGGTCACCGCTTTTATTAGCCTGATCTACGCCTGGCTATTACGCGGGAATGTGCTCAACAAAGATAAAGGCTCTCCGAAAATGCAAGAGGTCTGGGAAGCCATTCGCATCGGAGCAGACAGCTACCTGAATCGGCAATTGAAGACCATTCTCCCCCTCATCGCAATCCTGACCGTGGCTTTGTTCCTCAGCGTTTATATCGTACCACCAACCCCAGAAGCAAGCGAGGAGTTCGGCGAACAAGCGCAAATCGCCATTGCAGTTGGGCGCACGATCGCCTTTATTATGGGTGCGTCTTTTTCCCTTTTAGTAGGTCAATTAGGGATGCGCATGGCGATCCAAGCCAGTGTGCGAGCCGCCTCTGCTTCACGGCGAAGTTTGAACGAAGCTCTGACGATTGCCTATTACGCTGGTACTATCACCGGCATGTTAACCGATGGCTTGGGATTACTGGGCGGCACATTAATCTTTGTCATCTTTGGCAAAGCCGCGCCTGATGCTTTGCTTGGCTTTGGCTTTGGCGGCACTCTGATTGCCTTGTTCATGCGCGTTGGAGGAGGTATCTATACCAAAGCCGCTGACGTTGGCGCCGATTTGGTCGGCAAAGTTGAGAAAGACATCCCAGAAGACGATCCTCGCAATGCAGCCGTTGTAGCCGACCTTGTAGGGGATAACGTTGGAGACTGTGCTGGAATGGCAGCCGACATCTTCGAATCCTATGAAGTAACGATTGTATCCGCTTTGATCATCGGACTAGCCTTGGTGGCTATGACCGGCAATCTTATGTGGATTGTTTATCCGCTTGCTATTCGAGCAATCGGTGTAATTTCATCCATCCTCGGAACTTTCGCAGTGCCCATGTGGCAAAAACTTCCCAAAACAGGTCCGCTTGGCTTTTTGCACGCCGAGGATGCCGAAGAAGCCATGTTCCGTTCGTACGAGGTTTCCAGCGTCAACACGATTATTTGGGCATTCCTGTTGGCTATCTTTTACGCTCATGACTGGCGAATGGCCATGCTAACAGCCATTGGTGTTGGCCTGGCAGTTGCCTTTAATCCCTTGACCTCGTATTTCACCTCAACCAAACGCGCCCCGGTAAAAGAAATTGTCGAATCCACCAATTCCGGCCCGGCGACAACCATCCTGAGCGGTTTGTCGGTTGGCATGGAATCCAGTGTTTGGGCGCTGGTCGTGATTATCATCAGCTTTATTTTCGGTCTTCTCTTATATAACGCAGATGGACCAACCTATGTGCTATATGCTATCTCGATGATCGGTATCGGCATGCTAAGCCATACCGGCAACAATGTCGCCATGGACTCTTATGGTCCTATTTCTGACAACGCAAATGGCATTGGTGAAATGTCCTGGCATGATTTGGATGACGAAGAGACGCGAAAAGCTCGCCAAATCATGGCTGATCTCGATGCAGTTGGGAACACCACAAAAGCCATTACCAAAGGCATTGCGATTGCCTCTGCGGTGATTGCGGCCGTGAGCTTATTCGCTTCCTTTTTTATCGACGTTGGTCGCGTCCAGGAAGCGGCAAATCTGGCTGCCCGTGCCGCAGGTCAACCAATCCCCTTTCCTCAATTGCTCAGCGATACCGGCATTCGCGTCTCTGAGGTAAGCGTGTTTATCGGGTTATTATTAGGTGGTGCATTACCCTGGCTATTCAGCTCACTTTCTCTCAAAGCAGTCAGCCGTGCTGCCACTCTCATTGTGCTTGAGGTGCGTCGTCAATTCAAAATTCCCGGCATCATGGAAGGCACCGTCAAACCCGATTACGCCCGTGTGGTAGGAATTTCCACCCAAGCTGCCCAGAAAGAGTTAGTCCCCTTAGCTGTCATTTCCGTGCTAACACCCCTGGCATTGGGCTTAATGCTCGGAGTCGAAGCTTTAGCTGGCTTCTGCGCTGGTATTATCCTCAGCGGACAGCTCCTGGCTGTCTTTATGGCAAATGCTGGTGGCGCCTGGGATAATGCCAAAAAAGCAATCGAAGATGAACCGCGCAACCTATCCGCCAATACCGGCAAAGGCTCTGAGCGCCACAAAGCCGGCGTGGTTGGTGACACGGTTGGAGACCCCCTAAAGGATACTGCCGGACCCGCTCTAAACCCCATGATCAAAGTCGTCAATCTGGTCTCCTTGATTGCTGCTCCAATTATCGTCAAATATGCTGGCGCAACCGGAAACACCCTGCTCGCAATTTGGGTCGTTTCAATTATCCTACTGGCAATTGTCGGTTGGGCAATCACACGTTCAAAAGCGAAAACCGCCTCCCTCCAGGAAGAAACTGCAACCGCCTGACCCTCCGCTTTTCACCCTTCATCTCCCGGCCAATTTTGACCGGGAGATTTTTCTATTTTTCGCTCAGAACGGTATCAGTTAATGTGAATCACTTGACAGTCATAGCGGTTTCCATTATGCTAATCAATAGATTAAGAAACCAAAATGATGCATCTCCGCAACATTTCCCACAGTTAAGTTCAGGAAGGGAGTTTCTTACATGGCCTCTATATCTCTTCGGGCTTACCATCGTCAGATCGAAGAATGGATCGACCAGGGACTCTACGATCAAGCTATTGCGCACTGTCGACATATCTTAAAGTATTACCCCAAGTGTCTCGAAACCTATCGCCTTTTGGGAAAAGCATTCTTGGAAAGCCAAAAATTCGGGGATGCCAATGACATCTTCCAGCGCATTCTCTCTAGCCTACCCGATGATTTCATATCCCATGTCGGCATGAGCATCATTCGGGAAGATGAAAGTAACCTGAACGAAGCCATCTGGCACATGGAGCGCGCTTTTGAGATCCAACCATCAAATAATGCCATTCAAGGAGAACTGCGCCGCCTGTACGGCCGTCGGGATGGCATCGAACCACCCAAAGTCAATCTCAACCGGAGTGCCTTGGCGAGAATGTACCTGAAGGGCAATCTTCATTCTCAAGCTATTGCTGAAATTCGGATGGCATTAGCTGAAGAGCCGCAACGTCCCGATCTGGATGTCTTGCTTGCAAAAGCTTATTTTGAAACCAAACAAATCCCCGAGGCAAAGGAGATCGCGAATCAAATCCTTGCCAAACTGCCTTATTGTTACGAGGCCATTTACCTCCTCTGGCAAATATCGCTTCATGATGGTAAGGAAACCGAAGCGGAAAGACATCTTACAAAACTGGCTGAATTAGACCCATATGCAGCTCACTTAAACAAGAATATTTCTTCCACAGAGCTAGTTCCAGATACAGCCGTTCTTCTGGAAAAATTGGAAAGCTCTTCCCTCACTGCAACCCAAGCTACCTCTCAGCAACCAGAATGGGCAGCTTCTCTAGGCCTCCAAATCAATGCGGAAGAAGAAAAGGAAAGCGAACCATCATTACCTGATTGGATGAAGGAGGTCACTTCACCTGCCGAAGCAGTTTCTGAGCTTGAAGAAGCCAGTGAAATCCTTTTTGAACCTGCTGAAACAACCTCCGAATCCGTCTCTACATCTGAAATTCCAGAATGGATGCGAGAACTTGGTTGGGAAAAAGGACAGGGTGCAGAAGAAGAAGCCGAAGTGGGGAGCGCCACAATTTCTCCCTACACCGAAGGTGAAGATTTGGAAGAGCTGGAAGCGGGCGAAATTCCAGATTGGTTGAAAGAGATTTCCCCCGTCGATGAAATCGACCTCTCATCATTAGAAACCATTTCGACGGAGTCGATCCCATATCTGGAAGACACACCACCGGCAGAAGGAGATAGCATCGCGACCTGGCTGGCTGGAATTGAAACTGAAAAAGAAAGCCTGGAAGCGACTTCGCCACCAGATTTAGAAGATGTTCCTGATTGGGTAAATGAGCTAAACCATAAATCACACCTTACCGCTGAAATTTCACCCTTTGAATCGGACTGGAGCAATATTGAAACACAGGAGAAGGAAATCTCAGAAAAACCCTTGCCCACAACAGAGATAACTCAAGTTCCTCAACCTACCACTGCCCCTACCGAAGACTTACCGGCCTGGCTTACCGAAGAAGAACCTCTTCCAAACGCCGAACAACTCCCGGATTGGTTGCTGGCAAGCTATGACGAAGAAACTTTCCTCGCCGAAAGCGAACCAGCTATCAGTGAGGAGGATACCAAACCGGTCCGCGTGCAACCCAAAGAAGAGCTGCAACCAGAACAACCTGCAACGATTGATCAAACCTTTCCAGCTCTGACCGATGACGACGCTTTTGCATGGTTAGAAAGCCTGGCCGCAAAGCAAGGCGCTCAAGAGGCGCTTTTGCTTTCGCCGGAAGAACGAAAAGAAGAACCCCCTGAATGGATTCGCGAATATTTAGATTCCAAACCAGACCTTGCGGAAAGCGAACCATCGATCGAGATGGCATCATCCTTGAGTGACTCATCCCAGTTTCCCATCCCAGAGACTACAGAACAACTCGAAGGCATCGACCTCACGCCAGCGGTCAGCGAGGAGCTAGAATCAGATGAACTCCCAGAGTGGCTGCGCGCCGAGCTCGAAAAAGGACAACAATTAGAATCGGCTGCGATCTCCCCTTCCGAGTCCGAAATTCCAGATTGGCTTGCCTCAGTCACTCAAGAAGAAAACATCGAATGGATACAGGAGTTTCCCGGCGAGGAAACAGCAGTCATTACCCCAGGTGAAACAATCAGTATTGAAACCGCAGTTACCGACGACTTAGCACAATTCCAGGAAATATCTAAAGCCGAGGGAAGCCTTCTTCCCGAGATGGAACTGCCCCAAGAAGATCGGTTTGAAACAAGTCAACCTCAGTTAGAGGAAATAACGCTGCCCCTGGTAGAAACAGAAGAATCCATCGTTGCCAAAAGCGAAGTCTTGTTTCAGTTTGAAACGCCAATTACAGAGGGGGAACAGGTTACCCCCTTGACCACCGAGGCAGCAGAAAAAGTATCGATCCCTCCTGAGAGAGAGACTTCTGTCACTGTTGAAACGCCAGTTGTAGAACAGCAGGCTGTTGAGCGACATAAAACAGAAAGTTTCCCCTACACCGAAGGCGTTGTGGACTCCCAATATGAGATCCAAGTCGAAGAAGCCCGTCTGGCTCTTTCGAACGGAATGTTTGACCAAGCCATCGAAAAATATCAAACCCTGATCAAGCAACGTTTTGAACTCGATCAAATCATTCAAGACCTCTCGAATGCCCTCTACCATTATCCGATGGAAGTGAGGATGTGGATGCTCTTGGGGGATGCCTACCTCCGCAAAGACCTTCTTTCCGAGGCACTTGAGGCGTATAATAAAGCGGAGGAGTTACTCCGCTAATCATCATTTCTGGAGGTTTTTTGTGCAACGTACTTTCGTTATGATCAAACCAGATGGTGTCCAACGCGGCCTAATCGGCAGAATCATCACCCGCCTGGAAGAACGCGGATTAAAATTAGTAGCCGCAAAATTTATGTGGGTGAGCAAAGAACTGGCTGAAATTCACTACGAAATCCATAAGAATCAACCTTTCTACAACAAGTTGATCGAGTACATCACTTCCTCGCCTGTCCTGGCAATGATATGGGAAGGGCCTGAAGCCGTCGCGGCAGTGCGTCAAACTATGGGGTCAACCCGTCCGCGTGAAGCCACTCCCGGGTCGGTTCGTCATGATTTTGGCCTGGTTGTCGGCAGGAATTTAACCCATGCCTCCGACTCGGTCGAGAATGCAGAGGCTGAAATCGGCCTGTGGTTTAAGCCTGAAGAAATCGTCTCCTGGCAACGAGACATCGACCGCTGGATCTTCGAGTTATAGGTAAAAGGGCTGTCAGAAGACAGCCCTTTTCATCATTCCCTCCACCTCACGATTCAACAGTCCAACCAGCACCGGCTAATCCTCCCCAGCTTCAAAAGACATACCAATCTCACCATTAAAGGGAATTGTTTTGCTCCAGTGAAAAGCAGGCTGCTCGCAGTTACCGGAAAGATTGATATCTCATTACACCTGCTAATTGATTTGGTATTCAAATGTGTCCGGCGCAATTTGATATAATCCCATCCAGAAATCCTTTACTGGTATTAAGAATGGATTGTTAGAAAATGAAGTCGGATAGCGTTTTTACCCCTCAGTTAATCCAGAAATCACTTCTTTCCATCTTACCCACGGTGCAGAAACCTGCCCGGTACAGCGGAGGAGAACTCAATCAAATTGTCAAAGATTGGCAGAGTACGGCTGTCCATTGGTGTTTGGTTTTTCCCGATATTTACGATATTGGCATGTCCAATCTCGGAATGGCTATTCTATACGACCTTATCAACCAGCGCTCGGACGCTCTAGCCGAACGGGCGTTTGCACCCTGGGTCGATATGGAAACAAAACTCCGCCAGAACCATCTTCCATTATACTCTCTCGAAACCAAACATCCCCTTTCCGCTTTTGATATTATTGGATTTTCTCTCCCTTACGAATCGCTTTACACTAACGTTCTCAACATCCTCGATTTAGCCAATCTTGAGATTTGGTCAGAAAAACGCGCTGAACAACATCCCTTAATTATTGCTGGTGGGCATGCCACCTACAATCCAGAGCCAATGGCTGCCTTCATTGACGCTTTCGTCATCGGCGAAGGTGAAGAAGTTGTTCAAGAAATCATCGATGTGTTTCAATCTTGGCGAAAGTCTGCCTCAAGTCGCGCATCGCTCTTGAGACAATTGGCAAATATTGATGGCATCTATATCCCCTCATTTTACAAAGCTCACTATCACCTGGATGGAACCTTCTCACATCTCGAAAAAAGGGAAGAGTCAGCCCCCACGATCATTTCGAAACGGATTGTGGCACACCTCCCCCCTGCTCCATATCGCTTTATTGTCCCCTATATCGAGACTGTTCATGAACGCATCCCAATTGAAATCATGCGCGGCTGTACACGCGGTTGTCGCTTTTGCCACGCCGGAATGGTTACGCGGCCAATTCGAGAGCGTTCTGTTTCAGAGATCATCGAGACCATCCAGAAGGCGGTTCAAGCTACCGGATACAATGAAGTAGGCCTTCTATCCCTCTCATCTTCCGACTATACCCATATTGCGGATCTTGTCAAAGAAATTCAATGCCACTTCTCTTCCAACCATCTATCCATCTCGCTCCCATCCCTTAGAATCGAGACTTTCTCAGTCGAACTGATGCAGGCTTTAGGAACCACCCGACGCGGTGGTTTTACCCTGGCTCCCGAAGCAGCTACGGAACGGATGCGCAATCTCATTAATAAACCAATCTCTACTCAAGACCTCCTGCAAACAACCCAAGCGATCTTTGAAAACGGCTGGTCAACGATAAAACTCTATTTTATGATTGGACACCCTTTAGAGACTCTAGCAGACGTTCAGGCAATCGCCGATTTATCCAAAGAAGTCCTATCGTTGGGCAAAAAAATTGTCGGCCATCGCGTACAAATTCATGTTAGCGTTTCAACGTTTATCCCCAAGCCTCATACTCCTTTTCAATGGGTTGCTTGTGATTCAATGGAAAATATCCAAGAAAAGATCGAGCTCTTGCACCGCAATTTGCGCGGCAAGAACCTCAAATTGACCTGGAACTCTCCCGAAGCGACATTCCTGGAAGCCTGGCTATCCCGTGGTGATCGCCGCCTTGCAGAAGTTATTTACCTCGCCTGGAAAATGGGAGCAAAATTCGACGCCTGGAACGATCACAGAAACATGGACGCATGGTACCAGGCTTTTGCAGATTGTGGCTTGCAGCCAGAATTTTATACCCATCGCTTACGTCCGATCACCGAAGCCTTTCCCTGGGATCATATTGATATCGGGGTTCGGAAAAAGTATCTCATGCAAGACTACCAAAGAAGTCTGCAAGAACAAACCCGGCCCGATTGTCGCCAAGGTTGCTATGCCTGTGGTATCTTACCAAAGTACAACTCCCTGAGACGGGAAAGAGGTCTAACCTGGAAATGCCCTCCCCTAAAGATTCATAGCACGGCTTGATCTGATGATGCGAGTTCGGGTTAACTTTGATAAAACTGAAGAGATGCGCTTTACTGGTCATCTTGATCTCTATCGAACCTGGGAAAGGACTTTGCGCCGCGCTGGATTGCCCTTAGCATATTCTCAAGGTTTCAAACCCCATCCGCGGCTCCAGATTGCCGCCGCTCTACCGCTCGGTTTTACCAGCTCAAACGATCTGATGGATATCTGGTTGGAAGAGAAACTTCCCATATCATTCATCCAATCCTGTATTTTGGCAGCGTTACCTCCAGGACTGCAACTTAATTCGCTAACTGAGGTTCCCCTAAACCAACCTGCCCTGCAGTCTTTGTTAACGGCCTCGGAGTATCAAATTACCTTCTTGGAATCGATTCTAGATTTGGAACAACGAGTTCAGGCTCTCACCAAACACTCTTCCATTCTCATCGAACGACGAGGGAAAAATTATGACCTTCGTCCATTACTCCTTTCGATTGAAATCTTAATCCACAACGCAGAGGAACAACAACGCTTGAAAACCCTGCTTAGAACCGATTCCGCTCTCCATGCCCGTCCAGACGAATTGGTTAACGCGATGGGGATTCCCGCCGAAAAAGCCCTCTTTCATCGGCTTAAGTTACACTTTAACCAGGAACTGACGTAAGTTCGTATGCTCCCATTACTGCTCTCGATTTTCTTTGGTTTTGTCCCGATGTTGATCAATGCTGCATGGGTGATCTGGCTTGATCGTTATGAGCAAGAACCGAAGCGATTACTTGGGGTAGTTTTTGTTTGGGGAGCTGTGGTTGCAGCATTTGGAGCGCTCATTTTTAATTCGCTCTGGGAAGCCAGCTTGTTCTTCCTCACGAATTCGGAAAGGCTCTCTTCTTTATCGACTTACCTTATCTCAGCCCCGCTAATCGAGGAGTTTTTGAAGGGCCTTGCCGTATTGATGATATTCTTTCATTATCGGCATGAGTTTGACTCAATCCTGGATGGGATCGTCTATGCCTCAATTGTTGCCTTAGGGTTCGCTGCAACTGAAAATACCTTTTACATCTACGAAAAAGGCTATCTCGCCAGTGGCTACTCCGGCCTCATTACCCTGATCATTCTTCGCGTCATCGTAGTTGGCTGGCAACACCCATTTTACACTGCATTTATTGGCATTGGATTCGCTGCATCCCGCCTGGCGCGTTCAGCCGTTTGGCGAGTTAGTGCCCCTCTACTCGGATTTTCGGCTGCCGTATTTACCCACTCCCTGCACAACTTAATCAGTTCAGTCTATCCCAGTCTCTTAACCTGCCTCTTAGGCTCGATGGTGGACTGGTCAGGCTGGATTGCTATGTTCGCTTTTGTTATCTACACCGTCCATCGAGAACGCCGCCTTCTCGAGAATACCCTGAAAGAGGAGATTGAGCTTGGTACATTATCCGAGACTCAGTATTACAAAACCATCTCTTTTACTTGGCGTGTCCTGGATCCACTGATCAGCGCTTTCAACGGGCAATATGCTTTGGTTCACCGCTTCTATCAGCTTTGTGGCGAACTGGCTCATAAAAAAGCCCAATCCGCTTTACTCGATGATGAAATCGACTACCAGAAATGGATCGATCGCTATCGATCAGAGCTGTCCAAAATTTCCCGGTTGTTATCCGGTTAAACAATGGTAAAATTTAGCTTGTGCCCCCATAGCTCAGTGGATAGAGCGTTGCCCTCCGGAGGCAAAGACCCGCGTTCGAGTCGCGGTGGGGGCATCAGGCACAATATAAACCTGTTCGAAGAATATATTGATACACTGCCTGGGGTAAGAAATATCGAAATGGCAATCCTTGAGCAACCCTTTGACGGATCTCGCGGGAAGAAATATCAAAACGAGGCGCTTCGAGAAAGATGACCTTCTGTTCTGTTCCTGGAAACATCCTTTGGAGGTCGACTAGAGAATCGCTATCAATCACCCGACGCATGACTCCTATACCATCACATTGCTGGAGAAAACGACCGGGTTCATGCCAGTGAATCAAGTCTCGCAAAGAATCCTCTCCCATGAGATAAAATACCTTGGCTTGAGGGTAGATTTCCCTTATTCGTATCAAGGAATCGGCAGCATAATGGGGGGGTGAGCGATCGATATCTACTCGTGAAATTTCAAAAGCTGGCTGGTCTCGAATGGCAAGCTTGAGCATTTTCAAACGATGATCCAACGGTGTAATCTCTTGATCTGTTTTGTGGGGAGGACAAGGGGTTAACAAGAACAAAACACAATCTAATGCCAATCGGAAAAGCGCCTCTTCTGCCAGGATCAGATGACCCAAATGAAGCGGATCAAAGGTTCCCCCTAAAACTCCGATCCGATTTTGAACAGCAATCACTCGACCCATTCTAATTCAAAATCCCCAATCAATACAGTATCCCCTTCTTGGACGCCGGCTTTGCGTAAACCTTCCTCAACCCCTAGGGCTTGGAGAATTTTTTGAAACCTTCTCACCGATTGCGGATATTCCCAATAGGTCATAGCAGCCGCCCGTTCGATTGCCTCTCCAACGACTCGCCATCCCTCCGGTGTTTCAAATATCTCGAACTCACGCGGGTCTTTGGCGACCCGATAAACCGGAATCTCTTCTTCCCGGCCATCTTCTTTGGGCACCGATCGGAGCAGGTCAGTTACCTGATAAAGGAGTTCACGGATGTTTTCACCGCTTAGTGCAGAAACCAGCCACACTTTGTCTAGGTGACTGTGTTTGATTAGCTCTTTCCGGACTGCCTCCGCCTTCTCCCTCACTTCAGGTAGATCGATTTTATTGATTGCCACAACCTGAGGTTTTTTACTTAAGCAAGGATCAAAGAGGGCCATTTCTGCATTGATCTGGTGAAAATCAGCCACGATATCCTCGGATAATCCATCTAAGAGATGAATCAATACCTTGGTTCTCTGAACATGCTTGAGGAAATCAACGCCTAATCCCACTCCCTTATGTGCGCCTTCGATTAAGCCAGGTACATCTGCCATGGTAAAGGTTAAGTCATCGTCTAGAACAACCACACCCAGATTGGGTTCCAGGGTTGTAAAGGGATAGGGAGCAATCTTTGGTTTGGCATTGGTCACTTTAGCCAACAGAGTCGATTTCCCTGCATTAGGTACTCCGACAATGCCAACATCTGCAATTAACTTTAATTCTAGGCGCAAACGGACTTCTTCAGCCGGTTCACCCTTTTCAGCGATGCGGGGTGCCTGGCGGACTGGAGTAGCAAAGTGGGTATTGCCGCGTCCTCCCCGCCCGCCCCGCGCGACGATTAATCGCTGCCCCTTCTGGGTAAGATCGCCTAATAACTCTCCGCTATCGGCATTATAAACCAGTGTTCCGGCCGGCACCTCAATGATTAAGTCCTCTCCTGATTTGCCGGTCATATTTTGTTTTCCCCCTGGCGCGCCATCTTGGGCTTTGTATGTTTTTTTCTGCCGAAAATGATACAAGGTATTCAGCGAGGGGTTCACTTCCAAGATGACATCTCCACCTTTACCGCCATCTCCTCCATCCGGACCGCCAAAGGGAATATATTTTTCGCGGCGAAAATGCACTATCCCATCCCCCCCTTTGCCGGCTTTGACAAAGATAATTGCTTCATCGATAAACATAAAGATCAAAATTAATTATACCATCTGGACACATTATCATTTACTTGTGCTTCACTTGTGAAATTCTTGTGTTAAAATGCACAAACTTTTCTGTTTTATGATAAAATTTATCTAAATCCACCGTTCTTTTCTCACCATCTTATCTAGCTTTGGAGGAGAGCAAATGCCAAACCGAACCATTCCCGACATCGTCATTGGCCGACTACCCCAATACCTGCGTTCTTTGCAAAGAATGGAAAGTGAAAATCGCCTGATCACATCCTCTCAAGAGCTAGCAGAACGGCTAGGTATCTCAGCAGCCCAGATTCGGAAAGACCTTTCTTTATTTGGAGAGTTCGGCAAACAAGGTACTGGCTATAATATTCATTTCCTGATCGAGAAACTGCGCGCGATCCTGAAGGTGGATCGAATTTGGGATATTGTCGTTGTCGGCGCAGGCGATATCGGGAGTGCATTAGCCCGTTACCAGGGCTTCACCAATCGTGGATTTCGAATTGTGATGGTTTTTGATAAGGACCCGACCAAAATTGGCATGCAGATAGGCAACTTCATCGTCCAGGACAGCAAAAACCTCAGTGATGCTGTTCAGCGAGCAGGGATCAGGATTGGGATGATCGCCGTTCCATCCGCTGAGGCGCAAAGTGTGGCAGATCAGTTGATTCGCGGCGGTGTGCGCGCCATTCTAAATTATGCTCCAATCAGCATCAACGTACCACCCTACGTTCGAGTCCAGTACATTGACCCGGTGATTCACCTGCAAAGGATGACATATTACTTGGATTAAAATAACCTATACGGAGGGCAAATTTCTGCGCAGCACTGGTACCATCTTAATCCCCCGCGCCGCCCCTTCTGCAACCGCTGTTTTGGGATTATCGACCAGATAGGTCGGCACACCCAACTCTTTGGTCAGCAGTCGATCTAAACCGCGCAGAAGAGCAAGTCCGCCGGTCATGGCAACTCCCCGATCGATAATATCCGCCACCAACTCTGGAGGCGTTTTCTCCAAGACTCTCCGGACAGTTTCAATGATATCTCTCAGCGGGTCTTGAATCGCTTCTACAATCTCACCTGTGGTTAGCGTGATTCCCCGCGGGAGACCGTTTACCTGGTCTTGTCCCTGGACATCCATGCGCTCCTCCTGCTCAAGGGGGATAGCAGCGCCAATCTTGATCTTAAGTTGTTCTGCTGTCAATGGGCCAATGATCAGGCCATATTTCTTACGGATGTAGGCGATGATCGCCTCATCGAGCGCCATCCCCCCGGATCGCATCGTCTCAGCAGCCACAATTCCATACATAGCGATCACGGCTGCCTGCGTGACCCCCCCACCAAGGCACAATATCATATTGCCACTTGGCGTCCCAATGGGCATATCTACCCCAATTGCGGCCGCCAAAGGTTGCTGGATCAAATAAGCTTCACGCGTTCCAGCTTCTAAAATTGCTTCATGAACTGCCCGACTTTCAACACTGGTGATCCCATACGGAATGGTAATCATCACTTTCGGGGGCACGATCCGAAATGGCCCGCTTAACTTTCGTAACAACCAGCGAAGCATGTTTTCGGTCACTTCGTAGTCTGCTACGACCCCATTCTGCAACGGACGAGTTACTTCGATAGTCTCAGGCACTTTTCCAAACATATCGAGAGCTTCTTGTCCCCATGCAACCATTTTTTGCTCATCGACAACAATCGCGGCAATGGTCGGTTCCTCGAAAAGGATTTGCCGCCCCTCGACGACACGGGTAAACATCGTGCCCAAATCAATACCGAACTCGTGAGAAAAGAGCGCCATCTTGTTTAGGACTCATCTCTCCGATAGGATGGCATAGAAGGTCCCCGATATTTTTTTACTGCCTCTAATCGCAATTTCGACCGCTTTAGTGCGGCTTCTATTGCCAGATATTCATCAGTATCCGGTGGAGGGCCTGCCTTTAGCAGTTCTTCTGCCTTGCGTTTCGCCGCCTCGGCTCGCTGAATGTCAATCTCTTCGATATCTTCTGCTGCATCCGTTAGCACAACAACCCGATCAGGCTGCACATCGACAATCCCACCCGCAACAGTGAAATAGTGTTCCTTTCCCTGTACACGCACTTCCATGATGCCATAATTCAAAGTAGAAAGTAAAGGAGCATGATTTGGCAAAATACCTATTTCACCTTCACTACCCGGCAAAATAACAATATCCGCCTCCCCTTCGAAAACCACCCGATCTTGTGAGACAATTTCACACCGAATCGGCATCGTTACTCCTTTTCACCTTCGAACCTATTGCTGCATTCGTTTCGCTTTCTCTACCGCTTCATCGATCGTGCCAACCATCATAAAAGCTTGTTCGGGTAAATCATCGTGTTTACCCTCTAAAATCTCCCGAAAACCGCGTACAGTTTCTCGCAATGGTACGTAGCGGCCTTCCTGCCCAGTGAACTGCTGCGCCACGAAGAAGGGTTGTGAGAAAAACCGTTCAATTTTGCGAGCTCTGGCAACAATCAATTTGTCATCTTCGCTAAGTTCATCAATGCCTAGAATGGCAATGATATCTTGCAGGTCTTTATATCGTTGTAATACCCGTTGCACTTCGCGCGCGGTTGTGTAGTGCTCAACCCCAACGATGTTTGGATCCAAAATACGCGAGGTGGATGCTAATGGATCGACAGCCGGATAAATCCCTTTCTCTGCAATGGATCGTTCGAGAGCAATTGTCGCATCCAGATGGGTAAAGGTTGCCACCGGCGCCGGGTCGGAATAATCGTCTGCCGGCACATAAACCGCTTGCATCGAGGTAATTGAACCGCTGCGGGTTGATGTAATGCGCTCTTGCAATTCGCCCATTTCGGTAGCTAAGGTAGGCTGATAACCAACCGCTGAAGGCATTCTGCCCAATAGCGCGGAGACTTCCGAGCCAGACATACTAAAGCGAAAGATGTTATCAATAAACAGGAGCACATCCCGCCCTTGATCGCGGAAGTATTCCGCCATGGAAAGCGCCGAGAGGGCTACACGCAGTCTTGCTCCAGAGGGCTCATTCATTTGACCAAAGACCATCACGGTGTCTTTCATCACGCCTGATTCGAGCATTTCTCTGTAAAGTTGGGTTCCCTCTCGAGTTCGCTCACCTACTCCGGCAAAAACCGAATTCCCCTGATGCACGGTTGCAATCGATCGAATCAGCTCCATGATAATAACGGTCTTCCCAACCCCCGCTCCACCAAAAATGCCTGTTTTCCCTCCGCGGGTAAAAGGAGCGATGAGATCAATCACCTTGATACCAGTCTCAAATACCTCAACCCGGGTAGCCTGGTCAGCAAAGGGCGGCGCAGGGCGATGAATGGGATAATATAGCTGCGCTTTTACCTCGCCTTTCTGGTCAATTGGCCGGCCTAAAACATTGAAGACCCGTCCTAAGGTTTCTGGACCTACCGGCACCATGATCGGGTTGCCGGTTGCATAAGCTAATGCTCCACGTTGTAAACCATCGGTAGAGTCCATTGCCACACAGCGCACCCAGTTGTTTCCTAAATGTTTCTGTACTTCTAAAACTAATGGATCAGCGTTTTCACGCGGAACCTCAACCGCATCGAACACTTCCGGTAATTGATCGGGTGGAAATTCTACATCAACCACACCGCCAAGAACCTGAACGACTCTTCCTCTTGTTTGAACCATCTTACCTCCACAATTGTCATTCTAAAGGGCATTATCTCAGGCTTGTTAAGGCTTCTGCTCCTCCAGCAATGTCTAACATCTCGTTCGTAATGACCTGCTGGCGGGCTTTGTTGTATTCAAGTTGCAACGAAGCTGCAAGTTCAGTGGCTGCGTCGGTGGCATTTTTCATCGCTACCATGCGGGCAGCATGTTCACTGGCCTGCGCCTCAAGAATCGCTTGATAGACTTGCAGGGCTGTGAAGCGGGGTACAATCCGATCCAGAATCGTATTCATATCCGGTTCGTAAATATATGTTGCGTCAATTCGATGTCGCGAATTCAGCTCAAAAGACTCCACTCGTCCTTCCTCATGTTCATACTCGAGGGGAAGAATTTTCTTAACCGTTGGAATTTGTCTCACCATATTGACAAAATCGGTATAAACCAGAAAGACTTCATCAACATCATGAGAGAGGAATTCGTCAATCGCTAATTTCCCAATCGCAGAAACATCATAGAAGGTAGGTGCAGCCGGTAAATTACTGAACTCAGCAATCACATTCTTCCGTAGGCGCACCAGCAAATCCCGTCCTTTGCGCCCTACCGCGATATAGCGAATGGGATGAGGATATTGAGAAAAATGTTGTAACGCAAAACGGATGATGTTGGTGTTATACGCGCCGGCCAAACCCCGATCGCTGGTAATGACAATAACCAGCGCGGCAGTGACATTTTGACGCTGCTTCAATAAGGGATGAAGGTTGTCTCGACCGGGTTGACGAGCGATATTCGTTAACACCTGCCACGCCCTGGTCGCATAGGGACGTGTCTGCATCAAGGCTGCCATTGATTTCCTGACTTTACTTGTGCTGACAGCCTGTAGAGCTCGCGTGACCTGCGAGATATTTTTGATACTGCGAATTCGCAATCGCACTTCTCTTGTGTTTGGCATCGCTCTCCGAACCTCTGTTTAGGGGGCTTATTGCCAGGAGGCGGTAAAATTCTCCAATGCCGCCACTAATTTTTCCCGTGTTTCGTCGGTGATCACTTTCTTTTCGGCGATTTCCTTACCTATTTCGGGGTAAGAGGATTCCATAAAACGGATCAGCGAGGCTTCCCACCTGCGCATATCCTCAAGCGGAATCTTATCCGCATACCCTTGCGTGCCAGCAAACAGGACAATCACCTGTTGTTCCAACGGCATGGGTTCATATTGCGGTTGCTTTAAGATCTCCTGGAGATGTAAGCCGCGATTAAGTTGGGCTTGGGTTGCTTTATCCAGGTCAGAGCCAAATTGAGCAAAGGCGGCTAACTCGCGAAATGCAGCCATTTCAAGACGCAGACGCCCTGCCACCTGCTTCATCGCTTTGGTTTGTGCATCTCCACCGACTCGAGAAACCGAAATCCCCACATTAACCGCAGGACGAATGCCAGCGTAAAACAGGTTGTTTTCCAAATAGATCTGACCGTCTGTAATTGAGATTACATTGGTTGGAATATAAGCTGAAACATCACCCAGAAGGGTTTCGATAATCGGCAAAGCAGTCAAAGAGCCACCCGAGCCGCGACGCTTGACGATTTTAAACCTCTCTGAGTTCTCCATCGCCTTTAGAGCTTCCTGTGCATCATGGAAAGCTCGAGGGCCGCCATAAACTTTGCCATCTACACTATCCTCGGCGGAAGCTAAGGTCTCCTCAAAGCTTTGCGGTACGATGACATATTCATCGGCTAATCGCGCTGCCCGTTCTAACAAGCGGGAGTGTAGATAGAAGACATCACCAGGGTAAGCCTCGCGTCCAGGTGGACGGCGAAGCAACAAACTGACCTGTCGATATGCCCAGGCATGTTTTGAAAGGTCATCATAGACAATTAAGGCATCCCGGCCAGTTTCCATGAACTCCTCACCCATCGCACAACCGGCATAAGGAGCAATATATTGCATCGCCGCTGGGTCATCTGCAGAAGCGACCACGACAATCGTATAATCCATCGCTCCAAATTTCTCAAGCAAGGCAACCGTTCGAGCGACCGCAGCTTTCTTCTGCCCAATAGCAACGTAGATGCAATACAGGTCTTTGCCTTTCTGGTTGATAATCGTATCAATTGCCAAAGCCGTCTTACCCGTTTGACGGTCACCGATGATCAACTCACGCTGCCCTCGTCCGATAGGAATCATCGAGTCGATTGCTTTAATTCCAGTTTGAACCGGCGTATCAACATCTTTCCTCAACACAACCCCTGGGGCAATGCGTTCAATCGGTCGATAGCGGTCGAAGCGGATCGGCCCTTTTCCATCAATGGGTTGCCCAAGCGCATTTACCACCCTGCCGATCAACCCATCCCCGACCGGGACAGAGGCAATCCGACCAGTTGAGCGCACTTGCATCCCCTCTTCAATGCCGGCGTAATCCCCAACGACGGTAATTCCGACATTGTCCTTTTCAAGGTTAAAGGCGATTCCCATCACACCGTTCTCAAATTCCACTAATTCTTGTGAACGAATGTTACTCAACCCACTAACACGGGCTATTCCATCCCCCGCCTCAATAACCGTACCAACATCTTTAAGTTGGTATTCGGGTTCAAAAACTTCGATTTGCTTTCGAAGCTCTTCTGAAATTTGTTGAATGTAATCCGTCATCTTACCTCCAGAGATTCCTTTCCCTTCAGGCGGTCAAGTCGGCTACGGTTTGGGCATCTAAGCGCTGGACTAATTCGCCGACCAAAGCAACAGCATGATCGTAGTCCTGGCGATGGATAATCGAACTATGCGAGTGGATGTGGCGAGCAGCTACACCAATAACCAGAGTTGGGACACCGATATGATGTAAATGGATCGCAGCCCCATCGGTTGCGCCGCCTTCGATATAAGAGAGTTGCACCGGAATAGATTTCTCTTCGGCTACTTTTAGCGCCAGGTCACGTAATTTCTGATTGGGAATCATCCTGGCATCAAAGATCACAACCGTAGGCCCTTTCCCCAATTTAACGCCAGATTCTTCCGGTTTGATTCCTGGAACATCACCAGCAATATCCGACTCTAAAACAATCGCCACATGAGGGTCAACAGCCCGAACGCTGGTTGTTGCTCCGCGTAACCCTACTTCCTCCTGAACTGTTGCAACCCCGTAGACTGTATTCGGATGTTGCTTCTCCTGCAATTGTTCGATAACGGAAATCGCTAAAGCAACTCCCACCCGATCATCGAAGGCTTTTGAGAGATAGGTTTGACCATTAGCAAGCTCAACAAAATCGGCGCGAGGAACAATTGGGTCACCGGCTCTGACCCCCGCTTCCTCGACCTCTGCTTTGCTGCAAGCGCCGATGTCAATGTACATTTCATTTTTTTCAATAACCTTTTTTCGATCTTCAGGGCTGAGCAAATGAGGCGGTTTGGCTCCAATCAAGCCCACAATGTCCCCCTTTTGAGTCTTGATGATCACCCGCTGTCCTAACAAAACCTGGTCGAACCATCCCCCCAGGGGCAGAAATTTGATAAACCCTTCATCGGTAACGTACTTCACCAGAAAACCGATCTCATCCATGTGGCCGGCAATCATCACGCGCGGTTCTTCAGCGGTACCCCGCTTTTTACAGATCACGCTACCAAGCTTGTCCTGGCTAATCTCACCGAGTTTTTGGAAATATTCTTTTACCACCGCTCGCACCGGGCTTTCAAAACCCGGAACCCCATGGGCTTCGGTTAAGTCTTTGAGTAATTTTACAGTTTCATCCATCGATTGTCACGCCCTTCCTTCGATAATCTTTAGGATAACATCTCAGTCTCAAAACGGATAAATGATACCCGAAACCTGCAAGCTTGTAAAGCATATCACAAATCAAAAGACAATGGGATTTGGCATCTTTATTCTTCACGGGTATGATTTTCCGGCGGTTTAGCTCTCGCATCGCGGCCCAGCTCTCTCGAACGCTCATAAGCTGCCCAAATCGCCCGCGAGATAGCCGTGCGGAAACCAGCTTTTTCCAGGTAATACAGGGCTGCTGCACTGGTGCCGCCGGGAGAGGTTACCTCATTACGCAACCGCGCCAGATGAACCTGATCTTCGCGTTTGGTGTAATAGTCAACCGAGCCTCGCACGGTCTTGGCTACCAATTGCTCGGCAATCCGTCTTGGAAAACCGAGATGGACACCGGCATCGACCATCGCTTCCATAAAAAGAAACACATATGCCGGGCCTGTGCCGGATAACGCTGTCGCCATATCCAGATAATTTTCTTCTTCGACAAAAATCTCATCGCCCAACGCCGAAAGTAAACGCCGGGCAGTTTGTTTCTGCTCTTGCGAAACTGACGGGGATACGGTCCAGACCGTAATTCCCTCCCCTATCTGAGCAGGTGTGTTGGGCATCGAACGCACAATATAGGGATGATCTAAGCCGTGCATAAGCTTTTCGATGGGAGCCCCGGCGACAATTGATACAACCAGAGCATGAGGGGCGATCGAGCCCTTTAAGCCGGATAACACCCTATCGAGTTTTTGAGGTTTCACGGAAAGCACCACGACCTCAGCATTGCGGGCAGCTTTGGCATTATCGCTTTCTACCTGAATGCCATATTTTTTTTGCAATTCATCCAACCGTTCCACTCGCGGGCCTGCTGCGATAAGGTTTTGAGGAGACTCTAGGTTCTGACGAATTAAGCCACCGATCATTGCCTCTGCCATCACTCCGGGACCGATAAATGCAATTTTGGCTGCCATATCCTTTCTACCTCCACCTTGAGAATCATGATACCATTTTACTAAAGTAACCCAAAGCCAGTCGCAAGCGCGTCTCTATCTCTTGAGGCGTGTCCTTTGGAATAGACTGAATCGCAGCCTGGGCTTCCACAACACTGTACCCCAGAGCAGTCAATGCAGCAAGGACTTCTCCATCAATATCGCTAAAAGCAGCAAACTGATCCCAGTCTCCTTCACCTCGAATTTTATCTTGCAAGGAGAGGACAAGCTTCTGCGCGGTTTTTCTGCCTAATCCTGGTACGCGTGCTAATACATCGATTTGATTTTGGATTATTGCCCCGCGCAGCACATCGCCGCTCAGGTTTGACAAGATGGACAAAGCCAGTTTATACCCTACTCCATTCACACTCACCAGTAAGTTGAAGAGCTTTAGAGCTTCTTTGGTTTCAAATCCGACCAGGGTTAATGAGTCTTCCCGCACGATGAGCTGAGTGAATAAGAAAATTTGCTCGCCGATTCTGGCGTGATCACAAAGGGTTTTGGGAACATAAACCAAATAGCCAATCCCCTGATTCTCAATCACCAGGGTATCGCCCTCAATTTCCCGTACAATCCCACTAATCGAGGCGATCATCCTTGCACCTCAGGATTGCGCAGCCGGTAAGATTGTAGATGACAGATTGCTATGGCTAATGCATCGGCAACATCATCGGGGGTCGGGATTTCCCGTAAGGATAGGCGCAGTTTGACCATTTCTTGCATTTGACGTTTATCTGCCCCACCATAGCCGGTTAGAGCCTGTTTGATCTCAACTGGGGCGTACTCATACACTTGAACCTCGTTCTGAGCTAAGGCAAGCAAAGTTACCCCGCGCGCCTGCCCGACAGCCATTGCGGTGCGAGTGTTTTTCTGGAAAAATAATTTCTCCACCGCTGCGGCTTGCGGACGGTGGAGAGCAAGAATTTCATTCAGTCGGCGATAGATTAATAACAGACGTTCACTCTCATTACGACCAGACTGTGAGGTTACGATTGCGCCATAGTCCACAACAACAAGGTGCCCGTTTTCTTCTTGGCAGATGATCCCATAACCGGTGATCGCAATGCCAGGATCGATGCCAATAACAATCATGTAACCATTCAGGCGGTTTCTAGCTGCGCCATCGCCTCATCGCTAATGGATAAGGTCGAATAGACGGTTTGGACATCGTCCAACTCTTCCAGGGCTTCAATTACCTTCAACACCTGAATGGTTTCCTCTGGCGAGAGCTCAACCTCGTTATTTGGGATCATGCGGAGTTCGGCTTCTTCCGGGTGGATGCCAGCTTGCTTTAATGCCTTACTGATGTCGTTGAACGATTCTACCGGACCAATAATTTCGATCAACTCGTCTTCTATGTTGACATCACTGGCGCCTGCTTCAACAGCCAGTTCAAATACTTTATCTGCATCCACATTTGCCCGCGGCAATGAAAAATACGCCGAACGGGTGAATTGCCAGGCAACTGAACCAGCTTCTGCCATACTGCCGCCAAAGCGGTTTAACACATGCCGAATTTCAGCCACAGCCCGGTTACGATTATCGGTCACTGCAAAGATAATCAAGGCAATCCCGTTTGGAGCGTATCCTTCATAGTAGACTTCTTCGATAGCATTCCCTTCTTTGAGTTCGCCGGTACCTCGCTTTATCGCCCGTTCAATATTTTCTTTCGGCATGTTGTTTGCTCGCGCCCGGTCGATTGCCAATTGAAGGCGGGTATTCGCACTTGGATCCCCTCCGCCATCGCGAGCAGCTAACACAATCTCGCGTGCTAAGCGGGTAAACAACTGACCTTTTTTGGCATCGGCAGCGCCTTTTTTGCGCCGAATGGTTGCCCAATGCGAATGTCCTGACATAAGCTAACTCCTCAAAACACAACTGGCTCTCAATAGCCACAATAGAGCCATTTGAAGATCCAATAACTTTACCAAAATTATACCATTAGTCTTCAGCAGTTTCACCGCGGATAAATGCTTCTGTCATCTCCCGGGCTACCTCATCGCGGAACTGCTTCGGAGGTGTTTTCATAAAATATGCCGAAGGACCAATGATCGGACCGCTTAAACCTCGGTCCAGAGCGATTTTTGCGCAGCGAATCGCATCAATCATGACCCCAGCCGAGTTGGGTGAATCCCAAACTTCCAGCTTTGCCTCCAGACTTAAGGGAACATCGCCAAACGTTGTCCCTTCCATGCGAATGTAACACCACTTTCGATCTGTCAACCACGGCACGTGATCGCTTGGTCCAACATGTACGTTATCCTCAGCTAACGCATATGGCAACATGCTGGTGACTGCACCGGTCTTGGAAATTTTCTTAGACTCCAAACGTTCCCGTTCAAGCATATTCAAGAAATCGGTGTTGCCACCAAAATTCAGTTGATATGTCCGGTCAACCCGCACACCACGATCAACAAACAAACGAGTCAATACCCGGTGCAAAATCGTGGCTCCGACTTGACTCTTCACATCATCGCCGATAACAGGCAAGTTTCTCTCTCGAAAGCGCCGCGCCCAATACTCCTGACTGGCAATAAAGACTGGAATGCCATTGACAAACGCGCAGCCGGCATCCAGAACCTGTTCCACATACCATTTGGTCGCCATCTCTGATCCAACAGGCAAGAAATTAACCACGACATCGGTTCGTGTTTCTTTCAATATACCGACAATATCTGCAGTAGGCCCTGGGGCTTTCTTCACAATCTGGTATAGGTACTTTCCAAGTCCGTCATGAGTCATCCCCCGTGAAACCGGAACATTGAGAAATGGCACCTCGGTAAACTTTACGGTGTTGTTTGGAAAGGCAAATATCGCCTCAGATAAATCCTTCCCAACCTTGGTATCCACTACATCGAAGGCAGCCGTGAACTCAATATCACGGATGTGATAGCCTCCCAGATTGACGTGCATTAAACCCGGAACCAGATCATCTTCTGAAGCATTTTTGTAATAATATACTCCCTGAACAAGAGAGGAGGCACAGTTTCCTACCCCGATGATCGCCACGCGCACTTTATGATCTTCACTCATTCTTTTCTCCTCAAAGCTAAGCTAGAATTCATATCCGCTTGATTATACGATTAGCCGTTTTCCTTGTCAAAGGTAGTTAAAGAGATTATAATCCCATTACTTTAGAGAATCGGGGCGTGGCTCAGCCCGGCTAGAGCACACGGTTCGGGACCGTGAGGTCGGCGGTTCAAATCCGCCCGCCCCGACTTCCGCAAGAAATCGCCTGAATGGAATTTTCCCCAAAAGATACTAAATCTCCGCTTCAAATTTATTTATCAAAGGATCTTTACACCCCCGCCAGGACAACATTCAAATGCCTGAAAGGCTAAAATTAATGCTAGAATTGCCGGCAATAACCTAACCCTTAATTTTTTAGGATCAAACGAGCAATGTTCTTCAGCGTACTTAAGCCGACCTGCAGTTCAACCAGAAGAGTAAGGGGAGAATGCTTTAGCTTAACCCATCAATGCCGATTTCATTGCTCAGGCTATGTTCTTTTAGGGAAAGGATATGGATAATGAGTTTATCTCCTGATCAGATTGACAAACTGACAGAAATCGTCAATATCGGTTTTGGTCGAGCAGCAGCATCGCTCTCCAGCCTGGTCCAACAGCGCATCCTTCTTTCTGTACCGGAAATTCGTATCTGCTCCGTAGAAGAACTGCCAGCCTACCTTGGCTTGCCTAACCCCCAAGTCACTACCGTGCACCAGGTTTT
>Ga0209017_10001003_pt1 | contig 23840 bp, 25 predicted proteins | sample YNPBryunderm2012_FD_185812 | JGI IMG/M metagenome (GOLD analysis project Ga0209017, IMG submission 185812) | Anoxygenic and chlorotrophic microbial mat microbial communities from Yellowstone National Park, USA - YNP Bryant MS undermat 2012... ...
TGAAGGTCCGGGGATTAGGCCCAGGAAAGTTCGGCTTAATACCCAGCTTGCGTTCATTCGTCACCCCACCAGAGGGAAACCCGTCTGGTAAAGAAGAAGGACAGCCTGTACCCGTACCCGGACAGTACACCAGTTGTGGGGTCGGCCCCTGGAAGCGCCATCGGTAGCCTGTGATGCCAGCTGCGCCCATGCCATTAGTGTCTACCACGAGCCACAGGGTGTCACCGGCACAGACCAGACCACCGCTTACGGAGTTGGCCCCATTACCTGTGCTGTCTCTGTAAATGCCCCAGTTCGTCCAGGGCGTCTGCGCTTGACCGGCGCTCCACAAGAGGAGCGCCATGAGAATGGTGTGATAAGTTCTCATACTAAACCACATAACAAGCAAGTCTCATGCCAGAAGAACGGCATTTTTCCCGCCCCCCTGTGCAAATGGCTTCCCGATGGAAAATACAAACCCTTTTTTGGCTTTTTCTCGGCTTTTGCCCGCCAGATAGGGGATACACACGCCTACCTGTGTAAGGCTTCGAGTACAGAAAAGCGAACCATCTCCGGGGGAGGCCGCCTTTTTATTATGGTGCATGCGTGGGAAGTGGGTGGTTGTATCCCCCTTCTGCCTCAGGGGTGAGCAAGCCGGAGACCTTGTAAAAAACCCTACCCTCGCTCCTCCCATAGTAAGGGGAGCCGCTTGCTGAGAATGGGCTGGGAGATGCAAGCCCAAGAGGCTCCCCCGGACCGCTGCCTATATAAGGGGGGTGGGCTACTTTTGTTGGATCTGGCTCTCTACGGCTTTCTCGATGGGGATAGCATCGTAGGGGAGGATGCCGGCGAAGGGGTCCGGCTGGAGGGTATCTACGCGTTCTATGCGCCACCGACTTAGGAGCTCGCCCTGGGCGCTGCGATGCTCCCAGGAGAGAGGCAGCCCTTCCGTAAAGCCCGCTCCCAAGATAGCGCTCAGCAGGGGATCGCGAAGCCGCTGATGCCAGGGCCGCCAGTCAAATGACACCGCCTTCGTCCAGGCGAAGGTAAGCTCAGAGCCGTCGGAGAGCCTTAGGCGATACTTTGTTGCCGGGTAGCCCAGGGCAGACTCTTTTTTGAGCGACTCGGGGTTTGATACAGCACGCAGTTGAGGGGGTTCGGGGCTGAGGAGGTAGCTCACTTTCTTCTGGTGGTCGAGGAGGTAGGCGCCCTCCGGGCGGGTGAGGATATCCATGAGGGGAACTTCGCGCCCGCCCCAAGTGCCTGAATAAAGCCAGCGGAGGTATTGGGAAGTCAGCTCGGCTTCTATTTGCAGCGTAGTTTTTTTGGAAGGCTCTTCCAGGCGGGCCTCTATGCGCACCTGCGCACTGAGCAGGGCAAAAAGCGCTATGGCTATCAGTCGGCTCATAGGCAGTACATCTTAAGGGCCGATAAGGCCTTTAATGAAGTTCGTCAGGTAGGGGGCATCAGGGTAGGGGTGGAGAGGGGCCCCACCAAGTCGTCGCACCGCATAGCCGGGCTGCCCACCCGGCTGAAAGCTCACACCACCCGACGGATAGCACCCGAGGGGTATTGTAATGGTACCAAGAAGAGGGACCTGAGCAGAGACCTGCGCACAGGCAAAAATAAACCCAGTGGTCCCCGGATACCCATAGTCGCCACCATCCCCGCCCTGGGCGGTAGGGGTAAGCGTAACAGTCACAGGCCCAAGGGGAAAGTTGATAGGGGTATACATGCGTCCGCCCAGGCCACCTAATCCGGTGAGGCCGCCTGTACCGTTTTGCCCCGGGAAAAAGAGCGGCGGCGGCGTTGTGGAAGTTCCGCCGGGGCCATTTCCAGCGCCTCCGCCACCCCCAACCCCGAAGTCAAAGCTGAAGCCTCCTAAAACAGGCACGTTGAAGCTCCAGCCAATTCCCACCGAGGCGCCTCCGCCTCCGCCACCAAAGAAATAGCCATTTCGGAGATAGATATGTGTGCGACAGGTGATGTGCATGGCATCGCCGCCATTACCGCCGGGGTTGCTGAAATTCGGAGAGGAGCCGCCGGCTGCACCTGCCCCGCCTTTCCCTATGAAGGCCCCCTCATGAATGAGCGCCACCACCGACTGCGGATGCAAGGCCCCCGTCGTAAAAGCCGGATTAGAGATGTTAGTCGCACTTACCTCTACGCCGGGGCGCGTGTGCACTACCACACAGATGGGCACCCCCGTGGGAAGCTGCGGATTGAGATTGGTGAGGTGATAGTCGGTAGTGCTATTGAGGATATTCACATAGTAGCAGCTGTCAATGGTGAGCGTGAAGACTGCATTTTTGATAGTTCGGCCACACACCGCCTGAATGATAACCGGATAAGTCCCCCCTGGCGCTATTGGTTCCGCTTGGATTGTCAGGGTAGAACTACCGGACCCCGTTAGCACAGTAGGCGAAAAAGTATAGCTCACATACTGCGGCAAAACGGAATACACCTGCAAAGCGATGCTCTGGGGGGTGCCGGCTGTCTGGGTGACAGTGACGGTTACCTGGACGAAGTCGGTATTGACATGGTCTATGGTGCCGTTAGCGGCGGAGAGGGAGAGGGTGAAGTTGCAGTCTTCGCAGGATTCCTGGTAGGCGTTGAGCCAGCAGCGGCCGTTGAAGTATTGCAGGATGCTATCCGTGGTGTTAAAGATGACCAGGCCCCAGGGGGGATTAGCGATAGCGTCGCGCTGGGTGGTCGTGAGGCGAGGCACGAGAAGCCCCTTTCGGTCGGATTCCAGGTGAAGGATAGCCGCCGAGTCAGGGATGAGAATGCCTATTCCCACGCCCTGTGCATGTAGCGCCGCAAGCCCCAGAACCAGAAACCGCCACACCTGCATCTTGACAAAGATAAGCACTTACAGCCATTCACGCACCGATAGAAGCTCCTGGAATACGTAAGCGGGCGGCGGGCTCGCTTCTGAATGATGGCAGGTTGTAGCGGGGGATTTTCAGCCAAAGAGGTTTTCCAGCATTTCCCGGCTGAGAAAGAGGCGGATGGGCTGGCCGTCGGGGGTGTAGTTGGGGTTGGAAGTACTGGTGAGGCGTTCGGTGATGGAGAGGGCTTCCTGCAAGGTAAAGCGGCGTGGGGGGTGGGTTTGGAGGATGGTATGGAGAAGGCGGGGCAGGGTTTCGTCCCAGGGGATGGGGGCTGTCAGATCAGGAGGCTCCTGGGCCAGGTGTCCCAGCTTTTCTAAGAGGGGCTGGGCCAGAGCTGTACTTAGACCAGCTGGCAAGGTATGTAAAACGATTTCTCGCCCTTCGCGCACTTCTATGGTCAGGCCGTAGGAGGTCAGGGCGTCTTTCCAGCTGGTGAAAGCCGCTACGACCGGTGGCGGAGCTGGCAAATGCACCGGAAATAAAAGTCCCTGCGAGGGGAGGGGGCGCTTTTGAAGAAATACTTCATACGACAGCCGCTGGTAGGCTCGCCACACATCGATGACCCAGGCGCCATTTTCGTGAGCGGCAGTGATAAGATAACGCCCACCTATCAGAAAAGCCTGACTTTCTATACCTGCATGGCGAGGCTCTGCCCAACGATCTGATGGGAATAGCCCCGGCGTGGAAGAACCCCTGTCAGGAGAAGGCGCTGCCGGAGATGCCGGCACGGCGCGCAGCAGTTCGCCCCCTAACGAAACCCCCTCCGGCAAGTGCAGCGCTTCCGGCGGAAGACCTAAATACGTCTGAGCCACAGCCTTCTGAAAAATACTCACCAGCATCTGCCGAATCTCCACCTCATGAATGAGCCGCGCCTCCGTCTTGGAGGGAACGACATTAATATCCACTTCGTTTGGGGGGATCTTCAGGAAAATCCAATAGAGGGGTCTGGCTTCGCCGCGCAGGAGGGGCTTGCATACCTGCCACAGGCCCTGCTGCAAGGTCGGGTGCCGGATAAAGCGCCGGTTGATAAAAAGGTAGTTTTCGCGGTTGTCGGGGAGCGTTTTTTCAGGTGCTAAAAGGTAGCCTTCTACGGTGAAAAGGGGGGTTTCTTCGTAGATGGGGATGAGGTCGGCTGGGGAGAGGGTAGGATGCAGAGCCAGGAGGCGTTCCTGGAGGGTCTGGGCGGGGAGGTAGTAGAGGCGCTCGTCGTCGTGGTAGTACTGGTAGACGATTTCGGGATGGGGGTAGGCCACCCGGAGGAACTCCTGGAGGTTGTGGCGGTGTTCGGTAGGCGTAGTGCGGAGGGATTTGCGGCGGACGGGCAGCTGCCGAAAAAGCTGGGTCACGATAAGGGTAGTACCGGGGTTGCATCGGACGGGCTCTTTGAGGCGGCGCTCGCCAAAGGCCATGATGATATGGGTGCCGATCTCATCGGTGTGCCGCCGGGTAAAAAGTTCCACATGGGCTACAGCGGCGATACTTGCGAGGGCCTCACCCCGGAAGCCCTTAGTCTGAAGGGAATACAGGTCTCGTAAGGAAGCGATTTTGGAGGTGGCGTGCCGCTCAAAGCACAGCTCCGCATCAATAGGCGACATACCCACCCCATCGTCTGTCACTTGGATGCGCGCTTTGCCCCCGTCTTCTGTCCAGACGCTAATCTGAGACGCCTGGGCATCAATGCTATTTTCTAAAAGCTCCTTCAATACAGAAGCGGGGCGAAGAATAACCTCGCCAGCCGCAATCTGGTTGATGATATTTTCTGGCAGGATGCGAATGCGCTGCTCAGCGGTGCTTATAGACATATTTCAGGCTGGAAAGGTCTGGGTGGCGGGGGCGTTTGCGGGTGGTTTCGTAGCGGTAGAGGGCCCAGCCCAGCTCACGGAAGAAGTAGAGGCCCTTAGACCAGTTGTAGCCGGCAGCGGAAGGCCCTGGGACAGGAGAATCCACCCGTAGAACTGCCGAGACAAAAAACTCCACCCCCACCTCATAGTCTACAATGTAGGCGCAATCCACCAGATAGCCATACGCCATCCCGACCTTATTGAAGATGCGGATACGCTCGGGCAGGCGGGCCGTATCGCTCGCCCCTAAGAGGAAGTACTTTCGCACGGCATCGTGGTAAAGGTTAGGGGGATAGACGTGGGAAAGGCCCGTTTCAGAGGGGTACATCGAGAGGTAGCGCCGCAAAAGCGCATAATCTTCACTACGCAGCTGGAAACGCTGCCGACGCGATACGGCAATCGGAAAAATCAAGCTAATCAGCATCTGATGGGCATCCTTGAGAGAGAGGGAATTGCCCTGGGCATCCAAAAGATAGGGATGGCCGGCATAGGGGTGCGGCGGGAGCGAATCAGCACAGCGGGGAACCATCCGGTGTAGGAGCTTGCCCTCGGGGGAAAGAAACCTTACCCCCTCTACGCAGCGGTTTTCGGAGGAGCTGCAGCTGCGTCCCAGGCGGTGCCCGAAGAATACCGACCGGTATCCCCGCTCCCATAACATTTGCATCGCTTGCCAGGGCGTAATCAGCGCATAAAAATAATCAAACGTGGGGTTATCGCTGAAAACCATCTGGCGCAGTACCGCTTCCTCAATGCTGTACTTCTCTGTGGACGCATCCCGGAGACAACCTTTTTCGCCCCGATCAAGCAGGAGGAGGTTTTTTTCGGTGATGCCGAGGCGGCGCAGACGGTTGACCTCTTCCAGCGCGAGGGCTGCCAATGGAAGCTTTACCAGGCTGGCCGGGTAAAAATATTCGTTTGTATCCAGGCGCAAGGCATAGTGTTTCAAGATGGGGCGATTTTTAGCATCGCGGTTGACCTGCGTGTAGATGATTTGTAGGTGGTAGTCGGCGGCTTTTTGGGTGTAGGGGAGAAGATGAGCGGCCTTCTGGGCGATAAACTGCTTCAGCCACACCGTATCCGGTGCGCTAAGGGTATTGACCTGGGGCTTGTAGGTATCGGGCGGCACCAGTCCCAGGCTAAAAATACACCCCCACCAGAGTAGCCTTGCCATTTTCATACACGAGCGCTGGAAGCGGCAATTTAATACCTGTCAGCAATATGAGCCCCCATTCGGGTCGCCGAATCCAAAAAGGCCAGTAGGGTTCCAGCGAAAAAACCCACCGGCGCCGTTCCCGCGCAGCTATCTCAGCCCGGGGAAGCTCCCCATATCCCCCCAAAAGTCCACTGGCCCCATACCCAAAAGCCAGCCCCACCGGCCACCGGCGATAATACACGCACAGCCAGTAGGTCTGCCCGTTGTAGTCTTTGAGAATCTGGGCGGCACCCCGTCCTAAAACATCCGGCCGCTGAGCCGCATACGGCGTGGGATGAAACGAGAACTTGAACGCTATGTCCCACGGCGTGCGCTGTAGGACTTTTTGCTGAAATAGGAAGAGGAGGCTACCGGCGGTATTGCCCACAAGGTCCCAGGCAGAAGCCCCCCACTTCGGGAAAAAACCATCGGACACTTCAATAGTGGCCTGGTAGCTCCAGGCGAGGGCAGCCGCCATCCAAAGGGCCTTTTGCGGGGGGTAGCCGGCCTTTTGGGCAGAAAGGTAGGCTATCCGGCTCAGCTGGAAGGTGGTCCAGGCATGGCCGACTTTGTCTACCTGTTTCCATTCGGCCCCGTCGTCAAACCACCGCCAGCCCCGGGCGCTGTGCCAATCGTACCAGGTTAGCATAGGCGCCGCGTACACGACCCCGTAGGCTATCCCAGCCCCCAGCCAAAAATACCCCCGCCGCCGCGCCGTAGAATCAGGCCCCCAACCCCCATCCGCCCCAGGCTTCCCTAAAACGGAAGCCAATCCACTAATACTAAGCCAGACCCGCCCCACACCTATCCATAGACAAGGCCAGAACCGCAAAAAGCGCCTCCATAGAGAGCAAACGCCCCCCATGCCGTGAAAGTACGCAAAAGTACCCCGGCTACAGACCAGCCCCCCTTACTAAGAGACGACGCGTTTCGTGCGTCCCGGCTCGAAGGACACATAGGTAGACTCCTGCCGGGAGGCGCTCCGCATTGAAGACGACTTGCTGTTTTCCTGGCTCGCTCACGCCTTCCCATAGGGTGGCCACCTCCTGGCCGTGCAGGTCGTAAACTTTCAGACTGACGGGCAGGCGCTGCCCCAGCTCAAAAGTTATTATCGTTTGCGTAAGGAAGGGATTGGGGGAATTGGGATACAGCGTAGCTATCTGGGAGGGGCTGGGCTGAACTGAGGGCAAACTCGCAGCTGGCGTCATCACAGCCCGCAGGCGCTGCCAGAGAAGCTCCACGAAAATGAAAGGCACCTGCGCACTATCCGGCAATTCACCCAGCCTCACTAAGACGAGACGCTCACTGGGAACAACATTCAGAATCTGCGCATTCTTGCCAAGGGCAGAGACCATATCCGCTGGGGCGCTCGGGATAAGCGGCCCTGGGAAGACCATCTGTACTCCGGGCACCACAAAGCTGGGCTGTCCGTTGAGCCACCACAGGTACCCATAGGCCTGATTCAGGTTTTGAGAAGGGGTGAGCATCTGGCGGTAGTAAGCGGTGTCGGTCAGGATAGGCGTCTGGTCCCACCGGCCCTTATTCAGGATGAGCAGGCCGAAACGGGCCATTGTCCGGGCATTGCTGAAAAAGATGCGATGATAGCCTGACTGGATAAAGGCGCCCTGCATGCCCGTTTGGCTGGCGACCTTCTGGTAGAAGTACTGATTGACGGTTTTGCCGGTGGCTGCTTCCAGGACGGCGTGAAGGAGCGTATAGGGGGCATTATGGTAGGCCCAGCGGGTACCTGCATCGGCCTTGTAAAGTAGGCAGGCAGGTTGGGTACAGTGGGGGTCGGGCACCTCATCATCGAGGCCGGTCGTCATGGTGAGCTGGTGACGAATGGTAATACGGGCTTCCTTTTCAGGTGGTGCCTGGGTCCAGCCCGCTCCAAGCCAGCGGGCTGTGCTGTCCGTGATCCGCAAGTACCCCTCCTGCTGCGCTATCCCCACCAGAAAGGCCGTCAGTCCCTTCCCTGCTGAGGCCCAGTACCACACACTATCCCGCGTAAAGCTCCCAAAATACCACTCCAGCACGATCTTGCCGTCCTTGAGGAGCAGGAAGGCCTTCGTGCGGTTCTGGGCCAGAAAGTCGTAGAGGGAATCCACCTGAGAGCGGTTCCACCCGAGTGTGCGCGGCGAGAGCGTATCCCATGCCTGCCCCGTCAAGGGCGGAAAGTACAACGACTGCCCCCAAACAAGTCCCCATCCCACGAATCCCCTCATCACCAGGTACAAGAAGGTAAGGTATCGCATGGTCAGTTAGTGGGCCGAAAGAACGGAACGTTTAAGGGGGCCCTGAGGCGGGTTAATCAGAGGCGTTTTGCGTCTCGGCGGCGATCCACTGGAGGTAGCCAGGTAAGCCCCGCCCTAAGGGAATTTCTAAGATGGCAGGGGTCTGATAGGTGTGATGGGCCAGAATCTCTTTCTCTATGGTCGCATAGAGGTGACGGGGGGCCTTGAGGATGAGGACGGCTTCTTCGGCTTTTTCGAGGGTGCCTTGCCACCAGTAGAGGGAACGGATAGGGGCGAAGATGTTCGCACAGGCGGCCAGGTGCTTTTCCAGCACGATTTGAGCCAGACGCTCAGCCTCTTCAGCGCTGGAAGCCGTGATGTAAATCAGGCAGTAGGAGGCTTCGGCAGGCTCCATGTTCCAAAGGTAAGGTACCTTTGCGTATCTTTGAGGATGCGCCGGATTATCATTGCCATTGACGGATATGTAGCCACGGGCAAAAGCACCACGGCCCGGGGCGTGGCAGCTCGGCTAAACTATCTACATATTGATTCGGGGGCGATGTACCGGGCGCTGGCCTGGCATCTTTTGGAGAAGGGAATCCGTACGGCTGAGGAGGCAGCCATTCAGGAGGTTCTGCAAGATTTTGCCATTCATTTAGAGCGGGAGGGGCAGGAGATGGTGGTGCATGTAGGGGATCGGCGGTTAGAGGAAGAGCTACGGCGACCCGATGTGGCATCGTTTGCCAGTGTGATTAGTGCGCTTCCCGCCGTACGGGAAAAGCTGGTATCGGAGCAGCGGCGCTTAGGTAGGGGCGGCGGCATCGTCATGGATGGTCGGGATATTGGTACGGTGGTTTTTCCGGAGGCGGAGCTGAAAGTCTTTATGGTGGCGGAGCTGGAAGCGCGAGCCCGGCGGCGGTACGAGGAGCTTCGCCAGCGGGGATACGCCGTAACGTTGGAGGCGGTGAAGGCCGAAATAGCAGAGCGGGACCGGCGGGATGAGACCCGGCCTATTAGTCCCCTACGTCGGGCCCCCGACGCCCAAATCCTGGATACTACCCACCTTTCCATCCCGCAGCAGATTGAGCAGGTACTGGCTTGGGCACACGTCCGCATTTACGCGCCCCAACCCTCCTAAAAAATCCTTACTTTCGTCGAGTGCGACCCATAGTGACCATTAGCTCGCACTCGGGCTTCTGTTTCGGCGTGGTCTATGCCGTAGAAATGGCCGAGGCCTACCTTGCTGAGCACCCTTATCTCTACTGCTTAGGCGACCTCGTCCATAATGACGAGGAAGTTCAGCGCCTCAAAGCCAAAGGCCTTCGGATCATCAGTCATGCGGACCTGCCTAACCTGGCCGGGGAGACGGTGCTTTTTCGGGCGCATGGGGAGCCGCCCCAGACGTATGAAGTGGCTCGCCAGCACAACATCCGCCTCTTAGACGCCTCCTGCCCCGTCGTCCTAAAGCTCCAAAATCGCCTGCGCGAAATAGACTTTCCCCACATAGAAATCATCCTGCTGGGTTCGCCCGGTCACCCCGAGGTGATCGGCCTCATGGGTCAGATTCACCAGGCTACCCTCCACGTCGTCAGCTCTCCCGATGAGATAGACCAGATTTCGTTCGACCCTGAGAAGACCGTCTACCTTTTCAGCCAGACGACGAAGGCACCCGCCCTTTTTGAGGCCGTGAAGAATCGCCTTTTAGCCCGGCGGCCGGATGCCATTATTGCAGATACCCTTTGCCGGCAGGTCTCCAACCGGGAACCTCACCTGGCCACCTTCGCCAAAGAGCAGGACGTAGTCCTCTTCGTCTCCGGGAAAAAAAGCTCCAATGGCAAAGCGCTCTTCTCCGTCTGTCAGGCCGCTAATCCGCGCAGTTATTTCATCTCCAGCCCGGAAGAGGTAGACTTTACCTGGCTGGAAGGAGCCCAGAAGATCGGCATTGCTGGGGCCACCTCTACGCCCCAGTGGCTCATGGAAGCAGTCAAAGCTCATATTGAGACGTACTTTGACAGGAAAGCTGCGGCTGCTACTACTCAGTAGCTCCTTGCTGGCTCAAATTGCGGGGGGGTGGAGCTATGATTTTATGCGGCTGCCGCCCTCAGCCCGCAGTGCAGCGCTGGGAGGACTGGCCTATGGTGGTCCGTGGATAGAACCCAGTGCCCCTTTCCTCAACCCTGCGCTTCTGCGCCCGACCTACCACAATCGTCTCTCCCTCTCCGTCCAGCCCTATCTGGCTGATATTACCCACACCACGCTCACATATGCCCGCTACTGGGAGGGGGTGGGGACCTTCTGGAGCGGCTTGCAGTATCTCAACTACGGCACCCTACGAGCCGCCGACGAAGTGGGCAACCCCCTCGGTACCTTCCAAGCGTATGAAGGCGTGTGGTCTATCGGCGCCATGCGGGCCTTTGGCCGCTGGCAGGTCGGCATGAACCTCAAAGTCCCCTTCTCCGCCGTCAACATAGAAAGGTATCGCCGCATCGGCCTCGGAACAGATATCGGCATCCTCTACGAAGACACTGCCCGAGGGCTATCCGCAACGCTGGTGCTCTGGAGCTTAGGGACCGAACTCTACCGGCCCAATGGACGCCCCTTTGCGCAGCCTTTCCCTACGCAGATTCAGGCTACGGTGAGCTACAAGCTCCCCCATGCCCCCTTCCGGCTGCATTTAGGAACGGTTCATTTAGAGCGCTGGCGGCTCGCCGCCAATGACCCCCTCCAGCCCATCCAGTACGACATCACAGGTAATCCCATCCCACCGCCTCCACCCCGCTGGACCGAACACCTTCTGCGCCATATCATCGGCGGTGTAGAAATAGAATTTAGCCGGGCCTTCGTTGGGCGATTTAGCTATCATTTTCAGCGGCGGCGGGAACTGTCGCCGCGCGGGTCTTCAGCACTGGGAGGCGTAAGCTTCGGCGTAGGGCTGCACCTGCGAAAATGGGGTCTGGACTACGCTTACACCCTGTTTTTCCGGCAGGCGGGGGCCCATACCTTCACGCTGTGGATGAGTCCTTTTCGCTCCGGCTCCCATGGCGCTCCATGAGGAAGAGCTGGCGCTTATCGCGCTGACGCAAATAGAGGGGGTAGGCGGCAAGGTTTGTCGGCGCCTGCGGGAAAGGTGGGGAAGTTTGGCGGCTTTCTGGGAGGGGGCACCTTTGCCGGAGGCGATTCGGGCTGAGGCGTCCGACCGAACAGCCCTGCGCCATCAGGCCGAAACTATCGCTGACACCTGCGAAAAATACCGGATAGAGGTTATCCCCTTTTGGAGCGAACGGCTTCCGGTTCTTTTGCGGCATATTCCGGCGGCGCCGGCGATTCTGTACCGGCGGGGCAGTCTGGAAGACCTCTCTCGTCTGTCGGTAGCGGTAGTAGGCACCCGAAAGCCCGATAATTATGGCCTGCAAGCGACAGAGGCATTTACTGAGGCGCTGGTAGAGGCCGGGGCCGTCATCGTGAGCGGTCTGGCCTATGGTATTGATGCCCGGGCCCATCAAACTGCCCTTGCCAAAGGCGGCCTGACTGTAGCCGTGCTGGCGCATGGCTTGGATATCGTATATCCCCCTCTTCATAAGTCGCTGGCTGAGAAGATTCTTTCCCAGGGGGCTCTCCTGAGCGAATACCCGCCCGGCGACCGCCTACATCCGATGCGGTTTCCCCATCGTAACCGGATTATTGCTGGGCTGAGTCATCTGACGCTGGTGGTGCAGTCCAAAGTGCCCGGTGGGGCGCTTACGACGGCGCGGGCGGCCTTTGCGGCGGACCGGCCTGTCTTTGCCGTGCCTGGCCCGATCTTCTCGCCGCTTTCCGAGGGATGCCATCAGCTTATCTACGAGCAGATAGCCCAGATTGCGTACAGCCCTGCGGTCGTCATAAACGAACTCAAGAGCCAGGCCGAGCGCTTGCCTTTCCCAGCAGGGGAGAGGGGGCCTATTGCGGGGCTATTCTCCGAGGAGAAGCCCCGTTTCAGCGACCCGGTTGACCAGGCTATCTATGAGGCGGTGGTCAGTGGGCTACACCTTTTAGATGATGTGGCAGCGCAGGTAGGAAGGCCTATTCAGGAGGTAGCGCATCGGGTAGTTTTCTTGGAGATTGAAGGTTGGCTCGTCCAAGAGCCGGGTAATAGAGTTCGTCTGGCTAAGCTTCCAGGTGCCAGACCTTAATCACGCCATCGTCCCCTGCCGAGGCTAAAACGCCCTCATCCACCCATTGGAGGGCATTGACGCTTCGCTGGTGGCCGGCGAGAGTCAGCAGCCGCTTGCCCGAACGGGCATCCCAGAGATAAATCTGTTTGTCTCGGCTGGCGGTGGCTATCAATCGGCCGGCGGGGTGTAAGGCGATAGCATTGACAGCGCGAGCATGGGCCTGCCACGCGGTGCGCAGGGCCCAGTCTTCCACATTCCACGCGTACACCCATCCGGATTGACCGCCTATCCAGAGCGTACTTTCATCGGCTGCGGTGGCTATACTGAATAAAGGCTGATTTTCCACGATGAGCCTTTGTATGATCTGCCGGCTATCCCGCTCTATGATGTAGGCTGTACCGTCTCTGCCGGCGCAAGCGAAAAGGCGCCGGGTCGGCAGCGGGACAAAGCCCCGCAAACCTGCCTCCGAGACCAGAACCCTATCCGCAGGTTTAGCCTGGTCTATATCCCAGTAGAGAAAAACGCCATCTTTTCCGGTGCTCCAGCCTTCTACGTCTGTCGGGTGAGAACTAATACCCATGACGGCCGCCTGGTGGGCTTGGACCGCCCCGAGAAGCTTCTTTTCATAGGGTTTGAGGGCATAGATGACGCCGCTTGTTTGCCCGACAAAGAGCGTTTGCGTTTGGGGCACATAGCGCATTGCATAGATCGCTGTTGGGGTTCGGCTCACCGCCAGGGCTTCCTTGCCGGTTATACAAGACCAGAGGGCCACAATTCCATCCGACCCCGCAGAATAGAGGTACTTCCGCTCCTGATCGCACTCCAGCGCATAAACAGGCCCGGTATGACCTACCAGGTCCCACACACCTAAAAGCTGCACGGGGGATTAAACAATATAGTCAGGCGGCTATTGTTTTTTGGCCAGGTCAGGCGCATAGGGGGCAGCCGATAGGCGAGCTGCGGTGCGCGATCAGGGGATTTCTACTACCCACAGGTTTTCGGCAAGGGAGGGGGGAATCCAGAGGAGGTGGTTCTCGTATTCCACGAGGTGGATATGATCCACGGGCAGCAGGCGAACGCGCTTGATGGGTTTATCTGCTTGCAGGCCCAGAAGGTCGGCCGCTTCGCGAAGGGGCGGGGTGTCTGGGAGGCGGCAAATGCGGGCCGGCTGATGAAGGGGCAAACGGCTGAGGGGCTTCCAGGCCTCCTCGGGCAAAAGCATGGGGATCTCATCGCCATGCGGATCGTGGGCCGGATATCCCAAATAGGCATAAAGCCGTTCGGTAAACTCATCGTCGCTGAGGTGCTCTAACTTTTCGGCGAGTTCGTGGATACGTTCGCCGGTGTAGCCGAGCACTTGGGCGATGAAGGTTTCCCAGATGCGGTGACGGCGGACGACCTTGGTAGCGAGCCGCTGCCCCTGCGGGGTAAAGCGAACCCCCTTGTATGGTTTATAGGCGAGGAGGCCTTTCTCGGTGAGGCGGCGGGCCATTTCGGTTACGGAAGGGCCGCTCGTCCCCAGTGCCTGTGCTAAAACCTGCATAGGCACTTCCGCATTGCCCCCCCCGTGATGCCAAACTGCTTTGAGGTAATTTTCTTCGGCGGCACTGAGCACCAGAGGCGAAGATACGAATTTTAGTGGGAGCGTACCTTTGAGCGGTGGCGGATATTCTGGGATTAGCTGCAATTGTCCTGATGGAAGTGGTCTTGAGTGTGGATAACGTCCTGTTTTTGAGTTTGATAGGGCTGCGCTTGCCACCCCCCCAGCAAAAGCGGCTCTGGCGTCTGTGGCTACTATGGTCGCCACTTTTGCGGGTGGGGCTTTTAGCGCTTTTGCTGACGGTTTTGCGCGCAGAGGGAGTGGCATTCAGCTATGGGGGATTTGCACTCACGTGGCGGGGGCTTCTTTTGAGTGCCGGGGGCCTCTTCCTCATGTACAAGGCTGTGCGGGAAATCTACCACCATATTGAGCCCGTTCAGAAGCAAATTCGTACTTCCACGACTTTCTCAGCAGTTCTTCTTCAGGCGTTTATGGTGGATTTTGTATTTTCTGTGGATTCGGTTTTGATTGCGGTAGGTCTGGCGAGAGGTCTTCCAATCGCTGCCGGCGCAGTGGTGCTGTCTATTTTGGTGATGGCGGTAGCGGGGCAAGCGATTCAGGGATTTATCAGCCGATACCGGAGCTTTCAGATTCTGGGGTTGGTTTTTCTCCTGCTGATTGGGTTTACCCTGTTTGTAGAGGGGATTCATGTAGAAGTGCCGAGGGGGTATATTTACTTTGCGATGTTCTTCGCTTTTGGGGTAGATTTTTTGCAGCTATGGGTAGAGAAAAGGCGACCTTCTAAGGTTGATGGGTAGAGGTTAGGATTTTAGCGGAAGGCGTCTATCAGGTGGTAAATCTCTGGTGGGCGGGTAAGGCGGATGGCGAGGACATCGATGCGGCCGGGGTAGGCTTCGTATTCGGGGTGGCGCTGGTAAAAGGCGGCGATAGCCCGGCGTAGCCGCTCTTGCTTACGCCGAGTAATGGTAGCCTCGGCCTCCCACGGGATAGCTGATGAGAGGGCCCGCACCTCCACAAACACTACCTCTTCCCCATCCCGGGCTATCAGGTCAATCTCGTAAATGCCATAGCGCCAGTTGCGAAAAAGGAGGGTCCAGCCTTTTTGGCTGAGGTAAGTAGCGGCGATGTTTTCTCCTTGGGTGCCTTTATCCATTAGGGCGGAGGCGCCGCAGCTCTTCGAAGAGCGCTTTTTCTTCGGGTGAGAGTTTTTTGGGGAGGACGACTTGGACTTTCAGGTAGAGGTCGCCCGGGGGGTTAGTGGGCCAGCCTTTACCGGTGAGGCGGAGGGTGTGGCCGTTGGGGGTTTCGGGGGGGATTTGCAGGCGCAGGCGCTTGCCATCCAAGTGTGTGAATTCCACCACCCCGCCGAGGATAGCCGTATACAGGGGGACTTCTAAGTCAGCGTAGAGGTTATTGCCTTCCAAGCGGAAGCGGGGGTGCGGCTGAATCTCGAGCTGTACTACCAGTTCGCCCGTGGGGCCTTTGCCACGCAAGCGAACCTGGGTATTGGGTTTGAGGCCGGGGCTCAGCGGAACCTCTATCACGTCGGAGCCTACGCGAAGGGTCTTTTTGGCGCCGGTGTAGAGTTCTTCCAGGGTTACGGGGAGGCGTACTTCCAGGGGGCGGCTGGTGCGCCGCCGAGCCTGCCTAAGAAAATCTTCTCCAAAAAACATCCGGAAAAAGTCTGAAAATCCGCCAAAGGCATCCTCGTCAACGCCCCAGCTCTGGTAGGGATTATTCGCATATTGGCCTATATTCTCATAGGCTTTCCAGTCCGCGCCTAACTTATCGTATTTCGCGCGGGTTTCGGGGTTGCTGAGGACCTCGTAGGCCTCTTGGATTTCTTTGAATTTTTCTTCGGCTTGTTTATTGCCGGGGTTGAGGTCTGGGTGGTATTGGCGAGCCAAACGGCGATAGGCTTTCTTAATTTCATCCTGAGAGGCGGTTTTGGGCACGCCCAGGATAGCATAGTAGTCTTTAAACCCCACTGATGCCATAGCGACAGCTTGGACAGCAAAAATACCGCCAGATAGCCATTTTGGCGGACTGGGTGGTTCTTCTGGCAGACAAAATAAGACAATATGGCTTTTTAGGGGATTGGCACGACTTGTGCAGAGGTTTTAGCATGAATCCAACAATCAAAAAGGAGGTGCCTATGGCAAACGTCGTAAAACTGTTAGACTGGACGGAGACCCTTCCTGAACGGATGCGGACTCTACAAGAAGTGGTAGAAAGAATGTTTAATGAGACGGCGAGCAACTTCACCCGAATGGAGACTTTTGTGCCGCGGGTGGACATCGTGGAAACGGACAAGGAATATGCGATTCACCTTGCCGTACCGGGGATGAAGAAGGAGGACTTCAAGATTGAGGTCTCCGAAGGGCGGCTCGTCGTCTCGGGCGAAAGGAAGTTCCAAAAGGAAGAAGGCGACAAAAAAACCTACCATCGGGTGGAAACCCAATATGGGGCCTTCCTGCGGACTTTCCTGCTGCCCGAAGATGTCAAACCGGAAGGTATCACCGCTGAATATGTGGATGGTATCCTCAAGGTGAGCCTTCCGAAAGACGAGAAGAAAGCGCAGGCTGTACGAATTGAGGTCAAGTAAGCGTACCGCTGCGTTTTCTGGCGAGGCGCCTATCCGAAAGGGTAGGCGCTTTTCGCTTTTGGGGGCGGGTTCGCTCGTAGTTTTGCTGGCATGATGGCGAAATTCTGGCGGTGGTGGCGGTGGCTCTGGACCCCCTACACATTTCTCTGGATAGAGGCAGAAGGGCGCAAGCGCTGGTCTCTACGCAGCTGGGGGATCGGGTGGGTGGGGGTCTTTTTGCTAATGGGGCTTTTCTGGGGCATAGTGATAGCTGTGACGCCTTTGCGGTATTTGATTCCGGGGTATCCGCCTCGCACCTTCATGAAGAAGTATGAGGAGCTCGTGACGGCAGTAAATCTTTTAGAGCAGCGGGTAGAAGAGCAGGCGATTTTTGTAGAAAACCTTCGGCAATTGGCGCCAGCGGAAATGTCCATTTTGCCCTCTGCGCAAATCCTCCCTACGCTTATGGCCCGGGGTTATGCCGTGCCCTTAGAAGGCCAAGTCTCCCGCGGCTTTCGGCCCGAGGAGGGCCACTGGGGCGTGGATATTACGGCCAGCGGGGGCGAACCCGTACTGGCCATGGGCGAGGGCGTCGTCTTTCTATCCGAATACTCCTATCAGACGGGCTATGTGATTGGCATTCAACACCCCAATGGGCTGGTATCGCTCTACAAGCATAACAGCCGGCTTTTACGGCAGGTCGGGGAAAAGGTGCAGGCGGGGGATGTGATTGCTTATGCGGGGGGGCTGGGGGTTTATTCATCGGGGCCGCACTTGCATGTAGAGACCTGGATAGGCGGCCAAGCGGTGGATCCTTTGCATCTTACAGCCAAACCATGAGATTTCTTACCTTTGCATTGCGCTGGCGACGTGGCCGAGTGGTTAGGCACGGGTCTGCAAAACCCTCTACGGGAGTTCGAATCTCCCCGTCGCCTCTGCGGGGCTCCCCAGACTAAACCTCCCAAAACTAAGACACGCGGTCAGGGATTTATGCTCGCCTTATAGGGGAGTAAGGGAATTAGCGCCTGACCGTACAGCCTCGCTCGCAAAACCCCAGGAGCTAGGATGCCTGTGGGAATAGCGTTTTTGGGCGTCAGCGGATAGGGTATTTTGTGTTTCTTTGTAGTATGGCGATACGGGTCGCAAAGGCACCGGCAGATGAGCGAAAGCTATCCTTCTGGCACAAGTTATACATCCCGCCTATTTTGAGTGGACTCTCTTACACGCTTAGGAAGCTTTTTCAGAAAAAGTTTACCGTACAATATCCAGAGGAGCCGATAGAGCTGGGGCCGGAGTTTCGTGGGCGGCCGGTTTTAGTAGAAGAGAATGGACGGGAACGTTGTGTAGCGTGTGGTTTGTGTGCCCGGGTGTGTCCGCCGTTTGCGATTCACATGCAGGCCGCGGAAACCGATGATCCTAAGGAGCGGTACCCGGCCGTCTTTGAGATTAACATGCTGCGGTGCATATACTGCGGTCTGTGTGAGGAGGTTTGTCCAGAGGAGGCGATCGTGATGAGTCCTGAGTATGATTTTGTCTTCTCGTCCCGAGAGGAAGCGGTTTATACGAAGGAGCGGCTGCTGGTGCCAAAAGAGCGGTTAGAGCCTCGCCTGAAATGGCTGGCCAAAATGCGCAATCCGCAGTTTGGGAAATACTACCGCTTCAGGGTTACGAATAACATTCACAGCGTCAAAGCTCGCGAGATGGTTCGGCAGGGGCAGGAAACGGCATAATGTGGGGGGCTGTATGAGAAGGGTTTTGGATAGGGGGCGTACATGGAGGGCGTGAAAGGTTTGTGGTGTCCGGTGCGGAAGATGTACCTATCAGACCGGCCGGAAGAGCGGGTGCGACTACGCGTGATAGAGAAGCTAAGCGCGTTGGGATATCCGCTTTCGGCCATGCAGGTGGAATATCAGGTGGGAGAAGTTGGACGGTTTGACTTAGCAGTTTTCACCCGGAGTGGGGAAATATGGATGCTGGTAGAGTGTAAGCAAGCCCTGTCCGGCCAGGCTGGGAATAAGATGGCGCTGGCCGCCCGGGCCCAAGTAGGACGTTATGCCCAGGCCTTAGAGAAGCGCTGGAAGGTGCATCATCTGGCGCTCGCTATCGGCGATCAGTTTTATTGTATTCACTATCCGACACGCCAATGGATACGCGAAATTCCGCATTATCCCGCCCAGTGAAGGCAGTATTGTATCTCCTGCTGGAAAGGCCGCAGGCGATTCCGGGGCTCGAGGTAATAGATGAGCCTCTGCCGGATGAGATCGTCCGCTCAACCATAGACGTTTCGCTCTGGAGTGCGGCGGAGAAGGCAAAGCTTATGGAGCATAAGGCGTATGCGTATTATAGCTTTCGGCTGGGGGCAGACCCCGTGGGAGATTTTCTTGAGGCTTATCGGTGGCTTTCGGGTGTGGAGGGACTAATAGGGATAGCCAATCCGAATGGGGCGACGGCGCATTCGGCGGTGTGGGTGCGGCGGCTTTTTGAGGATGGCCTAGACGAGGTAGCCCGCCGGTGTCCGCCCTTGCATTTGTGGACGGGTCTGGTACCTGTACAAGTGGAGACCTCATGGGAAGCGCTAATCGCTGGGCAAGTGGCGTCATTGTGGCTGCGGACAGTGGGGTATGGGCAGTTTGGCCTGCCAGATTTAGCGCATCCGATGAACGACCTGCGGGAAGCCGGGTGGATACACGCCACGTTTGAGGGGCTTTTTGACTGGATGTACTATGAGAAGGTAGTTCTCACGCCGGGAATGGGCATAGAGGTGCCGGAGCGGGGGCGGTTTGTCGTGGGAGAATTTGGCGTGCCGGGCGTGTTAGCGTTGTCGCCTTATGCTGAGTCGGACTCCTTTTCATCGGCCGGCGCTCTCAGATGAGGAGCGGCGGTATGTGGAGGAGGCCCTGGAAGGGCGCTGGTGGGCGGGCGGTCCTTTTGTAGAGCGGCTGGAAAAAGCCCTGGAGGGGATATGGGGCCGGCCGGCAGTGGCGGTGAGTTCGGGAACGGCGGCCTTAGAGGTGGCCCTGCGACTCCTCCTGGGTGAAGAAGGTGGGGAGGTGATTGTGCCGGTGTGGACCTTCACGGCCAGTGCGGCGGCGGTATGGCATGCAGGCGGCGTGCCCGTGCTGGTGGATGTCGGGCCTACCCTACACATTGGCGCTTCGCACATAGAAGCGGCTTTGACCCCTCGCACCAAGGGCGTGATTGTAGTGCACTACGCTGGGATGGCCGCAGACATGGAGGCCATTCAGGCTGTCTGTGCCCAGCATGGACTCTGGCTTTTAGAAGATGCCTGTCATGCCCAGCCGGGGTATTACCAGGGGCAACTGTGTGGGAGCTTCGGCGAGGCAGCCACGCTCAGCTTTCACGTTACCAAGCCTATCGCGGCGGGACAAGGTGGTGCGATCTTACTTCGGGATAACACCCTCGCCGAAAAAGCCCGCGCCTGGCGACGCCACGGCATCAAACGGGATAGCGCTAACTATTGGGAATATGAGGTGCACTTTCTGGGGCATAACTATCAGATGCCAGAACTCTGTGCAGCCTTAGCCCTGGCCCAAGTAGAAAAAATGCACGAGCGCTGGAAACGTCGCCAGGCTATAGCAGCGCAGTACACGACCCTACTGAGTGGGATAGCGGGGTTGGAACTCTACCCGGCCGATATGGCGGCATGTAGCTGGCACTTGTATCCGGTCTTTTTGCAGGGCGGGAAGGCACGGCGAGACGAGGTCCTCCGACGCATGGGCGAGAAGGGCTTCCCCCTCAATCTCCATTATCGCCCGCTCCATCGGCACCGGGCTTATCAAGCTCTGGTGGGAGAAAAGCGCTTTCCCGTGGCAGATGCTGCCTATACACAGGTTATGACCCTTCCTATATGGCCTGAGATGACGTCAGGACAGGTAGAACAAGTAAGTCTAACGCTTTTGCAAACCATCGCCGAAGTACCCTAAAAACCACCGAGCGCGCAGAGGGCACGACGTGGCCCTAACTTCCACCGGGCATACCTTTGCCCTATGCTCTCCGAAGCGCCCATCTGGGTGCAGGACTTGGCCAGGCAGTATTATGCTGGCCGGACGTGCCTCTTCATCCTCCATGGCAATATCCATGACCGCATCTGGTACCAGGATGCGGCGCACCTGCTTCCGGCCTTCCTGCAGAAGGTGGTCTTTCGGCGGCGGCAGACGGTTTTGAGCTATAATCGGGCGGCCGGGATTACGTTTCGGGATTCGGAGGGTCAGCAGGCTTTTGTTTCCTTTTTGCGGGGAGAAGGGCCGCGTCAGCTCCCAGATGTACTTACCCAGGCCTTTCCCCTTTTGCATCGGTTTCTACTGCACGAGATTGGGCAAGGACGGCGGGTAGCCCTCATCTTGGAATATGCGGATACGATCGTACCGCAGTCTCCGGCAGGCCATTATGGGCCGGAGGAACGGGCCGCGCTCCTGTACCTTTTGCGCTGGGCGCAGGAAACCCGCTTCCTCGAGAGCGACCTGACTATCGTCCTCCTGGCCGAGAGCCTGAGCGAACTCCACCCGAAGCTCGTCCAAAACCCCCATGTCAGTACCATTCGTATTCCTTACCCCGACCTGCCTGCCCGCCAGGCTTTTATTACACATGCTTTCTCCAGCCGGCCCAACCTCTCAACCAACCTCCCCCACCACACGCCCCAAACGCTCGCCTATGCTTTGGGCGGCCTCTCCCTCGTCCAAATAGACAAAATCCTCGCCGAAGTAGCCGAAACCCCCACCCCCTGGACCGACACCCAGCTCTTAGAACGAAAGAAAGCCCTGATTGAGGCACAGGCGGGGGGGCTGGTGGAGTTTCTGAGCACGACCTTCACGCTGGATGATGTGGCGGGGCATGAGGCGGTCATCACGTATTTGCGAATGGTCGTGCAGCTCCTTAAAGCCGGCCATACCGAAGTGATCCCGATGGGGTTTCTAATCACGGGGCCAGTGGGGACGGGCAAAACCTTCCTGGTGCGCTGCCTATCCGGCGAAATCGGCATCCCCATGGTCCAGCTCAAAAACTTCCGCGCACCCTATGTGGGGCAGACCGAGGCGAACTTAGAGCGGATTCTATCGCTTCTGGAGGCCCTGGCGCCTGTGGCCGTTTTCATTGACGAGGCCGATACCCAGCTCGGGCGGCGGGGCATGGGGATGGATAGCGGCGTCTCCCAACGGGTCTTTGGCATGCTGGCCAGCTTCATGAGCCAGCCTAAAAACCGCGGCCGCATCCTGTGGTTCCTCGCCACCGCCCGCCCGGACCTTCTACCGGTAGACTTCAAGCGCCAGGGCCGCGCCGAAGAACATATCCCTCTTTTCCCGCCCACCGATCCTCATGAGAAACGGCGCTTCCTCCAACGCCTCTGCCAGCGTCTCGGCTATACGCTTGATGTCCCCGAAGAGGCCTTGGGGAATCTTCCCGATTTCTCCGGCGCTGAGTGGGAGAGCCTGCTCGTCCGAGCCCGCCAGATAGCCCTCGCCGAAAACCGCCCCACCCCCACCTGGAACGACCTCCACGCAGCCATTCAGGACTTCATCCCGCCCACCTACCCCGAGGAGATCACCTACATGACGCTCCTCGCCGTCGCCGAGTGCACCCGAAAGAGCTTCCTCCCACCTAAGTACCAGAATATCCCCCGCGAAACCCTCCTGTCCCAGATAGAAACGCTCCGCCGACAGGTGCGCTGAGACGCTGTGCCCTCGGTGATCTCGGTGATTACCCCAGCCATCTGCCAAAAACTGCTTATTTTTACTCCATGCTCAGCGTAACGCCAAGGGCTGCAGACCGCATCCGGGAAATCCAGGCCGCGGAAAATCACCCCCTTTCGCGCATCCGCATCGAGGTCAAAGCCGGCGGGTGCTCTGGCCTTACCTATGACCTGTCTTTTGCGACGGACCAGCGCCCGGACGAGCTCCTCTTCACCGCCGAAGGCATAGAAATCCTCGTCCCTAAAAAAAGCCTGCTTTACCTGTCCGGCACTGAGCTGGATTACTCCGACGGCCTCGAAGGCAAAGGCTTCCACTTTCATAACCCAAACGCCGCCCGAACCTGCGCTTGTGGAATAAGCTTTGCCGTTTAATTCCGTATGGAGCGCCTGCGTCCAGGGTGGTTCCTCCACGGCCTCTGGGACGAAGAGTATCAGCGGTATCGCCTCCTCGCCTACCTAAGGCATGTACAAGCGGCTTTTTTTGCCCAGCGCCTCTATCCCCCGCTGTCTGACCTGATTGAGAGCTACGAAGAGCTGCGTAGCTTAGCACAAGCTCAACAAACTACCGCAGTTCTTGAAGACTCTACTGACACGCTTTACAGAATCATCCAGTTTGCTATCCCCAAGCTGGAAGAAAGCATACAGGAGGGCCAGCAAATCTATGATCTGATTGAGCGGCACCTTCAGGTGGAGGTTGTGGGCCTTATTCCTCTTTACAAGGCAGAGGGGTATCTTTTCCTACGGCGGGGCGGGGAAAAGGTCGTTCGGGCGTACCGGTACGAAATCCGTCCCATACAGGACAAAGAAGGCCTTGTTGGAATCCGCTTGGAGCCAGTGGAGGAGTTCGTGTTTTCTATCCTCGCGACGCCCTTCACTATCTTACGGGAAAGGCTCCTCAAAGCCCATAAAGACCTGCCCACGCCGCTCACCCTCGTCGTGGAAAGCCCTCTTGAAGTGCCTCTCCAGGAAACGCTCCTTCCTATCATCAAACGCAACCTCCCCCGCTGGATAGCCCACCTCCCCCCTCAGGGCACAGCCTGAGCCCTCGTAATCCGATTCTGTATCGCCTTCACCTTAGACGATAAAAAACCCCAGACTCCCCTCCATGCCTGTGCAAGAAAATCTCGCTTACGTGGCCAGAAGCGGTTGTGCTTCTCACTTATCAAGAATACGCCGACGCCGACTACACTCATCAGCAGAGACCAGATACCCCTATCTATTCCCCCGACCACTAATGGCCCAAGCGCTATGCCCCACCCTATCAGCAGGCGCCACAGCGGATACCACACCCACACCCGCCACAGACCGCTTACCCCCCATCCCTTAAAAACAAACCCCGTCAAAAAAAACAGCCCGCCTATCCCGCCCACCACAGGCCCCCAATAGTAATATCCCCGAGGCACCAGCCATAGCGTCCCCCCCACATGAAACAAAGCGACTATCAGCGAGTACAGGTAAAAAATCCGAAATCGCCCCTGCCCAGTAAAAAAAGGCATCAAAGGAGCCAAAAGAAATAAGAACTGCGTCGTAACAATAACCCCGCCCCACAACCGCATCTCTACAATCCCCCACGGCCTGACGAAGTAAGGAAGCCCTACACGCCCTATGCCATAAGTAAGCATGAGGAGAGGGCCTGTAAATAGCGCTACCAACCACATCGTCTGCCCCAGCCTCAGATGGCGCCGCCAAAGGCTGGCCTC
>Ga0209017_10001004_pt1 | contig 23822 bp, 15 predicted proteins | sample YNPBryunderm2012_FD_185812 | JGI IMG/M metagenome (GOLD analysis project Ga0209017, IMG submission 185812) | Anoxygenic and chlorotrophic microbial mat microbial communities from Yellowstone National Park, USA - YNP Bryant MS undermat 2012... ...
GCGGGCCGATCCTCGGCCTGCGATCCTCTTCAATAGGATAGTCTCAATCGTCACTGTTCCCAAGTCGAACCCAACCAGCTCTTCGGTTTTCCCAACGTAACCGTTTTCACGCCCAATGGTTACGTCACGCGAAAATCTCGGCGTTTCAACTCCCGCGCTCGACTCGATCGCGGTGGGGATCGGACAAGACGGGTTGGATCGCCGCGGTAGGCGGGGCGCGTCAAGTTGGGGCGGGACCGAACAACGCCACCAGCTCCGACCATCGCGGCAAGACGAACGATCGGAGCCGGCGGCAAGCGTCAGCGACTAAGTTGAGATGGAACGGCCCCACTTAGCCGCGCGAGGCGGACGCGGGCTGGAGGTGGAGCGGAATCAAGATGGGCAAATCGCCTCGACTTGGCCGTTCTCAGGCGAACAACCGGGTGATCGCCTCGGCTTTCACGAGTTCGCGGGGTTGGTTGAGGTGGTTGTACACAATGGTCAGCGGGTCGATGCCGAAGGCGTGGTAGATTGTCGCCAGCAGTTCGCCGGGGTGAACCGGATCCTCCACCGGGGCCGAGCCGGTCTTGTCGCTCTTGCCGTGGATGTAACCCCGCTTGATCCCGGCTCCGGCGATCAGGCCGGTGTAGCAATACGGCCAGTGGTCGCGGCCGTCGTCGCTGTTGCCGTTGCCTGAGGTCGAGACCCCGCGCTGCGGGCTGCGACCGAATTCGCCCACCGCCACCACCAGGGTACTGTCCAGCAGCCCGCGCTCGTCTAGGTCGTCTAGCAGCGCGGAGAGCCCGGCGTCGAACATCGGCCCGGCTTGGTTTTTGATCCGGTCGGTCAGGCCGACGTGGGTGTCCCACGAGTGGTTATCGGAGTTGGCGACCTTGGGCCAGATCACCTCGACGACTCGGGTGCCGGCCTCGACCAATCGCCGCGCCAGCAGACAGCTTTGGCCAAAGGTGGTGCGGCCGTAGCGGTCCCGCACCGCGTCCGGTTCGGCTTTGAGGTTGAACGCTTCGCGGGCGCGTCCCGACACGATCAGATCCAGCGCCTTTTGGTAGTAGCCATCGAGGTTGTATTGCGAGACGGCTTGATCAAGTTCGGGCATGGCGGCGTTGACCGCGTCCCGTAGCCGAGCGCGACGTTCCAAGCGGCGGGCGAACACCTCGGGCCGCAGCTGGAGGTCGTCCACCCGGATACGGTCCATCTTGGTGTTGTCCATGTCGTCCCCTTCGGGGTAAAGCGTGTAGGGGTCATACGCTTTGCCCAGGAAGCCGGCGGTTCCCGCCTTGCCCACCACGTTGGACTCCTGAAGTGGGCGGGGCAGCATCACGAACGGCAGCATCGGCTCGGTTGGCGGCTTGAGCCGGATGATGTTCGAGCCGAAGTTGGGGAAATCCTTGGGGCTGGGCGGCTCAAGCTGACCCGAAGGCGAAACCTTGTCGGTCGTGTATCCCGTCATCATTTGATAGATGGCGGCGGTGTGGTTGAACAGACCGTTCGGGGTGTAGCTCAGCGAGCGGATCAGGGTCACCTTGTCGATCGACTGGGCCAGCCTGGGCAGGATTTCGGTGAAATGGACCCCCGGAATCTTGGTGGGGATCGTCTTGAAGGCGCTTCGGACGTTGTCCGGCACGTTCTCCTTGGGATCCCACAAGTCGAGGTGGCTGGGACCGCCTTGGAGATAGACCATGATGATGCTCTTAGCCTTGCCCCAGCCGGGGCCACCGGCGTTCTTGGAGCCTTCGCCCGCGGCCATCGCTTGGGCCGAACGCGCTTGAAGGGTGAACATTGAACCCAACGACAGCCCCAACAGGCCCGAGCCGCCAACGCGCAACACGTCGCGGCGGGTGGGACCGAGTTGAGGATCGCACAGGTCTTTAGCGGTCGAGAGTCCGGGAACGATCAGCATGACCGGGGCTCCTTGACGCAGGGGAAACGGGAGGGAGGGGGGGAGGGAAAGTGAAGGGATGAGGGAAGGTTCCAAACGGCGGCGAACCAGATGGCGGGTTGGAATGGAACCCACGGGATAGAGTGGGGTCGGGAGGATCGAGCGGTGTCGAGTCGAGTCGAGTTGATCGAGCTGAGCCGGCCGATCCTTCCCGTTTGTCACCCGCCGCGACCGTTGGAGGGGTTGGCCACCGCGTGACTCGGCACCAATCACCCGCTCCATCAGGCTGAGCTGAGGCCTTCCATCAATGGTTGAACAGGAAGGCGGGGCTGTTGATTAGCGCCCAGGTGAGGTCTTGCGCGGCGGTGAGCCGCGGGTTGGCGACCTGTTTGAGCGACATTTCCAGATCGGCCCGCAACTGAACCAACCGAGGTTCGGGTTGGAGCGGAGCCCTCGCACGGGCCAGGGCCGCCTCCAGTTCAAGCTGCCGCGGGTCGGGCGGCACCGGCTTTTTGGCCTCGTCCACGGCCGCGACCAGCTTGCGGAACTCCTCGTCGAGCGCGGCGAAATAGTTGCGTAGGGTCGCGGTTTGCTGTTCGGTCCGCTCGGACGCGGGGGTCGAGAGGATCGCGTCGTATTCGCCCGCCAGACTCAGACCGACGTTCTCCGCGCCGCTGACGGCCAAGCGGAACCGTCCTAGGGCGTGTTGGCCGTCGGTGTAGTTTTGCGCCAGGGCGACGGTCAGCATGGTGTTGGCGGAGACTTCGATCGGTTGGTCGAGTTCCAGAGTCACCCAGTGGGTCACACCCATCGCCGGATGGATCGCCCAACCGTTGTTGGGTTGTCCGGTCTGACCGTCGAAGAGGTGGGCCGGGTCAAAACCGGGCTGGGTGTAATCGGCGTGGGCCGCCTTGATTTTGACGGGTTGGGCCGCCTTGGGGTCGTCCTTGGGGCCGACTTTCAAGGTCAGTTCGTTGACCACGAAGTTGCCGTTCTGGGCGCGTCCGGGGCCGTTGGCGGGCAGACGGGGATCGGTCATCGCCTCCAACCGCAGCGCGGTGATCCGTTGGATCCCGGCGGGGGCCGGCGCGGTCACGACGTAGGTGGTCTTGGCGGAGGGACCCGAAGCGGTGATCGAGCCGTCGGCCTCGCGGGTCAGAACGAGGTCTTTGGCTCCGCCCTTGAGGTCGGTCGGTTCCAGGATCGACCAGGCGACTCGGTGGGTTTGTTCAGCCTCCCAGGCGGCCAGTTTCTCGCCGAACTTGGTGGCTTTGTAGTCCTCGACCGCCTTCTCGGCCTGGGCGATGGCTTCCAGACGCCGCGCCTCGGCCTCCTTGAGTTTGGCGAGACGTTCGGGCTGATACGCCTCCAGAGCAGCGCGGGCCTGGTCGATCGCCTCCAAGCGCGCCTTGGCCCGTTGCAGGGTTCGGGGCGCGGCTTCGGCCTCGGCGGCAGCCAGGTCGGCGACCACCTGGGCGTGGTCTAGTTCGACCCGGGTGAAGAACTCCAGACCGGCTTCAATCTCAGCCGGGGTCGCCGGACGATTCAACACCCGCAGATAGATCGACGCGATCAGATCGCGGTCGTCCGGGGTGGTTTCAGCCAGTTTGGCAATGGCGTTGTTGGGGGCGGCAATGGCGTCGGCCAGGGTCGGCCCGCTCACCAGCGCCATGACTGGACCAAGTTGCAGGTCGCTGGAGCGCTCACATTCGCAGGCGCTTTCCCGAACCGGACGGCCGAAGGTTGCGAAGAAGCCGCTGGGTAGGTCGATGCCTGAATCCGGGATCGCCGCGGCGCGGGTGCCGGGGGGGACGCCAGGAATCGTCGAGGGAACCCCGGTCACGGCGTGGATCGCGTCGTACAACGTCTCGGCCGGGAGACGACGCGGCTGCGCGTGCGAGAAGTTGATGGTGTCATCCTCGTTCCAGCGGTTGGTCTTCACCGAAAGCTGGTAGACACGCGACTTGCAGATCTGGGCCATGATCGCCCGGGGATTCATGCCCGAGGCCAGAAACTCGGCCGTGAGGTAATCCAGCAGTTCCGGGTTGGAGGGCGGATTGCCAGCACGCAGGTCGTCGATGGGCTCCATGATCCCCACGCCCAGGAGGTAGCCCCACAGCCGATTCACGTAGCTCTTGGCAAAATAGGCGTTGTCCGGCGAGGTGATCCAGGCCGCCAGTTCCGCGCGACGACTGGCCCCTTCACCAGGGGAGGAGTAGTGGCACTCAAACGGGAACTTGGGCGGGGTAGGTTGCTGGGTCCGATCGTGGATCACTTCCCCTTCAGGCTTGTCGCTGACGATTTCGTAGAGCGGCTTGCCGCCCTCAACAGCCGTGCCCCCGATCATCCGACCCTTGCTCTCGGGGTCGGTGTCCAGGCCGACCCGGGCGAAGTAGGCCGCCGTTTGGTAATACTGATCTTGCGTCCACCTCTCGAAGGGATGATCGTGGCACTTGTTGCAGTTGAACCGGACTCCGAGGAAGAGGTGGGTGGTGTTTTCCATGATCGCGTCGGGGCTGCGGAGGATTTTGAAGTATGACGCGGCCGGGTTTTCGCGGGTTGATCCTGAAGCGGTCAGAATCTTGCGGGCGAACTGGTCGTAAGGGGTGTTGGCGGCGACTTCGTTGCGAATCCAGTCGCGGAACGCTTTGGCTCCCTCGGGGCCGAGAAACTTGCTGTTGACCTGGAGTAGGTCGGCCCATTTATTGGTCCAATGTTCGATGAATGCTTCGGAGCCGATCAGACGGTCAATGACCTCGTCGCGTTTGACGCGGGTGTCCCGGGAGTCGGCAAGGAAGGCGGAGACCTCCTCGGGGGTGGGTGGCAATCCGGTCAGGTCGAGGTAAACCCGACGGAGGAACTCGGCGTCGGTGGTGAGTTCGGAGGGTTGGATCTTCATCCGTTGCCACTTGGCGGCCACCAAGTCGTCGATCCGTCCCCAGGAGGGGGGTGGGGTCCACTGGAAGCCGTCGCGGTTCCCCATGACGGTCAGGGTCGTGGCGGCGTAGGCTCCCTCGTAGCGGGCCAGCATCGGGGCTTCGCCGCGACGCAGCGAGGTCATCAGGCCGTTGCGGTCGGCGGTGGCGACTTCGGTGTTGCCGCTTTCGATGAACGCCTCGCGGGTTACGTCTTTGACCCGGCCGTCGGCGTAGGTGGCCAACACCCGCAGTTGCTGACGGCCGCCGACGGTCTGTACGACCGGGTTGAGCGGGAACAGCTCAATCTTGACCACCTTGGGGGTGTCGCGGTTGAGTTTGGCTCCGGCGGCGATCCAGTCGCGCACGATGGTGTGGTAGGTCGAGCCGGGGGTCATCAGCCGCCCGCCCTGGTGGGGAACCGACCCGGTGGGCTTGAGCAGCATCAGGCTGTCCTCAGCCGAGGCGAGATTGACTCGGCGGGCGGCGTGGTCGTCGGTCAGCGCTCGGATGTCGAAAATCGGGTCGTAGCCCCGCAACGACAGCTTGAAGCCGTTCTTGCCCTGAGCCGCGCCGTGGCAGGTTCCCTGGTTGCAACCCAGTTTGGACAGCACTGGGTTGACGTCGCGCACGAAGTCGGGCACGAACTGCTGGGATGGATCGGCGGGCGGATCGTGGCGTGTCACGCTCACCGGCACCACCAACACCCGATCCCCCAGGGTCAGCTTGAGCTCGGCGCGGCCGTCGTTTTCGGCGGTGATCATGCCGGTGGGCGAGATCGCCGCGACCGGGGCCGAGAGTTCGTAGCGGACCATCCGGGTGACATCCACCACATCGCCGCTGTCGAGGGTGGCCGACACCACGAGCTGCGCGTAAGCGAAGGGGCCATCCAGCTCGATCGCCTGGGGCGCGACGCTCAGAGTGGTCACCGTGCGGCCTGGTGGCAAGGTTTCGCTGGGTGGGTTGATCTCGCCGGGCAGGTCGATCCCAGTGGCCGACCAGGCGCGGGAGGTGGTGGTCACCGTGTTGGACACCGAGGCGTTGGGCGTGGCGGCCAACGCCTCCGCGGGCGTGGGAGTCGATTCGCCCACCGGAGCGGCCAGGAATTCGCGGACCGGCTTGCCGGTCTCGGTCTCATAAACCCGCACCAGGCCGTCAGTCCCGGCCACCGCCACGCTTTGGCCGTCGGCGGCGAAGGCAACGGCGTAAAGCGCGGTGGAGGCCAGGCCCACCCGCGCCACTTCCCGAATGTCCTTGACGTGGTAGGCCGCCAGCTTGGCGTTCTCTTCGGCGGTGCGGGAGGAAATCACCTTAGCGTTGATCGCCTTGATGTCCTCAGGCAGTCCGGTGTCGAACTCGTAGGAGTGGATCACCAGTTCGCCTTGGCCGTCGAGACCGCCCACCACGGCGATCCGCTTGCCGTCGGGACTGACCGCCACATCGTTGATCCGACCGTTGACGCCCGGCAGTTGGCGAATCAGGTTCGAGTCGTCGCCGATGACCCGCGCGGTCAGGCGGTCGATCCGATAAACCCGCGGCTTGCCGTCGGAGCCGCCCACCACGATCTCGTCACGCTCCGGATGACGCGCCACGGCCGCCAGCCCGCCCTTGAGCGCGCCGGGGGTGATCGAGGTCAAATTGTCGATGAAACGTTGGGTGGCCACCTCGGTCAGTTTGGCGGTCATGTCCCGGCTGACCGAGACTAGGCGGCTGCCGTCTTTGGTGAAGACGGTGTCCAGCGCCCAATCGTTGTGCGACCCCATGTACACCACTTGTTTGCCGGTGCGCGAATCGATCGCCCGCACAGTATTGTCAGCGCAGCCGAACGAAATCAGCGTTCCGTCCGGCGACCAGTTGACGCCGTAAACCGTGTCGTAGGTGACCGGAACCGACAACAGGAGCTTGCCGGTCTCGACGTTCCAAACCTGGATTTCGCCCATCCGCGCGGGCAAACCGCCCGAAACGGCCAGACGCTTGCCATCGGGCGAGAACTTGACCGACTCGATCCGCTCCGAAACCCCGATCAGACGAGCCAGCCGTTGCGACCCGTCGGCGCTCATTAGAAGCGTCTCATGGAAGCCGCCCACCGCCAAAAACCGGCCGTCGGGCGAGAAGTCCAACGCCGCGACCACTGGCGGACGATTGTAGATGGGGGGATGCTCGGCGTCGTAGGTCCGCTTGGCTGATTCGGGAGTATCGTCGCGGGCCCCCTGGGCAATCCAGGTCTTAATGGTCTCGATTTCGAGCTTGGACAGCGGCGGCCCGCCTTTGGGCATCAGCGCCTCGTCCCCCTCCTCCAATTCTAAACGCATCACCAATTCACTGGCCTCGACATCGCCAGGCACGATCGCGTTGCCAATGTCGCCCCCCTTGAGCAGGGCAGAAAACTCCGTCATGACATACCCGCCTTGCGCTTTGGCGGGCTGATGGCAACCCTGGCAATGGTTTTGGAAGATTGGTCGGACCTGCTCGTAATAGCTAACGGTCGCGGGTGGCTGGGACGCGGCCGCTTCGTCCACGACGCGGAGCGGAGCCGACCAGGCCGGCGGAAGCAACGCGCTCGAACCGAGGATGAGCCAGGTCATCCACCGGGTTCGGATCCAAATCGGACGAACGAAAGACATGGCGGGAATCTCCTCGCGGGGCGGGGAAGACCGAAAGGCGGGGGAGGGAAGGCGGGAGGGAAGCAATGATTGTCGAGTTCGAGGCGACGACGGAAGGCTCGTTGAATGGGAACTGGTACCAGGAAGGGAGCCATCGAATCCAGCCCGGCGGGTGAGGTCAACCGATATCCCGCACCTCGCGCCGGCCCCTGTTACAAGAGCGGGACGCGCTGCTCAATCCGACGGGGCGAGCGATTCTGGAGACCCCATTGAGGAGAAGTCGGATCGGATACGGAAGAATCACCCGCGAATCCTGACGGCGGCCTCGCACGCTGACGGAACGTTCGGGATGGAACTAGGCACCCTGCTCCTTGTTGATCTTATCTCCGTCAACCATTCTACGGAGCTGGGCTCGCGTCGCCAATGGGGTTTCGCCGGCGTAACCAATGCCCAATTCTTTTTCAACAGCCTCTCGCCGTCAAACCCGGTGCGATTGGCTGTGGCGTCTCAGGAAGAAATGGGCGCTCGCGTCGGGTCGCGCGTGAGGGGCGGGTTGGGTCAACGGGATTCTTGAGGAGCGTTCCGGTCGGAGGATTCCACGAGGTTGGGATCGAGAAGGACCGCCGCGGCGAGCCATTCGTCGGCTGTTCGGTTTAGGATCCTTGCCGCGTCGATCAGGGGTCGCTCAGCAATACTTGGGCGACCGCCTGCAAACAGGCCGGCGCGTAGACCCGCTCCAACCTGTCGATCATGCCGCGATGGGATTCCGGTTCCCCAGAGAAGTCGGCGCGGTTCCGCGCGGTTTGGATCCATGCCGGCTTGTTCGTCAAAGGGAAGATCCGCCACCCCGACCCCTCCGCGCATCACTCCGACCTGGTGGTGCCGCGTGGTGATGAACACCAAGCGCGAGGCACCAGGAAGCAAGCACGTCGTCTTCATGGACTGATCCGATCTGCAATCAAGCAGCGGCACGATCCGATCAGACGCGCGACTCATCCCACACCCCCTCGAACACCGTGACAGCGGGACCAGTCATGACGACGGTTTCGCCGTCGCGGGGCCATTCCAGGTCGAGCGCGCCGCCGGGCAGATGAATCCGCGCGGCGCGGGCAGTTCGCCCAGTCAGCACTCCGGCCACCAACACCGCGCACGCGCCGGTGCCGCAGGCCAAGGTAATCCCCGAGCCGCGCTCCCAAGTCCGCATCCGCGCTACGTCGGGCGCGTCCACCTGGGCAACGTGGACATTGACCCGATCGGGAAACGCCTCGTGACGCTCCAGCAGCGGCCCGATCCGCTCCAGATCAATCGACGCGACATCCTCCACGAACATCACCAAATGCGGATTGCCCATCGAAACCGCCGTGCCTCGATATGTGATCGTTTTCCCATCATACGTGACGGCGATGGGATGGTCTAACGGTGGGTCGCCGGGCAACGTAGTGGGAATGGCCGACGCCCGGAGAATCGGCGCGCCCATCTCGACCCGCACCCGCCGCACCCGATCCGACGCCGGATCGATCTCCAGATCGAGGCTCAATACCCCGGCCCCCTTGGTCTTGACTCGAATCCTCGGCGCGCGGACATATCCGCCATCGTAAAGGAACTTGGCGACGCAGCGAATCCCGTTGCCACACATCCCCCCTTCCGATCCATCGGCGTTAAACATCCGCATCACCGCGTCCGCCTCCGACCCCGGCTCAGGAGGCAACACCAGGATCAACCCATCTCCACCTACCCCAAAATGACGATCGGCGATCCGAACCGCCAGCGCCGAGGGATCATCGGGAATCGGCTGATCAAAACCACTGATATATATGTAGTCATTCCCAATTCCATGCATTTTCACAAACCGCATTGCCATGATTGCGTGCAACCTCATGGAAGGGAGGATGGAGTGGGGCGGGGTCCTACCGGTTAGGACGACGACGAGGGCAGCGGGTTCAACTCGTAAAGGAACAGATCGGCGACCCGACCGACCAGGCGGTAATGTCGTCGCGCCGCGGCGACCACTTGGGGCGGCAGGCCGAACTCGTAGGTGTCGTAGAGGTCGGAGAAGAGGTCCGAGGTCAGCACCAGACGCTCAAACCGACGGGCCTCGACTGCTTCCACCAGCGCTCCGGGGTCGGTTCGCCCGGTGACGACCATCAAACGGTACAGCCAGGGATCGACGAACCAGGCGCGGCCGACTTCGTCCTGGTAAAGGCTGAGCAGACCTGAATCAGTCAAAAACGGCGGAGCGGAGCGGTCGGACGCCTGACGGAACAGCGCGGCGTAAGGCTCGAGCGCCACGCGACCGGCAACCGAATCGAAGAAACTACGGGTTTGCCAGCTTTGCGAGGTCGCGCCGAATTGCAACGCCAGACTCGGCAAAAGCGAACCCAACGCCAGCACGCGTAGCACTGTACGGCCGCGATAGGTTGGGGCAAGGATCATCACCTCAACCAGCGCCAATGCGGCGACCAGGCGGAGACCGAGGAAATAGTTCTGATCCGAACCGATCTTGGCCGACGCGGCCAACGAAACCGCCAGCGTCACGATCGCCAGCGACGCCTTGAGCGGTTGGCCCGATCGCGCCCAAAGGCCGAACCCCAGCGCGGGCAGGATCAATAACTCGGGACCATTGCGGACCAGACGGCCCACGACCCGCGCCCAGTGGCTCAACGACCACGGGGCGGACGACTCGCCCAGCAACGAGGCGGCCAGGCGGGGCGTGACCGTCAAGGACAACGCCGCCACGACCAGCGCCGTAAGACCCAGCGTCCCCAAGCTCAAGGCGATCGCCTCGCGTCGTCGTCCGGCCCAGACCAAGCCCACCACCGCCGCGATCAGATAAATCCCGCTGGTTTGCTTGGTGAGGATCGCCGCGGCCAACACCACCGAGGCTGCCACCAACCCCGGGGACGCCGAGCGTTGCTCGTTCGGATGGTTATCCGAACCGACGCTCGGCGCACTCAACCACGGCCGCCCAACCGCCCAACCAGCCAGCCCAAACCCCAGGATGCCCAGGGTATCGGCCAGAAGGTCGCAACGGGTCATGGTGGAGAAGCCCACCAGCGGCACCCCGCCTAGGGTCGCCAACCCGGCCACCAGCCCCAGACGTTTCCCCCGCCCTTCGATCCGTCCCACGAACCAGCCGATCCCGAGCGCTGCCAACACGGTCGCCGCGACACTCACAACCCGTCCGATCGTGAACACGGCGGGAAGGTCGGCGTTGACGACTCGTGCCAGCCCCCCCACCAGCATCGGATGAACCGGCCCGAAGAAGTTGGGCAACGACGGCGAGCGATCCCAAGCTGGGTACAATTCCTTGCCGAGCTGGACCCGTCGGGCGTGGTGGACCATTTTGGCTTCGAGGTGGAACGACTCCAACGGCAACCCGATCGCCGCCCACGCCCCCACCGCCCACATCGCCGCGCGGAGGGAAACTAGGGCGGTGACGATCCCGCCGAACCAACCCCAGGGGGCCGCGGTCTTGATCGAGGAGGGCATGGGGTTGATTGTGGGGGTCACAATGGCGGGGAACCTCCGCTCGCGGGGCAATGGCAGCGCAAGGACGGTGCGTCGTCAGTGTAGCCCATGACGCGATGTGGTTTGAGTCACTGGTTCCGGGTTGCTCTGCTCGCGCTTCGATCCTGTCTCGACTCAAGGACTGGTTTGCCGTGAAACCCTTTAGTTCGTCGCTCCACGGCTTTCTCAACCTGGCCAAGCCGCCGGGTTGGACCTCGCGGGAGGTGGTCGATTTCGTGGTCCGGCTGTTCCCGAGGCGGAGCGCTCCCAAGGTGGGGCACGCCGGCACGCTCGACCCGCTGGCCACGGGGGTTCTGGTCGTCGCGGTGGGCGAGGCCACCAAGCTCATCGACCGGGTGCAGGCTCAAACCAAGGTTTACACCGCCACGATTCGGCTGGGAGCCGAGAGCGACACCCTCGACGCCGCTGGCGTGGTGGTCGAACGCGACCCAGCAGGTTTGGTTCCGCCAAGTGTCGAACAGATTGAGAACGCTTTGCAAGAGCAGGTCGGGATTATTCAACAGGTCCCGCCCGCGCACTCCGCGCTCAAGGTGGGCGGGCGACGCGCTTACGAGTTGGCCCGCGCGGGGGAGACGGTCGAACTGGCCGCCCGCCCGGTGCGGATCGACGCCATTCGGTTGACGGGGTATCAATGGCCGCGGGTCGAGATCGAGGTTGAATGCGGCGCGGGGACGTACATCCGGTCGATCGCCCGCGATCTCGGCCAAACGTTGGGAACTGGCGGAATCATCGAGGTATTGACCCGGACCCGAATCGGTCAGTTCCGGCTGGAGGAAGCCCACGCGCCGGGCGATCTGAGCCTGAATCGACTGGAGGAGGTCCTGATCGCGCCGTTGGAGGCGATGATAGGCCGACCCCGCGTCCGTTTGACGGAAGAACAGATGGACGCCATCCTTCAGGGGAAGCGGCTCGATGCTTCGGTGGTCGCGTGGGCGAGTCCGCCGGCCATCAACGACCAGGGCGAGGTGGCGCTGGTCGCGCCTGAGTCGCGGGGTGGCCACCTGGTCGCGCTGGCCGAGCCGCTGGGGCATTCGGGGATCGTCTGGTTGCAACCGCGTCGGGTTTTGGCCACCAACGCGAACCCCACGGACTTCAGGGGGGTCCAAGGAATGTGAAGGCCGCGTTGACCGGAGCCGCGTCTCCGGTCTAGACTGATTGGAGCCTATTGGATCGAGGGTTCCCGATCCGATGTCGGACGGGAGGCGACTCGGTCGGAAAGGAGCGAGACGCGCTTGGCCGAACTCAAATCCACTCAACCTCGCAACCGTCGGGAGCGAGCCATTCTGGTGGGGGTGTTGCTGCCCGACGGGCAATACAACCCGGACGATCCCCTCGACGAGATTCGCGGTCTGGCCGAAACGGCCGGCCTGGTCGTGCTGGCCGGTTTGCTGCAAAACCGCCGCGAGGTCGATCCCGCCACCTACATCGGTTCGGGCAAGGTGGCCGAACTCAAGGAGCTCGTCGAAGCTCACGAGGCGGATCTCGTGCTGTTCGACAACGACCTGGGGCCCGCCCAAACCCGCAACCTGGAGCAGCAACTCAAGGTCAAGGTGATCGACCGCACTGAGGTGATTTTGGACATCTTCGCCACTCGAGCGCGGACCTACGAGGCCCGTCTCCAGGTCGAATTGGCGCAACTCGAATACGCCATGCCTCGGCTCAAACGGATGTGGACCCACCTTTCCCGCTACAAGGGGGGCGTGGGAGTTCGCGGGCCGGGCGAAAAGCAGCTCGAAGAGGACCGTCGGCTGGTCGCCAAACGAATTCAGGACCTCAAAGCCAAGCTGGCGGTGGTCCAGGCTCGCAAGGAACGCGAAGTCGCCGCCCGCACCGAGGTCCCCACCGTCTCGCTGGTCGGATACACCAATGCCGGCAAAAGCACCCTCATGAACGCGCTGACCGGCGCGGGGGTGTACACCGCCGACCAACTGTTCGCCACTCTCGACACCCGAACCCGCCAGTGGCATTTCAAAGGGGGCGGCCATGTGCTGCTCTCCGACACGGTCGGCTTCATCCGCAACTTGCCCCACTCGCTGGTGGCCTCGTTCAAAGCGACCCTGGAGGAGGCGAGGCAGGCCGACGTGCTGCTCCACGTGGTGGACGCCTCCAGCCACGAAGCCGAGCGTCAAATCGAAGCGGTCGAATCGGTGCTGCATGAACTCGCTCTGAGCGACGTGCCCACCTTGTTGGTCCTCAACAAGTGCGACCGGGTTCGGGACCAGGACTCCCTAGCGATTTTGCGGGCCCGTCATCCCGAGGTGGTCGAAATCAGCGCCGCGACCGGCACCGGCCTGGCCGAACTGGAAGCCGCCGTGCGGGCCAAGCTCAACGAGACGGCGCTCGATGTCGAGATTCACACTCACGCCGGCGACGGCAAGGTGCTGGCTTATCTCGCCCAACATGCTCACATCCACTCCCAAGACTATTCCAACACCGACGACCTTCATGTGCGTTTGCTCTGTCGCCTGCCCCGCAAATGTCTTGGCTTCCTCAGTGAGCAAGGGGTGAATCTCCACATCACCACTCTCGTTGATCAAACGCCGATGCGGGAGGACCAAAAGGAGATGATTTCCAATCGTCGGGATCTGAGCAACAGCAACCCACTCGGCTTGAGCCTGACTTGGACCGCCACGGCGTAGCCAAGCCGTTCTGATCGGAGACAAGGTGCAGGGGTTGCTCAACGCTCACGCCGCTGGGCTGGATGAACCTGGAGTGGGGTTCGACCGACCCGGCGGCGTCGCGTTGACGTTGATTTGATGTCCGCCATGCGTTAAGGGGCGAGGGTGGGCCATCAAACCAAATCTAATCTAAATCTTGGGTGGTTCAGGAGGCCGAGCCATCTCGGCCTTCTTGGGAGTGTTCTTGCGGTTGGGAGGGTTGTCGTTCCTCTGAGGCGGTTCGACATAGGTTTCCTCCCACCTGAAGCCTAGCGGCTCTTCCAACTCCAGACGAGCCAGATAAGCCCAAGGGGTGCCGGCGTGTTCGGTTTCGACCCGCTTGAGCAACTCGCGGGCCTGTTCGGCCGCCTTGGCCGCTTGATCGCTGAACCGCACCTGGTTGTCCGGCACTAAACGCCAGGCGTTGGAGTTGGGATTCTTGAACTTGAGCGGGTCAATCTTCATTCGGGCACAGGCTGAGTTGTACTCGAAACAGCGGATCTTCATCGCCATCAGTCGTCCCCGCGCCAGGTCGTAATGAGCCTGCCAGCGTTTGGAGGGTTCGCGGTCCCGCAGTTTGGCGACCTTGAGGATTGGCTCCAACGCTTCGTCCACGGTGATCCGGGTCCGGTCGGCGCGGAACTGGTTTTCGCGCATCGCGGTGTTGAAGGCGTCAGTGCCGGTAGGCGGGAAGGTCAAGGAGGGACGGCCGGGCAAGCGTTGTTGAGTGATCTGAGCTGCCTGTACCACCGCCATGCGGAGCGGATTCTTGGCGAGCATCGCTTCGTATTCGGGGATCGACACCCAATCTGGCTTGTATTCCCGCATCCGGGCCGGATCGAATTGAACCTTGGTCGCGCCGAGACGGGTGATGAAGTAGATCCCCCCGGTCGCACCGCAAAGACGGCTCAGTGCGTAAGGTCCGAAACCGGAATCCAGGTGGAGCGCGTCCTGTCCCCGGTTCCAAAATGGCAGGTTGATCATCTCGTTGCGGATACTTTCGGGTCCCTGACGCACCGGCAAGGCCGGATAATGCTGACCGCTTTCGGGGTCGGTGTAGGGGACCATGCCGAGGACCTGACCAAACAGCGCCGCCGACCCCAACACATAAACCGGCATTGCCGCGTCGCGGGCAGCCTGGATCGCCAAGTCGAGCCGTTCCTCGTCGTCGCCCACCTCGTCGGTCAAAATGACGCACAGAGTTTGATAGCGGGTGTCGTTCCGCTTAAAGCGGCCAAAGTAGCGGGCAATCTCGGCAACAGTGGTGAAGGTACTTTCAATGCCGGTCTTATCCAGCGGCACATTCTCGATCGCCTCGCGGATCCGCGACAAGTCGCGCGACGGCGTTTCGATCAAAACCTTGCGGTCCCTTCCAAAGGCCACCGCCGCGGTTAGCAGATTGTCGCCGGCTGATAGCTCTTCGTTATCAAGCTTCAACACGTCTTGATAAACTTGACCGATATATTTGGAGAGTCTCTGACGTTCTTCATAGAGGCTGCCCGAGGCGTCGAGCGCCCAGACGACCAGGACCGGTCCTCGCTCCAGACGTCGCAAAATTTCCATCGCCACCCGATCGACGGCTCCCTCGGCCCCACCGACATGTTCGGCCCCGCTGCCCTGGACGTTGAGCATGAGGTTGGATTCCTCGGCCCTGGGCAGGGGGATATCGGCGATTTCGACGTTGGGGTTGGGCATTCGCGCGGCTTGTTCGACCACTGGGTTGGCCACCTGCGCCGGCGCGCCTACCGCCGGCGCGAAGCTGCCCGCGGCGATCGTGTCCAGACCGCCGACGGCTTCGGTCGTCAACGACTCTAGTTCGAGCCGATCGGTTTCGGGCACGATGGTGTCGGTGTTCGTCGAGGTCAAGTGGATCGGCAGTTCGACGTCGGCGGTGTGGACTACCAGCAGGCCGGTTGCCAGCAACAGCGCGATGTGAATCAGGGCGCTGAAGGCCAACACCTTGAGGTCCAACCGGGAGATCACCGGCGGTGCCTCGTCGGACTCGGTCTCGGGTCGAGCCTTGGTCGCGGGGGGCGGCGACGGGACGTTGGCAGTGGCCGCTGGGTTATCCTCGGGATCGAGCGTCACGCCCAGCTTGATCCCCTCGCTCGTTCGCCGTCCCCGGTCTGTTGACGAGCCGACCACGTCCCCAAGATCACCCTCAGGCAAGGCGCTGGGTTCGACCACCAACGCGGAGCCTCGTCGAGGCTCGGCAGACCGATTGTGATCCACTCGGCTGATTTTGGTCCGACCTCCGTTCTGTGACGCCGTCCGACACATGGGCGCGGGATCGACGGGCAACGCTGGAACCGGCGAGGCGTTGGCGTCGGAACCGGCGGCGCGAGCCATCACAGCCGAATCGGGGGGATGGAGCGACACGATGGGCGTCTCCTCTCGGGTCGAGTCTGAGTCGGATCGGCATCAAGTCGAGCGCTCGACCAAAGCGTTTTGGGGGGGAACTGACACGCGCGGGAACGCGGAGGGTTGCAGAGGCACCGCGACAGCTTTCAAGGAATTCTCCTTCATCCTAAGCCTCTTCACCAATCTGGGCAACACGCACGATTGCATTTCCGCACGTGGAGACTGATCCGAGCTGACTTGAAGGAGGTTGACGAACCGTTGAAGTCAACACCTACGGCGAATTGCAGCCAACCCCGCGCCGGCGGCGTTCACGAACATGCCAACGTCTGGACCGGAGCCGTCCGCCGCCTATGACAGATCAGACGGAAATCGTTTCGCGTTGCGTCGTCTTGTGGTGTGTCGCCGCCACGCTCGCGTGGGAGAGCGTGGAAACTACAGAGAACCGCACGGTAAGTTTCCAGGGTGGTTTTTATCCATCTCGATACAAGTTGAGGAAAAGGAGTTCGCGTCATGTCCGAACCTGTCGCTCCGCCGGTGGTCAAGCTGGAAGCGGGTCAACCGGCTCCGTTGTTCACGCTGACCGATCAAGAGGGTCGGGAGGTCCGTTTGGAGTCGTTCCGGGGCCGTCCCGTGGTGCTCTACTTCTATCCCAAGGACGACACGCCTGGCTGCACGACCGAGGCGTGCGGCTTCCGGGATGCCCGGGCCGACTACGAGGCCGCCGGCGCGGTGGTGCTAGGGGTCAGCCCCGACGATGTGGAATCGCACCGCAAGTTTGCCGCCAAACACGATCTGAACTTCACCCTGCTGGCCGATCCCGACAAGACGGTTTGCCAGGCTTATGGGGTCTGGAAGGAGAAGACCATGTACGGCCGGAAATCCTGGGGAGTGGAGCGAACGACCTTCGTCATTGACCGGAACGGCCAAATTGCGACAATCTTCCCCAGAGTGAAGGTAGACGGTCATGTGGAGGCAGTTCTCAAGGTGATTCAATCGCTCTAAATCGAGTCGAGCCAACCCAGCTATTCCCAAGAAACGGCGCGGGGTCGGACGGTCGATGATCGACGGGACCAGGCGTTTCCGGGATGGTGGCGGGGAGGGGTTCCCTTCTCTCCCGACCTCAATCGGGTTGCAGCGGTTCGGGAACGGCTGGATGTTCTTCGCTGCCTCCAAACCCGTCGCCACCCTCCCCTTCCGCCCTTGAGATCGCCCGCGGCCATGAGTGAACCAACCCAACTCCAGGAGCTCCCCCGACCTACCCGCGCGTTCCTCGCCTGGTGGTTCCGTTTGTCGCTTGGGTCCGCTCTCGCGGCGCTTGTCGGAGCGATGCTCGCGGTCTGGCCGCACTGGGTTTGTTCCCAGCAGCCCCTCTCTGACTGGACCGAGGCCGAGGCCGAGGCGTCGGCTCCCGTCTCCCGAGGTTCCGGCGATCCCCGTTGGATCGCCGACCAGGACGAACTCTACTACCTGGCCGTGGGCGGACGGTCGTTGAGGGGCGTCCCCGGCGACCCCGCGCTTCCCCCGGATCGACTGGGCCGCGTTCCCTACAAATCCACTGCGCTAGACCCCGGTGTGACCCTCGCCCGCTGGTTCGGACTGACCGCGGATCACCTGGGCATCGTGTGGCGTCTTCAGGGGGGAGCGACCGCGGGGATCGGCTGGTTCTTGGTCTTCCACACCATTTTGGGTCCGCGGCGGTTCCGATCAACCTCGGCTCTGGCGTTGACGGTTATCCTCCTGGCCGACGTGGGGGTGCTAGACTACCGCCCTTTGATCGAGAACTGGCTCTCCTTGCTGCCCACAGGGGAATCTCCGCCCAATCCCAACCCGCCCCGCCCCATGACCAACTTCAGGTTGGCCACCCCCGGGCTCACCCAGGGCTTTCTGGCCCTGTTCATCGCTTTCGCCATCCGAACACGATCCCACATGGCCGCGGATGAAACGCTCCATCCCCCGTTTTGGGCCACCGTCTCGGCCGGTCTCTTCATGGGATTGCTGTTTCATGTGTATTTCTACTACTGGACGGCGGTGTTCTCGACTCTGCTGGTCATGGCGGTATGCGATTGGCGAGGACGAACGGCTTACCTGGGCATTTTGCTACTAGGCTTGACCGTCGGCGCGGGGTCGATTCTGAAGGACGCGATTTATTACAATCAGTTCCCCGATGACTGGCTGGCGCGGACCGACAAGTTTTTGGTAGTCAACCGCACCGAGGATTTACACCTTTCCAAAGGAGCCTCGGCGATGGTGCTGCTGGGCTGGGTGGGGTTGATCACCGCACGGCGTCGGGGGTGGTCGGAGACGTGGTTGGCCGGGCTGACCCTGACCTGGGCTCTGGGCACGACCGGCTGGTTGCTGGTCAAACAACAGCTTCTCACCGGGATCGAGATTGAAAATTTCCATTGGAAATATGTCGCGGGGCCAGGCCTGATGGTCTTTTGGCTGGGTGGACTGACCTTGGCTCTGGGCCGCGAGCGTCCCGCGGCGATCGCCGCGCTGTTGGGTCTGCTGGCGGTTCTCCAATTCGCCCTGGCCTTGAATGTCAGACGCGCCGAGGCGCTGGGACCCAACGAGTCGGTGGAACTGCGCGCCTGGCTGCGGGCGATGGACGCGCTGGACGATCGAACCTTGCCGACCGCCTCGCCGTTGGCCGGTCCCGAAAAGCCGGTGTCAATCGCCTGTTTGAAGCGAGGGGCCGTGCCGGTGGCCAACTACTGGACCCGTCTGAGCCCCGCCTTCGACGACCTAACTTGGCACCGACGCATCGCGCTCAACGCGGCGGTCCAGGGCCAATCGCGCGACGAGTTTGTGCGGGCTCAAGTGGCCGAGTTCAATCGGATCGACGGCTTCGGCGGTCCCTGGAGGCGCGACCCCGCCGCGCGGGCGCGGGCGATTCGAATTCGCTTGGAAGCCTTCGACGACATCACGGCCAACCCCACGGACTGGATCACTCCGGACCAGGTGACGCATGTACTGATGCCGATTGATCGGACGCCTCTGACCCCGGACACCCCCGACTTTCCCGGCTGGGTTCGCCTTCTTCGACTCCAGCCCGAAGGCTACACGCCGTTGGACCTCTGGGCGTTACGACCTGCGGCGGCCACTCTGGCCGCTCAGGCCCCCCCCTCGTCCCCGACCGTTTCGGACCGCCCGTCCGCGACCCTAGCGGACCAAACCCAAGAGGTCACGCGACCTCTGCGGGAATGACTCACATGCGGTCCCCAACCTGAACGCGGTTGCGACTCGACACGCCCGCCTAACTGAGCTTACGAGAGGGGCCGCCGTGTCGAAAAATTTCCGAGCACTGGAAAATAATCGCTGCCGTCCGCGCGTCCTGGTGCGTGGAGGAGGGATTACGGTCGAATCGGTCCCCGCCACCGCCGCCAGACGAGCTGCTGCGCCTTGGTTGTCCACGACGATGTCCCCCCCTTGCCCGAGCGTGACTCCGCCTCCTCGCCTCTCGACGCCGAGACGGTCGAGGCGTTGTTTCGGAACCACGCCCAAGCGTTGCGCTGGTTCATTCGGGGGATCGTCCGCGATCCGGAAACCGCCGAGGATGTGTTGCAAACCACCTTCACGCGGCTGATCGAACACGGCGGCCCGGACCAAACCGACCCCGCCTCCCGCAAGTCCTGGCTATTCCAGGTGGCCCACCACGAAGCTATTGCCCAGAAACGCAAGGGGCGGCTCCGCGAGCGGGCCAACCGCGACGCCCGTCTGGTTCGCGCGGCGGACTCCGGCAATCAGGATACCGCCGAGGATCACCTCCAACGCGCCGAGACCATCGCGCGGGTCCGCCAAGCCGTAGAGGCCCTGCCGCCCGCCCAGCGCGACGTGGTACTGCGTCGTCTGGCCGGTCGCGAGACCTTCGCCGCCATCGCCCAAGCCGACGGCCTGCCGTTAGGCACCGTCTTGACCCGAATGAGGCTGGCCCTGGGCCGCCTTCGCTCCCTCCTCGACTCCCATCGAGACCCGTCGCCATGACCCCCGATACGTTCGCCCCCAGCTCGCGCTCCCAACCCGACCCCCCAGCCCCCAACGCGACTGGGTCTGGGGATCGGCTGGACGACTGGGACTGGTGGGCCGTCCGCTATCGGCTCGACGAACTCGACCCGGATCAGTGTCTGGTCTTCGAAGCGGCCCTGGAAGGCTCTCAGGAAGCCCGCGACGCCCTGGCCGCCGCCGCGGCCCTGATCGACACCCTGGAACAAGCCCTCAACGCCGAGTCAACTGCCGGTTTGCGAAGGCTCGTTGGTCCCCAACCCCAATCCCCCCTCTCGGCGCGGTCGTCATTGAGGCTCAGGACGCGGACCACGGCCAACCGCGGAAAGCGACCTCTTTGGAAGGCCGGGCCGTGGTCGCTGGCCGCCGCGGCGCTCCTGGCGTTGGGGGTAGGATTGGTTCGGAACCTTCCCCCCTCCCGCCACGATTCCACCCAACCCCTCCCGACCGCTTATGCCGACGACGAACGGTTGATGGCCCTGGCCACCTCCTGGTCCCAACTACGCGACGAGTCGGATTCCGAAGCCATCTCCGACCCTGATCTCGACGACCCTGTCCCCAGAAATTCAGCGACAGATTTCGACCTCCACGCGGTTGCGGTGTTCGAAGAGGCGTCTCTCGACGACGAACTCGATCTTGGCCTTGGCGCGTCTCTGGCGTGGGCCTCCTTCAATCGCAACGACGAACCGACGGCCGCTCCTCCATCCTGGATCCTGGAGGCCACGGCCTTGACCGAGACCGAGCTCAACGAATCCGGGCCCTCGGGCGTTCCTTCCGATTCCTCCCCCAATCCAACCTCGACCTCTCCCGCCGACGCGGCGCTCGACGACCCCACGACGACGGAGGTGTGAATGATCATGCGACATCGTCTCCGTCTCCGTCAACACCGACCTGAGTTGCCGCGAATGCGCCGGGTTCGCTCGCGTTGGAGCGAGCGTCTGGCGGCGGCCACCGCGTCGCTGGTCCTCACGATCCACTCGGCGTGGTTTGCCGCGGCGGTGCCCACGCGCCTGATCCGCGACGATCCTCCAAGTCTTCCCAACGCCGACGCCAAGGGTCAATCCGCCAAAACCGATCGACGCCCAGCCGCCGGAACCGGAGCGGCGAAACGCCCGACGAACCCGGCAACGGGCGCGAGGAACCCAGGTCTGTTCACCCCCGAACGCGAAGCGGCCGGACTCGCCTTCGCCAAACGTCATCATCCCGAACTCCTGGCCTTGCTGGGTCCGCTGGCCGCGATGAATCGGGCCGCCTACGAGGATGCGATTCTGGAACTGTTCACGGTCTCCGAACGCCTCGCTGCTTGGCAAACTCGTGACCCGGCCCGTCATGCGATCATGTTGGAACTTTGGATCGTTCAATCCAAGATTGACCTCCTCCGGGCTAAACTTCTCCAAAGCCCCTCCCCGGATCAAGCTGAACCACTGCGTCGGGAATTGCGCGTCCTCCTAGACCGTCAGATCGAAGCCGAGTTGAACCGGCAACGCCTCGATCGCGCTCAAGTCGAGGCTCGGCTCCGCAAACTGGAGGAGGGAATCGCCCGTCTCGAACGGGATCGCGCCAAGCTGGTCGAAAATCGCCTCAAGCGCCTGATGTCCCTCGGAGAAGCGGCCCAGCGCGCCCGCCCGCCCGAAAACGGCCCGCCCCCCAAACGCGCTGCCGAGGCGACCCCCTCCCCATCCTCCCCGCCCACCAACCGCCTCCCCCAACCCGACCAACCACCCACGCCCCCAACCGACGGCCAGCGTCACGCTCAAATCGACGTGATCAAGGATAGACAGAATTGAGGGGGTATCGGGGTTTCATCCGATCCAACGCTTTCGGCGTTGACGCACGACCGACCCACGTTATTTTCCTGAAATGTTGACATTGAGGAGTCAAAAACCGATGATAAGACGACACGCGGTTCAACTCGGCGGCGCGCTGGCGGGTCCTTTGATCCTGCTAGCCTGGATCAGCGCGGCGGTTGCGCCCACGCCTCCGATTCGGGCCGCCAACCCGTCCCAACCCTGGACCCAAGAGGCTTCTCTCGAAGCTGCGGAGCTGGCTCCGGCTAGCCAACGCTTCACCACGTTGGAGCCGGGGGACGGGGAACTGGTCGAGGTTCCCGACTTCCAAAAGCATGTGTTGCCGCTGATGGGCCAACTGGGCTGCAACGGTCGTTCCTGCCACGGCTCGTTCCAGGGAGCCGGCGGCTTCCAGCTCTCGCTGTTCGGTTACGACTTCAAGAAGGACCACGCCGCCCTGATGGCCAAGGAGAGCGGTCGGGTCAACCTTGACGACCCCGAGGGCAGCAAAATCCTGCTCAAGCCAACGTTGCAAATGCCCCACAAGGGCGGCCAACGGATGGAAATCGACTCGTGGCAATACAATCTGTTGGTTCGCTGGATCGAAGCCGGCGCGCCTTCGGCCAGCGAGGCAGCCCGGTTCGAGCATCTGGAAGTCACCCCGCGCGAGCTTCGATTCAACCAAGTGGGCCAAACCGCCCAACTCAAGGTGGTGGCTCACTGGTCTGACGGTACGATCGAGGATGTCACCTGTCTGAGCCGGTTCCGCACCAACGACGAGTCGATCGCCGAGATCGACGAGTACGGTTTGGTGACCGCCAAGGCTCCGGGCGACACCCACGTGGTCGCCTTCTATGACAACGGTGTGACCCCTATCCCCGTGTTGATCCCGGTCTCCGACCAAGTTGGTCCCCGCTACCCCGAGGTGCCCACCCCGACCCAAATCGATGCCCTCGTGGTGGACAAGCTCCGCAAGCTGGGCATCGTGCCTTCGGGCATCTGCGACGACGCCGAGTTCCTCCGTCGTGTCAGCCTCGACTTGACCGGAACTCTACCGATTCCCGAGGAGGTCTCTAGCTTCCTGGCCGACGATCGACCCAACAAGCGCGCCCTCAAGATCGACGAGTTGCTGGAGCGGCCCACCTACTCGGCTTATTGGGCTATGAAGCTCTGCGACTTCACCGGCAACGCCGAACGCCACTTCCAGGGCACGATCAACCCCCGTTTGACCGCGCAACATTGGTATGAATGGATCGAACGCCGCCTGCGCGAGAACATGCCCTACGACAAGATCGTCGAGGGGATCGTGCTGGCCCGCGGACGCGAGCCAGGCGAATCCTACGCCGACTACGCAGCGCGGGAGTCCTCCTACTACCATCCCAATCCCGCGGATCAGGCCGACTTCACCGAACGAGACACCATGCCCTACTACTGGGCCAGGCGCAATGCCCGCACCCCTGACGACAAAGCGCTGTCCTTCAGCCACGCCTTCCTTGGCATCCGGTTGGAATGCGCTCAGTGCCACAAGCATCCGTTCGACCAGTGGACCCAGGCCGACTTCCAGCAGTTCACCCAGTTCTTCGCCGGGGTGCGTTACGGCAAACCCCGCGAATACACCCAGATGCTCAATGATCTGACCAAGACCCATCCCCAACTCAAAGGGAAGAACAACAATCAACTCAACCGGGAACTCGCCGGTCTGCTGCGTAAAGGCGAAACAGTTCCCCTGGAGGAACTGATCGTAACCCCTCCGCGCCGTCCCAACACCAAGGGTCAAGCCCAGCCGCGGCGTCAAGGCGGACGGGTGGCCACGCCCAAGTTGCTGGGCGGCGACGAAGTGGATGTGACCAGCGAGGCCGACCTGCGCGAGCCGCTGATGGAGTGGCTGCGATCGCCGGAGAATCCCTATTTCGCCCGCGCCTTGGTCAACCGGGTTTGGGCCAACCACTTCCACGTGGGGATCGTGAACCCTCCCGACGACATGAACCTCGCCAATCCGCCCTCCAACGAACCGCTGCTGGACTACCTAGTCGGCCAGTTCATCGGCGGCGGCTTCGACCTCAAGGCGCTTCATCGGGAAATCCTCAACA